>Ga0209061_1002190_pt1 | contig 26199 bp, 27 predicted proteins | sample Coa_R1_10_FD_187157 | JGI IMG/M metagenome (GOLD analysis project Ga0209061, IMG submission 187157) | Surface soil microbial communities from Centralia Pennsylvania, which are recovering from an underground coalmine fire - Coalmine... | ecosystem: Environmental > Terrestrial > Soil >... | reverse complement strand
CGATCGTCGCCGACAACGATGTCGAGAACAATGCCGGCGGCATTCTGCTGAGCGATGAGACCGGCCCGACCGACCGCAATGTCATCACCGGCAACCGGGTTCGCAACAATGCCTTCGACTGCGGCATCACCCTGGCCTCGCACAGCCCGGCGAAGTTCACCCAGGCGACGGCGCCGTTCGGCGTCTTCGACAATACGATTGCCGACAACGATTCTTCGCGCAACGGCCTGGGCCTCGCCGGGGAGGGAGCGGGGGTCGGCCTGTTCGCGCCGGGTCCGCAAAACAAGACCTACGGCAATGTCGTCGTCGACAACCGCCTAACCGGCAACGGCCTGCCCGGCGTCGCCATCCACAATCACGCGCCGACCCAGAACATCGATCTTGGCGACAACGTCATTGTCGACAATTTCATCGCCGGCAACGGTCCCGACACCGATGTCGAAACAACGCCGGGCACGGCCGTTGCCACCGGCGTCAGCCTGTTGGGCGTGTCCCTGATCAGCGGCACCGTCATCGCCCACAACGTCATCGAAAACGAGGCGATCGACATCGCCGTCAACAATGCCAACAATGCGACGGCCGCGATCGACGCCCATCTGAACGACCTGCTGGGCGGCGGCATCGGCATCGCCAATCTTGGCGCCGGCACGATCAACGCGCAGCAGAATTGGTGGGGATGCGCCGGCGGTCCCGGCACCCCGGGGTGCTCCTCGGTGACCGGCGCGAATGTCGTCACCGCACCGTTCCTGACCGCTCCCGTCGCCCTGCTGGTGACCGCAAGGCGCTGACAAGGAGCTGTCGGCCGCGCCCGGGCGCGCCGCTTCCCCGCCGGCCCGGAGCGGCTCGGAAGCCGCTCCGGGCCGTCTCTAACCTAGTTATATCATTGGTTTAACTGGACTTGATCGCGCGTTTCGGCGATTGTTCCGACCGCCTTGACGCCCGACGCGGGCACAGGCCAGGGTGTGCGCAAGCGTGGTGAAGGCAAGCATCAATGAATGTTGGGGTATTCAGCGTTCTGGGATATCTTCCTCTTGCGAAAGCTACTGCCGCGATCTTTGCCGGGATCGTCGAATACGAGGGCTTGCCGCTCGATCCGCCCGCACGGCAAGCCCGCGTCCGGGCAGACATCGGCATCCCTTTTCGCCCCGACGCGCCGCCTTTGGGCAAAACCGGAAGCGCAAGCGCGCCCTTCGTACGCGCCCGCAAGATCGGCTCTGGCCTCGGGCGGGCGCTGCTGCGTCTAGTCTATTACATCTATGAGCGCCGGCTCGGACGCGAGGTCGCGCGGCGATCGAAACCGCGGCATATCGGCATCATTCTCGACGGCAACCGCCGCCACGGCCGCTCGCACGGCATCACCGAGCCGCGCGAGATGTATGATCTCGGCGCCGAAAAACTCGACGAGGTGCTCGCCTGGTGCGCCGAATTGGCGATTCCGGCGGTGACCCTGTGGGTGTTCTCGACCGACAATTTCCGGCGGCCGCCGGCCGAGATCTCCGGCATCTTCGCGGCGGTCGCGGCCAAGCTCAACCGCCTGGCGCGCGATCCCGCGATCCACGAGCGGCGCGTGCGCGTGCGCGCGATCGGCTGCCTGAGGCTGCTGCCGCAGCCGGTGCTCGACGCGATCGCCGCCGCCGAGCGCGCGACCGCCGGCTATGACGGCATGGAGCTCAACATCGCCCTCGCCTATGGCGGCCGCGAGGAAATCGCCGATGCGGTGCAGGCGCTGCTGAACGAGCTGACGACAAAAAAGATGAGCCTTGCCGATGCGATCCAGCGCATCACGCCGGAAGCGATCGGCCGCCATCTCTATACCGCCGGTCTGCCCGATCCCGATCTGATCATCCGCACCTCGGGCGAGGTGCGGCTGTCCGGTTTTCTGTTATGGCAGAGCGCGCACAGCGAGTTCTACTTCACCGACGTGCTGTGGCCGGCCTTTCGCAAGATCGACTTTCTGCGGGCGATCCGCTCGTTCCAGCAGCGCCAGCGCCGTTTCGGGGGCTGATCGCGCGGCGGGGGCGCGGCGAAGGCGCCGGCGCTGCCGGCCCTCGCCCCGGGAGTCCCGCCTTCGCGTTGGACGCGGGGCGGGCGGCGCACCGGCGGCCGCTGCTGCGCGGTTGACGGCGCCGCGGCGGCGGCCCAATTCTTTGTCTGCATCACTGGTTGCAATGCCCCGAAACGCGTTGGCGAGGAGAGCCCGATGAGCGTGCAGGACATGAATCATTTCACGATTCTGAGCGATGATCTTGAAAAGACGCGCCATTTCTACTGCGATCTGCTGGGCTTCAAAGTGGGGCCGCGGCCGCCTTTCCAGTTTCCGGGCTGGTGGCTTTATGCCGACAAGACGCCGATCCTGCATGTGATCTACCGCAATCCGCTGCCCGCGGAGCGGGCCGGCGTGCTCGATCACATGGCGTTCAGCGCCACCGACCTGCCGGGGGTCGTCAAGACCCTGCAGCGCGAGGGCATCGCGTACGAATTGCGGCGCATCGCCGGCGGCGGCATCTGGCAGCTCTTTTTCCACGACCCGCACGGCGCCAAGGTCGAGTTCGACTTTGCGGCCGAGGAGCCGGCGCCGGAGGGTTACGTCGAGGCCTGAGCGGAGCCCGCCCGGCATCCGGGCGCGGCAAGGCTATTGCGCCGCCTGGGTGCCGAGCGCCGCCAGGCGCTGCTGCGCCTCGAGCACGCTTGCTCCCGCTTTCGCCGCCTTTTTCAAGCGGAAGTCGAAACGGACGGTGTAGAAGGGCGGCGCGATCCCGAGCCGCGCCGCCTCGGCGTCGTCGGCCGCGTCATGGCGGACGAAGTCGCAGATCAGCGACTCCTTGACCGCAAACACCGCATCGCTGTTCAGATAGTCGTCGGCGCGATCAAAGATGTGCGTCGTCACCGGCTCATAGCCCTCGGCCGAGACGACGAAATGGATATGCGCCGGCCGCCACGGATGGCGTCCGGTCGCGCGCAGCATGCGGCCGACCGGGCCGTCGGCGGGGATCGGGTAATGCACCGGGCGCACCGTGCGCACCAGATAACGCCCCTCGGCATCGGTGCGGAAGCGGCCGCGCATGTGCATTCCTTCGACCTGCGCATCCTGTGAATCATAGAGCCCGTTCGATTGCGCCTGCCAAACGTCGAGCAACGCCCCGGCGATCGGTCTGCCGTCGAGGTCGAGCACCCGGCCGCCGACCAGCGTCGGCACACCCGTCGTGTCGCGATCGGCGATGTTGCCGCCGGCCGGCATCTCGGGCGCGCCGAGGCGATGGAACGGGCCGAACACCGTCGATTCGGTCGCGCCCTCGGGTTTGCGGTGATTGAGCAGATCGACCACCATCGAAACCCCGAGCGTGTCCGAAAACAGGATGAATTCTTGCCGCTTGTCGCTGCACCACAGGCGGCCGGTTTCGGTCAAGATCGCGATGGCCTGGAACCACTCCGCCTCGGTCAGGTTGACCTCCTTCACAAAAGCGTGCAGGTGCCTGATCAGGCTCAGCATGATCTCCCTGAGCCGCGGCTGCGGCGTTTGCGCAAAGCGTTCGAGCACCTCGGCGGTGATATCGTCCTCGCTCTTGTGGCGCGGCATCGGCGACCTCCCTTGCTGCCGGTTCCATGCGGGAAGGATAACTGAAAACCGGCCGCGCGGCACCGCCGGCCGGCGCTGGCGAGCTGCGGGGGATCGCCCTCTCCTCGTTGCAGGGGCCGGCGCGATATGATCGCAGGTCACGCTCGACCGCCGCGGCCGGCAATGCGATGAACGATCCCCGCCTTTCCTCCCTCTGCCGGTGCGCGGCCGCCGCCGCGGTGGCCCTCTGTCCGGTCGCCGCCGCGGCGGCGTTTCCCGGGGCGGCCGGGTCCGGGGCGATGCGCGGCGCCGCGATCCTGATCTTTGCCGCGACCTATCTGGTCATGGCGGTTGGCAAATTGCCGGGCTTCTATCTCGATCGCGCCGGGGCGGCATTGCTGGGCGCCAGCCTGATGGTCGCGACGGGCGTCCTGCCGCTCGCGGCGGCCCTGCATGCGATCGATGTCGCAACGCTCGCCCTGCTCCTCGGCATGATGATCGTCGTCGGCAATCTGCGCCTCTCCGGCTTTTTTCGCCTGGTCAACAACTGGGTGGTGACGCGCGCCCGCCACCCGCTGCTGCTGCTCTTCGCAGTCATCGCCACCTCCGGCTTCTTCTCGGCCTTTCTCGTCAACGACGCGATCTGCCTGGTGCTGACCCCGCTCGTTCTCGAACTGGTCTCGCGGCTCAAGCGCAGCCCGGCCCCGTATCTGCTCGCGATCGCCATGGCCTCGAATATCGGCAGCACCGCGACGATCACCGGCAATCCGCAGAATATCCTGATCGGCAGTTTCTCTCGGATTCCCTATCTCGCCTTCACCGCACATCTGGCGCCGGTCGCCGCCGTCGGGCTCGCCCTCGCCTTTGTGTTGATCGCCGGCGCCTATCCTTCCGAGTTCTGGACGCGCGAGCGGCTGCGCGGCGTGCCGCTGCCCTCCCATGCCCACCGCCCGCTCGCCCTCAAATCAGTGGTGATCGCGCTTGCCCTGATGGTCGGTTTCTTCGCCGGCCAGCCGCCGGCCAAGCTCGCGATCGTCGCCGGCGGGCTCTCGCTGCTGACCCGCGCGGTCAAGAGCCGCAAGATCTACGGCGAGATCGATTGGCCGCTGCTCTTGATGTTTGCCGGCCTGTTCGTGGTCGTCGCCGGGTTCGAGAAGGCCGCGCTGTCGCCGCACCTGATCGCCGCGTTGGCCCGCGGCCGGCTCGATCACACCGCCGGCCTCAGCCTTGTGACTGCGGTATTGTCGAACCTCGTCAGCAACGTCCCGGCGGTGCTGATGTTGAAGCCGTTCATCGTCCGGCTCGCCGATCCGCGCCACGCCTGGCTCGTCGTCGCGATGGCCTCGACACTGGCCGGCAATCTGACGATCCTCGGCTCGGTCGCCAATCTGATCGTCGTGCAATGGGCGCAGGTGCGCGGAGTCCATGTCGGTTTTTGGGAATATCTCCGGGTCGGCGCCCCGCTGACGGTCCTGACGATCCTCTTTGGCGCATGGTGGCTCTAACCGTCAGCGGTTCTGCAGATCAGCGGCGCGGGGCCGGGGTTGCAAGGACCGGGTGCCCGTCAATCGGGCGGTCGCGATCGAACGGCTGCGCCGACGCTCCGGGGCTCAGCGCGCCATCAGCACCGGCAGCTTCGCCTCCATGATGATATGCCGGGTGGCGCCGCCAAAGATCATCTGGCGGATGCGGCTTTGCGTGTAAGCGCCCTTCAGCAGCAGATCGGCGCCCGTCGCCGCGGCGATGCGCAGAAACGATTCGCCCTGCGCCTTGGCCCGGCCGGTCGCGGTCTGCATCAAGACCGGGATGCCGTGCCGCTCGAGCGTGCGGGCCAACTCCTCGCCGTCGGGCCCGACCTCCGGCATCAGCGACGCCGCGACATTGATGATGACGACCTGCCGCGCCCGGCACAGCAGCGGCATGCCGAGCGCCACGGTCAGAGCCGTCTCGGTGCTGCCGTTCCACGCCACCGCGACGACCTCGCCGAGGCTGTCGCGATTGCCCCGCGGCACCATCAGGACCGGGCGGCCGCTCTCAAACAGCGCATCCTCGAGCGTCGCTTCGGCGATCGAAGCGAGCTTCTCGGGCTGCTCGACGATGATCAGGTCATAGACCCGGCCGACCATCCCGACGATCGCGTTCTGGCGTCCGTCCTCCTCGCGCCAGGAAGCGGTCGGGCCGACATATCCGGGCGGCGCCGGATCGGTCGGTATGCCCTTCTCGATCATGAATTCGCGAAACAGCCGCCGGGCCTGATCGCGCCGTTCGAGGCCTTCGCGCTCGAGCGTGCGATCGACCTCCGAAGAGATCGAGAACCCCATTTCGCCGCCGAAGACGACGGCGTATTCCGTAGTCAGGCTGTGCAGGCCGACGATATGGCTGTCGAAACGCCGCGCGATCAGCCATGCCGCCTCGAGGACCGGCCCGGCATTGCCGTCCCCGACCACGGTCAGCAGGTTTTTCATGATCGGCTCCCCGTTCCTACCCGTCGTTCTATCGTTCTTGTCCTTGCCGTAAGGATATAGGATCGCAACGCTATTGGCGAGGCTCGCGGTCTCGACGGCCGCAGCGGCGGCGATTAAGGTTGCCGCTCTGAAAACAATTGGCGGAGGCGCGGGATGCGGGTTCTTCTCGCCGCTCTGATCGGCGTGGCGGCCAGCCTGGCAGTGGGCCGAACCGCGGCGGCGCAGACCGTTACCTTTGGCACCGATTGGCGGGCCGAGGCCGAACATGGCGGCTATTACCAGGCGCTCGCCACCGGCATATACAAAAAATACGGGCTCGACGTGAAACTGGAGCAAGGCGGGCCCCAGGTCAATCATTCCGAATTGCTGGCCGCCGGCCGGCTCGATTTCGACATCGCCCCGAATTCCTTCATCCCGCTCAATTTCGTCCAGCAGGACATCCCGATGGTCGCGGTCGCCGCGCTGTTTCAGAAGGATCCTTCGGTGCTGATCGCCCATCGCGGTCAGGGCGACGACAGCCTCGCCGCGCTCAAGGGCAAGCCGATCATGATCGGCGCCGATACGCGGGTCACGAGCTGGCAGTTCCTGAAGAAGAAATTCGGCTATAGCGACGATCAGATCCGTCCCTACGATTTCAGCGTGGCGCCGTTCCTCGCCGATCCGAAGGCGATCCAGCAGGGCTATCTGACGAGCGAGCCGTTCCTGATCGAAAGCCACGGGGTGAAGCCGGTCGTGCTGCTGCTCGCCGATGCCGGATATGACAGCTATGGCTCGCTGATCGAGACCTCGTGGAAGCTGGTGCGCGAGCATCCCGGTCTCGTGCAGCGTTTTGTCAATGCCAGCATCGAAGGCTGGTACAGCTACCTGTACGGCGACCCGACGCCGGCCAACACCCTGATCAAGCGCGACAACCCCGAAATGACCGACGCCCTGCTCGCCTATGGCCGCGACAAGATCAAAGAATACGGCATTGTCGACAGCGGCGACGCCAAGCGGCTGGGGATCGGGGCAATGACGGCGGCGCGCTGGCGGCATTTCTTTACGACGATGGCGGCGGCCGGCGTCTATCCGCGCACCCTCGACTACGCGAAGGCGTTCACGCTCGCATTCGTCGATCACAAAGTGGGGATGCGGCCCTGACCCGGATCGAAAACCCGGTTGCGGCCGGCGGCGCCGGCGAGACAGTCGTCCTGCTGCGCGACATCGGCAAGCGCTTCGCCTCCGGCCTTGAAGCCCTCGACGGCATCGATCTTGCCGTTGCCCGGGGCGAGTTTCTGAGCCTGATCGGCCCCTCCGGCTGCGGCAAGAGCACCCTGTTGCGCATCATCGCGGGCCTTGCCGCACCGAGCCGGGGGGAATGCCGGCTGGCGCTTGCCGGCGGCGGCTCCCTCCCGCCCGGGCGGATCGGGTTCGTCTTTCAGGATCCGACCTTGATGCCATGGAGCACGGTCCTCGACAACGTCCTGCTGCCCTTCCGCCTGATCGGCCGGGCCGGCGCCGGCGCCCGCGAGCGCGCGGCGGCGGAAATCCGCGCGGTCGGGCTCGCCGGCTTTGAGCGGGCCTATCCGCGCCAGCTCTCCGGCGGTATGCGCATGCGCGTCTCGATCGCCCGCGCCCTCGTCACCGACCCCGAGCTGTTATTGCTCGACGAACCCTTTGCCGCGCTCGACGAGATCACCCGCATGGGCCTCAACGACGATCTGATGCGGCTGTGGGCAAGCCGCCGGCCGACCGTCGTGTTTGTGACCCACAGCGTCTTCGAAGCGGTCTATCTGTCGACCCGCGTCGCGGTGATGGCGCCGCGCCCCGGCCGCATCGTCGCCGATCTGCCGGTGGCATTGCCGCAGCCGCGCGAGCGCGCCCTGCGGACGACGGCGCGCTACGCCGCGCTGTGCGCCGAGGTCTCGGACCATCTGGCGCGGGCCATGCGCGCCCAGGAGCGATGAGCCGCAGCCGGATCTCGCCGCCGCTGCGCGTCGCCGCCCCGCTGGCGGTCGGCGTCGTGTTTCTCGGGCTGTGGGAAGCCGTCGTCCGGATCGAGGCGATCCCGCCCTATATCCTGCCGGGCCCGGCCGCGATCGCGGCGGCGCTGTGGCGCGACGGCCCGAGCCTTATCGGCTCGCTGCTGGTGACCTTGCGCATCACCCTTGCCGCGCTCGCCGCAGCGGCCGTGCTGGGCGGCGCCCTGGCGCTGTTGTTCTCGCGCTCGCGCTTGCTCGAACTGAGCCTCTTCCCTTATGCCGTGATCCTGCAGGTGACGCCGATCGTCGCGATCGCGCCCTTGATCATCATCTGGGTGCGGCAGCCTTTTCTGGCGTTGATCGTGTGCGCCTGGATCGTCGCCTTTTTCCCGGTCGTCTCGAATACGACGATCGGGCTCAACAGCGCCGACCGCAACCTGATGGCGCTGTTCCGCCTGTACGGCGCTTCGCCCGGCCAGACATTGCGCTATCTGCGGCTGCCGACGGCGCTCCCGTATTTCCTTGCCGGCTTGCGCATCAGCGGCGGGCTCGCGCTGATCGGCGCGGTCGTCGCCGAGTTCGTGGCCGGCACCGGCGGCACCCAGTCGGGCCTTGCTTTCCGCATTCTCGAAGCCGGCTACCGCCTCGCGATCCCGCGCCTGTTCGCGGCGCTGTTCCTGCTCTCGCTCGCCGGCATCGCGATCTATTTCGCGCTCGACCTGCTGTCACGCCTGATCTTGCGCAACTGGCACGAAAGCGCGCTGGCGGAAGAGGAGGAATAGGCGCGGCTAGCCGCGGCCGATGAACGGCATCTTGGTCGCCATCACGGTCAGGAACTGGACATTGGCCTCCGGGGTCACGGTCGCCATGAAAACGACGGCGCGGGCGACGTTCTGCACGTCCATGGTCGGCTCGACCATGATCTCGCCATTGGCCTGCTTGACGCCGCGCGCCATGCGCGCCGTCATTTCGGTGGCGGCGTTGCCGATGTCGATCTGGCCGCAGCAAATGTCGTATTTGCGGCCGTCGAGCGCGAGCGATTTGGTCAGGCCGGTGATGGCGTGCTTGGTCGCGGTATAGGCGGTCGAGTCCGGCCGCGGCGCATGCGCCGAGATCGAGCCGTTGTTGATGATGCGACCGCCCATCGGGCGCTGCTCCTTCATCAGCCGGAAAGCTTCCTGCGCGCACAGGAAGGAGCCGGTCAGATTGGTGTCGACGACCGCCTTCCAGCGCTCATAGGGCAGATCCTCGATCGGCATCGTCGCCCCGAACCCGGCATTGTTGAACAACAGGTCGAGCCGGCCGAAGCGTTCCTTCAGGCGGGCGAAGAGGTTCCTGACCTGAGCGGGATCGCCGACATCGGTCGGCACCGCGAGCGCCTCGCCCCCGAAGCCTTCGATCTCGCGCTTGACCGCTTCGAGCGGCTCCGGCCGGCGCCCGGCGAGGACCAGCGCAAACCCTTCGCGCGCAAGGGCGAGCGCCGAAGCCTTGCCGATCCCGCTGCCGGCGCCGGTGACGAGGGCGACTTTGCCGTTCGCAGCCATTATGAGGGTCTCCTTCTGTCGATGCGAATGGGGCGCCACGATAGCAGTTTCGCCGGGCGCCGGGAGCCCGCTCACGCCCCCTCAGGGCAGCGCGATCATCACGTCGGTCGATTTGATGACGGCGACCGCTTCGTCGCCGGGCTTGAGGCCGAGCGCATCGACCGAATCGACAAAGATCGCCGAGACGATGCGCGCTCCGCCCGCGGTCTCGAGCGTGACCTGCGCCATGACCGCGCCGCGCTTGATGTCGACGATCCGGCCGCGCAATTGGTTGCGGGCGCTGATATTCATCGCTCTCCTCCCCTATACCGGCGCGTCCTCGTGCGAGGGCTGCAGGAACTGATAGACCGACGAGAAGTCCTTGCGGCCCAGACCATGCGCGGAGGCCAGACGGTAGATCTGCCAGGCCGCCGCGGCGACCGCGACCGGCACGCGCTTGTTGCGCGCGGCGGCGACCGCAAGGCCCAGATCCTTCGCCATCAGATCGGTCATGAAACCGGCGGCATAGTCATGGCTCGACGCGGCCTGCGGCTTGATCCCCGGCACCGGATGGCCGTGCTCCATGACCCAGGTCGCGCCGGAAGAACTGGCGATGACCTCGGTCAGCACTTTGGGGTCGACCCCGAACCCCGCGCCCAGGCGAAACGCCTCGCTGACCGCCACCATCGCCGCGCCGGCAATCAGATTGTTGCACAATTTGGCGACTTCGCCGGCGCCGACCGCGCCGACATGGATGATTGTGCTGCCCATCGCGGCCAGCGCCGGCCGGGCTTCTTCGAGATCCGCCGCGGCGCCGCCGACCATGATCGTCAGGGTGCCGGCGATGGCGCGGCCGAGCGCGCCCGAGACCGGCGCGTCGAGAAAGCGCGCGCCGCGCTCGCCGAGCGCGCGCGCAACCGCCTGCGTGGTCGCCGGGTCGATCGTCGACATGTCGACGGCAAGGCGGCCGCGCGCGATCCCCGCGCCGACCCCTTCGGGACCGAGATAGGCCGCTTCGACATGGCTCGAGGACGGCAGCATCGTGATGACGAGATCGCCGGCCGCCGCCGCTTCCGCCGGTGAGCCGGCGCGCGCCGCGCCGAGCGCCGCCGCGGCTTCCAGCGCCGCCGGAGCGATGTCGTAGGCGGTTGCCGTGAAGCCCTTTTTGAGGAGATTGGCCAGCATCGGCCGCCCCATCGTCCCGACCCCGATGAACCCGATCCGCATGACCCCGCTCCGTCGCGATTGTGGCGTCGCCGGCAAAGCATACCCCACCTGCGGGCATCGGCAATGCGGGGCGCCGTGCGCTCTCGGCTTTCCGTCCGAGGGATAAAGGCCCTGCGCGGATCAGCCGATATAGCGGGCGCCTTCGGCCGGCTTATGCATCGCCGACCAGAGGGTTCACCACGCAAGCCCGCTGCAACGGCTGAAGTCTCGGTCCGCGGACCACAGCGCGCGCAATGTCGGCCAGTGCGCCGCCGATTCCGCCAGCAATGTCAGAGTCGGCGATTCGAGCCAAGCATCCACTTGATCGAGGGCCTGGGCCAGCGGCGTCGGCGGCGCGTAGATGCGCGGATGCGTCACGATAGCGAGGAACTCGTGCAGACAAGGCTAGGGAATGGCCCAGACTGCCGGCCCCTCGGCAAGCTCCGCCATGCGCCGAAAGACGGCCTCGTGAAACGGCGAAGCCGCGCGATGCGCATAGACGAGAATGTTGGTGTCGAGCGCAATCACGCGCCGCGATCCTGATAGATCAAATCGCGCAGCGTGTCCCACGAGGCCCCGCGAAGCTCCCTCTGGAGCCCCCGACCCTTGAAGCTGGCCCGGCGCAGCTTGAACGGCGCGTCGCGCCTGGCCTCGGCAAGGACGCGATGCAGCCCGCGTTCGATCAATGTCCGCAGAGTAACGCCTTCCCGCGCCGCGACCGCGCGGGCTTCGCGCAGCAGCGAATCGGAAATCTCCACGGTTGTCTTCACGAGACCCTTCCATAGGGCAGTACGGTATGGGCGCCCATATATCGGCAAACCGCCATAACGCAAACCCTGGCAGGGCAGGCGATGAACTCCGACGACAAGCCGCTCGTCTTTGGCGCGCCCTGGGGTGCCCTGCGTGCGCCGTGCGCCTGATATTGCAGGAAAAGGGCAGATCCTGCGCACTCGTCCGGGTCGATCCGTTTGCGCCGGGCGGCCCGCCGGCAGGGCGTCGGGAACGGCATCCGTTCGGCACGATCCCGGCCTTCGAGCACGCCGGGTTCCCCTTTATGAAGCCGGCGCGTATGAGATGTTTACGGTCTTCGTTTGCCTGCGCCCGGGCGAGTCATGGGGGCAGAAAACCGCGATCGCTTAAGAGCCCTTCAGGCCACGCCGTCGCAAGGAGCGCCATCCATGTCCGACACGATTGAACTGAACGGCCGGCAATACCGCAAGCCACAGCGGCCGACGGTCATCATCTGCGCCGACGGCCTCGATCCCCGCTATCTCGAGCAGGGCGTCCCGGCCGGCGTCTTCCCGACGATCGGCGCATTGATGCGCGAGGGCTTCTTTGCCATCGCGCAGGCGGCAATGCCGAGCTTCACCAATCCGAACAACGTTTCGATCGTGACCGGGGCGCCGCCTTCCGTGCACGGCATTGCCGGCAATTATTGTCTCGACCGCGCCAGCGGCCGCGAAATCATGATGACCGATCCCGCGCTGATGACGAGCCAGACGATCCTGGCGCGCCTGGCCGCAGCCGGGGTCAGGGTGGCGGCGATCACCGCCAAGGACAAATTGCGGCGATTGCTGGCGCACGGCCTCGACGGTCTCGCCTTTTCCTCCGAATGCGCCGACGCCGCGGTCGAGAAAATGGTCGGGCGGCCGCGGCCCGACATGTATTCGGCCGATCTATCGCTGTTCGTGCTCGACGCCGGGCTGCAGCTCTTGCAGCGCGGCGCCGCCGAGCTCCTTTACCTGTCGCTATCGGATTACGTCCAGCACCTGCACGCGCCGGGAGAGCTCGCCGCCGACGCCTTCCACCGCGCCCTCGACGAGCGCGTCGGACGCTTTGTCGCGCTGGGCGCCGTCGTCGGCATCGTCGCCGATCACGGCATGAACGACAAGCCGCGGATCGTCTTTCTCGAAGACGAGCTGGCCGCCCGCTTCGGCGCCGGCGCGGCGCGCGTGATCTGCCCGATTACCGACCCGTTTGTGCGCCATCACGGCGCGCTCGGCTCGTTCGTGCGCGTCTATGTCCGCAAGGCCGCCGACATCCCGCGCATGATGGCGGCGAGCGCGGCGCTCCCCGGTGTCGCGCGGGTGCTCGACGGGGCGCAGGCGGCCCGCCTTTTCGAGCTGCCGCACGACCGCGAAGCGGATTTTGTCGTGCTCGGCGACGCCGAAACGGCTCTGGGAGCGGCCAGTGCCGACCACGATCTGTCGGCGCTGGCCGGCCACGCGTTGCGCTCGCATGGCGGCGAAGCCGAAAGGACGGTGCCGTTCATCCTGTCGCATCCGCTCGCCGCCGAATATCGGCAGCGCGCCGCGACCCGCCGATTGCGCAATTTCGACATTTTCGACTTCGCGCTCAACGCTCCGGCATGACGGCCACGCCGTTCGCGCGGTCCCCGTCCGCGGCGGCAAGGGCTTCAATCCTGCGGCGGTGCGCCGAAGCAGTGCTCGGGGCCGGGGAAGCGGCGGGCGCGCACATCGGCGGCATAGGCCGCCGCGGCGGCCGAGATGAGCGGCGCCAATTCGGCGTAACGGCGCACAAAGCGCGGCGTGAACTCGGCAAAAAGCCCGAGCACGTCATCGGTGACCAGGATCTGGCCGTCGCAGGCGGGCGAGGCGCCGATGCCGATCGTCGGGATCGGCACGGCCGCGGTGACCGCGCGCGCCACCGACTCGATCGTACCCTCGATGACGAGCGCAAAAGCACCAGCCGCGGCGATCGCCGTCGCATCGGCGGCGACGCGTTTGGCCTGGTCCTCGCCGCGGCCCTGCACGCGAAAGCCGCCGGTGGCGTGCACCGATTGCGGCTTCAAGCCGATATGGCCCATGACCGGAACCCCGCGCTCGACCAGAAAGCGCACGGTCTCGGCCATCTCGCGCCCGCCTTCGAGCTTGACCGCGGCGGCGCCGGTCTCGGCAAGCACGCGCGCGGCGCTGCGGAACGCCTGCGCCGGCCCCTCCTGATAGCTGGCGAACGGCAGATCGACGACGACCAGCGCCTGCGAGGAGCCGCGCATGACCGCGGCGCCGTGCGCGATCATCATGTCGAGCGTTACCGGCAGCGTGCTGGCGAACCCGTACAGCACCATGCCGAGCGAATCTCCGACCAGCAGGAAGTCGACATGCGGGTCGAGCAGCCGCGCGATCGGCGCGGTATAGGCGGTCAGCCCGACGATCGGCGTGCCGCCCTTTTTGAGATCGGCGACGCCGCGCCGCCTTTTCTGCGATGCCTGCGCGCTCATGACGCCCCTTTCGCCGTCAAGACCCTGCCTGCCTTATGCTTCAAGGGCCGCCCGCGGCTCCGCGAGCGCCGCTTCGCCATCGAGCGTGGCGGCGAGGGCATGCACGACCGCGGCGATGCGGACCGCCTGCTGGATCGCTTCCTTCGCCATTCCGGCCTGCTTCAGCGCGCGGTCATGCGCATTGATGCAGGAGCCGCAACCGTTGATCGCCGAGACCGCCAGCGCCCACAGCTCGAAATCGCGCTTGTCGACGCCGGGCCGGCCGATCACGCTCATCCGCAGGCGTACCGGCATCGCCTTGTAATCGGCATCATGGTCGAGCTCGACAAAGCGGTAATAGATGTTGTTCATCGCCATGATCGAGGCGGCGGCCTTGGCCGCTGCGAGCGCCTCAGGCGTCAGATGAGGCGCAGCCTCGTCGATGATCGCGGCGATGACCTCGCGGTTGCGCGAGGCCAGCGCGGCGGCGACGAACGTCCCCCAACGCTGCTGCTCGCTCAGCAATGTCTCGCCGAGCAGGGCGTCAAGGTTGAGTCGCTGGTCCCGCGCGTATTCGGGCAGTCGTTGCTTTAAAGCTTCGATCGACATCGCTTCCGCTCTCCGTTTGAAGGGATCGAGCGCCGGCACCGCGATCGCGCAGGCCCGGGCGGCCGGCGGCGCCCTGCCCCGGCCCGGCCGACGCCATCGTCCGCAGGCAGCGCGCGGCCGGGATCCGCCGCGGGGATGCCGCGAGGCGGCGGATCAGCCGCCATGCGGCACCCCCGGCAGGGGGACACCGCAAATCTGCAAGAGCAGCAGCAGATTGAGCAACAGTACGCCGGTTGCGCCGATGATCGCTGCGGCCTGCATCGCTCCCCTATTGGCAAACCGGCCCATGATGTCGGCGCGCCGGGTCAGCACGAGAAGGGCCACCATCGGCAACGGCAAGGCAAGGCTGATCGCCGCCTGACTGAGGACGAGCGCCTGCGTCGCATCGATCCCGTACCCCACGACCAGAAAGGCCGGCAGCATCGTGACGAGCCGCCGCACCCAGATCGGGATGCCGGACCCGACAAAGCCCTGCATGATCATCTGGCCGGCCAGGGTGCCGACCGCCGAACTCGCCATCCCCGAGGCGAGCAGGGAGATCAGGAATATCCCAGCCGCCGCGCCGCCGAGCAGCGGCGTCAGGGTGTGATACGCCGTCGCGATCCCGGCGACATCCTCGCGCCCGGCATGAAAAGCCCCGGCCGCCAGAATGACCATCGCCATGTTGACGAGGCCCGCAACCGTCAGGGCAGCGATCACTTCGCGGTTCGAGATGGTGATGATCCTCCGCTTCTCGCCTTCGGTGCGCGCCGGAATCCGCGCCTGGGTAAGCCCGGAGTGCAGATAGAGGGCGTGCGGCATGACGGTCGCGCCGACAATCCCGACGGCGAGCAGCAGCGCCCGGGCGCCGGCGATCTGCGGCAGAACCGCATGCCGGGCGGCCGAGGCCCAGTCGACCGGCGCGATCGACACCTCGATCAGGTAGCAGAACCCGATCGCGGCGACCAGGCCGCCGATGATCAGTTCGATCGGACGGAATCCATACTTCTCGAACACCAGGATGCCATAGACGATGATCGCGGTCAGCGCCATTCCGGCCGGCAACGGGACAGAAAGCAGCAGCGACAGCCCGATGGCGCCGCCGACGAATTCGGCAAGATCGGTCGCCATCGCGGCGATCTCGCTGACCCCCCACATCGCCCAGACGAGCGGCCGCGCAAACTGCTCGCGGCACAGCTCGGCGAGATTGCGGCCGGTGACGATGCCGAGCTTGGCCGACAATGCTTGAAACAGCATCGCGACCAGATTGGCGAGCAGCACCACCCATAAGAGTTCGTACCCGTATTTTGCGCCCGCCTCGATATTGGTCGCGAAATTGCCGGGATCCATGTAGGCGATCGAGGCCATGACGGCCGGGCCGGCAAAGGTCGGATAGCCCCGCCATCCGCGATTCCGGCCGTCGAGCAGACGGTACGCCGCCTCGACGGTATGAGCCGAAAGGGAAGCCTGTCTCGCCATGGCTCGCGCCGATCCCCTCGGGTTCCGGGGTCAGCGGGCGCCGGCGCCGGTTCGCCCGGCCGCGCCGGCGCCCCGTTTCACGGTTCCGCGGTCGGATCGAGAACGCCGACACAGGGCACGCGCCGCAGCATGTCCTCGCCATGCGGCGCGTGCCGCATCGCCTCCGTCAGGTCGCGGCCGGCCACGTGCCAGAAGTGGCGGCCCTCTCGCCACAGGAAACTGTGGCTTACGTCGTAGACGCGGCCGCCATGGGCGAGGAGTATCGGCAGATGTTCGTCGCTGCCATCGCAGCGCGCCAGCATCTGCGGCGTGAAGCGGCCGCACCCGCGCGTGCAACCAGAGCGCTTATCCGATGCGGCCATGCTCGTTTCAGCCTTGTCCGGCGTTCAGGAACTTGCGGACATAGGGCGAGTTCGGCCGTCCTTCGCGGCTGTAATGGCCGCTCGGGCCGTGACCGAGAAACTCCGAAAACCAGGCTTCGTGCTCGATCTCCTCGTGCAGGATCGCGAGCGCCAAGTCGTAGGTACGGTGATCCTTGCCGCAGGTCATGTTGCAGATTTGGGTGTAGCCGCGCACCGCGCATTGTTCGGCCTTCAGCAGAACCTGCAGGATCTCCCTGATGTTGGTCGGGTCGCCGGGCAGCGCGGCGGGCGGACAGGCCGACAGGTTGTGGAAATCGACCATGCTGGCGGGAAGCTTGCCGCCCAGCTCGTAGATCCGCGGCACCAGCGCCTCGAAGTGATTGCGATCCTCGATCCGCGCGTCCTCGGCGATCTGCTTGAGGCCTTCGCCTTCCAGGCCGATCAGATTTACCCGCAGGATCGTGTAGTAATAATACGTCGTCAGCTCCGCCGCCGCATTGCGGATCAACAGATCGAGCAGCTGCTCGACATTGATGCCGGCCCGCTCGACCAGCTCGACGGCAACGCTTTTCGGCATGATCGCCTCCTCGCTTTGGAGAAAAACGCTTGTCAATAATTGGAACGCCTCTAATAGGCGTTCGCATCCAAACGATGGCCCGGATCGCCGGCCCGGTCCAACGAATTGACTCGATCCTGCCGATCGAGACTCTCGATCACAGCGGCCGCCTTCGGGACCTCGGCTTGCAGCGACGGGCGCCCCCGTGGCCGCGGCTCAGCCGTGCAGATGCGACTCGACAAGCCACAACTGTTTGTCGGCCTCGCGGCTGATCTCGGTGAACACATCCGCCGTATCGGCGTCGCCGGACTCCGCCGCCCGATCGATGGCCTCGCGGACGGCCGTACCGAAACGGGCGAGCGCGTCCGCCACCGCCTCGATATGCCCGCGCTCGTCACGGATCGTCGGCGGATATTCCGGCAATGCCGAGCGGCGGGCGGCGATCTGGACCGTGCCCTCGGCAGTGCCGCCGAGCGCCGTCACCCGTTCGGCGAGCAGATCGACAAACTCCCTGGCCGCATCGGCGAGTTTGTCGAACAGTTCGTGCAGTGCGATAAAATTCGGCCCTCTGACGTTCCAATGGGCTTGCTTGGCCTGCCTCTCAAGATCGATTGCAGAGGCGAGAGCGGCGTTCAGCACTGCGATCGAGCGCGCGCGAACCGCCTCGGCCAGCGTGTTCTTCGTAGGGTATAAAGGATTTGGCGCACTGTTCATTCTCTGCTCCTTTTTCTGATCCGATGGTCTTCATCCGAAGCCGAAGGAGATTTGGGGATATTGAGAAATCGTTCAAATGAATTAAATTGGATATATTGATCGGATTTATCGATGATTACCCTGCCCACACCGCGCCAATTGCGCTATCTGTGCGCGCTCGCCGACCATCTGCACTTCGGGCGGGCGGCGGCCGCCTGTGCGGTTACGCAATCGACTTTGAGCGCCGGCATCCAGGAGCTCGAAGCGATGCTCGGCGTCACGCTGGTCGAGCGCACCAAGCGGCGGGTCATGCTGACCCCGCTCGGCCGTGAGCTGGCATTGCGCGCGCGGCAGCTGTTGCGCGACAGCGAGGACATGGTGGCGCTTGCCAGAAGCCTTGGCGAACCGCTGGCGGGCGAGTTGCGCCTCGGCGTCATCCCGACGATCGGCCCCTATCTGTTGCCGCCCGCCCTGCCGCTGATCCGGGCGCGCCATCCGAGATTGCGGCTTTATCTGCGCGAGGAGCCGACGGCCGAGCTGATCGAGGGGTTGGAGGCGGGGCGCCTTGATTGCATTCTGATCGCCCTGCCGTACGAGATCGGCGATCTGGCGAGGATGCCGATCGGCAAGGACGATCTGTTTCTGGTCTGCCCGGCAAGCCATCCTCTCGCCGCCGCGGCCGCCGTTCCGCCGGGGAGCTTGGCGGAGGCGGCGATGCTGTTGCTCGAAGACGGGCATTGCCTGCGCCGCCATGCGCTCGAAGCCTGCGAGCTCTCCGGACCCGGCCGCCACGAGGTGTTTCAGGGGACGAGCCTGAAGACCCTGGTGGCGATGGTCGCCGGCGGCCTCGGCGTCACCTTGCTGCCGGCTATTGCCCTGCTGAGCGAGATCGGCGACGAATCCGGCCTCGTCGCGCGGCCGCTTCTGACCCCCGCCGCCACCCGCGAGATCGCCCTCGCCTGGCGCAAGAGCTCGCCGCGCGCCGCCGAGTTCCGCCTGTTCGGGGAGCTGCTGCGCGAGGCCGGCAGGCCGATGTTGCGCGAGGATGGGGAGGAGCGCGATGAACGAGGAGACCCGACTGCCCCCCGGGCTGCGGCTCGGGGCGATCGGCCAGCCGATCCGGCGGCGCGAAGACCGGCGCCTGGTAACCGGCCGGGGGCGCTTCACGGACGACTTCAATAAGGCCGGACAAGCCTATGCGGTGATGGTGCGATCGCCCCACCCGCATGCCCGCATCCGCGGCATCGACGGGGCCCGGGCGCGGGCAATGCCGGGGGTGCTCGGGGTCTTTACCGGGATGGATTGCGCCGCCGACGGGCTCCAGCCAATCCCGCACAATCCGGTGCCCGCGACCCGCACCGATCTGAAGCTGACCGGGCCCGGCGGCGCCCCGATTTTCATCGGTCCGCAGCCGCTGTTGCCGGTCGACAAGGTGCGCCATGTCGGCGAGGCGGTCGCGATGGTCGTCGCCGAGACCCTGCCGCAGGCCCTCGACGCCGCCGAGGCGATCGCGATTGCCTATGACGAGCTGCCCTTTGTCGCCGATGCGCGGGCCGCGCTCGCCGCGGGCGCGCCCGCGGTGTGGGACGAGGTGCCCGACAATGTGCTGGTCGACACGCATTTCGGCGACGCCGCCGCGACCGAGCGCGCTTTCGCCGCGGCCGCTGCGGTCGTCGCGATGGAATTCCATATCGGCCGGGTGACCGGCGTGCCGCTCGAACCGCGCGCCGCGCTCGGCGAATACGACGCCGACAGCGGCCGCTACACGCTGATCGCCGGCAGCGGCGGCGCGGTGCGGCAGAAGGCCGAGCTGGCCCTCGCGCTCGGCGTCGCCCCCGAGCGGGTGCGGGTGCTGTCCTATGACGTTGGCGGCAATTTCGGCACGCGCAATCGCGTTTATGTCGAGTTCGGGCTGGTCTTGTGGGCGGCGAAGAAGCTCGGCCGGCCGGTCAAATACACCGCCACCCGCTCCGAGGCGTTCCTGTCCGATTTCCAGGGCCGCGACCTGCTCACCAGCGTGGCTCTGGCGCTCGGCAAGGACGGCCGCTTCCTGGCGCTGCGCGCCGACAATATCAGCAATGTCGGGGCGCATTGCGCGTCCTTGTCGCCGCTCGGCAAGGGCTCGGCGCTGATCACCGGGCCATACGACATCCCGGTCGCCAGCCTGCGCTCGCGCGCGGTCTTCACCAACACGGTGCCGACCAACGCCTATCGCAGCTCGGGGCGGCCCGAGGTCACCTATGCGATCGAGCGGCTGATCGACGAGGCGGCCCGCCGGCTTGGCATGGATCGCGTGCAATTGCGCCGGCGTAACCTCGTGCCGCCCGAGCGGATGCCGTATCGCAACGCGGTCGGCGCGGTCTATGACAGCGGCACCTATGAAGCCAATATGAACCTGGCGATGCGCCTTGCCGATTGGGAGGGCTTTGCCGCGCGCCGGAAGGCCGCCGCAGCGCGCGGCAGATTGCTGGGTCTGGGGCTGGCCAATTACGTCGAATCCTCGATCGGCGCGCCGCGCGAGCGCACCGAATGGACGGTGACGGCGGACGGCCGCGTCCGGGTCGTGATCGGCACCCAGCCGAGCGGTCAGGGCCACGAGACGAGCTTTGCCCAGGTCGTCTCCGCGCTGCTCGAGGTGCCGCTTGAAACCGTCGACATCGTGATGGGCGACACCGACATCGTCAGCCTCGGCGGCGGCTCGCATTCCGGCCGCTCGATGCGCCACGCCGCAACGCTGTTCGCGCAGGCGGCGCCGGCGCTGATCGCCAAAGCGAAAAAGATCGCCGCCCATATCCTTGCAAGCGACGCCGCGACGGTCGAATTCCGCGACGGCCGCCTGGCGGCGCCGCAGAAAAACCGCAGCTTCGATCTGTTCGAGCTGGCGCGGGAAGCGGCCCTGCGGCCGGACCTGCCGTCAGACCTCAAGGACGGGCTTACCGTCGCCGCGCAGCACGAGATGCACGACCCGGTCTTCCCCAATGGCTGCGCCGTTTGCGAGGTCGAGATCGATCCCGAGACCGGCGCGCTCGCACCGACCCGCTATACCGTCGTCGACGATGTCGGGCGTTGCATCAACCCGCTGATCGTGCACGGGCAGACCCATGGCGGCATCGCCCAGGCGGTCGGCGAAGCGCTGTGGGAGGAATGCGCGCTCGATCCGGCATCGGGGCAGCCGCTCGCCGGCTCGTTCATGGATTACGCGATGCCGCGCGCCGACGCGCTGCCGTCCTTCACGACCGAGATCGTCGAGGTGCTGTCGCCGACCAATCCGTTCGGCATCAAAGCCGGCGGCGAGGGCGGCTGCACGCCGGCGCTCGCCGTCGTCATCAGCGCGATCCTCGACGCCCTTGCCCCGCTGGGCGTTCGCGACATTGCGATGCCGGCCACCCCATTGCGCATCTGGCAGGCGATCCGGGCGGCCTCCCCGCGTCCAGGGCGGGAGCGGCTTGACCGCGGCGACAATCGCCCAGCTTTTACGCGATAGGCCGCCCTCTCGGCCGGATCGGGGGGTGCGGCGCCATGATCGCCTTCGCGGCGAGCCGCGCAGCCTCGTTGAGCGCCCCCCGGCTCGGGCGCGCGCCGGGCGGATCGGCAACCGGAGCTTCGATTATCGGCTTCGGATTACATTACGGCATCGGCCGGCTGCCAATATTCGGCAAACTGCGTCGCGACGATCTGTTCGTAAGGCGGATCGCCCTTCAGGATGCCGATGTCGCGGCAGAACTGTTTCATGCCGGCGATCACATCGCGAGAAATCCGGGCGTCGTAATAAGGGAGATCGCGGCGGATGATGTCGGCGATCAACTCCGCCGCTGCCGGCGGGAACAGGCGGCGGCCGACTTCGGTGGCGCGCCCGAGGTCCCGTTTCAGCGCCTGCTGGGTTTTGACGATCGCCCTAACCGCCGCGGCGGCGGCCTCGGGCCTGGTCTCGATCAACCGGTCGGCCGCCGCCACCGCCGACATCGTATAGGTGAAGGCGGCTTGCGGCCCGTCGCCGCGGCGCACGTCGAGCACGATCGTGCCGACGCCGCGCCTGACCGCGATTTCGGCGCCCATGCCGTTGGCCCAGAACCCTTCGATCGCCCCCTCCTCGAGGGCGCGGGCGGCGTTGAGCCCGAAATTGACCGTGCTGCCGCTCGTCCCCGGCACCGGCATGATCCTCACCCGGTCGCGTTCGGGATCGATGCCGGCGGCGGCGAGCAGACGGCGCAATCCCATCTCGACCCAGGGGGCGGCGCCGATGCGGCGCCCGCGCACGACCGCCAGATCGCCGCGACGGGCGTTGAGATCGGCGCGCATGACGAGAAACCAGTACATGCCCTGGGCCTGCGCGCAGATGAGCTTGACGCCCTCGAATTCGGGAAAGGCGGCCAGCGCCGCATGCGCCGAGCCGGCGACAAAATCGATCCTGCCCTCGGCAAGCGCGCGATAGGCGGCATCGACCGGGAAGATCAGCTCAAGGCTCACCTCGAGCCCTTCCCCGCGAAAGAACCCGAGTTCGACCGCCGCCGCGGCCGGAAAATAGGAATTCGAGATCAGGTCGGGAACAGCGAGCTTCATCACGGCCTCATCGCTGATTTTACAATACTATTATGTCAATAAATTCAAAATTGTCCCAAGAATCCGTTGAATCGGGCTCGGAAAAACCATATCAGGAACCGCACGGCAGAGAACGGGGCAATCGCGATGGACCATCCGCATCAGCCGATCGATTGGAAGACCCACGGCGTCAAGGTCATCCCTGGCGACCAGCTCGACCCCAACACGGCGCAGACGCCGGGCATGGAACGCGCCGCCGCGATCAATCTGGCGCGCGTCGGGGCGCAGAAGATCTGGGCCGGAACGGTCAAGATCCGGGCCAACGCCAAGACCGGCGCGCATCATCACGGACCCCTCGAAAGCGTCATCTATGTCGTCCGCGGACGGGCGCGGATGCGCTGGGGCGAGCGGCTCGAATATGTCGCCGAGGCGGGTCCGGGCGATTTCATCTTCGTGCCGCCCTATGTCCCGCATCAGGAGATCAACGCCTCCTGCGAGGAGACGCTTGAATGCGTGCTGGTGCGCAGCGACAACGAAGCGGTCGTCGTCAACCTCGATATCGAGCCGGTCGAGCCCCCCGAGGAAGTCCGCTGGGTCGACCCGATCCACGGGCACGGTTGAGCCTCAAACTGCCGCCCGCGGCGCCGATGTCGCCGCCGGACGCCGGTCTGTTCGCCCGGCTGGTCGAGCGCGGGCTGGCGCCCGGGCCGGGGTGAAGGCGCTCACCCCGGCGCCGGAATGGCGCGCTGATTGTACATGATCCGGCGAATGCGGGCCCGCTCCTCCGCCGACAAGGTGCTGGGATCGACCCGCAGCTCATTGCCGACCGCCATTCCGCGCTGCACCGCCGGACGGCTGCCGACCTCTTCGAACCAGCGCTTGAAATGCTTGAATTCGTTGATGTCCTGCCCCTGGGCCTGCCAGTTGACGGTCCAGGGATAGCAGATCATATCGGCGATCGTGTACTCGTCGCCGGCGAGATAGCGGCGGTCGTAGAGGCGGTAGTTCATGACGCCGTAGAGCCGGTTGGCCTCGTCGGTAAAGCGGCGGATCGCATAGGATTGGTCGCCCTCCTCCGGTCCGAGCCGGCGGAAATGGCCGCATTCGCCGAGCTTTGGCCCCTGATTGGCCATCTGCCACATGACCCACTGCGCAACCTCGTATTTGCCGCGCACGTCCTGCGGCCAGAAGCGTCCGGCCTTTTCCGCCAGATACATCATGATGGCGCCCGACTCGAAGACGCTGATCGGCGCGCCGCCGCCCCGGGGCTCGTGATCGACGAGCACCGGCATGCGATGGTTCGGGTTGAGCCTTAAAAACTCGGGTTTGAACTGGTCGCCCTGTTGGATATTGACCGGGACAATATTGTATGGAAGGCCCAGCTCCTCGAGCAGGATCGTGACCTTCTTGCCGTTCGGGGTCGGCCAGAAATAAAGATCGAGCATCGGACTCTCCCTTTTCGGTCAGTGCGCCGGGCGGCGGCGAAGGGCCCGGGTGCGGCCCGAGCATAGCCGCTCGGCACCGTCACGTCACCGGCTACTCCCGGCGGAAGGTCAGGACTAGCACGTCGCGATAGGCGGGCGCCGCCGGATCGAGCGGCTGCACCGGCGTGACGCCGTGATAGACGCGGCTGTCGTCGACCCAGGCGGCGTCGAGCGGCTCGGTCAGCGTGAAGCTGCCGAGCGGACGGCGCGCGAGATCGTAGATCGTGGTCTCGCCGCTGGCGACGTTTTCGCGCCGCACCATCACCACCAGCACCCAGTCGACGCCGTCGCGGTGCAGGCCTTCGGGGGTCGGCCGCCCCTCCTCGCCGGGCCGCGCCTCGATGCGGAATTGGTGCAGTTCGACATGCCAGGCGTCGGGCCGCAATTTGGCCGGCGTCATCGTGTCGAACAGGGCATGGGCGCTGACCATGATCGCGCCCAGGGCGGGATGGTGGGCGACCGTATCGGTGACCGGCTCGAACCAGCGCTCGATGCCGCCGTTCAGCGGGTTGTAGTCGCGGCTTTGATAATGCGGCTGGTGCGGCTTGCGGATGATCCCCAAAGGGGTGGCGCGGAAGGCGGCAAAGCGGCGGCGGCGATAGCGGCCGCCATCCGCCATGTAGGTGTCGACGCCGAGATCGTTCCAGCTGGCCGCGAAACTGTCCCAATCGGCGAGCCCGGCGCGTTCGAGCCAAGAGCGCATGCGGGGCGCGCGCGTAAAGGCAAAGCCCTGTCTTTCGATCGTCGCGGCGATGGCGGCAAGAACCTCGTCCATCCGCACCTCCTCGCTGCTGACGCGTTGCTTATGTAGGGTCACAAAACGGCCTCGGCGACGACCCGCAGGGCTTGCGCATCGGCGCCGACCAGCACCAGCCCGGCGATAAGGCGGTCCCGCGCCAGCGCCTTCCAGGCCTGCAGCCGCTCCCGGATCCGTTCCGCCGGACCGACCAGCGAGGTCTCCTCGATCAGCGCGTCGGGCACCGCCGCCGCAGCCTCGCGCCGGCGGCCGGCGAGATAATGCTGCTGGATCTGCGCCGCCGCCCGCTCGTGGCCCAGCCGGCCGACAAGATCTTTATAATAGTTCTTCGTGCGCGCCCCCATGCCGCCGATATAAAGCGCGAAGCCGGGTCTGAGCGCGTCGCGGCAGGCCGCGACATCCCGGCCAAGCGCGATCCGCACATAGGGAAGGATGTCGAAGCTGGCGAGGCTCTTGCCGGCCTTGGCGAGCCCCGCCCCTACCGGTTCGGTGATCACGGCGGCCTTTTCCGGCGACATCAAAAACGGCAAGACGCCGTCGGCGATCTCGCCGGCGGTGCGCAGCCCGGCCGGCGCGATGGCGGCGGTATAGATCTTGAGGCTCGGATCGCCGTGGATGATGCTCTTGAGCGGCTTGCCGAGCCCGCTCGCGCCGGGCCCGTCATAGGGGATCCGGTAATATTCGCCGCGATATTCGAGCGGCGCCTTCCTGTCCAGGATCCGCCGGATGATCGCGATATACTCGCGGGTGCGGACGAGCGGTTTGCCGAACGGCTCGCCGTGCCAGCCCTCGACGACCTGCGGCCCGGACGGGCCGATGCCGCACAGAAAGCGGTTGCCCGACAGCGCCTGCAATGTCATCGCCGTCATCGCCGCGCAGGCGGGGGTGCGCGCCGCCATCTGCATGATACTGGTGCCGGCCTTGATGCGGCGCGTCCGCGCCAGCACCCAGGCGACCGGCGTCACCGCGTCGGTGCCGTAGGCCTCGCCGCACCACACCGAATCGTAGCCGAGCCGCTCGGCCTCGTGGACCAGATCGAGATCAAGGCCCGCTTCGGAGACCTTGAGCGCAAGGGCGAGCTTCATCGCACGCTCTCGCCGATGCGGGCGATCCGCTCGACGACGCCGAGCCAGGCCTCAAGCTCGCGCTCCTGCGGCTCGACCAGGACATGTTCGACGCCGGCTTCGGCATAGCCGGCAAGGCGCGCCATGAGCGCGCCGTCGTCGCGGCCGTCCCAGCCGCTGCGCAGCGAGACGACAAAGCCCGGATCGCGTCGCGCCGCGCGCAGGCGGCGCACGATCGGCCCGGCCTGCGCGGGCGACAGCCGCGAGCCGTGCCAGCCGTCGCCGAGCGCAAGGGCGCGCCTTATCGCCGGTTCGGAACTGCCGCCGATCCAGATCGGGATCGGCGCCGCGGGGTGCGGCAGCATCCGCATATCCGCGATGACGGCCGGAATGTGGCGCGATCGGAAGCTGACCGGATCCTCGGACCACACCGCCCGCATCATGCGGATGCCCTCATCCATGCGCCGACCGCGCTCGGCAAACGGCACGCCGAGGGCGGCAAATTCGGCTTCGAGCCAGCCGACGCCGGCGCCGAGGATCAGCCGCCCCTCGCACAGGCACTGCAATGTCGCCAATTCCTTGGCGAGCGGCACCGGATGGCGCATCGGCAATACCAGCACGCTGGTGCCGAGCCCGATCCGTCGGGTATGCGCCGCCGCCCAGGTCAGGGTCAGGAGCGGGTCGTAAAAAATCGGCGACGGCGGATAGGCCGCGCCCCGCGGCACGATGATATGCTCGCTCGCCCA
>Ga0209061_1002189_pt1 | contig 26201 bp, 22 predicted proteins | sample Coa_R1_10_FD_187157 | JGI IMG/M metagenome (GOLD analysis project Ga0209061, IMG submission 187157) | Surface soil microbial communities from Centralia Pennsylvania, which are recovering from an underground coalmine fire - Coalmine... | ecosystem: Environmental > Terrestrial > Soil >... | reverse complement strand
GCTATGAGAACCTCCAGGTCTTCACTCGCCTGTACGAGGTGCCCCGCACGCAGCGGCGCCAACGCATCGAGGAGGCGCTGCGCACGGTGGAGCTGGTCGAGGACGGGCACAGGCTCGTCCGGGAGTGCTCGGGAGGCATGATCCGGCGGCTCGAGATCGCCGAGGCCGTGCTCCACCAGCCGATCTTGCTGTTCCTGGACGAGCCCACGGTCGGGCTCGACCCCATCGCTCGCGAGACGGTGTGGGAGCACGTCGAGCAGCTTCGGACCGACCGCGGCACCACCATCCTCCTCACCATCCACTACACCATCCACTACATGGACGAGGCCGAGCAGCTGTGCGACCGGGTGGCGGTGATGCACCTGGACGGATCGTGGCCATCGGTACACCGGAAGAGCTGAAGGCCTCGCTCCGACAACCGGACGTCACCCTCGATGACGTCTTCGAGCACCACGCGGGCGGCGACGTCGAGGCGGGAGGAACGCTTCCGTGAAGCGGTCAGAGCGAGACGCACGCTCCGGCGCCTGGGCTGAGGCGCCGCCTCGCCGACGGCGCGGCACGATCCGGTGGGCGGCGCTGTTCGCCGACAAGACGTTGATCATCGTCAAGCTCGAGGTCGAGAAGCTCCGTCACGACCCCACCGAGTTGGTCACCAGGGCCGCGCAGCCGATGCTCTGACTGTTGCTCTTCGGTGAGGTGTTCAGCCGGATTCGTGCCATCCCCACCGGCAACGTTCCCTACCTGGACTTCATGGCGCCCGGCATCCTGGCGCAGAGCGTGCTCTTCATCGCCACCTTCCACGGCATCGCCGTGATCTGGGAACGCGATCTGGGGGTCGTTCACAAGCTGATGGTGACGCCCACGCCACGATCGGCTCTGGTCCTGGGCAAGGCGCTCTCGGCCAGCGTACGTGGGCTCTCCCAGGTCGTCATCATCTACGCCCTCTCGCTGGTGCTCGGCGTCGGCATCGACTGGCAACCGGCGGCCATCCTGGGGGTTCTCATCATGGTGGTGCTCGGTGCAGCGCTCTTCTCCACCTTCTCGCTGATCATCGCCACCATCGTGCGGACACAAGAGCGCTTCATGGGGATCGGCCAGGTCCTGACCATGCCGCTGTTCTTCGCCAGCAACGCGATCTATCCGATCGTGATCGTGCCCGCCTAGCTGCAGGTCATCGCCCGCGGCAATCCCCTGAGCTATGAGGTCGACGGCATCCGGGCGATGATGCTCTCCGGTGGCCGCAGCGCCTTCGGGTTGCCGGTTGACTACGCGGTCCTCACCACGGTGACGGCCCTTCTCGTGGTCGTGGCTGCCCGGCTCTATCCACGCTTGGTCCGATAGCCGGGAGCCAGACCCGCCTCTCTGCGCCAACAGCATCGCCCATGACCGGCAGCTGACCAGTGCCGGCGTCCGGTCGGCCACCGGCCTGGGCGGTGGCGACCCGGCCACGCTCGCAGCACCCGGCGGTCTGACGACCCCAACCCACGCACAAGCGGTCGTCGCCGCATCCTGTCTCAAGTGACGAGGTCCCGGCCTCAGCCGCCGTGAGCCACCCAGGTCAACCCCTACGCTGCGACGGGGGCGGTGGTGGGGTGGTGGCAGACCGGGTCATCGGGCCGATGGGGGTGCCAGCGGGCCCAGATCACGTGCCGCCAGGGGCGCATGAGGACGCGGAGGGCAGTGAGGGCGCCGCTCGCCCTGGGCCCGGGCGTGAAGCTGAGCCGCCCAGGGCGAGGCATGGTGAGGCGGTCGGCGGTGCCGAGGCCGTCGGCCAGCGGTCGTGGTCGCCGGGGTCGGACCTGGCCTCAGAGGGTCCGGTTGGGCCTGGAGAAGGCCGGCTCAGGGCCCCACACCTGTGGGAACCCCGGTCATAGGTGACCTGGGCGCTCAGCGCTGGCGCTGGAACAGCGCTTCGACATCGGCGACGTCGACTTGCCGGGCGAGGAGAAGGACCTGGTCGCCTGGCTCGAGCGCGCCGGCAACCTCCGGCCTCAGGGGATCGCCCTGCCTGATGACGGCGATGATCACCAGGCCTGATGGCAGCCCGAGTTCCTGGACCTGACGGCCGACGGCCGCAGAGGCTGGCTCCAGCGTCGTCTCCAGCAGATCCAACCCTGCCCGCCGCAATCGCAGCAGGTCCACGGTGGCCACCGAGCGGGTCGCCTCCTCGATCAACGAGACCATCGCGCTCGCCGTGGAGACGGCCACGTCCACCCCCCAGCCCTCGCCGAACAGCCACTGGTCGTCAGGGTCGTTCACCCGTGCCACCACTTGCGACACGCGGCACCGGCGCTTGGCCAGGAGCGACGCGACCAGATTGTCCTCGTCGTGGCCGGTCACCGCGACGAGGACGTCAGCCCCCAGGGCGCCGGCCGCCTCCAGGACCGACAGATCACAGCCGTCCCCGACGACCAGCTCTACCCCGGGGAGGGTCGAGCCGACCACCGCCAGGCGCTCGGGGTCGAGCTCGACCAGGCTCACGGTGTTTCCTCCGGCAGCGAGGGCGCGGGAGACCTGCGTCCCCAGCGTGCCGGCGCCCACGACCACGATCCTCATCACGCCCGCCCCGCCAGCAACGCGCCCAGCTGGTCGAGCGCAGACGCGGTCACGACGAAGCTGACCAGGTCGCCCGGCTCCACCAGCATGCCGGGAAGGGGCAGCATCGACCGCCCAGCCCGCGTCACCTCGACCACTTGGATGGCGCCAGGCGCGTTGAGCGCGGCGAGCGGCCGCCCGGCCAGGTACGTAGCCAGCCGGGAGCGGACCAGCAGCGTCTCGCCGCTGCCGAACGAGCGCTCGGGCAGCAGGTCCCGGTGGAGGAGGAGGTCACGGACCTGTCCCACCGTCCAGCGCACGTGGGCCACCACCGGGATGCCGAGCTCGGCGTAGACATCGGCCCGGCGAGGATCGTAGATGCGAGCTACCACCACCGGTACCCGGTACTCCTCTTTGGCCGCCCGTGCCGCCACCAGGTTGACCGTGTCGCTGGAGGTCAGCGCCGCCAGGGCGTCGGCCTCCCGGATCCCGGCCTGCTCCAGCACCTCCCGGGAGATGGCCGCGCCCTCGAGGAACGTCCCTCGGAAGCCACGCCCGAGCAGCGCGGCGGCGCGCGGGCTGCGGTCGACGACCGTGACCGAGTGCCCCTCGGCGTCCAGCCACTCGGCCAGGTGAGAGCCGACGCGCCCGCACCCGATCACGATCACGTGCACGGCCTCGACCCCCTCGTCGTACGCCTTCGCCAGGCCCGTAGCCCCGCCTTCCGAGCCTCCTCGGCGGCCAGGAGCAGGGCCCCGAAGCCAGCCGCGATCAGCCAGTCGACCGCGCTCAGGGGAGCGGTGTGGAAGAGGTCCTGCAGCCAGGGGAGATAACTGATCGCGGCCATGATGCCGATCCCCAGCGCCTCGGCTGCGACCAGGCGCCGGTTGGAGAGGAGGCCAACCTTGAAGACGCTCTCCAGGTCGGTTCGAACCGCGAAGCCGTTGAAAGCCTGGCCGACCACGATGCCGGCTTGGGTCATGGTCATCGCCTCCCGGTAGGTCGGGTTCGAGGGATCGAAGGCGGGGAAGGGCAGACCGGCGGCGTGGATCCTCCAGAAGAAGGCGAAGAGGACCCCTGCCGATTGGATGCTGCCGAGGAAGAGGAACCGCCCCACCACCCCCCATGAGAACAGCGGCTCCTTGGTGGACCGTGGCGGCCGGTCCATGATGCCGGGCTCGGGCGGCTCCGCCCCGAGCGCCAGCGCCGGCATCACATCCGACCCGAGGTCGATGGAGAGCACCTGCAGGGCGCTGAGGGGCACCAGCGGGAAGGCCACGATCGCCGCCGCCAGGATGGGCGCCAGCTCCGCGATGTTGTGGCTGAAAAGGTAGATCAGGAACTTCCGGATGTTCTGATAAATGGAGCGGCCGAGCTCGACCGCGGCCGCGATCGAGGCGAAGGAGTCGTCGAGAAGGATCATGTCCGCCGCCTCGCGGGCCACGTCCGTCCCGCTCCGTCCCATGGCCACCCCGATGTCCGCCTGCTTCAAGGCCGGCGCGTCGTTCACGCCGTCGCCGGTGACCGCCACCACCTCCCCGAGCTCTCGGAAGGCGGTCACCACCCGCAGCTTGTCCTCCGGTCGCACCCGCGCGAAGATGATCTCCTCGTCCCTCGCCAGGAGCCGGCGCAACTCCGTGTCGTCCATCGCGGCGAGGTCGTGGGCGGTGACGATGCGTGGCCGCGGCCCGTGGATCATGCCGAGTTTGCGGGCGATGGCCTCGGCGGTCACCCAGTAGTCCCCGGTCACCATCACCAGCCGGATCCCGGCCCGCTGGCAGCTGGCGATGGCCGCCAGCACCTCCGGTCGCGGTGGGTCCAGCATGCCCACCAGCCCCAGCAGCTCAAGCTCGCTCTCCGCCTCCTCCTGGCACAGTTGCCGGACGGAGATCGGCTTCCAAGCGATCGCCAGGACGCGTAGGGCGTCGCTGGCCAGTGCGTCGTTCGCCGCCTCGACCTCCCGGCGCAACCGTTCGTCAAGGGGCAGCACAGAGCCGCCCCATCGCGCTTGGATGCAGCGCGGCAGCACCTCCTGGGGGGCGCCCTTGACGAAGACCGCTGCCTCGGCGTCACCGTCGGCCACGGCGTGGACGGCGCTCATCAGCTTGCGGTGAGGATCGAACGGGAACTCGGCTAGCCGGGGCTGCCGGGCCAGCTCGAGATCGGGGTCCAGGCCCGCCTTGCGGGCCGCCACCAGGATGGCGCCCTCGGTGGGATCGCCCAGGACCCGCCAGCCCAGGCGGCGTCCCGCGTCCGGGGGCAGCAGTCGGGCGTTCGAGCAGAGCAGGCCCGCACGCAGCACGTCGACGACGGCGGCCGGGTCCTCCACGGAGCCGCTGGGGTCATAGCCGGCCCCGGTCACCTCGTGCCGCCGACCGCCGGCCCAGACGGCCTGGACTGTCATCTCCGCGGTGGTGAGGGTCCCGGTCTTGTCGGTACAGATGACCGTGGTGGAGCCGAGGGCCTCGACCGCCAGCAGCTTCTTGATCAGGGCGTTGCGTCGGGCCATCTGACGGACGCCGACCGCCAGGGACACGGAGAGGGTGGCCGGCAGCCCCTCCGGCACCAGGGCCACCATCACCCCCAGCGCGAAGACGAAGGCTCCCACCAGGGACGAGCCGCTCGTGGCCCGGACGACGAACAGCAAGCCGCCCAGCGAGAGCGCCACGGCGGCGATGCGCCTGGCCATCCTCGCCACCTGGCGCTGGAGCGGGCTGGGCCCGCTCCTGGTGCTGGCCGTCAGCCGATAGATACGCCCGAACTCGGTCGCCATCCCGGTGGCGGAGACGACGGCCTTGCCCCGACCCGTGACCACCCAGGTGCCCATGAAGAGCAGGTCCGGGCGGTCTGGGCCGTGGACCTCTGGGGCCGCCCCGGCCAGGCGCAGGACCGGCTTGCTCTCGCCGGTCAAGGCGGACATGTCCACCCGCAGCTCGCTCGCCTCCACCAGCCGGCAGTCGGCGGGGACCGCGTCGCCCGCCTCCAGGGCCAGCAGGTCCCCGGGCACCAGCTCGCGGGCCGGGACCTCGATCAGCCGACCGTCGCGCACCACCCGGGCGACGGCGGGCACCAGCGCCCGCAAGGTCTCGGCCGTTCTCTCAGCGGAGTACTCCTGGAAGAAGCCGATCCAGGCGTTGAGGAAGACCACCCCGAGGATGCCGGCCCCGAGCTGCAGATCGCCCACGTCGTGGGGAGGCACCAGGTAGGAGGCGAAGGTGACCGCGGAGGCGACCAGCAGGACCACCGCGAACAGGTCGGTCAACTGCCGGGCGAAGCGCAGGCTCAGGGGCTGGTGGCGGACGCTCGGCAGCTCGTTGGCCCCATGGGCCAGACGGCGCGCCGCCTCGGCCGACGACAGCCCCCGGGGCCAGCTGGAGGTGTCCCCGCCTTGGCCCTCTTGCTCTCGCTGTCGCGGGGACATCGCTATCGCCGGCCGAGGCATGGCCTCGAGTATGGTCGAGGAGGTGGCCCACGACATCGGGCGTCCGACCTGCCGCGATTGGGCCTTGGGCCTCCGCCCACTGCGCTCCCCCGGCCGGTGATCGCCGGCGACGGGCCGGCCAGGGGAGGCGGCAGGTCGTGAGCAACGAGGAGCTGATGGCCCCCGTCCCGGCGGCGATGTCCGTGGCCGCCAACCCGGCTCCAGCCTGGTCGTCGCCCGCGGGCTCACCGGCCATCCGGCCCCCTCTTCCGCCATCACCGGGCTCCGGTACCGGGGCCGCCGGAGACCGCCCCTGACGGTTGGTCGACGCAGCGAGTACGGACCCGGTGCCCGCCATCGCCCGATGTCAGGCTGGATCCAGCGTCGGCTTCAGCGAGGAGGCCGCGATGATGACGCCAACCGAGCTCGGCCTGTGGTTCCTGACCGCCACGTTGTCGGCTCAGCACCGGTGGGCCTCCTGGTCGGCCAGCTGCGACGGATCGACATCCGGCGCCACGGTATTGGGGACATCGGAGCCTCCGACGTCTGGCACAACCTCGGCCTCCTCCCCACCGGGTCTGCTCCCCCTCCTCGGCCTCCACGCCGTGGGCGGGATCCTGCGACAGCCGGCACCGGGGTGCTGCTGGAGCTGATCCCCTTGCGGCGACATGTCGACCTCGGTGCGCCCATCGGCCTGGGGCGTCGACGCGGGGCCCGACATGGGCCCCGGCTGGTCCCCCGTATCGCAACACGGGCGCGCGAAGGGACCCGGAGCAGGTGGGCTGCCACGTCCTGGCCGCGTCCAAGCCCCCGATCGAGCTGCAGCCGGGGTGGGCTGCCCACCCGAGAGGGCGTGCGCGTCACCGGCACGTCCCGGGCCGTCACGCTGGCCGCCCGGAGCCGCCCTCGGCAGCGCCGGTCGGCCCGGCGAGGGAGGGACCCGAGACCCGGCCAGCGGTCATGGGGACCTCCGCTCCCGTGACCTCCCGCTGCCCCGACCGTGGGGCTGGGGCCGGATCGGCCCCGACCCTGGCCAGGAGGCGCTCCAGCTCGGGGCCCTCGACCGTCTCCGTCGCCAGGAGGCGCGACGCCAGCGCCTCCAGCCGATATCGCTGCCCCTCCAGAACCTGCCTGGCGGTCTCGTGGGCGCGCCTCAGCATCGCTGCCACCTCGGCTTCGGCCTGCGCGGCCAGCTTCCGGGAGGGACGGCCCCCAGGTGCCCCCCCTGCACCAGCAAGGGCGGAGGCGAGCGCCACCTGACCCACCCTCGGGCCCATGCCCCACCTCGCCACCATGTCCCAGGCCAGCCGGGTCGCCTCAGCGATGTCGCCCTCGGCCGCGGTGGACACATCGCCAAAGACCAGCTCCTCGGCGACGCGGCCGCCCAGCAGGCCAGCCAACCGGTCGGTCAGCGAGGCACGATCCAGCAAGCGGCGCTCCTCGCCGGGAAGACCGAGCATCCAGCCGAGCCCGCGACCGCGGGCGCCCAGGGACACCGCCCGCACCGGGTCGCAACCCGGCAGGGCCCGCATCACCAGCACGTGTCCGGCCTGGTGGTAGGCGAGGACTTCCACCTGCCGGCCAGAGGGTCGCTGAACGTTGCGCCGGGGGCCGGCAACGGCGCGGAGCAACGCCTCCTCCAGGTCGGCCCTGGCAACCGCCTGCCGGCCGGCCTCAGCGGCGGCGATGGCGGCCTCGTTGACCAGGTTGGCCAGATCGGCGCCCGAGAACCCGGCCGCCTGCCGGGCAAGGGCTTCCAGGTCGACGTCCGCGGCCAGCGGCTTGCCACGGACATGGACGGAAAGGATCTGCCGCCGGCCCTCGACGTCGGGCAGGTCGACCCGGACCTGACGGTCGAACCGTCCCGGCCGAAGCAGGGCGGGATCGAGGACGTCGACCCGATTGGTGGCCGCCATGACGATCACGCCCGCATCGGTGTCGAAGCCGTCCAGCTCCACCAGGAGCTGGTTCAAGGTCTGATCGCGCTCACCGCCGTCGGCGGCGGACCGCTGCCGCCGCCGGCCCAGGGCGTCGATCTCGTCGACGAAGACGATGCAGGGGGCACACGCCCGGGCCTGGGCGAAGAGCGCCCGCACCCGGGCCGCCCCCAGGCCCACATACACCTCCACGAACTCGGGGCCGGAGACGGCAAGGAAGGGCACCCCGGCCTGGCCAGCCACCGCCCGGGCCAGCAGCGTCTTCCCGGTGCCGGGCGGGCCGACGAGCAGGACCCCGCGGGGCACCCGGGCACCCACCGAGGTGAACCGCTCCGGGGAGCGCAGGAACTCCACGATCTCCTCCAGCTCCCGCTTCGCCTCCTCAACCCCAGCCACTTGGTCGAAGGTCACCCGGGAGATCTCCGGCCGGGCTGGCCGGGCCGGGGAGGTGATGACCAGGCTTCCCAGATCGCCGCCCCGCAGCCGGGTGAGGGCGAAGAGGCCCAGCAGGGCAACGAGGGTCAGCGGGAAGGCCATGCCCAGGAGCCACCGGGAGGCGCCTTCCAGACCGGGGCTCTGGAAGCTCACTCGCACCCCCTCGCCGGTCAACCGCTGGGCGAGACGGCCGGTGTCGGAGGGGAGCACGACCTGATGGCTTCGCCCCTGGCGATCCACCGGCCGGTGTCGCCGGAGACGGTCAGGTCACGAACCTGGCCGGCCTGCGCCTGGTGCAGCAGCTGAGCATAGGACCAGGTGTCCAGGACCTGGTCGCTCTGAGGCTGCTCGGCCAGCCAGCCGATGCCGGCTACCACCAGCAGGCCGAGCAGGCAGACCAGGATCAGGCTCAGCAGACCCCGCTGGCTCTCGTTCATGGCGACGTCTCGCTCACGGCGCCGGCGAGGCGGCCTCCCCCTCGATCGCACGCGACACGGACCGGAGCAGGTCGAGGTCGGCCCTGGCCACAGCCCGAATCCGCACCGCTCCTCATTCCAAGCCCACGCTAGCCTCGGCCCGGGGCTGTCTCCAGAGCCGGAGGGCCGAGCCCCGTTCGCCGTTCGACCCTACCTCCGAGGGCGCATCGACCCTACCCGCCGGGGACGTCCGGCCGTCGGCACCGCCGCCCCCTCGACCCTGGACGGGAGCCTCGTCGGAGCACACCATGTTCGAGGGCGACCACGCCGATGAAGGTCATCACCTGGAACGTGAACTCGATCCGGACGCGGCTGGCACGCGCCCGCGCCCTCCTCCTCCGTCACCGCCCGGACGTGCTCGCCCTGCAGGAGGTGAAGGTCCCGACCGAGCTCTTTCCCGCCGCCGAGTTCGAGGAGCTCGGCTACCAGGCGGCGGTGTTCGGCCAGGCGGGCAGAAACGGCGTCGCCCTGCTCTCCCGCCGCCCGCTGACGGCGGTGGAACGGGGCTTCCCTGGCGACCCGGCCCCGGAGCAGGCCCGGGTGATCGCGGCCACCGTCGACGGGCTTCGCCTGATCGACGTGTACGTGGTCAACGGTCGGGCGGTGGGCACGCCCGAGTACGAGCTCAAGCTGCGCTGGCTGGACGCGTTCAGGAGCTGGATGCGGTCCGCTCACCGGCCCGAGGAGCCGCTCCTGGTGGTCGGGGACTTCAACATCACCCCCGACGACCGCGACGTGCACGATCCGGAGCGATGGCGGGGCCTGAACCTGTGCAGCCGACCGGAGCGAGAGCGACTGCACGCGCTGCTGGAGTGGGGGCTGGTCGACCTCCTGCGCCTGCACCGGGGCGGGCCCGGCCCCTTCACCTGGTGGGACTACCGGGAGGGTGCCTTCCACCGGGGATGGGGCCTGCGCCTGGACCTCGCCCTCGCCACCCGCCCGGTGGCCCAGCGCTGCCAGGAGGTGGAGGTGGACCGGGAGGAGCGCAAGCCCACCTCCGGGGAGGGGAGGCCCAGCGATCACGCCCCGGTGATCGTGACCCTGGGCGACCCGCTCGGCGCCGGCCGGATCGGCTAAGCCGGCACCCCGCGTCGACGCTGCTGCCGGTACATCTCCTCGATCTCCCGGACGGTGGTCGCGTCCTCCGGTCGCTTGTCCGCCGAGCGGAAGGAGACGATCCGGGGGAAACGCAGGGCGAGGCCGGGACGGTCGCCGACCTTGCCGCAGGTGTGCACGGGGCTGAGGGTGATCTCGTCGGCTCTGACCTCGACCACCAGGGCGGGCTGGAGCCAGACGTCGGGGACCAGGAGCGAGTCGACCCGGGCCGGCCGGTGGTCCACGCGCAGCGCCTCCCCCCGCTGGTGGACCTCCCGCCAGCCGGCATCGGACAGCCCAGTCCCGATCCTGGTCACGGTCACGAACACGTCCCGGTCGGGGTCGTAGACCCCGGCCAGCAGCGCGCCCGCGCCTAGCTCGGCTCGCTTGCCCCTGCCGTGGTAGTAGCCCAGGAGCACGACGTCGACCGTGTCCGTGAGCTGACCGCTGCTGCTGCGCTTCAGCTTGACCCAGTTGAAGTTGCGGGCGCCGGCCTGGTAGGGCGAGTCGAGCCGCTTCGCCACCACCCCCTCCAGCCCCCGACTGATGTTGTCCAGCAGCTCCCGGGTCAACACCTCCACCGAGTCGGTCCTGGTCAGCGGCGCCAGCAGCAGGACCTCGGAGCCCCGGACCACCTCCTGGAGGATGCGGTACCGCCGCTCGTAGGGGAGCGGGGTCAGGTCGGTGCCGTCGCGGTACATGATGTCGAAGACGAAGGCGCGCAGGGGAACCTGGCGGGCCAGCTCTTCGATCCCGTGCTTCCGCCGCCGCCGGGTCGTCTCCTGGAAGGGGAGGTACTCCTCGGAGGCGGGGTTGTAACCGATGGCCTCGCCGTCCAGGATCACCCGTCGCACCGACAGCTCCACGGCGGCGGCCACCAGCTCGGGGAACATCGGGGTCAGGTCCTCGAGGTTGCGGGAGAAGATCCGCACCCGCTCCACGTCCCGGTGGATCTGGACCTGAAAGCCGTCGTACTTGGGCTGGACACCCACCAGCCCCAGCTTCTGGATCACGGCGGCGGGGTCGGGAAGGCGCTCCGCGAGCTGACAGCGGAGCGGCCGGCCGACCTCGATCCGAAGCCCCTCGACGCCGCTCTCCCCCTCGGCCCAGAGGGTCTGGGCGATCAGCCCCAGATCGGAGGTCCGGTTGTAGGCGGCCTCCAGCGACGGTCGCAGCGAGCCGTCGCCCCGCCTGGCCAGCGAGAGCGCGTCGAGGACGGTGGCGTCGCCCACGCCCAGCCGCAGCCGTCCCAGGGCGATCCGGACCAGGTGCTTGGCCGAGGTCGGGTCCAGCCGGCGGAGCAGATCCACGAGCATCTCCAGCCGCCGACGCACCGCCCCCGTCCCTCGGACGGCGGCGATCTCCATCAGTCGCCGGTGGACGACAACCACCGGGAGCGGCTCCCCCGACCGGCCTCGGGCCAGCTCCTCGGCCAGCAGGCCCAGGTCGCCCAGCTGGCGGTAGCGATCGCGGACCCCGTCCGCGGGTGCCCCGAAGGCCCCGGCCAGCGCCTCCAGCACCAGCCTCTCGCCCAGGCCGATCTCGACCGGGACGAAGAAGGGGGCGAGGCGGCCCTGGACCAGGTAGGTGACGAGGCCGACCTCGTCCTCGGAGCAGGCCGCGTAGAGGTCGGCCAGGGTCCGCACCAGCTGGTGACGGCTGCTCATCGCCTCCAGTCGGTCGAGGCGACGAGCCAGGTCGGCAATGGTCATCGACGTCCGTGCCCCGCGCACCTACCGGGCACGCTACCAGGACGAACGACGCCCTCTCCGGCGAAGCCGATCCGACCGTGAGCGGGTCATGGCCTCGATCCAACTCGTGCGCCCCTGCTCCGGAGGGAGGCGCCATCCGTCCGTATCGCGCCCTCGCCACGGTCCCGGTGACGGGCCTGCGCTTCGCCGGCGCCCCGGCGGTGCCGGAGGGGCCCGCCGGGCGTCGGCAAGGACGGTGGGGAGGCGGGGCGTCTCTCGACCCGAGGGAAGGAAGGCCTTCGGCCCTACCGGGCCGGGCCGGAGCCGGGACAAGCTGGGTGGCGAGACTGCATAGGCCTGCGGGCCGCCGGCGTGGCCGACGCCACGCCGGGGCCGGCTTGAAGCAAGGAGGGGCCGGACATGGCCATGACCGTCTGGCAAGAGATGAGCGACCTGGAGCGACGCATGGATGAGCTGCTGAGCGCCTGGGCCCCGCGCTGGGCGTTGCCCGCCTTCTCCCGGCTCAGCCTGGGGACGCGCGGCTTCTACCTGCCCCCGATGGACGCCTACGAGCGCGAGGGCAACCTGGTGGTCTCGATCGAGCTGCCGGGCATCGATCCCAAGCAGGACGTGCAGGTGCTCCTGGAGGGGAACGAGCTGGTCGTCAGAGGTGAGCGCCACGAGCGCCGGGAGGTCGAGGAAGCCGGCTACCGGCGTCAGGAGCGCTGCTACGGCCGGTTCGAGCGCCGGCTCCCGGTTCCCGAGGGGACCCAGGAGTCTGCCATCGAGGCCCGCTACGACCGCGGCGTGCTGGAGATCACGGTCAAGGGCGCCGGGCGTCGCGCCACCGGTGAGGCCAAGCAGATCCCGGTGACCGTTGCCTGACGCTAGAGCCGCGGGCACGACCACCGGCGACGGCGGTCGTGCCCGCCAGCCAGGAGGCGGCAAGAGCCACGGACGCACACGTGATAGGCGCCCGAGCCTGGCGCGCGTGCCGCGGGACGGGGGCTGCTTCATGCTGCGCAGCGGATCGGTTGCCCGGTGCCGTGACGGGAGGGGAGAGTTCACCGCCCCCGTGCAGCTCTCCCCCCGGGGCGCTGGCCGGGCCTGGGCGGGGCGCCGCCGAGGCAATGCCCCTCCCGAGGCGGCGTCGTCGGCCGACGGGGGGCGTCCCCTGCGTAGAGGAGCGATGAGATGGCCTGCCTGGAGAAGCTGGAGCGTTACCTGCACGAGCATCGGGTGCCCTACCGGGTCGAGCGGCACCGGGCCGCCTTCACCGCCCAGGAGATCGCCACCGCCGAGCACGTTCCGGGGCGGCGCTTCGCCAAGGTGGTGATGGCCCACGCCGACGGAGAGCTGATCATGCTGACCCTGCCCGCCCCCTACCTGGTGGACACCGACCTGCTGAGCACGGTGGTGGGCAAGACGGCACGGCTGGCCGAGGAGGCGGAGTTCGCTCCCCGGTTCCCCGACTGTGAGCCGGGGGCGATGCCGGCCTTCGGCAACCTCTACGGCATCCCGGTCCTGGTCGAGGCCGATCTGGCCACCGGGGATCCCATCGTCATGCAGGCCGGCGACCACCGGGTCACGGTCGAGCTGGCCTACCGGGACTGGGAGCGGCTGGTCCGGCCCACCGTCGCCCACTTCTCCCACCCCTCGTCCGGCTGAGCCCGGCCCGGCGCGCTCGCCGCCTCCGGCCCCGGCGGGGCGGCGGGGCGAGAGGGGGCGATGGCTACCTGGACCGTCCCTCGGCGATCGAGGCCAGCAGCTGGCGTAGGCTGCGATGCAGATCGACACCCTCGGCCCGGCGTCCCAGCCGGCCCCGGAGTGTCACCATCGCTCGGGCCCGGGGGCTGAGCAGGCGCTCCAACTCGGCCTGGGCCTCGGGTGGGCCGACCAGGATCAGGCGGCGGTAGAACCCGCGCTCCAAAAACCGCCCCACGGCCCGGGCGGTGTTCTTGAGGTTGGCCCGGGCCTGCTCGTCCTCGTGTCGCTGGAAGTCGGCCGCCGACCAGCCCCCCTGCCGGTGGCGGCTGACCTCGACGCCTTCGAGGTCTAGCAGCTCCTCGATCTGATCCAGCACCGCCGAGAAGACGCGCGCGCCTTCCTTGTCGGCCACGACCACCAGCGCCGGCGGGCGCCGCTCCAGCTGTGCCCGGATGGGCTCGAGATCGAACCAGCCCGCCCAGGCCAGCCGGGGCAGGACCGGATCCGGCAACCGCCACAGCCGGAAGATGCCCAGCAGCCGGCTGGAGAAGACGGCCAGCGCTGGGCACTCGAAGTGGCGCCGGCCCAGCTCGGCGACCACCTCCTGCAACTCCTCGACCAGCTCCTGAGGCGGGTTCTCAAACTCGGCTTCGAGAACGTGATCGACCAGAGCCCGCCAGTTGGGTCGTCCCCGGGGCAAGGGAAGGTAGAGCGAGAGCACCGGGCGCTTGAAGACGGCCGTCTCGAGCTCGGCGAACGGGTCCACCCCGGGCTCCACCGTGCGGCCGGGCCGGTTGCCCCAGATCGGGTCCTCCTTTTCCCGGCCCCTCGGATGGGGGTCGCTCTCCGCTGTCATGACCTCAGGTTGGCACCTGTACCGCCGCGCTGGTCAGGGCCGATGGCCACCTCGGATGCGGGGCCGGTGGCCGGCCCTGGTCCCCAGCGGCTCAAGTGCGCGCCAGGGCCCGCCGAGTGCGCCGCCGCAGTCGCCGCAGCGCCGGGGTGACCTCGACCGCGGGCGGGCGCGGCCGGACCAGCACAACGGCCGCCGGAGGCGGGAGGGCCAGGTCGGCCTCGAGCCGCGCCCCGGCCGTGGCCACGGTTTCGCGGCGCCGCAGGCGCCGGCCCCCGCGAATGACCGGCTCCAGGAGGGGGACCGCGCCCGGCGGCGGCTCGTCGCGCAGGCCCACCCGGTCCCGCAGGCCGTCCCGGAATACCTGCTTCGGACCCGGCCAGGTAACCCTTCCCGGGGAAGAGCTTCATCACCGGTCGCGCGCCCATCTGCACCAGCTTGTACGCCGTGTCCAGGGAGGGCTCGTCGGCCGACACCCCCATGCGCGTCCCCACCCCGAAGGCGTCGATGGGAGCGCCCTGCCGCACCAGGGCCCCGATGGCGTGCTCGTCCAGGCCGCCGCTGGCCAGCACCGTGACCTCGCCCAGGCCGGCGGCGTCGAGCAGGGCTCGCGCCTCGCGGGCCAGGCGACCGAGGTCACCGCTGTCCAGCCGGATGCCGGCCGCCCGGCGCACCCGCCCTGAGCGCAACAGACGGATCAGGGTGCGCACGCCCTCCAGAGTGTCGTAGGTGTCGACCAGGAACACGGCCGGGCTCGGGAAGTCCTCAGCGAAGGCGACGAAGGCGTCGACCTCGTCGGCGAAGGCCTCGATGTAGGAGTGGGTCATGGTGCCGGCCACGGCGCTGGCCCGGGCCACGGCCATCGCCGCCTCCACCCCTTGGGTGCGCCGGAATGAGAAGTCCACCAGGGTACAGCCGCGGGCGGCCAGGTAGCAGCGCGCCGCCTTGGAGGCGATCGTGGTCTGGAAGGTGATGTGGTTGAGGAGCAGGGTCTCCACCAGCTGTGCTTCGGCGATGGGCGCCGTCACCTCCAGCAGCGGCTCGCCCGCGAACACGATCCTTCCCTCGGGGACGGCCCAGACGTCGCCGTTGAAGCGGAGACGGCGGAACCGCTCCAGGTCGACGGCGGAAAAGCCCAGCTCGGCCAGGTAGGCGAGCTCGTCCTCGGTGAAGGCGAGCGTCTCCAGGTCGTCAAGACAGTCCTCCAGCCCGCAGGCCACCAGGAAGCCACGGGAGGGCGGCAGCCGGCGGACGAAGAGGCTGAAGGTGGCCGGGCCGACCATGCCCCGGCGCAGGTAGCTGGCGGCCATGTGCAGCTCGTAGAGGTCGGCGAGCAGACCTCCGGCCCCGGCCACCCGCCGGTCATCGCCGGCCGGACCGGCCGGGATGGCGGTCACCCCCCTCCCGTCCGGCTGTCGATCTCGTCCACGTCGGGGGGCTCGGGAGGCCAGCCCGGCGCGGCCGACGCCGGCTCCAGCTCGACGGGAGGACCGGTCCCAACCGCGACCAGGGTGCCGGGGGACATGGCCACGGTGGCGACCGGCCGGCCCTTCGCCCCCTGGCGGACCAGGACCACACCCTCCTCCACCTCCAGCCAGCTCCCGCCCGGCAGCAGATAGACCCGGCCAGCGGTGACCACGTACGTGCTCAGGCCGGCCTTCGGCTCCTCGCTCACGCCATCACCTCCTCGATCCGGACCCTAGGCCCGACTCCCGCCGCCGACCAGAGCCGATCGTCCCGGTCCCCCCCCGGGACCGAGGCAGGACCGATCGGGCGATCAGGGCCGGTCCGCGCAGGTGGTCGGCCAGCTCCAGGACCATCTGCCGGGCCCGGCCGAAGCCCGGGTCGGCGAACATGTCGCGGAGACCGACCAGGCGGCCACTGGTGATCTGGCAGCCGAGAGCCACGATCCGAGGCGGCCCGTCGAAACGGCTCGGCGTCGCCTTCGCGATCCCACAGGGCATGAGCGGACCGAAGTGCGAGCCGCACGTCCTCTGACCAGGTGGGGAAGGGCAAAGGGCTCGAGCACCTCGCCCACTGCCGGGAGCCCGCTCTGGGCTCGCACCGCCAGCATCGGATCGTCCTTGCCCACGTACCGGCCCACGATCAGTGACAGCCGCTGGACCGGGGTCGCAGCCGCCACCGTGTCCAGAGCCCGCGAGCGTACCTGCCGGACCACGAAACATGAGGCGCCCCGATCAGCATGAGCAGGTAGCAGCACCCCTCCGGGAGCACCAGGGTCAGGTGAGGCGATCGCTTCAGGTCCAGCACCTCGAAGGCGAAGCCGGCGTGCATCTTGGAGTCGATGAGCAGGCTATGGGCGGGGCTCGCTGATTGGGATCGGGAGCCGGGCCGACGTCGTCGCCACTTTTCCGCGCCGCGATGATGCGATCGCGGAAGAGATCCATGGAGAGGTGGTGCGCCGAACCCCGAGGAGCCTGAGCCTGGCCTGGGTCCTGGTCAAGCCGGTTCGGAGCTTGGAGGGCGTGTGACGGTGGAGGACCGCCTGAGTTGGAGGCGGGACGACATTCCTTCGCCCCGAGCTACCCCCGCCCTGGCCCGCCCCTCGGCCGCCGAACGGAGGTGAGCCCCAGCGGATGCCGGTCGGCAGCTCGGAGCTGGCGCTGGCTCAGGCCCTGGGCCGGGCCTGGGTCCTCCCTGACCGGAGACGCCACCCGACCGTGGCCAGGAGCAGGATCAAGGCCAGACCAGCGAGGCTCGCCCTGATGCCCCAGGCGACCGAGCCCGGCCAGTAGCTCAGGGTCACCACGTGGTCGCCGCCGGGCACCACCACGGCCATGAACTTCACGTCCGCAGGGTGGACAGCGATCGAGTGGCCGTCGACCTCGGCCTGCCAGCCGGAGTCGTAGGACTGGAGGACGACCACCGCCTCACGCCCGGGCAGCCGGGTCCGCAGACGCAGCTCGCCCGCCTGTTCGGAGAGGACCGTCACCCGGCCCGCCGGGAGCGAGGAGCGCTGTGCCTTCGCCCCCTCCAGGACCGGCGGCCCATCGGGTCCGAGCCGGATGAGGATGGCCCGGTCCTGGTCGGCGTCGGAGGCCGCCACCCAGGACGGTGCCGCCCAGGCCAGGGGCCTGGCACCGGGCACCGCGGCCACCGTCACTCCCTCGGCGCGCAGGACGGGCACGGTCCCCGGCACCACCCCCGGCCCGACCACGTAGCGCACCCCGGCCAGGCGCAGCCAAGCCACGCCCGGCGTCTCGAGCAGGGTGGCGGTCAGCCGGTCGTGATAACCGGGATCGGCGGCCGACCAGAAGAGCCGGCTGCGGAGGTCCAGGGTGACGTCGTACGTGCGCACGTCCTGCAGGCCGTAGAGGGTGGGCACGTCGGGGACGAAGGTGACGTCGATGCCGGCCATCGGTCCCGGGTGCTGGCGCAGCCAGGTCGCCACCGCCGTGGGCGGGGGGACCTCATCCGGCGGGACCAAGGGCTGGGCGTGCGAGGTGAAGGTCCAGGCCTCGATCAGGGCCAGCACGCCGAGGGCGAAGGCCGCCGGCCCCCCGGCCCTCCCCGCCAGGCCGGCCAGGATCGCCGCCAGGGCCCCGACCAGCGCCAGGGCCGGCATCAGCGCCCAGAAGGCCGGCATCCCGCCGGGCAGCTGGGGCAGGAGGCGGTCGACCCCGACACCGCCCCGCAGGGCCAGGAGCACGGCGCCGGCGGCGGTCGCGGCCGTGGCCAGGCCAGCCACCGCCAACGTCGGGACGGCGAGCCACCACCGGATCCGGCCACGCCGGGCGGCCTGGAGCAGGCGGTCGGCGCCGAAGCCCCCCAGGACGGCGACCGTGAAGCAGAGCAGCACCAGCATGCGGGTGTTGGCCGCCACCGCCAGGCCCGGCAGCCGTGCCGCCAGCCCCGAGAGCGGCCCGTACACGATCCCGGCGGCCACCAGCGTCACCACGGCCAGGGCCAGGGCCCGTGAGCCGCGGGCCAGGGCCTGGCCGATCAGGCCCAGCGGGGCCAGGCACAGGGCGACGACGCCGGCATAGCCGGTGCCCTCGTCGTCGTTCGGAGGCCAGCCCGGGCGCCCATCCAGGCCGGGACTACCGTGCAGGTTGGGGGCGAGCCAGCTCCAGAGGTTGGAGGGGTCCAGGTGCCCGCCGCCGACGTGGCCCTGCGCCCGGTCGACGACGATGGTCGTGTGCGGGAGGTAGGACAGGAAGGGGAGGAGCTGGACGCCCCCCAGGAGCGCTCCAGCCCCGGCCCCGACGAGCAACCCGAGCAGGCTCGACCAGCGCCGCGACCCGGCCAGCCAGCGCACCCCGGAGTAGAGGACGAGCCCCACGCCCAGGTGGAGCGAGGTCTCGGCGTGACCGCCCAGGAACTGCAGGCCGACGGCCACGGCCAGGGCCGCCGCCGCCAAAGGGCCCCCACCCGACAGCACCCATTCGGCGGCGGCGAAGGCCCACGGCAGCAGGCTGGCCACCGCCGTGTGCGGCCAGGCCAGCCAGAGCGCCATGAAGCTGCTGCCGGCATAGGCGACGCCACCGATCAGGGCGGGCAGGCCACGGGTGCCCGAGAGCCGGAGGTAGACGGCTGTGCCCAAGCCAGCCACCCAGAGCTTGGCCAGCATGGCCAGGCTCAGCCCGCGGGCGGCGGAGAAGGGGAGGGCAAGCCAGGTGAAGGGCGAGAAGGGAGCGGACTGATCGTTGGCCAGCAGGGGCTTGCCCGAGAGCGCGTCAGGATCCCAGAGCGGCAGATGGCCGGAGCGGAAGGCCCGGGCGACCAGCTCCTGCCAGGGCAGGAACTGCTGGACGGGGTCTCCGACCAGGACGTTCACGGGGCGGTGGGCGTCTGGGAGGTGGCTCCAGGGGAGGAAGCGATAGAGGGTGTCACCGCCGAGCAGCACCCGCTGGCCGTCGAGCACCGGCCACCAGGTGGCCAGGAACAGAGCCAGGACCGCCCCCAAGAGGAGCGGCAGCCCGCTCGGAGAGGGACGGCGACGGACAAGCATCACGGTCGGGCGCTCGGGTTGCGCCGGGGGACCGGGCTCCTCCCCTCGGCCCGCGGGGCCACGGGCCTCCGCGGCCCCATCAGTCACGACCACCACCTGGGATCAGCCATCGCCATGCGCACGAACAACGCCCTGGATGCCGGCGTGCCACCTTGGCCGAGCGGCCCCCCGACGTCGATGGGCCCGGAGCGCCGAGGCCACGGCCGCAATCGGAGCTGGCCATCGCCTGGCCCGACGATGGTACCTCGCCCGGTGGGACACCGTGATCGGGCGACCTCCGAAGGATCGACCACGATGGTGGTCACGGCCGCCTCACGCAGCAGGGCCAGGAACCTCCGACGTCTCCCGCTCAGCGCCGAGCCGATCTCGGTCACGATGCGACGGCGAGCCCCCCTGAGCCACCCAGGTGGCGACACGCGCCACCTGCCGATCCAGATCGGGACGCTGATCCGCAGAGGACACGCGAGCGGGCGGTCACGCCGGGGCGTCCACCAGGATCAGGTGACCGACCCGCCGGGCCGGGAAGCTTGCCTGACTGGAGCCAGCGGGAGGTGGTCACGGGATGGAGGCCTTGCTGACATGCCAACTGCCTTAAGTTCACGGAAGTCATTTGTAATGTGTAGAAACGTCAGCTTTTGTTAACCCTGGCGTCCTGGTCGCGGGATCGAGAGCAGGACCTCGAAGTCACGCACCTCGATCGTGACGCCCTTGCCGGTCGCCTCCCGCGTCAACCTGACGATGCGTCGAACGCTGGTGGCAGCGCGTGTCACGAGGCCGGCATCCGAAAGCCGGGTGTAGATCTGGGGATCCCGCACGACGTGCACATCGGCCCGCATCGCCGCCTCGTCGACGGTGTTCGGCGGCCAGCCCGGGGTATGGAACTCGACCCGGTCATCGAAGACGAAGATGCGAACCGGTCCCTGAACCGTGTAGTCCCGATGTGCCACAGCATTGACGACGGCCTCGCGCAGCGCCTCCTCGGGGAGCTCCGGCCGGGGCTCGGGCTCGAATCCTCGGATCTCGTGCCGAACCTGGAGTTGGAGACGGAGGGAAACGTCGCGCGTCGTCGATCAGGTCGAGCAACCGACCAGTGGTGTCCTTGCGATCCAGCGGCTCAACCTCAACCGATGAGTCGGTGCCCGGGAATCGGGCCGCGTTGATCTGCGCGGCGGGGAGGTGGCGCTGCAGCTCGCGACCGAACAGGAGCACGCCAGCCACGGTCGGATGGCCATCGGCGAGCAGGCCCCAGTTGCGGAGCAAACGGGCTGGCTCGTCCCCGAACCCCTGCTAGCCGGTGCGATCGAGGCTGACCGCCATCGGTGTTGGCGAACGCCACCAGACTGGCAGCGAGATCGTCAGGATTGTCGACTCGCTCTTTGAACTCCGTATGCAGGTCTTCCCATCGGCTCACGCGTTCGCGCAGCCCGATGAGGTCCGTCTCACACCTCTCCGTACTTTTCGGCTCGACGGCGAAAGGCTTCGTCGCCGCCCTCCATGACCTGTTTGATGGGGTCACGCGTAGCGGGATGGTCTGGACGAACGTGAGATGACACGGATACGACCTTGGTCGACCTCCAGCCCGACCACCTGCTCTGCGTCCCCCAACACCGGGATGTTGGCGTTGTGCGTGGCAGCGATGACCTGCCGGCGACCCTCGCCTCCAGCGAGCCCCTTCTGGTCACGCAAGATGCTCACTACGTCTTCGTAGACGAAACGGTTGTCGAGATCGTCTTCGGGCTGATCGAGCACCAGGATGCGGCCCTGCAGGGCGAACAGAAGCAGCAGGATGGCGGTCGCTCGTTGTCCCATCGAAAGCCGATCGAGCGGCCGGAACTCGCCGTCCACCCTCAGCTCCACGTGAACGGCATCGGGCGGGATCAACGTCTCGAGTTCGAAGAGCCGCTCCTCGTCGGCCATGAGCCAGCTCACCAGACGTTGCGCCATCCCGGACGCGAGGCCGAAGCGCGCCTCGACCGCCGCCGGTCCAGAGCGCACCGTCGCCGCCAGCGATGCCCCGTCAGCAGCGTCGGGGGCAACCAGCCGGTCCAAGACGTCTCCGGTCAGGCGCGAGCCTTTGAGCACCGACCACAGTCGCTCGCGGTAATCCTTCTTCTGTCCTTTGAACTCGACCTGTAGTCGTATGCGCCCGCGAAGCCGTTGGCCGATGGCGTCCGCCTGTTCGCGTCGAAGCCGATGTTCCTCCAGCCGCCGGCGTCCGAGATCGTCGAGCAGCCGACGGCGTTCGTTCGACAGCTGGCGCCGCTGATCATCCAAACGATCGAGCTCCGCCAGCAACGGGCCTAACGCTGTTCGCTCCGCCGTGAGGGCGAGGAACCGGTCGGGGTCGAGCGACTCCGCGTGGAGCTCTTGTTTGATCCGATTCAGTTCCTCCTCGAGCGGCTCGGACGCCTGACGCCAGCGGTGATCGAAGATCTGGAAGGTTCGACTCGCGTCATCGAGGGCCGTCTCCATCGCGTCGCCGAGTCGGGTCAGCTCTCGTACCAGCCCTTCGATCTTGCCTGCAGCCTCGGCGAGGATGGCCCGTTGCGCGCTCCTGCCCGTTCTGAGTGGCTCGGCGGCACGCAGAAGCGCGTCGTTCGTCCTACTCCTCGTTTCCTCCCATGCCTCCCGGACTTGCCTCAGCACCGCTGCGGCCGCACGGAGGTGCTGCCCATCGGTTCTCAGGTCTGTAGTGGCCTGGAGCCTGTCCGCCATCCCCACCTGCTCGTAGAGCGAAAGCTCATGAGCGATCGTGGTCAGGCGTTGGGCGATCTCGTCTCGCCTCGAGAGCTTTCGGGCGGCGTCGACCATGCGACGGGCGTTGTCCTGCAGGGCCTCCACCGCCTCCTCCACTGCCCGGGCACGGGCCCTCGCCTCCTCTCCGATCAGGTCATCGAGCAGCCGCAGACGGTACTCATCCTCTCCCGAGATTGCGTAGATCTCCCGCTGCCCGAACACCGCCGGAGCCCCTCCCGGGCCGAACAGATCCACCGGGGCGATGTCGAGCTGTTGCCCCGATTCCTCGTCGTAGACTCGCGGGCTTTCCCCGAGCACGCGCTCGACCCGATAGCGACGGAATCCTGCCTCGATCGGGCGACCGATCAGAAGGACGACCTTGCCTCCACTCCCAAGCGCGTATCGGACCAGGCTCTCCCGGTACGAGAGCTCCGAGTACGGCGGAATGCCGAGGGCGTAGCGAAGCGTCTCGATGAGCGCCGACTTGCCCGTCCCACGTCCCCCGATCATGACATTGAGGTCGACATTCCAGGCCACGACGACCCGACCGAGGAATCCCGATCCGTCGACCTCCATGCGCTCGATATGCGCATGCCTCGGCTCAGGGAGGGATCCCACGCACACGCGTGTTTCCGGGTCGTGGAGCGCGAGCCGAATCGCGGAAAGGCCCCGATCGGAGAGCTTCAGCCAGGTGGTACGTGGCACTCCACCGATGGTCGTCTTGGTTCCGATCTCATCGAGGCTTTTCGGATCCGAGAATTCGACCTTGGACAATCGCGAGAGGAAGGAGAAGTCGACGATGCCAGTCGATGACAGCCTTTGAACCTCGTTCTCAGGGAAATGTTCGACCGCATCTGGGCGCAGTTCGCGGAGCCTCTGTGCCGCTTCCTTGGGTTGCAGGGTCTGGAAGAGCCCGTTCTTCTGTCCGGGATGGGGCAGAATGACGAGGCAGCCGAGATCCCTGCGGAGGCCATCGACGGCATCAGGAAGATCGGTACGCAAGTCGATATCCCGATGCGTTCGATCATCTAGCAACAGCGGCCAGCCAGGCATTCGATCCAATGATCGAATGGCAGCGTTAATGGTGTCCACGCTGGTCTCGGCAGGGAACACGCTGATCAGATGCAGGCCGTGAGCCCCTTGGTTGAAGGAGAGCTCCGCTCCCGGGAGTACGGTGATCCCGCGCTCCAGTGCCCGAGCACGGATCGGCTCGAACCACTGTTTGCGCACCCCATTGTAGTCAGTGATGGCACAGATCGCGACCCTGGCGTCGCACAAGCGGTCAACGTATTCCTCGACGAGCCGAGAGCGCCCTTTCGCCGAGGCGAGATCCGATCCGGGAGGGCAGCGAAAGCTCAAGACACCAGGGGTATGGAGATGCAGGTCTACACGCTGCCACGTCGCTCCGAACGGGACGTCCATGAGGTCGCTCGCACCACCCTTCATCCTTGGTACGGCGAAGTCGGGATCGATCTCTCGCCGCCGACGCGAACCCACACCGTCTCACCTGGCGGCGAGCCGGACTCGCCGGTCACGCATCCAAACCGTCCACCCGATCGAGTGACAGGCGAAGGACTCCGAGAGGCGGTCGTTCCCCGAGATCGAGACCGTGCTTCTCGTCGTCACCGCCACACCGTACGGAGTCGATCGGCCGCGGCGCCCGCTGCAAGCAGGACCTCCATCACGACCCTGACCCAAGGAGGCGACGGCGGTCACGACGCCCCCTGACGGGGGCATCGATCCGGTCACGGTCCCCCCGCCGGCCGGCAGAGGTTGGGCCCAGGGGCGCCCGGGGTCGACCGCCGCCCCGGGGCGGGCACGACCACCGCCTCCGTCGGTCGTACCGCCGGCGGCACCTGCGGCACCGTCCGGGCGGCGTCCGCTGACGGCACCCGTTCCCAGGGCACCGCATCGGAGACCTCGGACGCGAGTCCGAGCCCGAAGACCGCCAGCGAGGCCAGCGTGAAGGCGATCTTCCCCATCCCAACCCACCGCAAGGAGAGCCGGGGCGATCTCGGCTGCGGGAAGGTGAACCTGGGGGGCTGGCCGCGCTCAGCGTACATGTGTTCGCATCACCTCGCACAGGATAGCGAACGGGCGTTCGGATGGCAACCTGGCGGTCGTCCCGACCGCCAGGTCGCCCGGAAACGGCCGGAGACGAGACGAGGGTGGGATCGGACATCATGACCGGGTGGCATCCCTCCTCGCGCTCAGATGAGCCCCCTCGTCACCTATGGGACGGGCTGGCTGGCAGCCGCCGCACTGGCCTGCACGGTGCCGCTTCCCCTCTCGTTGGACCTGCTTCGCCGCCTCCGCCGTCCCGTCGCCCGGGTGGTGGAGCGCCGGCTCCATCTCCACTACCGCTTGGGAGGGACGGCTGCGGCCCTCGGCGTCCTCCACGGTCTCCTCTCGATCACCCGTGCCCGGCTTCCCATCGGGGCTGAGGTCGGGTTGTGGCTGGCCTGTGGGGCCGCGGTCGCGCTCGTCTTCACCGCGGCGCTGGGGACCGGGCTGCGCACGCTCGGAGGGATCGAGCGCGAGCGCGCCCGGCGCCGGCACCTGGCCCTGTTCGTGGCGGCGGTCGTGCTGGGTGGGCTCCACGTGCTCCTCAACGGCCCCCTGCCCACCTGAGAGGACGGGGGCTAGGCGCCCCGATGGGGGGTAACAACAGCTGACGTGTCCACACACTACAATTGACTTCCGTCAACTCGAGGCAGTGGGCGCCCGAGCAAGGCATCCCTCCCGTGACCGCCTCCCGCTGTTTCCCGTCCCGGCCCGGCGAGTCGGTCACCTGATCCCGGGGAACGCCCCGGCGTGACCGCTCGCGTGTCCGCTGCCGATCAACGCTCCGATCTGGACCGGCAGGTGGCGGGTGCTGCCGCTTGGGCGGCCCAGGAGGGGCTCGCCGTCGGGCGCCTTCTGACCGAGGTCGGCTCGGCCCTGAACGGAACGCGTCGGAGGTTCCTGGCCCTGCGGCGTGACCCGACCGTGACCACGATCGTGGTCGAGCCTCGGGGCCGCTTGGCGCGGTTCGGGGCCGAGGAGGTGGAGGCTGCGCTCGCCGCTCAGGGACAGCGGCAGGTGGGGGTCGATCCCTCCGAGGTCGACGAGGACCTGGTCCGAGACGTAAGCGAGCTCCTGAGCGGCCTCGGTGCCCGGCACGACGGCCGGCGTGCCGCCGCCCATCGGGGGGCCCGGGCGATGGCGGCGCTCCCGCACGATGGCCCGGAGGGGTGCCCCACGAGGGTTCCCCATCGGAGCACGCTCCGATGGGGTCCCCGGCTGGCCTCGTGGGGACCCGGTGAGACCCGGGCTTCCCGGGCACGCGGCGGGGAAGGGCGAAGCCCGCGAGGGCAACCCCGTGAGGGGTGCCGCATGAGACGATCGCTTACTCAGCGGCAACGGGCACCGCCCCATCGACTTGGCACGCGGCCTTCAGGCCTCAGAACGGGACCGCGGAGACCTCAGCCAGCGGAGGGGGCCCCGCAACCCAGTCGGCCGACCACGACCTCGGTGCCGTCGCCGCCTCGCCCCGCCTCGGGGAGCAGCTCGGTCCGGGGCATCTGCACCGCCGCACCCCGGGGCTCGACCGTGGCCACCGAGCGGAAGTTGGACCAGGTGTAGATGGTGGTCTTGTCCTGGATCAGAAGGAGAACCTGCGTTTCCCGATAGGTGCCGGGGCCGGCGTAGTACTCCACGTCCAGGTAGAGGTCGAGCGTTCGCCCCTCAGGAAGGGACCGGTGGAGCAGCAGGTAGAAATCATCGCCGGCCGTCCGGCAGTAGACCCGCCCCACTTGATGGAAGGCGCAGGGGCCGTCGACGGTGAAGTCGCTGCCGGAGGCGCCGCTGGGCTCCGGCGGGGGAGGGCATAGGCCGGCGGGGAGCGGCATCCCGCTGCCTTCGCCCACGGCCTCGGGGTCGAGCTCGCTCACCCCCACCGGCGCCGTGCGTGACTGGAACACCCCGAACCGGGCAGCGGTCCCCAGGCCGGCCGCCGTCAGCGCGGCCACGGCCAGCCCCAGCAGGCACAGGGAGAGCCGCCTCATGCTCGCCCCCAGGAGCGGGCCAAGGCCGCGGTCCCGAGCCCGACCGACGTCGCCGCGAAGGTGACGAGGGCGACCAGATCCCGCCCGTACCCGGTCAGGTCGGGGTTGACAACAGCTGACGCGCCCATACACTACAATCCACTTCCATGAACTTGAAGCAGTGGGCGCGCGAGCAAGGCATCCACCCCGTGACCGTCTACCGCTGGTTCCAGTCGGGCAAGCTCCCCGTCCCGGCCCGGCGAGTTGGTCACCTGATCCTGGTGGACGCCCCGGCGCGGTCCCCGGCCGGCGTGACCG
>Ga0209061_1002188_pt1 | contig 26236 bp, 28 predicted proteins | sample Coa_R1_10_FD_187157 | JGI IMG/M metagenome (GOLD analysis project Ga0209061, IMG submission 187157) | Surface soil microbial communities from Centralia Pennsylvania, which are recovering from an underground coalmine fire - Coalmine... | ecosystem: Environmental > Terrestrial > Soil >... | reverse complement strand
GCGTAGGGTCAGTCTCCACGGGGGCTCTCCGATCAGTCGATGTCAGAACTCGCTGATTATGAGAGCCCCCGCCTCGCGACTGGTGGACCCTGCTACACGCTCAGACCCCGCTCAGATCCGAAGTACCCCTTTGGCCCGGCTAGGCTGGACGGCATGCCGGGTGCAGGCAAGAAGATGCTGATGTGGCTCGGCTTGGCCGATGCCGAAGAGTACGAGGATTACGAGCCTTACGAGGAGGCCGTTGCGCCGCCTGCTCCCCGCCGGGCGCCAGAAGCGGCAGAGCCCGCTCCTCAGATGTCTCCTGCAGTGCGGACCCTCCCCCGGGAAGAGGGGGCGCCTACTATCAACCTGCGGCCGATCACGACCCCGCTGCGTACGTTGCCTGTGCCGTCCCCAGCCCCAGCGCCAGCGCCGGCGGCCAAAGTCCACGTTGCAGCGCCCGCTGAGTTTGCTGACGCCCAGGAAATTGCCGACCGCTTCCGCAGCGGTCAGCCTGTGATTGTCAACCTGGGCAATGCCTACCGGGACCTTGCCCACAGGATGATCGACTTTTGCAGCGGTGTCGCTTATGCCCTAGGTGGGAGCATGGACAAGGTGGCGGACAAGGTGTTCTTGATGACGCCGAGCAATGTGGAGGTCTCGGCCGAGGAAAAGAGGCGGCTCCAGGAGCGTGGTTACCGCTGAGCGCTCCCCCGACGTGCGCCTCGTCGCGTCGCAGTGCCGCTGCGGCCGGACGGGTTATGTAGGCTGATGGCTTGCCGGCGGCGCTGCCTCGTCAGGGAGGTCGGCCCACGTCAGGTTGGCAAGGGTACCGGTGAGCTAGATGTCTAGATGGGCCAGTCACCCCCTTTACACGCTAGGCATGGTCTACCTGCTCATGATGCTTGTGCGGGCTGTGCTGTCCTGGTTCCCGTTGGAAGCCGGCTCGCCGACAAGCCGCGCACGCCATTGGCTCACCGTAATCACCGAGCCAGTGATAGCACCCTTCCGGAGGGTCATCCCGCCCGTTGGTGTGTTCGACATCTCCTTCCTCGTCGCCTTCTTGGTTGTCTACGTAGTGACGTCCTACGTATTGTGGTTGGTGGTCGTATAGGGCGTCGTACCGGGCGTCGTACCGAGGCCAAGGTCCACGAAGCGAGAGGTGGCTGGTGTTAGCATTCGCGCATGGAACTGACCCCTCAGGTCTTTAGGGACGTGCAGTTTCGCGAGAAACTGCGCGGCGGCTACCACCCAGAAGATGTCGACGAGTTTTTGGAACAGGCCGCCTTGGCAGCCGAAGAAATGGAAGGACGGCTCAAAAGCGCCCTGGAGAGGGCTGAGCGCGCTGAGCGCGCGCTCGCCGACGCGTCCGCTAGCGACGAGACTCTAAAGCGCGTCCTGGTAATGGCCCAACGTACTGCCGACGACACTGTTCGAGAGGCGCGCGACGAGGCCGAGCGACTGCTAGCCGAGGCGCGCCTGCAAGCTCAATCGATAGTGGCTGAGGCCGAGGAGCGCGGCCGGCGCGCCTACGAATCGAAGCTGTTGGAGGCGCGCTCCAACCTAGAGCGGACCGAGGAAGCGTTGCGGCGCGCACAAAGCGACGCCGAAGTCGTCGCTCGCTGGGCCGGGGCCAACAAGGCGCAACTGGTCCAGGCACTACGTGAGGCGGCCGACTCGCTGGAAAGGGTCGGCAGCGGGGAGGAGCCGCCGGCGCTGCGCTTGCCCGGGCAAGAGGCGGAACAGCCAGGCCGTGAAAAGTTTGGCGGTGAGAGCGGCGCAGCGGGTAACCCTCCTCCACATGTCGGCGCTGGGGGGCCTGGTGGGCGCCAGCCCGGATCTACGCCCAGCTCGGTGCCGGCTGGGCCAGCACCGGGACCGGCCGCTTCGGTGCCAGCGGGTGCACGCGGCGGCGCCTCTGACGCCCAAGACGAAGGTGGCGGCCCTGGTTCAGGGACCGCAGGCGGGTGGGACCCCCGTTTCTTGGACGACCTCGACGATGGCCCATCTCAAGTGAAGGCCACCGACCAAGGTCATGCCGGGACCGGGAATGCCGGTCTGGGTACGGGTGCCTACCTAGGTGGCCCTCCCAGTGGGGACAGTGCCGGCGAAGACACCCAGCCAGGTGGAAGGGTGCCTGCTTCGGCTCGCAACGAGAGCTTGGCCAGCTCTGGTCAGGACGACTCGACTGTGGCGTTCGACGAGGAGGCGCTGGACAGTTTCTTCCGTGAGCAGGACCTCCACGTGAAAGGGCCCGGTCGTTTCCGTCGGCGTACTTAGAGCCGGCTGCTGCCGGGCCGTCTGCCCTCCGTCCGAGGTGCAGCTTTAGTACCATCGGGTACGCCGTAGTAACTGTCGTCCCGCTCCCGGCGGAGGGGCCACCCTGTTTTCTCTGCTACGTGGTAGGCTTCCCCGCTCCGCGGAGGGTGAGGACAAATGCCAAGAGCCAAGCAAGCACTCGACGACGTCAATCAAGGGGCCAGTGGTGCCGGCGATGGTGCAAGGTCGGCCAACCGAGGTGAACCGTCTAGGGGGCCTAGGAGCTCATCGGCCACAGCGCGCGCTCAGCGCGGCGAAGCAGGCGGCGCGAGGGGCCAAACGGGCAAGGCGGCCTTAGGCAAGAAGGAGGTCGCAAGCGCCCGAGAGGCAACTGGGGACCTTGCCCCAGCGCCGCCCGACAAGAGGCACCAAGGGGGCGCAGACGCCCTTAGTGGTGCACACAGCTTCGCCAGAGCCGAGGCGGAGCCATCGGGGCCTCGCCGGGCGACAGGCACTGGGAAGAGCTCAAGACGCCCCGGCAAGGCCGAGGGCACGGCCCGCACCGGAGCCGAAGAGGTCGAGGCAGGACAGGTCGTTAGGGTTGCAACCAAGAAGCCCAAAGTCGACGCAAGCCACGTGAAGCCGGCAACGAAGGCTGAGGCTCCTGGCAAGCCGGAGCCGGCAACGAAGGCTGAGGCTCCTGGCAAGCCGGAGCCGGCAACGAAGGCTGAGCCATCGCGCAAGGCTGAGCGGGACAGCAGTTCGACTTCTGCCCAGAGCGCTTCAACGGTGGCAGGCAGGCCGAGCGAAGCCAAGCGGGCACCCACCAAGGCCAACGTAGGGGCGTTGGCGTCGCAAGATAGTCCCGCCAACAAGGCTTCTACGCTAGAGCCTTCGAGGGAGGCCGCCGGAAGGGAGGCTGCCGGAAGGGAGGCCGCCGCAGTTGAGGGAGCAAACTTCCAGGGCCAAAGCGTGCCGAAGCCAGCTACGGGTGCGCAAGGCGAAGCTGGGCCCAGCGAAGTCAACAATGCCAGCCGCGAGTCATTTTTCCTCCGCCAGCGCGAGCTGCTCCTCGCCGAGCGGAACAACTACACCCGCCAAGCAGAAGAGCTGCGTGCCCAGGCTGAAGCCTTGGCCTTGGAGCACGAGCCAGGAGATGTGCAGTTCGACGAAGAAGGTGGCGAGGGTGGCACGGCGAACGTCGACCGCGAAATAGACCTGCAGCTGTCGGCCCAAGCTCGTGCGGCGATCGAGGAGATCGACGCGGCTCTTGCCAAGATCGATGCTGGTACCTATGGGTTGTGCGAGACCTGTGGCACTCCTATTCCTGAGGCGAGGCTGGAGGCTCTTCCACAGGCGAGGTTGTGCGTGAGGTGCAAGAGCGGGGGACTGGCAGCACGGCGGCACTGAGCCACCGGCCAGTCTCGCCACCGGGGCCATGTGGCCCTGGCCCGCGGCCTCCTCGGGCCACTCTAAGTGCTGGCCGCCGGCGTGGGCTTGTGCTGTCCGTCGTGGCTGCCGCGGTCGTGAGCTTCGACCAATGGTCCAAGTCGTGGGCCGAACAGGCGCTGGCTCATGGCCCGCTGCACGTTGTTGGGCCGTTGTACCTCGTGCTCACCTACAACAAAGGTGCTGCGTTCTCCTTGGGGAGCGGGGTGGCTCCAGTGGTCGAGCTCCTTGCCGTTGTGTTGGCAGGGCTAGTGCTTTGGCATTGGAGGCGGCTGTCATCGGGCAGGGCCAGTTGGGCGTACGTCGTCGGCTTCGGGCTGTTGTCTGGCGGGGCGGTGTCGAACCTTTGTGACCGGTTCCTCCGGCACCACAACGGAGCGGTCGTCGACTTCATCCAAGTTGCAAGTTGGTGGCCGGTGTTCAACGTGGCGGACGCGGCAATAACCGTTGGGGCGCTGACGGTGGCAGTGAAAGCAGTGCTGTCTCCCACCACTGAGCATAGAGGGTGAGCCTGGGAACAGGGAAGGCCGCTGTGCATTGCGATCCTGTCGTCTCGCTCGAAGTACCCGGCTCCCTCCTCGGCGAGCGGCTAGACCGGGCTGTCGCTTTGCTGACTGGGCTCAGCCGCTCTGAGTCCTCCCAGCTCGTTGAGTCCGGAAGGGTCACCATCGAGGGGGTTGCTGAGACCAAGGGCAGCCGGCGGCTCCGTGAGGGCGAGCACCTCGAACTGTTGCTGGCGCGAGGACTAAGGCCAAAGCACCGGCTTGGCGCGAGCGCCGGTGCGGACAGCGCCGAGGGGACCGAGCCGGTGCCCCCGGGGACGCCCGGCACTGGGCTTGAGGGAGGTGGGCTTGAGGCTAGCAGCGGGCGGTGCGCGGGAGATCTCGCAGACAGCCCAGCGGGCAAGCGCGCGCGGACCAGGCCGGCCCAGCACGTGCCATCACCTGAGCCGGCAATCGTCTACTCGGACCGGCACTTGGTCGTAGTGGACAAGCCGGCAGGGCTAGTGGTCCATCCCGGTGCCGGCAACACCCAGGGGACGCTTGCCCAAAAGTTGGTGGGGTCGTTCCCAGATATTGCAGGCGCTGGCCCGGACTCCGTGCGCCCGGGCATTGTCCACCGGCTTGACAAAGGTACGTCGGGCCTCGTCGTCGTGGCACGAACTCCTGCGGCGCGCGAGGCCCTGGCGAGCCAGATGGCAGCGCGTACGGTCCTTCGCAAGTACCTTGCGGTTGTCCATGGCGAGATGGAAGAAGACGCGGGCACCATAGAGGCGCCCCTTGGGCGCTCTGTCCGCAACCGGCGGAAGATGGCAGTAGTGAGCGGTGGCCGTCCTGCACGTACCCACTACCGGGTGGTCGCGCGCTCTGACCTTTGCTTTGCGACGAGCCTCCTCGTGCTGCGCCTCGAGACTGGTAGGACCCACCAAGTGCGAGCGCACCTTGCGGCGATCGGCCACTGTGTGGTTGGCGACGAGCCCTACTCCGGCCAGGCTGAGCTCAATGCCGCCAGGAGCTCTCTACCCTTCCTTGCGCGCCCCTGGCTGCACGCGGCCGTGCTAGGTTTCGTCCACCCTGTGACCGGGGAGGAGGTGCGCTGGGTCTCCGAACCCCCGCTCGAGCTCGCTCGAGCCCTCGACGTCCTCGGTCTGGCCACCAACGACCTTGCAGCTTGGCTTGCAGCGGCTGTCTGACGGCTTCGCTAGCTACGCCCGCGCCACAAGGGCGCTCGCGCCACGAGGGCGCCCGGGCCTTCGAGCCTCCTTAGGCTGAGTAGGCGGCCCAGGTAGAATGGGCGTGTGAGGGTGTCAACGCGAGGGGACTATGCCTGTAGGGCGCTGCTCTCCTTGGCGCTACATGGTGGTGACACCCCGACGTCTGTAAAGGACATCGCGGAGCGCACCGGCCTTCCCCAGCCATATCTCGAGCAGATCCTGCTCGTCCTCAAGGGGGCCGGCTTGGTCCGCTCGAAGCGGGGCGTGGGTGGCGGCTACGTGCTGGCTCGGCCGCCCGAGAGCATGACGCTCGGCCAAGTAGTCGCTGCGGTGGACGGCCCAATTGTGGTAGGCGACTTCGGTGAGCCTCATGCCGGCGGCGCCTGCGACCATGAGGGCCAGTGCGTCCTGCTTTCGGTGTGGGCGGAGGTCGGCGAGCACATGAGGGCTCACCTGGACTCTTTTACGATTGCAGACATGGTGCGCAGGGTCCGGAGGACCGCAGGCCTTGTTGCCAGCGTCAACGACGTCCCCGATGGGCACGACGTGCCGGGCCTACCGGGCTTAGGCGACTTAGGGGGCCCGCAGGACGGACAGGGCCTGTACGGCGTACAGGGCCTGCACGACGGGCAGGGCCTGCACGACGGGCAGGGGCGAAAAGCCTCGCCTGTTGGTGACCCTCAGCTTGTGGAAGCAAGCCTGACTTGACCGGCATGCAAGAGGCGGTACGTACGAAGCTACCTACCAAGCAAAGTACGGCTCCAAGCGCCTTTGCAGGCCTTAGCCTCAGCCGCCGGCTGGAGCGTTGTCTGCACCCTGAGCGCCTGCTTGGCCCTTGGCGTTGGCAACCTGTACGAAGGCCATCCTGATCTGGGTCAGGCCGTCGACTAGGGTGGCTTCGGCTTCTCCCAAGCGCCCGCGCAAGCCCTCGAGCAGGGCTGCTAGGGCGTCTATTGCGAGGCGTGCCTGTGCAAGCTGGGGAGGCCGATGGGAAAGGTGCAACGCGGCCAAGTCCCACAGGCCCATTGCGTGGTTAGCGACCACCAGTTCTGCCGGAGTGCGCAAGAGCTGTTCTTGTACTGCCCTTAGCTCTTCTTCGTTGTGCTGGAGGTCTTCGGGGTTGGCCCTTTGGCGCTCCTCAGCTGCGGAGGGAGGGCCATCGGCCCGTGCTGGGCCCCCGGGTGCCGGCCTGCTGGCAGACGGTGCTTGCGGGCCGCCAGTTGGCGGGTTGGGGCCGCTAGGGCCCTTGCGGGCCTCCCCAGAAGGGGCCCGCGGCACTGGATGTTCTCCGCTGGGCGTCCAAAGCGTGCTCACCGCGCTAGCCTATGGTCAAATGTGGGGGATGGCTCCCCCAGATGGCCCGAGGAGTCCTGTAGCGCTTGATGGTACACACGAGTTGACGTGCTAGCGTCCCGACCTCACTGGCGGGCAAAGCGGGTTCGTCCGGTGCCTGTGGCGGTAGTTCAACCAAGCGTTCCTGGGGGCCCATGTGGCGGGCGGACTGTGAGGAGCCCTCAGGTCCACGAGCATATCGAACGTACTTGTGGTACTTTCGCGTACTTACAAGTTACTGGGATGTGTAGAGACGAGTTCCATCCAGCCGTTACGGCTACCTCATTGGCCGCGCGGCCCTAGCAAGGAGAAAAGCGGATACCCACAGCTGAAACCAACGAACACCGTGTCAATGAGCGCATCCGTGCTCGCGAGGTGCGCTTGATCGACCCAGAGGGCAAGCAATTGGGGGTGAAGCCTCTGCCTGAAGCCCTCGCCGTCGCCCGCCAGCTAGACCTCGACTTGGTGGAGGTTGCCCCGGACGCTAGCCCACCGGTTGTCCGGATCATGGACTACAACCGCTTCAAGTACGAGACGGCCCAGCGCGCAAGGGAGTCTCGGAAGAAGGGCACCAACACGAGCGTGAAGGAGATGAAGTACCGCCCCAAGATCGGCTCGGGCGACTTCGTGACCAAGACCCGCCAGGTGATGAGGTTCTTGGAGGATGGGCACAAGGTAAAGGTCACCATCACCTTCCGCGGCAGAGAGGTGAGCCACCCCGAGCTGGGGATGAAGATCCTTGAGGACCTTATCCAGCAAGTAAAGCCGGTCGGCAAGGTGGAAGCTGCGCCCAAGTTGGACGGCAAGAACATGACCATGCTCCTTGCGCCCGACAGGCGCGCCCGCCAGGCCCAGCGCAAGGCCCCAACCGCCGGCGCTGCCGAGGGCTCTGGGGCTGCTCAGGGCCCCTCCAGTGAAGCTCCTGCCCCCAGCTCCGACGGTGTGGGCCCACAGCTGGTGCAACCGTTGGTGGGCACGCCGAGCTAACTCGCGCTCCTATGGGCGCCGCTACTTAGCGCTGCTGGGCCTCTGGCAGCAAAGCTCTGGCGGGCTAGGGCTAGAGAGCCCTGCAGGGTGGGCCTGCGGCTCGGGCCAGCGTTTCTGGTAGGCTTTCGCGGTTAGCAGGTTCGTGGTGCCGCTAGCCGAGGGACTGCCGAGCGGGGCCCGTATTGGACGAGGTTCGAGTCGATGCCAAAACAGAAAACTGACCGGGGCGCGGCCAAGCGCTTCAAGGTGACTGGTACGGGTCGCCTCCGCCGCCGACAGGCTATGAGGGGGCACCTCGCTGAAAAGAAAGAGTCGAGCCGGATGCGCCGGTTGGCGCGGCCGGCAGAGGTCGCGCCCTGTGACGCCAGGGCTGTCAAGCGGATGCTAGGCATTTAGGAGGTCGGCAGGGTGGCACGTGTAAAGCGCTCGGTGCACTCCAAGAAGCACCGTCGGGCTGTCCTGGACGCTGCAAAGGGCTACTACGGCAACAAGAGCCGCAGCTACCGGGCTGCCCATGAGCAGGTCATGCACTCCCTCGCCTACGCCTACCGTGACCGGCGAGCTAGAAAGGGCGACTTCCGCCGCCTTTGGGTCACGCGGGTCAACGCTGCTTGCAGGGCAAACGGTTCTACGTACAGCCGGTTCGTCAACGGGTTGAAGCGGGCGGGCGTCGGCATCGACCGCAAAGTGCTGGCTGACCTTGCCGTGCGAGACGAGCAGGCCTTTGCTCGCTTGGTCGCGCTCACCCGAGAGCAGCCAGCTGTGGGTGCCCGCCCCGGGCGAGAGGGTGCGGAGGCGGGCGCCACAAACCCTTGAGCGGGGCCTCGGAGCAGCTCGGTTTCAAGAACCCCCGCGTCCAGCGGTTGCGCCGGCTGTTGGCGCGCCGCGACGTCAGGCAAGCCGAGGGGCGTTTCGTGCTCGAGGGGGTGAAGCTGCTAGAGGAAGCGTCGCTTTCGAGGACCAGGCTAGAGGAGGTCTACGTAGCCGCCGGCTGGGAGCGCGCCTGCAGCCCCGGCCTCGCCGCCCGTCTACAGGGCCTGCTCGAGCGCCTGCAGCGCCAAGGAGCCGAAGTCTCCGAGCTTGCCCCCGGTGTCCTACAGCGTGTCGCCGACTCGGTGGCACCCCAACCGGTCCTGGCGGTGGCTGAGGTGCCAGTAGGCACTTTCGCAGGGCTATTAGGCAGCCAGCCCAAGGTGGTCGTGGTGAGCGCCAGCGTCCAGGACCCCGGCAACCTAGGCACCCTCGTGCGCACTGCATGGGCGGCAGGGGCGGACGCCCTGGTCAGCTGTCCTGGCACCGCTGACCCGTGGGGGCCAAAGGCAGTGCGTGCCTCGGCTGGCGGCGTCTTTCACTTGCCCGTGGTAGCGGCGCCGAGCACCGAGGAAGCCCTCAGTGCTCTGGCGAGCTGTGGCTTGGTGAGGCTGGCTGCTGTCGCACAAGGCGGTGAGGACTACGCTCTTGCTGACCTCGCTCGTCCTGTTGCCTTGGTCGTGGGCAACGAGTCGGCGGGCCTCCCGCTCGCGGGCCTCAGTGGCCACATCGACGGCCTCGTCAGCGTGCCGATGCCGGGGGGCGCTGAGTCGCTCAACGTGGCGGCGGCCGCAGCGGTCGTCTTGTTCGAGGCGGCCCGCCAGCGCAGCGGGCGAGGAGCGCTGCGGAGCGTCGCCACAACTGGCGAGGCTGTCGCCACAACTGGCAAGTTGGTAGCCCTGTGAGCAGCCTCGACGAAGCCCTGCAGCGAGGCCGTGCGCTCATAGAGGCAGCCTCGTCCTTAGCTGAGCTGCGCGCCGCTGAGGCAGAGGCCTTCGGGAAAAAGAGCGCGCTCGCCAAGCTGACAGGGACGCTGCGGGGCCTCGCCCTAGATGAGAGGCGAGAGCTGGGCAAGGCGCTCCAAGAAGCGCGGGCGCAACTGGAGGGCCTTGCAGCTAAGCGCAAGGCCGAGCTCGAGGCGGCAGATGCCCGTCGGCGAGCTGAGCAAGAACGCCTCGACCTGTCTGAAGCTGCACTGTTTGCTCGCTCCAGCACTGGCCCCTTGGCCCGTTGCGTGGTGGGCCCGGCGCCACGTGGCCACGCGCACCTTGTCTCACAGGTGCGTGAGGAACTTGAGGACATCTTCGTGTCCATGGGGTTCGAAGTCGCCGAAGGCCCGGAAGTGGAGGACGACTGGCACAATTTCGAGGCCCTCAATATGCCGGCGCACCACCCTGCTCGAGGCATGTTCGACACTTTCTACCTTAGAGCCGGCGAGGCAGAGAGCACGCTGTTGCGCACGCACACGTCCCCAGTCCAGGTCCGCCTGATGGAATCTCGCCAGCCGCCGATATACGCGGTGGTACCTGGGCTTTGCTTCCGACGCGACACTGCCGACGCGACGCACTTGCCCATGTTCCACCAGATAGAGGGCCTGGTCGTAGACGAGGGGATCTCGATGGCCCATCTGGCGGGCACGTTAGACGCCTTCGTGGAAGCTTTCTTTGGGCCAGGCCGGCGGGCACGGTTGCGCCCGAGCTTTTTCCCTTTTACCGAACCGTCAGCCGAGTTCGACGTGACATGTTGGGTTTGCAGCGGCAAAGGCTGTCGGACGTGCGGGCACTCGGGGTGGGTCGAGCTAGGCGGCTGCGGTATGGTTGACCCGGCGGTGTTCCAAGCAGTCGGGGTCGACGCGGAGCGCTACACAGGCTTCGCATGGGGCTTTGGGATAGACAGGATGGCGGCTGCTCGCACCGGCCTCGTCGACCTGCGAGACCTACTGGACAACGACCTTCGTCTCCTCTCTCAGTTCTGAGGCCCTATAGTGCGAGTGCCCCTCTCCTGGCTTAGAGATTTCACCCCCGTAGAGGAGGTGCCCGAGCGCGTCGCCCACGTGCTCAGTTTCTTGGGGCTGGTGGTCGAGGGGGTTGAAACCGTACCGGCGGCTTTCGAGCGCGTGGTCGTGGCCCGGGTACTGTCGACGCGTGCGCACCCGGGGGCCGACCGGGTGCAGCTGGTAGACGTGGACGCAGGCGGGGGGGAGCCTTTGCAAATAGTGTGCGGGGCGTTCAACATGCGGCCGGGCGACCTCGTACCGTTGGCCACGCTCGGGGCAAAGATGCCAGATGGCCGGGAGATCGCGAGGCGCAAGGTGCGAGGGGAGTGGTCCAACGGCATGCTTTGCTCGGCCTCCGAGCTCGGCATTGGGCCGGAGGGGGGCGAACCAGCCATTTACGTGCTGCCAGCGGGCGAGGCGGTACCGGGCCAACCATTTGCGGAGGCCTTTGGCCTTGGTGCTGACGTTGTCTTCGACCTCGAAATAAGCCCCAACCGTGGGGACTGCTTCTCCGTGGCGGGCGTTGCGCGTGACCTAGCTGCTGCAATGGGCCTGCCCTTCTCGCTACCCAAGCCACCACACCTGGTAGCCGAAGGCGTGCCGGCAGCCGCCGTGGCTGTCGACCCCAGCGCAGAGGACATATGCCCTCGCTTTACGGGGACTGTCGTCGAGTCGTTGGGGGAGGCGAGGGCCCTGCCGGTCGTGGCGCGACGGCTTGCCCTTGCTGGCATGCGCCCGGTCAACGCCGTGGTGGACGCTTCCAACTATGTGATGCTGGAGCTGGGCCAGCCGAACCACCCGTACGACATTTCCAGCCTCGTTGGCGGGTCGCTCTTGGCCCGCCGGGCGAAAACAGGCGAGAAACTGGTCACTTTGGACGGAGTGGAGCGGGAACTGTCCGAAGAAGACCTTGTGATCTCCGACGCAAGCGGTTGCCCTGTGGGCCTGGCGGGGATCATGGGCGGCGCCCGCAGCGGGGTCACGGCCACGACCGAAGCGGTCCTTCTCGAGGTGGCGAACTTCGACCCCCGCACAGTGGCGGCCACGGGCAAACGACTGGGGCTGGTGTCGGAGGCTAGGGTGCGCTTCGAGCGAGGCGTGGACATAGAGCTTGCAGGCCTCAGCACCGACCGGTTCGTCCAGCTGCTTGGGCCGGGCGTCCGCCGCGGGCCGACCACCGACGTCCGGCCTCGCCCAGCCGCTCAGGCTCGCGTAACGCTTCGGCCGGCGCGGGCCAACATGGTCCTCGGGACTTCGCTTTCGGGAGAGGACTGCGCTGGGTACTTGGAGCGGCTGGGTTTTTCGGTAGTGGCCAAAGGCGGGGAGCAATGGGACTTTTTGGTCCCGAGCTGGCGTTTCGACGTGACGCGAGAGGTAGACCTCATAGAGGAAATTGCCCGCGTGCACGGCTACGAAAATATCGGCCGCTGCCTACCGCCTCGTCCCTCTCGCCCGAGCAGGCTGGCCGGTTGGCAACTTTCCCGCAGGCGAGTACGTGAAAGCCTTGTGGGTGCCGGTGCCCTCGAGGCTTGGACGTCTAGCTTCGTCTCCCAAGCGGAGCTCGAACGCGCTGGCCTGAGCGCCGCTGTCGCTGTGAGCGTCGAAAACCCGCTCGACGCTTCTCAGGCGTTGCTGCGCACTTCGCTTCTCCCTGGGCTGATAAGGGCAGCGCGTCTCAACTTGGAACGCCAAGCCACAGCGTTCTGCCTTTTCGAGCTCGGGGACGTCTTCAGCACGAAAGCCCCGGGCCAGCCCCAAGGTGCCAGCCCGTTCCAGTACCGTGCCGTCGACGGCGTATATGAATGGGAACAGCTCGGCCTCATTGCAGTTGGCCCGGGCGCGGACGGTGGCTACGCTGCTCGTGCCTGGGAGGTGCTCGCAGCCGGGCTCAGGCTTGAGAACGCGACGCTGGCGCGCTGGAGCGGTTGGGCCTCCTACGAGCCCGAGCCTTTCGGGGCAGCTTCGGCACTGAGCGCCCTGCACCCCGGCCGCCGGGCCGTCATCACCGTTGGCGAGCGCAGGCGCGTCGCTGGCGCGCTTGGAGAGCTGGCCCCTGAGGTAGCGGCCCGCGGCGGGTTGGCAGGCCGGGTAGCCGTGCTCGTCGCGGACCTTGCCTCGCTGTTGGTGCCCGCAGCGGTGACGCCGAGAGCTAAGGCGGTGAGCAGGTACCCCGCGACGGACCTCGACGTTGCGCTAGTTGTCGGGGAAGACTGGCCTGCGGCCGAGGTGTGGGCAACCGTGAAGGAGGCAGCGGGGGAGCTTGCCGAAGACGTGGTCCTTTTTGACACCTGGGCAGGCCCGTCGCTCGGGGAGGGCCGGCGCAGCTTGGCCTTCAGGGTGCGGCTCAGGGCTCCTGGCCGCACATTGACCGAAGCTGACGTAGCTGAGGTGCGCTCCCGGGTCGTGCAGGTGGCTCGTGAGCGCCATGGCGCCGAGCTGAGAGGCGCGGGCTAAGGTAGCTGTGGGCGAGACCAAAGCTGTCGCAGTCTTAGGCGCTTCGGGCTACGCCGGCGCCGAGCTCCTCAGGTTGCTTGCCGCTCACCCCTTGTTCGAGGTAGTGGCGGCCACGGCTTCTTCCCACAAGGGGGAGGCGGTCGCCGAGCTTTACCCGTCGCTGGCTGCTTCTTACCCAGGCCTACGCTACGGGCCGACAGAGGCGTCGGCAGTGGCCGGCGCGGAACTGGTTTTCTGCTCCCTCCCGCATGGGGCCTCGCAGGCGCTCGTGCCCGAGCTTGTCTCACGCGGCTGTTACGTCGTCGACCTTGGAGCCGATTTCCGCTTACGCGACGCCCACGCCTACCCTGCCTGGTACGGCTTGGAGCACAGTCACCCCGAGCTGTTGAGCGAGGCAGTGTGCGGGCTCCCCGAGCTCTCGCGCGACAGGTTGGCTGGGGCGAGGCTCGTGGCCGTCCCCGGCTGTTACGTCACAGCTGCAGTGCTCGCTTTGGCACCTCTGGTGAGCAAAGGAGCAGTTGTCCCTACCGGCATCGTCGTGGACGCCGCAAGCGGCGTGTCCGGCGCCGGGAGCCAAGCGAGCCGGGCGACGCATTTTTGTAGCGTGGACGAGGATTTCCATGCCTACGGCTTGTTGGCCCACCGCCACACACCTGAAATGGAGCAGTTGCTCGGTGCGCGAGTGCTGTTCACCCCCCACCTTGCCCCCATGAACCGTGGGATCCTTGCCACCTGTTACGCTCCAGCGGCGCCAGGCGGTGCCGACGAGCCTCTAGAAGTGCTGGACAAGGCTTACGCTGGAGAGCCTTTTGTGGTCGTTTCGGAGCGGAGCCCGTCGACCAAGGCCACATTGGGCTCGAACTCGGCGCACATCACGGCGAGGAAGGACACGCGCACCGGCTGGGTGCTGTCCATCTGCGCGATCGACAACCTCGTCAAAGGTGCCGCTGGGCAGGCAGTCCAGTGCGCCAACGCCGTCATGGGGTGGCCCGAGGCAACTGGCCTGCCAGTCGCCGGTGTCTTCCCCTGAGCTCGCCAGCGCCTCACCTGCGCCCCGCTGAGGTTGAATGACTATGCATCGCAATGTATAATGGTCGCGTGCCCCAGGACGCCACGGCTGCCAGCGCTGCCGCGAAGGCTGAGATCTTGGTGGAAGCGTTGCCGTACATCCGGCGCTTTTGGGGCAAGGTCGTCGTTGTCAAGTACGGGGGCAACGCGTTGGCGGCTGGCCAAGGCCAAGACGGCCAAACAGAAGGCTCGGGCTCCAGCCTCTCGAGTTTCGCCACCGACATTGTCCTCATGCGGTCAGTTGGGATGCTGCCAGTAGTCGTGCACGGCGGCGGCCCTCAGATTGGCGTACTGATGGGGCGCCTCGGCAAGGCACCTGAGTTCAAAGACGGCCTGCGGGTAACTGACGCAGAGACCCTTGAGATCGCGCGCATGGTCCTCGTGGGCAAGGTCAACCGGGAGGTCGTCACCGCTATCAACGTGCACGGGCCGCTAGCGGTGGGAGTGTCGGGAGAGGACGCCGGGATGATCCAAGCCACAGTGCGAGACCCTGCTTTGGGTTTCGTGGGCGACATCGCGCGTGTAGAGGCAGAGCTGCTGAAAAGGCTACTTTCAGAGGGCCTCGTGCCTGTTGTCGCGACGATCGGCGCCGACGACTCCGGCCAGGCTTACAACATCAACGCTGACACAGCGGCGGGCGCCCTCGCCAAGGCGCTCGGAGCGGAAAAGCTCGTTTTCCTGACTGACGTGGAGGGGGTACGGGCCGACCCCGATGAGCCGTCCAGCCTCATTAGGGAATTGTCGGCACCTGAGTTGGACCTTTTGGTAGGGCGTGGAGCGGTCAGGGGAGGCATGCTCCCCAAGGTAGCGGCGGCCCTCGACGCGGTCGCTGCTGGTGTGGCGCAGGTGCACATACTCGATGGGCGCGTGCCGCACGTGCTGCTGCTCGAATTTTTCACCAGGAGCGGGGCCGGGACCATGGTGCTACCTTGAGCCACCTCATGCCGACCTACTCGCCGGCGCCCGTCACTTTCGTGCGGGGCGAGGGGAGCTACCTGTGGGACAGTGAGGGCCGACGGTACCTCGACTTTCTTTGTGGCCTCGGGGTCACCTCGCTCGGCCACGCTCACCCCGATGTCGCCGACGCGCTTTGCCGCGCCGGGCGCACGCTGCTGCACACGTCGAACCTTTTCCGCACGGAGCCAAATGAGCAAGTCGCCGCTACGCTCGACCGCCTTGTCGGGGGCGGGGGGAAAGTCTTTTTTGCCAACAGTGGGGCCGAAGCCAACGAGTGCGCTTTCAAGCTGGCACGCAAGTGGGCCGGCTTCGGCCGCTTCGTGGTGCTGAGCGCCTACGGCAGTTTCCACGGCCGTACGTTGGCGACCCTGCACGCCACCGGGCAACCCGACAAGCACGAGGCGTTCCAGCCTCTTCCTGAGGGTTTCCGCCACGTCGCCTGGCGCGACATCGCTGCGCTAGAAAGGGCGCTCAGTGCCGACGTCGCCGCTGTCATATTGGAGCCAGTCCAGGGCGAGGGGGGAGTCTGGCCAGCGGGAGAGGACTACTTCAGGGCCGTGAGGAGCCTCTGCGACGAGCGAGGCGCGCTTTTTATAGTGGACGAGGTCCAGACCGGGCTTGGGCGGACCGGCCGCTGGTGGGGTTTCGAGCATTACGGTGCCCGCCCCGACGTCCTAACGGTCGCCAAGGCGCTCGGCAACGGAGTGCCTATCGGGGCGTGCTGGGCGCGCGCTGAAGTGGCAGAGGCGTTCCAACCTGGCGACCACGCCTCGACTTTCGGGGGCCAACCTCTCGCAGCTTCTGCAGCCGCGGCCACCTTGGCTGCAATGGAGCGCCTGGACGTGCCGGCCCGGGCCGCCCATGCTGGTGCTTACTTGAAGGAAAGGCTCGAGGCGCTGCCTGGGGTGGCCGGCGTCCGTGGCCTCGGCCTCATGCTCGGCGTCGAGCTTGTCGGTGCGAAAGCCACAGATGTGGCCGCCCGTTGCCTAAACAAGGGCCTCATAGTAAACGCTGTCACCACCACGGCGCTACGCTTGGAGCCACCGCTCACCATAAGCAGCGATGAGGCCGACGAAGCCCTCACGACCCTGGCCGAAGTACTGAGGGAGGCGCTGTGACTGGCAAGCCGCGTCACCTGCTCGACATAGACGACCTGTCGCCGGGCGAACTGGCTGCAGTGCTCGACCTCGCCGGCGACGACGACCCGCCGAAAGTGCTTGCAGGAAAGGGCGTTGCCCTGGTTTTCCAAAAGCCATCGGCTCGCACGCGCAACTCCTCGGAAGTCGCCGTCTTCCAGCTCGGGGGCCACCCGGTCAGCATGCGTGAAGAAGAGATAGGCATAGGCACGAGAGAAACTGCCGAGGACGTGGCGCGTACGCTGGCCCAGTACCACTGCGCGATAGGCGCGAGAGTGAAAGACCACGCGACGCTGCGGCAGATGGCCGCTGTGTCAACTGTGCCTGTAATCAACTTGCTTTCTGACCTCTCGCACCCGCTCCAGGCGGTGGCGGACGTCCTCACTCTGCGGCGCTGCTTGGGCCAGCTGGACGGCATGCGCGTGGCCTGGGTCGGCGACGGCAACAACGTCGCCCGCAGCCTCAGCCTTGCGTGCGCAATGGTGGGGGCAGAGGTCGCCGTCGCCGCACCGGAGGGCTACCAGCTCGACGCCGGCACGCTCGACAAGGTCGCCCGCCTTGGGGGCAAGCTCACTCAGACGACCGCGCCTGAAGAAGCGGTGAGGGGGGCGAGCGCGGTGTTCACCGACGTCTGGGTGTCGATGGGCCAAGAGCAAAGCTCTGTGGAGCGCATGCGGGTGCTGCGCCCCTACCAGGTCAATGAAGGACTGATGTCGCTTGCCGCACCGGGCGCTGTTTTCCTCCACTGCCTGCCGGCGCACCGCGGGGAGGAAGTGGCAAGCGGGGTCATAGATGGGCCGGCCAGCCGCGTGTGGGAGGAGGCCGCCAACAGGTTGCGTGCTATGAGAGGCCTTTTGCTCTGGATGTTCGGCAGGCCATGAAGCTGACCAAGGCCCAACGCCAGCACAAAGTCGCGCAGCTCATCGAGGACCACGACGTTACAAGCCAGGCCGAACTGGTCCGCCTGCTAGCCGAGCAGGGGGTCGAGGCGACGCAAGTGACGGTCTCACGAGACTTGGAGGAGCTCGGTGCTTTGAAGGTGAGGCGGCCTGGTGGCGTGCTTGTGTACGCTTTGGCGGACGGCAGCGGTGAGCGTCCCGCGGCTGAGGCTCATTTGCGCAGGGTCCTGTCTGAGTGGGCGGCAGAGATCAAAAGCTCTGCGAACTTGGTGGTCGTGCGGACCCCGCCTGGGTGCGCGCACGTCGTAGCTTCCGCTTTGGACCGCGCCCGGATCTCTCAAGTTGCGGGTACTGTCGCCGGCGACGACACGGTGCTGGTCGTGGCGTCTGAGGGCACCAAGGGATCTGCGCTGGCGAGGAGGCTGGCCGCTATGGCGGGACAAGCTGGGACAAAAAAAGGAGAGAGCTAAATGGCGAACAGGGTTGTGCTGGCTTACAGCGGTGGCCTCGACACTTCGGTAGCCGTGCGCTGGGTACGCGAAGAGATGGGGCTCGAGGTCATTGCGATGGCAGCCGACATCGGCCAAGGCGGTGACTGGGACAGCTTGCGCGAGCGCGCGCGAGCAGCGGGCGCGGCCGAGGTAGTGGTCGTCGACGCGAAGGAAGAGTTCGCAAGGGACTTCGTTGCCCCGGCAGTGCGCGCGAACGCGCTCTATGAGGGCAGGTACCCACTTGTGAGCTCGCTCTCACGGCCGCTCATCGCCAAGTGCCTAGTCGAGACCGCGCGCCGCTACGGGGCCGGTGCAGTAGCTCATGGCTGCACAGGCAAGGGTAACGACCAGGTCCGCTTCGAGGTCTCGGTCCGTGCGCTGGCCCCAGAGCTCGAGGTGCTCGCGCCCGTGCGTTCTTGGGGCTTTACTCGCGAAGGCTCGATAGAGTACGCGCAGCGTCACGGGATCCCTGTGAGCGCCACCAAGGCGAGCCCTTATTCGGTAGACCAAAACCTCTGGGGCAGGACGGTTGAGGCCGGTGCCCTAGAGGATCCCTGGGTGCCGCCGCCCGAGGGCACGTGGGAGCTCACGGCTAGGCGCGAGCAAGCGCCCCTCGAAGTCGTGCTCGGTTTCGAGGCTGGCGTCCCGGTTTCGCTTGACGGCAAGGCGTTGCCGCTGCACGAGCTCGTGCCAGCCCTTGACCGCCTGGTCGGCCCGTTCGGCTTTGGGCGCGTCGACATGGTCGAAAACCGCCGCGTCGGCATAAAGAGCCGGGAGGTGTACGAGTGCCCAGGCGCCCTCGCGATATTGATGGCGCACGCAGACCTCGAGGGCTTGACCCTCGAGCGCGACTTGGCGCACGAAAAGGCGCGGCTTGAGCCACGCTGGGCAGAGCTCGTCTACGACGGGCTGTGGTTCTCCCCCTTGAAAGACGCCCTGGACGCTTTCATGTCCCAGTCCCAGCGCCACGTTAGCGGCGAGGTAAAGCTGCGCTGTGAGCCCGGGGCCTGTTACGTAATAGGCCGGCGCAGCCCTGAGTCGCTGTACGAGCTCGACCTCGCCACCTACAGCGCAGGCGACCGCTTCCGCCACCAAGACGCCGAGGGCTTCGTCAGGATCTTCGGGCTAGGGGTGGAGACGTGGTCCCGCAGGCAAGGCCGCGGCCGCACGACGCCGCCGGGCCCCTCCAGCTAGCCGGCGCCGCTGGGTAACCTCGGAGCCGATGACGCTCTGGCAAGGCCGCCTCGGCGCCGGTAAGCACTCCGAAGAGCTGCTCGCTTTCACACAGAGCCTCTCGTTCGACCGCCGGCTCGGCCCCGACGACGTGGCCTGCAGCCGGGCGCACGTGCGTGGCCTCGAGCGCGTGGGCCTTGTGTCCCCCGACGAGGCTGCGCAGCTGTTGGAGGCCCTCGCCCAAGTTGACCAGGAGCTCTCCAATGGCAGCTTCGCGTTTGCGCCTACCGACGAGGACATCCACACGGCGGTGGAGAGGCGGGTCACCGAGCTCGCCGGCGAGGTGGGTGCCAGGCTCCACACCGGCCGCAGCAGGAACGACCAGGTTGCCACCGACCTGCGCCTTTTCTGCAAGCGGGCGCTCTGCCACCTGGCCAAGGGCGTGATAGGCCTGCAGGAGGTGCTGCTTGCGAGGGCGGAGGAGGCCGGCGACGCCTACCTGCCTGGTTATACCCACCTCCAGCGCGCACAGCCTGTGCTGCTCGCTCACCACGTGCTTGCACATGGCTGGGCACTCGCGCGCGACGTGGACAGGTTGGCCGCGACCCTCCGGCGCCTGGACGTGTCGCCGCTTGGGGCTGGGGCGCTTGCTGGCTCCTCGCTGCCCTTGGACCCCGAGTGGGTAGCCCACGAGCTTGGTTTCGCTCAGCGTTTCGAGAACTCTTTGGACGCTGTGTCTGACCGCGACTTCGTGGCGGAGGTCCTGTTCGACCTAGCCCTCGTGGGAGCCCACCTGTCGCGCCTGGGGGAGGAGGTCGTGTTGTGGTCGTCGGCTGAGTTCGGGTTCTTGCACCTAGACGACGCGTACGCCACCGGCAGCTCGATGCTTCCCCAGAAGAAGAACGCCGACATCGCAGAGCTAGCGCGTGGCAAGGCGGGGCGCCTGGTCGGCCACTTGGCCGGCCTCCTGGCGACCCTGAAAGGGCTCCCTCTCGCCTACAACCGCGACCTGCAGGAGGACAAAGAGCCCCTTTTTGACGCCGTCGACCAGACCGAGCGTTGCCTCGAAGCGCTCACCGGCTTGATGGCCACTGCGACGTTCGACACCCAAGCCATGGCCCTGGCAGCGAGCGACCCGTTGTCCGCCGCAACTGACCTGGCCGAATGGCTCGTGCAAAAGGGTATGCCGTTCCGCCGCGCCCACGAGCTGGTTGGAGGGCTTGTGCGGGACTCTCTTGAAAGGCGGGTCCCGTTCACCGAGCTTGTGGCGGCTCACCCGTCCCTGGGGGCCGACGCCGTGGCGCTGCTCGAGCCCGGCGTCGCGGTGACGCGGCGGACGACCCCAGGAGGTGCAGGGCCCGGGCCGGTCAGCGAGCAGATCGAGCGTTTCGCAGCCCAAGTCAGAGCAGATGCCGAGCGCTTCGGCATCCCCGGCCCAGGTGGCCCCGCCGCGTAGCGCTGCGCCGGCGGGAGGGCGCGCTCTTCCCGCAGCGCTGCCGTGGCCACCGCTCGAGCGAAGCTGGTTCGTGGGCGATGCCCGGGAAGTGGCCCGCAACCTCCTCGGCAAGCTGCTGGTGAGGGCTGACGGCCGGGCAGCCCGGTTAGTGGAGGTAGAAGCGTACTTGGGGACGGACGACCCTGGCAGCCATGCTTTCAGGGGCCCGACGCCCCGTGCGGCCATAATGTTCGGGCCGCCCGGCCACCTGTACGTGTACTTCTCCTACGGCGTCCACTGGTGCGCGAACGTCGTATGCGGCCCAGTGGGGAAAGCATCTGCCGTGTTGCTGCGAGCCGCTGAGCCTTTGACGGGGCTCGAGCTCATGCGCCGCGCCCGCTTCCATGGGCAAAAGAACTTCTCTGACCGTGACCTGTGCCGCGGGCCTGGACGGCTTACCGAGGCGTTCGGCATAGCGGGAGAGCACAACGGGCTGGACATCGCCTCGCCGGCCGCGCGCAGCGGGCTAGGGGCGCGCGCAGGCCCGCTCGGGCTACCCCTTTTTTGGGTTGCCGACGACGGTGCCGGGTGCACCGGCGAGGTCCTGGCCACGCCCCGCGTCGGCCTGTCAGGCTCGCGAGGAGCCGAGCTCCCATGGCGTTACGTCCTGGCCGGCAGCCCGTGGGCGTCCCGCTGACTACGCCGGGCCAGGCTCGCCGAGATGGCCCGTTGTGGCTCCCTCTCCGGGCAACCTCGCTATTGCGACGGCGCCCTGCACCCCTGCCGGGGGTGCCGCTGACGTAGCCGCCCGCGCTGGGGCGAGCGTCTCGCCCTCTTCTATACGCGACGGCTCGGGGACACCTGCGACCCTGTAAACCTCGGCGCCGTCAACTGTCTCGTTGACCAGGAGCAGCTCAGCTAGCTGGCGCAGCTTGGAGTGGTTTGCCGTGAGCAGGCTGACCGCCCGCTGTTCGGCGCTCACCAGCAGCTTTCGCACCTCCTCGTCGATCTTGGCCTGAGTCTGTTCGGCAAAGGGCCTGTTGGAGAACGTTTGGCCGCCTCCTCCCCCCAGGTAGGTGGGGCCGCCTTCTGGGTAACCGACAGGGCCCAACTGCCTAGACAAGCCGAACTCGCGTACCATCCTTGTGGCGAGCTCAGTCGCCGAGGCGAGGTCGTTGGCAGCTCCCGTCGAGCCCTGCCCGAGCTCGACCAGCTCGGCTGCCCTCCCGCCCAAGCGGACTGCCAGGGTGTCGTGGAGGTAGTCCTCGCCGTAGAGGTGACGGTCGGTGAGCGGCAGCTGTTCGGTGACGCCGAGCGCTTGGCCGGCAGGCAAGATGGTCACCTTGGCCACGGGGTCGGCCTTGGGGCACAGTGCGGCTACGAGGGCGTGGCCGGCTTCGTGTACTGCTACGGCGTGCTTCTCTTCTGGTAGCAGCACGTTGCTGCCCTCGCGCCGGCCCAAGATGATGCGGTCCCGGGCCAGGTCGAAATCGGAAGCTACTAGGTAGTCCCTGTTCGCGTGCGCTGCGTTGATGGCAGCTTCGTTGACCAAGTTGGCCAAGTCAGCCCCAGAGAAGCCAGGCGTCCCCCTGGCTAGCACTTCGAGGTCCACTCTGCGGTCGAGCCTCTTGCCTTTGGTGTGCACCTTGAGTATCTCCAGCCGGTCAGGGAGGCTGGGTAAGGGGATCTGGACCTGGCGGTCGAAGCGCCCAGGCCTGAGCAACGCAGGGTCGAGGACCTCAGGCCGGTTGGTCGCGGCCAGGACCACGATGCCCTTGGTCACGTCGAAGCCGTCCATCTCGGCGAGCAGCTGGTTGAGCGTCTGCTCCCGCTCGTCGTTCGCGACGACGGCCCCCACCCCGCTGCGGCGTTGGCCTATCGCGTCTATCTCGTCCATGAAGATGATGGCGGGGGCACGCTTGCGCGCTTCAGAGAACAGGTCTCGCACCCTGGCTGCCCCCACGCCTACGAACATCTCCACGAACGAGCTACCTGTTACGGAGAAGAAGGGCACGCCCGCCTCGCCGGCCACCGCACGTGCCAAAAGCGTCTTGCCTGTGCCGGGAGGGCCGACCATGAGCACCCCTCGGGGCGGCATTGCCCCTGCGCGCGCATAGCGTTCGGGCTGGCGGAGGAACTCTACGACTTCTGCGACCTCTGCCTTAGCGCCCTGGTAACCGGCGACGTCCGCGAACGTCGTGGTCGGGTTGCTGGCGTCGAAGAGCTTCGCCTTGGACTGGCCTGCACCAAGTATGCCCGAGAGGCCGCCTAGGCCGCCGGAGCCCCCTCTACGTGAAAGCCGGTACCACAGGTAGCCGACGACGATGAAGGGCAACAACAAGATGAGCCAACTGAGCACCTCAGAACCGAACGACGGGCCCGAGGTCGTGGCCGTTACTTGGACGTTGTGGGCCTCCAACTGGCTGAGGAGGTTGGAAGACGAGCCGACAAGGTAGATCGGGTAGGCAGTCGTGTAGCCGTTCCCGTCCTTCAGCAAGCCAGAGGCACTGCCGTCGGGGTTGATGGTGACCGTGGCCACCTTGTTGGCCTCCACGTCGTGCAGGAACTGCGAGTACGTGAGGCTCACGGGTGCGCTGACCCCGGTGGCCGGTAGCACGAAGAACAGCAGGACGAAGGCACCCAGAGCGAGGAGCCAGAGCCAATGCCGCCATGATGGGGGAGGCGGGGGGGCAGAGGGCACAGGTTTGCCGCTCTGTGGCGGGGGCGAGGAGGCCTGTTTGCTCATTCGCTCAGTCTGCCCTCATTCGCTCAGTCTGCCGCAGCCTAGCCAGGCTAGCCCTGCGAGGAGGGCCGTGGCGGTGAACGGCTCTCAGGGGCCGGCGCTCACCGGCCGAAGGTGGGCTCGCTCACCGGCCGAAGGTGGGCTCGCCCAGCGGCCGAAGGGGCTTAGGCCTCTAAGCTCTGCCGCTCGCCGGGCAGTTGGCACTATGATGTCTCTGCTGCCACCCTGGCAGCCGTGGCGAGCTGCAAGACGTCGGGCAAGGCCCGTCGTGTTGACAGGCTCAGCCCCGTAAGCTAGCTTAGTAACCCGCCTCAGAGAGCGCAGCTCTCTGGGTCACACCACAAGGCACCCACAAGGTGCCGAGATGGTGCGGCGTACGGTTGGCACCGCCGCCTGCTCGATGCAGACGTGTGCCAGCGCGAGCAGTGGACCTTGAAAACGGAACAGAGCAATGCCAAAAGCTAGTGCGGGCACCACGGCGAGAGCTGTGGCGCCAAACCTTGTCAAGCACTAGACGGACAACGATGTCTTGTCTTGTGCCAGCTCTATAAGGTCTGCGGCGCAACCTTGCGGGAGCGCCAAGGGTCTCGATGGAGAGTTTGATCCTGGCTCAGGACGAACGCTGGCGGCGTGCTTCATACATGCAAGTCGAACGGGGCCCATCCGGTGGCAACACTGGGGAAGGCCTAGTGGCGAACGGGTGAGTAACACGTGAGGAACCTGCCCCGAAGACCGGGATAACAGCGGGAAACCGCTGCTAATACCGGATGTCCCCAGCTGGCCGCATGACCGGCTGAGGAAAAGGTCCGCCGCTTCGGGAGGGCCTCGCGGCCTATCAGCTTGTTGGTGGGGTAACGGCCTACCAAGGCGACGACGGGTAGCTGGTCTGAGAGGACGACCAGCCACACTGGGACTGAGACACGGCCCAGACTCCTACGGGAGGCAGCAGTAGGGAATCTTGCGCAATGGGCGAAAGCCTGACGCAGCAACGCCGCGTGAGGGATGAAGGCCTTCGGGTTGTAAACCTCTTTCGAGCAGGGACGATAGTGACGGTACCTGCAGAAGAAGCCCCGGCCAACTACGTGCCAGCAGCCGCGGTGATACGTAGGGGGCGAGCGTTGTCCGGATTCATTGGGCGTAAAGAGCTCGTAGGCGGCTCAGTAAGTCAGGTGTGAAATCCTCAGGCTCAACCTGGGGTCGCCATCTGATACTGCTGTGGCTAGAGCCCGGTAGGGGTCCGTGGAATTCCTGGTGTAGCGGTGAAATGCGCAGATATCAGGAGGAACACCGGTGGCGAAGGCGGCGGACTGGGCCGGAGCTGACGCTGAGGAGCGAAAGCGTGGGGAGCGAACAGGATTAGATACCCTGGTAGTCCACGCCCTAAACGTTGGGCACTAGGTGTGGGGCCTGGTCAACGGGCTCCGTGCCGTAGCTAACGCATTAAGTGCCCCGCCTGGGGAGTACGGCCGCAAGGCTAAAACTCAAAGGAATTGACGGGGGCCCGCACAAGCGGCGGAGCATGTGGCTTAATTCGAGGCAACGCGAAGAACCTTACCTGGGCTGAACTACGCAGGAAAAGCCGTAGAGATACGGTGTCCGAAAGGGCCTGCGATAGGTGGTGCATGGCTGTCGTCAGCTCGTGTCGTGAGATGTTGGGTTAAGTCCCGCAACGAGCGCAACCCTTGTCCTGTGTTGCCAGCGGGTAATGCCGGGGACTCGCAGGAGACTGCCGGGGTCAACTCGGAGGAAGGTGGGGATGAAGTCAAGTCATCATGCCCCTTACGTCCAGGGCTGCACACATGCTACAATGGCCGGTACAAAGGGCTGCTAATCCGCGAGGAGGAGCGAATCCCAAAAAGCCGGTCTCAGTTCGGATCGCAGTCTGCAACTCGACTGCGTGAAGTCGGAGTCGCTAGTAATCCCGGATCAGCAACGCCGGGGTGAATACGTTCCCGGGCCTTGTACACACCGCCCGTCACACCACGAAAGTCGGCAACACCCGAAGCCGGTGGCCTAACCCGCAAGGGAGGGAGCCGTCGAAGGTGGGGTCGGTGATTGGGGTGAAGTCGTAACAAGGTAGCCGTACCGGAAGGTGCGGCTGGATCACCTCCTTTCTAAGGAGCACCGGCCGGCATTGCCGGCCCAACTCCCAGTTGACCACTAGCTATTCGGCTCTCGGCCCACCTGGGCCCGTTGCGAGGTTGGCTTACCTCCAAGTGAGGTTCGTTTGACCCCTGGGCACCATGGTGGCGCCAGTGCCGGGCTTGCTTTGTTCCGTTATCTAGGCCCGCTGCTCGGTGACGGGCTCCTTGAGAATTGCATAGCGAGCACGAGCATCTTGTTCTCCAAGCTACAAGAGCCAACGGTGGATGCCTTGGCGCCTGAAGCCGATGAAGGACGTGGGTGGCTGCGATAAGCCACGGGGAGCTGCCTACCGAGCTTCGATCCGTGGATGTCCGAATGGGGCAACCCGCCGTCGCGAAAAACGGCGGCACTCCGGCCTGAACACATAGGGCCGGTAGAGGGAACCGGGGGAATTGAAACATCTCAGTACCCCGAGGAAAGGAAAGCAACAGCGACTCCCTGAGTAGCGGCGAGCGAAACGGGAAGAGCCTAAACCGTGCCGGTGCCAAAGCCTGGTGGCGTTGCCGGTGCGGGGTCGTGGGACCGGACAGGAAGGGCACCAGACCTTCCGCGGAGTTACAAAGTTGCTGCGTAGTGGAAGGGTTTTGGAACGTCCCGCCACAGAGGGTTAGAGCCCCGTACACGAAACGCATGCAACCTCCGGTCCGGCACCCGAGTAGCGCCGGGCCCGTGAAACCTGGTGTGAACCCGCGAGGACCACCTCGCAAGGCTAAGTACTAGCAGGCGACCGATAGCGGACTAGTACCGTGAGGGAAAGGTGAAAAGCACCCCGGGAGGGGAGTGAAATAGTACCTGAAACCGTTGGTTTACAAACAGTCAAAGCGTCGCCGGCACCAACACACGCCTTTGCCCGCAAGGGCTTAGGCGTAGGTTAGCCGGTCGCGATGGCGTGCCTTTTGAAGAATGAGCCAGCGAGTTACCGTGCGTGGCGAGGTTAACCCGTGAGGGGGAGCCGGAGCGAAAGCGAGTCTTAAATGGGCGTCTAGTCGCGTGTGGTAGACCCGAAGCCGGGTGATCTACCCATGGGCAGGCTGAAGCGGGGGTAAGACCCCGTGGAGGGCCGAACCCACCGTGGTTGAAAACACGGGGGATGACCTGTGGGTAGGGGTGAAAGGCCAAACAAACCCGGTGATAGCTGGTTCTCCCCGAAATGCATTTAGGTGCAGCGTCAAGTGTTCAGCGCCGGAGGTAGAGCACTGAATGGGTTAG
>Ga0209061_1002187_pt1 | contig 26261 bp, 20 predicted proteins | sample Coa_R1_10_FD_187157 | JGI IMG/M metagenome (GOLD analysis project Ga0209061, IMG submission 187157) | Surface soil microbial communities from Centralia Pennsylvania, which are recovering from an underground coalmine fire - Coalmine... | ecosystem: Environmental > Terrestrial > Soil >... | reverse complement strand
CGGGAGGGTCGCCAGCACCTCCTGGAATTGCGAGGCGCCGGACGTCGTCAGCTCGCGCAGCAGCTGCTGCCCCTCGTCCGTCAGCACGATGCGCACGACGCGGCGATCGCGCGGGTCGTTGGTGCGACGCACGAGGCCCCGCTCCTCGAGGCGGTCGAGGATGCCGGTGATGTTGGGTGGTGAGACGCTCATGCGTGCCGCCAGCCAGCTCACGGGCGCGCTGCCGCTGCGCGCCAGCAGCAACAGCACCTTCAGTTGGGGCATCGTCAGCTTGGCGGCGGCCCACTGCTCCGCCCCTGCGACAAGAGCGCGGTACGCTGCGGTCACCAGGAGGTTAGCGACATCGCCTTCAGGGAGTGGCGGCCGCTCGCTTGTGCCTTTCGTTCGCGCCATGCTCGCTCGCTCCTCCCGCCTTGCCGGCGCCTGTTTTCGGGGTTGCGACGCCTGCACTGTCATGGCGTCATCCTCCTCATCTTAAACCATGAATTCTCGACGACCTTTCCACTTCTAGTAGTAACAAGTTTGAATGGCAGAGTCACCCCCTGAATGGCCAGAGTCTCGTAAAAACTTCATCCCAAAGGTGATCATGCAGGCTATCTCGTGGATCGCGGCTCAGCCGGTGACATTAGAATATGAACGCCGTACGCCGCGCCATGATTCGCCAGACCCGCACGCCATGTCTGGCAATATCAGCAATGTTCGATTCCTGTCATGAAGGTGGCGAAGCCGTAACTTCACTAGCGATGAACATGCGTCCACACCCCGGTACCGCTAGCGTACGGCGCGATCGCGTACAAGACGACCGCGCCTGCGCCGCAAGGGCGATGGACGCTGCTAGATCCAGAGGGCAGTGCCCACGTCTCGGTATCCCCTTCCCTTCCTAACCTTCTCCGCCTTGACCTCGCTCCGCGCCGGGTGTATACCGCGAACAGACGCACCCGCGCGTTTCGTCTAGCAACCACTCCCGCAGACAAGAAGCGAGGTTGCCGATGACCACAGAAAACGCGGCGCCGGCCGCCAAACAGAAGCGTCCGATCGTCCCCTATCTCAAGCTGCCCGAGAACGAAGAACCGTACCTCGCCGGTTGCCGCTGTACCAGCTGCGGCACCATCTATCTGGGCGAACGCCGCGCCTGTGCCAACTGCATGGCGGTCGGCCAGTTCGAGCCGCTCAAGCTCAGCAAGCGCGGCAAGGTTTACGACTGGACCATCGTCTATCAGTCGGCGCCGGGTATCAAGACGCCCTACATCGCTGCCATCGTTGATCTCGACGGCGGTGGCACGGTGCGCTGCAACATCGAAGGGATCGAGCCGGATCCGAAGAACATCCGCTTCGATATGCCCGTGGAGATGTACACCGAGGTCGTGCGCCAGGATCGCGAGGGCAACGATATCGTCGCCTACAAATTCCGGCCCATCTAACGCGCGGCTGCATCCGTCAGGGAGAGTGTAGAAGAAAAGGAGTGCTGCCATGCTGAACATGCGCGATGTCTACGTCGTTGGCGTGGGCATGATCAAGTTCGGCCGCTACCCGGAGCAGGATATCGGCTCGCTCGGCGGTCAGGCGGTGCTGCTGGCCCTCAAAGACGCGGGGCTGTCGCTCAAGGATATTCAGATCGTGATGAGCGGCAACCTGTACCAGACGAGCATGTCGGGCCAGCGCATCCTGAAAGAGATCGGCATGACCGGCGTGCCCGTCTACAACGTTGCCAACGCCTGCGCCTCCGGGTCCACGGCCTTCCGCGAGGCGGTCTTCGCTGTTGGCTCGGGCGCGTACGATGTTGCTCTCGCCGTTGGCACCGAGCAGATGGGGAAGATGGGGCTGCTCGGCGCGCCTTCTGACCCCTCCACCAGCCCGGAAGGGGTCCTCGGCACCGGCCTGATGCCCGGCGTCTTCGCCATGGCCGGCATGGAGCACATGCGCAAGTACGGCACGACGATCGAGCAGTTCGCCAAGGTCTCGGTGAAGAACCACAAGCACGCGCTGCTCAACCCGCTGGCGCAGTACCAGGTAGACCTCAGCCTAGAAGATGTGCTAAACAGCCGCATGGTCGCCTACCCGAACACGCTTTACATGTGCTGCCCCACCGGCGACGGCGCGGCGGCGGCGATCGTGGCCTCGGCGGAGAAGGCGCGACAGCTTCAGGGTGGCGGCAAGATGATCCGCGTCGTCGCCTCGGCGCTGACCACCGACCCGTACACGCCGCGCACGCTCGTCTTCCCCGACATCAACACCATGACGCGCGAGTGCGCCCGCCAGGCGTACGAGCAGGCCGGCCTGGGTCCGAAGGATCTCAGTTCTGTCGAGCTGCACGACTGCTTCGCCACGGCCGAGCTGCTCCACTACGAAAACCTGATGCTGTGCGGCGAGGGCGAAGCCGGCCGCATGATCGACGAAGGCCGTACGGCGCTTGGCGGTGATATCCCCGTCAACACCAGCGGCGGCCTGCTCTCCAAGGGTCACCCGATCGGCGCAACGGGCGTCGCCAATATCTGCGAGATCGTCTGGCAGCTCCGTGGCCAGGCAGGCGCGCGCCAGATCGAGGGCTACAAGGCCGGCCTGGCGCACACGATCGGCCTCGGCTCGGCCTGCGCCATCCACATCCTGACGGCATAACGGCGACAAGCGGGCAAGAAGCGGGGTTGGATGCGATGTCCGACCCCGCCTTCTTTCCTTACTTAACTTATGTGCTCGCATCAGATGCGACAGCGAGAACATCGCCGCGCCCGCTGCGCAAGATGCGCCGGGTGAATTGACACGCTTTTGTCTCCGTCTCTACGATGCAGGCGACATCGCGGGCTGTGGCCCGCGCCATATGAGAAGAACGCATCACGCCTAACCCGCAGAACGCGGGGCGGGGGAACCACCGTCCGGGGTGAATCCCTGCGCACGCAGGGAGGGGCTACCTTCCAGCCCTAACCCGTCAGCTAACCTCGCCGGCGTCGGTAAGGGCTATGTCCTTGGGGCTGGCCCTTTTTTCATGCGCCACGCTTCGCCCAGCCCCGCCCGCCCGCGGCACTGTCCGCGGAGCACGGCCCGGCCGCGGCCGGGCGAAGGGGGTCTCTCCTACGGCTGAGAACGATCGTGGCTTCCACCCATTCGCGTTGATGGCGCCGCCGACGGCTGCGCCGCCAGCACTGCGCTCGACCACGACGCTGCCGCGCCACCGGCCCACCGTCGAACCCGAACCGGCCGTTCCGCCGAAGGCCGGAGCCTGGGTCCTCTCGGAGACGCGAGGCGCGCGCGCGTTCCGCCGCGCGCTCGACCTCCTCCCCGCCGCGCTCACCTGGCTTGTCGTTCTCTCGCCGCTGTGGGCCGGCTGGCTATTGCCCACGCCGTTCGCGGTCGCCGTGGTGCTCTTCGATCTGTACTGGCTCTATCTCTCGATCTCGACCGCGGTCCGCGCTCACCTCGGTTACCGCCGCATGCGGGAGCAGCAGACGACCGATTGGTACAAGCTGTACCGCGCCGCACGCGTTTTCCAGCGCACGTACCTCGACTGGGAAGCCGTGCGGCACGTGGTGATCATCCCTAGTTATAAGGAAGAAGAGGCGCTGCTCGCCCGCACGCTGGAGAGCATCGCCGCGCAGAGCGTCGCGCGGCAGATCGTCGTCGTGCTGGCGATGGAGGCGCGCGAAGCAGGCGCGGAGGAGAAGGCACGCCGCCTCGCCGCCCGCTTCGCCGGTCGCGTCGGCGAGATCTACGTAACCGTGCACCCTGCAGGCCTGCCCGGCGAGATCGCGGGCAAATCGTCGAACGAGGCGTGGGCCGCGCGCTGGGTACGCGACAATCTCGTCGGTACGCGGCTCGACCTCGACGCCACGACGATCACGAGCTGCGACGCTGACACGATCTTCGACCCGGCGTATTTCGCTGCGCTGACGTACCATTTCACGACCGACCCGCAGCGCTTTCGCCGCTTCTGGCAATCGCCGATCCTGCTCACGAACAACATCTGGCACGCGCCCGCGCCACTGAGGGTGCCAAGCGCGCTGGCGGGTATCCACATCCTTTCTAACCTGACGCGCGGCAACCGCATGTATTTCCCGCAATCGACGTACAGCCTGAGCCTGAGGCTGGCTGACGACGTCGGCTACTGGGATACGGACGTCATCCCCGAAGACTGGCACATGTTTCTCAAGTGCTTCTTCGCTTTCCGTGGCGAGGTGGAGATGGCGCCGATCTTCCTGCCCACCGGCAACGACGCCGTCTGCAGCGGCGCGCTGCTACGCTCGCTGCACATGGAGTACGTCCAGCATAAGCGGCACGCTTGGGGCGCGAGCGACGTGCGTTATAGCCTCGTGCAGGCGCTGGCCCACCCGGAGATCCCCGTGCGCAAGAAGGCGCGACGCATCGCCGCGCTGGTCGGCAACCACTTCGTATGGGCAACGCACTGGTTCATCCTTAGCCTCGGCTGGATCATGCCACACCTCGTCGAGCGCGTTATCGGCCATGGCCACGTGCCGCTATGGCTCCCGGTCGCTTCGCGGGCGCTGCTGTGGGCCTGCCTGGTGCCATATGTGGCGATGTTCTTGCTCGACCGCAAGCTGCGACCGCCGAAGCCACCGCACTGGAACGCCCTCAAGACCGTCATCGACATCGTGTGGTGGGCGCTGCTGCCAATCACCAGCTTCGTCTTTTCGACGCTGCCCGCCCTGGACGCGCAAACCCGGCTTGCGCTCGGTAAGCGCATCGAGTATCGCGTCACGGAGAAGCAGGCGATGCAACTCGACCGCATCTGAGCGTCGGGGCATACCACAAAAGGCGGCGTCTGTCTATCAACGCCATGACGGTGCGGCGGTGCTCTCGATGCGCCAACCGCGCGCCCTTTCGGCTACGATGATCGGCGCAGCCATCCGCGGGAGGGGATGATGTCGGAGAGAGAGCCGCTCGACCTGGCGTTCGTCGGCACGGGAAACGCGTTCGCGCCGCAGCGCTGCTGGAGCGGTTTCGTGCTCAACGAGCGTGTTCTCTTCGATGCGCCGCCCACGGCGCTGTACGCGCTCAAATGCCTGCGCCTGCCGCTCGATGCGATCGAGGCGATCTTTGTCTCCCATTTCCACGCCGACCACTTCTACGGCCTTCCCTTTCTGCTGCTGCAGTACGCCTACGAAACGCGGCGCACTTCCGATCTGACCATCGTTGGACCACCAGGGATCGAAGAGCGGCTGCGTGCGCTCACCGAGCTGGGTTACCCGGGCTTGCTCGACAAGCTGCACGGCTTCGTCCTGCGCTTCGTCGATGTAGAAGACGGCTGGCACGGCGAGGTCGCCGGTCTGCGCGCGGAGGCGGTCGAGGTCGTGCATGGCGGTCCGGCGCTGCGCAGCTTCGGGTATCGCGTCGAGGCGGGCGGCCGCGCGCTCGCGTACACGGGCGACAGCGAGTATTGTGAGCAATTGCTGCGTCTTGGCCGTGGGGTCGACGTACTCGTCAGCGATTGCACGTATGTGACGGGGCGGAGCAACCCCGAGCACATGAGCTTCGAAGAGGTACAGGAGCTGCGCGAACGTCTGGGCGGCACCACGCGACTGGTGCTGACCCACCTCGGCGCGCGGCCGCCCGAGCCGCCAGACGACCACTATATCGTCGCGGTCGATCGCGCGCGTTACCGGTTGTGACATGCATGCCCTGGTGATCGGCGGCGGCGAGCTGGCGCTCGCGGCGCGCGTGCGGCGCGCGATGGCCACGGCCGATCTGGTCATCGCCGCCGACAGCGGTGGGCGCCACCTGGAGACGCTGCGCACGCGCGCCGATGTCGCGCTTGGCGATTTCGATTCGTTCGACCCGACGGCGCTCGGGGCCACGGAGATCATCCGTTTCCCTGCCGCCAAAGACGATACCGATCTCGCCCTCGCCGTGCGCGAAGCCGTTCGCCGCGGCGCCAACCGCGTGACGGTGATCGCCGCCATGCGGGGCCCCCGCCTCGATCACGCCGCCGCGAACCTGCTGCTGCTCACCGCACCCGAGTTTCGCGACATCGACCTGCGCATCATTGAGGGCGAGGACGAGGCACGGATTGTGAGACACACGGCCGAGATCGAGGGTCGCCCCGGCGACCTCGTCACCTTGCTCGCCGTGACGGCGCGCTGTGCCGGCGTCACGACGCGCAACCTGCTCTACCCGCTGCATGGCGAAACGCTCTACCGGGGCAGTACGCGTGGCGTCAGCAACGTGCTAACAGCGCCGGTAGGGAGCGTGGCGTTGCAACGCGGTATGTTGCTACTCATCCATCGTGAGGGGGGAGATCCCGGTACGCTAGCCCGATAAGCGATCAGCCGCCGACATGGTATCGTGCTACGATCGTCGCAGCGGGAGGATCGTCATGAAGCGCATCTACCTCGACCACGCCGCCACCACGCCGCTCGACCCTCGCGTGCTGGAGGCGATGAACGCAGTCTACCGCGACGGCTGGGGAAACCCGTCGAGCAGCTACCGCGAAGGCCAGCGCGCCCGCGCCCTCCTCGACGACGCGCGTCGCGAGGTGGCGAAGTTGCTCAACGCTCGGCCCGAGGAGATCGTCTTCACCGGCGGCGGTAGCGAAGCCGACAACCTCGCCATTCGCGGTGCTGCCGCTAAAGCCGGGCCGCGCAGCCATATCGTGACCACGGCGATCGAGCACCACGCTGTTTTGCATACCTGCGAGCAACTGGCGCGCGAGGGGCATCCGCTCACCGTCCTGCCGGTCGATAGCGAAGGGTTCGTAACGCCCGAACAGGTGGCCGCCGCGGTGCGCGACGACACGGCGCTCGTCAGCGTGATGCTGGTCAACAATGAGGTCGGGACGATCGAGCCGGTGGCCGACATCGCCCGCGCTGTCAAGGCGCGCAACCCGCGCACGCTGGTGCACACCGACGCCGTACAGGCCGCGGGCATGCTGCCGCTGGACGTGCAGGCACTCGGCGTAGACCTGCTGACGATCACCGCGCATAAGTTCTATGGGCCGAAGGGGACTGGCGCTCTCTACGTGCGGCGCGGTACGCCGCTGCAAGCGCAGATCCTCGGTGGGCCGCAGGAGCACGACCTGCGCGCTGGTACCGAGAACGTGGCCGGAGCCGTGGGTCTGGCCACTGCGTTGCACCTGGCGTACGACGAGCTGGAGACGCGGGCGCGGCACTGTGCGCGCTTGCGCGATCGTCTGCTGGAGGAGATTCCGCGCCGTATCCCTCACACGATTGTGACCGGCCCGCGCGCTGGCGCGCGGCGCGCTCCGCATAACGCCAGCTTCGCCTTCGCCTTCATCGAGGGCGAAGCGCTGCTGCTGCAGCTCGACCTCGGTGGCGTGGCCGCCTCGTCTGGCTCGGCGTGCACGACCGGCTCGCTCGAACCGTCGCATGTGCTGGTTGCCATGGGCGTGCCAGAGATGTACCTGCGCGCCAGCCTGCGCCTCAGCCTCGGCAAGGATACAACCGAGGACCAGATCGAGCGTGTGCTGGAACTGCTGCCGGGGTACGTTGCACGGCTGCGCGCCCTCTCCCCGCTCGACGAGCAGACGCCCGCACCCTCAGCACTCACCTCGTAGCGGATAGCGCTCGCCGCGCGCCGGTGGTACGGTAGACTTGTGAAGAGTTGAACGGGATCGCGTCTCCGCGCGATGCCTGCGAGGTTGGCTATGTCTGACGCCGCGCCTCTGCCACTTCTCGATAGCCATGCAGGGCATACGGTGAGCACCGGCACCGACATCGATCAGGAACTGCGCAACAACCTGCTCGTCTCGTCGGTCGACGCCGTACTCAACTGGGCGCGTAGCTCATCGCTGTGGCCAGCGCTCTTCGGCCTCGCCTGCTGCGCGATCGAGATGATCGCGACGGCCACGTCGCGGTACGATATCGCGCGCTTCGGCGCCGAGATCTTTCGCGCCTCGCCCCGTCAGGCCGATCTCATGATCGTGGCCGGAACGGTCACGTGGAAGATGGCGCCCGCCGTGCGGCGGATCTACCTGCAAATGGCCGAGCCGAAGTGGGTGATCGCAATGGGCGGCTGTGCGATCATGGGTGGCCCGTTCGCTTATGGCTACAGCACGCTGCCCGGCGTCAACCAGATCATCCCCGTCGATGTCTACATCCCCGGCTGCCCGCCGCGGCCCGAATCGCTGCTCACCGGCCTGATGATGCTGCAGGAGAAGATCAAGACCGAAAGCATCACGCGCAAGCGCGAGCGGATCGAGCCGACAGGCGACTTCAGCCAGTTCCTGCCGCCCGACGACCCGATCCGCCGCGAACTCGAGATGCTCTTCCCGCCCTACCTCAAAGTCGGCGACGAAGCGCTTCCCTGAGCTCTCAGCCTGACCCCGCCATCCGCCGCGCGTGCCCCAACTACGAGAGCGACGAGCGCGCCATGCGGCCGTGCGGCGGTTTTTTGCGCCCCGCGCGCCAAGTATTAAGAGACCTCTTGTCGGTTGCGTCGCGGTCGGGTACAACTAAATTAGCACTCTGCCGGTGAGAGTGCTAAATCCGAGATCGGACGAAAAGGTGAGCGATGGCGAAGCAACTGCTCTTCGACGAGGAGGCGCGTCATGCCCTCCGCCGCGGCATCGACGCTCTGGCCGATGCCGTCAAGATCACCCTGGGCCCCAAGGGCCGCAACGTCGTTCTGGACAAGAAGTTCGGCTCCCCAACCATTACTAACGACGGCGTGACGATCGCCAAAGACATCGAACTGGAGGATCCGTTCGAGAACATCGGCGCACAGCTTGCCAAGGAGGTTGCCTCCAAGACCAACGACATCGCCGGCGACGGCACGACGACGGCGACGGTTCTCGCCCAGGCGATCGTGCACGAGGGTCTGAAGAACGTCGCCGCCGGCGCTAACCCGATGGCGCTCAAGCGCGGTCTCGAAAAGGCGACCGAGGTTATCGCCCAGGCGATCCGCGAAAATGCGATCCCTGTCACCACGCGCGAGCAGATGGCGCAGGTCGCAGCCATCTCCGCCGCCGACCAGGCGATCGGCGACCTGATCGGCGAGGTGATGGAGAAGGTCGGCAAGGACGGTGTCGTTACCGTCGAAGAGTCGAAGAGCATCCGCACCGAGGTCGAGTACGTCGAGGGTATGGCATTCGATCGCGGCTACATCTCGCCGTACTTCGTCACCAACCCGGAGCGGATGGAAGCGGTCGTCGAAGACCCCTACATCCTGATCACCGACAAGAAGATCTCCGCAGTCAACGATATCCTGCCGCTGCTGGAGCGGTTGCTGCAGTCGGGCAGCAAGAACCTGGTGATCATCGCCGATGACGTCGATGGCGAGGCGCTCGCGACGCTGGCGGTGAACAAGTTGCGCGGTACGCTGAACGTGCTCGCCGTGAAGGCCCCCGGCTTCGGCGACCGCCGCAAGGACAACCTCGGCGATATCGCCGTCGTGACCGGCGGCCAGGTGATCAGCGACGAGCTGGGCCGCAAGCTCGACTCCGTCCAGCTCTCCGACCTCGGCCGCGCCCGCCGCGTGATCGCCACCAAGGAGGAGACGACGATCGTCGAGGGCAAGGGCGATCCGAAGGCGATCGAGGCGCGCATCCAGCAGGTCCGCGCCATCATGGAAGAGGCGAAGAGCGACTGGGACCGCGAGAAGGCGCAGGAACGGCTGGGCAAGCTCGCTGGTAGCGTCGCGGTGATCAAGGTCGGTGCGGCGACCGAAGTCGAGCTCAAGGAGAAGAAGCACCGCGTCGAGGATGCGCTCTCGGCCACGCGCGCGGCGGTCGAAGAGGGTATCGTGCCCGGAGGTGGCGTCGCCTTCATCAACGCGCTGCCGAAGCTCGATAGCGTCGAACTCGACGGCGACGAGATGACCGGCGTCAATATCCTCAAGCGCGCGCTCGAAGAGCCGCTGCGCCGCATCGCCATCAACGCAGGCCAGGATGGCTCGGTGATCGTGCAGGAAGTGCGCAACCTGCCCAAGGGCCAGGGCTACGACGCGCTCCGGGGTGAGTTCGGCGACATGGTGCAGAAGGGCATCATCGATCCGGCGAAGGTCACCCGCTCGGCGCTGGAGAACGCCGTCTCGATCGCCGGCATGGTGCTGACCACCAACTGCCTCGTCACCGATATCCCCGAAAAGAAGAACGGCTCGACGCCGACGCCACCGACCTACTAAGACGTGCTCAAGCGCGGGCGTCGCGCTCGGCAGCGGGCGGGAGATGGTCTCCCGCCCGCCCTTTTTGTCGAGCGAGGCTAGCGCCCAGTCGGAACCGCCCCGTACGCTGAAACGGACAGCGAACCCGCGAGGTCGCCTCTGTGAACGTCCTCTTTGCGACCGTCGAACTGCACCCGTACGCCAAGGTCGGCGGGCTAGCCGATGTCGCCGCCTCGCTCCCGAAGGCGCTGCGCCGCCTCGGCCACGACGTGCGCATCGTGATGCCCCGCCACGGCGGGATGCGCGCCGCCACGGCGGGCTTCGCACCCGCCGGGCAGTTCGGCATCCAGCTTGCTGGCACGGAGCACGCCGGCGTGGTCTTGCGCGGTGAGAGCGGCGGCGTACCGCTTTACCTCCTTGACCTACCCGCGTTCTTCGATCGGCCGCGCATCTATGGCGAGGCAGACGATACGCTGCGCTGGCTGGCGTTCTGCGATGCCGTGCTGGCCTGGCTGAGCGCAAGCGACTGGCAACCCGAACTGCTCCATCTCAATGAATGGCACGCGGCGTTTATCGCTACACGCCTGCGGCAGCATCCGGAATCACCGCTTGCCCGGTTGCCGCGCGTGTTCACCATCCACAACTTGGCGATCCACGGCGACTTCGACGACGCTTTTGCCGCCACGGCCGGCTTCGATGCGCGCGTGCTCTCCTCACCACTCGCGCCCGAGCCATGGATGACACGCAACGCCATGGGCCAGGGCATCCTCTGGAGCGATGCAATTAACACTGTCAGCCCGACGTACGCCCGCGAAATCCTAACGCCCGAGTACGGCACCGGCCTCGACCCGCTGCTGCGCGCGCGTGCCGACCATCTGCATGGCATCCTCAACGGCATCGATGATGAGGAGTTCGACCCCGCCCGCGATCCGCGCCTGCCCGCCCACTACACCCGCGACGATCTGGCAGGCAAAGCACTCTGCAAAGCAGCGCTGCAGCGGCGCTTCGGCCTCACCGAGGACCCGCATTATCCTCTGGCGGCGATGGTGACCCGCCTCTACGAGCAGAAAGGGGCCGACCTCGCCGTCGGCGCGCTGGAGGCACGACTGCCCCGCTCGCCGCTCCAGTTCGTCGCCCTCGGCGCCGGCGAGCCGCGGTACGAGCAGGCGCTGCGCGACCTTGCGGAACGCTACCCGCAGCGTGTCGGTGTCGAGATCGGCTTCGACGCTGATCTGGCGCAGCTCATCTACGCGGGCAGCGACCTTTTTCTCATGCCCTCGCGCTTCGAGCCGTGCGGCCTTGGGCAGATGATCGCGCTGCGCTACGGCTCGGTGCCGGTCGTGCGGCGCACAGGTGGTCTCGCCGATACAGTGCGCGAGTGGACTGGCGCGGAGAGCAACGGCAACGGCTTTTTGTTCGACGCTCCCAGCCCGGAAGCACTTACCGGAGCGCTGGACCGTGCGCTTGCCGTCTACGCGCAGCCCGACGCATGGCGCGCGCTGGTACGTCGCGGTATGAGCGACGATTACTCCTGGCGCGGCACGGCAGGCGAGTACGCGCGGCTGTATGATCAGTCCATCGAGATCGCGCGCGCCGGGGCAAGCCCCGCGCGGCATAGCTAGGTTCCCGGGGCGTAGAGCATGGCGCGCACGCTGATCGGCGCAGCCGACATCGGCGGGACGAAGATTCTGACTGCGGTTGTCGATGACGACGGCCACGTGCTCGGCGAGCGACGGATCGCGACCGAACCGGAGCGCGGCCCCGAAGATGGCCTCGCACGGCTGATCGACGCGCTTGCCGGCGCTGCGGCCGATGCTGGCATCGCTGTCGCCGCGCTGCGGGCGCTGGGCATCACGATCCCAGGGCCGATCGACCCGCGGACGCAGGTGCTACCGGCAGCCCCGAATCTACCCGGCTGGAAGAACGTTCCTCTAGGGCGGATGCTGCGCGAACGCTCCGGCCTGCCCGTCGTTGTCGAAAACGATGCGAACGCCGCCGCGCTGGGAGAGTACACGCGCGGCGCGGGCAGAGGCACACGCGATATGACGTACGTCACGGCGAGCACGGGGATCGGCGGCGGCATCATCGCCAACGGACAGCTAGTCAGCGGGCTGAACGGCGCGGCGGGCGAAATCGGGCATATGACGATCCTCGTCGATGGCCCCGTCTGCGGCTGCGGGCGCAGGGGCTGCCTGGAGGCGCTCGCCTCGGGCACGGCGATCGCGCGCGAAGCGGCGCGTCTTATCGCCGAGGGGCGCGCGCCACTGCTTGCACAGCGTGCCGGCGCTACGCCGACGGCGAAGCACGTAGCCGAGACGGCGGCCGCGGGCGACGAAGTTGCGCAGCAGCTGCTCGACGACGCGGCGCGCTACCTCGGCATCGGCCTCATGAACCTGATCCACATTCTCAATCCGGAAGCGATCGTCGTCGGCGGCGGCTTGACAAAGATCCCCGGCTTTCTCGACCGCGCTGCCACCGTGGCGCGCGAGCACGCCATCCCCTTGATGGCAGAGCGGCTGCGGATCGTCCCCGCCGCGCTCGGCGACCGCAGTGGCGTCGTTGGCGTTGCCTGGCTGGCGCTGCAACAGGGCGATACGGGCCGGGGCGCCGAGGAGCAGGCATGAGCGCCTCCGTCGAGCAGCCGCGGGCGAAAGGGCCGTTGCGTGGCGACCAGATGGCCATCGGCCTGGTCGGCGCGATCTTCCTCACCGAGGCGGTGATCGGTATCCTGCTCCTCGCCGTCAACCCCGAATACCCGCGCGCGCGCTTGCACGCCGACGCCAGGGTCGTGGGCGGCGCGTTTTCGCTCTACTTCGCCGCGAAGACGATCGGCCAGCCACTCACCGGCTGGCTGGCCGACAGATTGTCGCCGCGCCTGGTGCTGATCGGCGGCATCGTCGCCTGCATCCCTGCTATCGCCTGGATGATGGTCGTGCGCAGCGTCTGGGGATACCTGGCAGCATGGCTGCTGTTCGGGCTAACGTTAGCCGTGGTCTGGCCCGCGATGTATGCGCTTGTCGGTCGACGCTTCCCACCGACCGTGCACGCGCGTTTGCTGGCGATCGTCAGTGCGGCGCAGATCGCTGGCACGGCAGCCGGTACCATCGGCGGCGCCCAGATCGCTGATCGTGTGTCGTTCGACGCGGCGTTCATTCTGGCAGGAGCGTTGCTTGCCTTCGCCGCCCTGGAGATGGCTGCCACGGCGCACGCGGCGGGCACGGTCTACGCCACCGAGACGCTGCACGCCCGAACCGCACCGCGACCGGGTCTCGCTGCCGCGCTGAGTGTGCTGACGCTGGACACGGCGCTGCTGATCGCGCTGATCACGATCGTGAGCGCGGCGGTTGCGATGCTCGCGCCCGACCTCAAACCGTACAGCGCGCATGTGCTCCAGATGCGCTACGCCGATTTCGTGCTGCTGCTTGTGCCGCCGGCAGCGCTTGCGGGCGCGTTGCTTCTCCCCGCTGGCTGGCTCGCCGATCGCCTTGGCCGAGCACTGCCAGCGATCGCCGGCCTGACGCTGTTCGCGCTGGGTCTGGGACTGATCGCCGTGGCGCAAGGGCGCGGCGCAGCGCTGTTCGCGGCCTGCTGCGCGGCGGTCGGCTACGTCCTCGCGCTACCGGCGCTGAGCGCGCTGCTGCTCGACCTTTCGACTGTGCAAAACCGCGGCCTGCTCACCGGCCTGACGACCTCGATCCAGGCAATGGGGGCGATCGCCGGGCCAGCGATCGGCGGCGCGTTGATCAGCGGCTACGGCGCCCGCGCACCTTTCCGCGTTGCGGCGGCGATCGTCGCCCTGGCGCTGCTGCTCGCCGTGCCACTGACGCTGCGCGCACGGCGGCGTGTCTCGCCTGTCCGGGTCTCGACCACTCCCAGCTAGGCGTCGGCCGCGATCCGTAGCCCCTCGTCGAGCCGCTGCGCCCGCCGTTCCAGCGGCACGCCTGCCGCGAGCGTGAACAGCTCGAACGCCAGCAGCCGCTGGACGATATCCTCGGGGAAGAGTTGGTAGGGATCGCCGTCGGGCAGTTGACTGCGATGGCAGGCGATCGCCTGCAGCTTGCGCTCAGCATAGGGACGGATGTCGATCGCGGCGGCGATCTCGCCCGGCTCTGTGCCCAGTTTGTCCGGATCGATGCCGCGCATCGTCGGGCTATCCGGCGAGACGTTCATACGGTCGTACTGCGGGCGGAAGAGGCCACGGGGAAACGCAGCGCACACGAGACGGTGCGGCTGCCATGCCGGACCGAACCTCTCTTCTGGAAAGCGCTCGCCGCCGCCTGCAGCGCCGAACGCCGCGATCACCAGTCGGTAGAGCGCGAGATGATCGGGGTGACCATACACGCCATCCGGGCCAAGCGTGACGACGATATGCGGGCGCAGCTCGCGCATGATCGCGACCAGCCTGCCCACAATGGTGGGGAAGTCGCAGGTCGCGACGCCGCCATCCGGCAGATCGAGGAAGCGCGGCGGCGCAACGCCAAGTACCCGGCAGGCAGCGCGCAGTTCTTCCTCGCGCACGCGCCCGAGTGCCTCGCCCGCAACCGGCTGCGTCCGGCGATCGCGCCCGCCTTCGCCGCGCGTGGCACAGACGATCTCGATCTGGGCGCCTTCGTCGCTCAGCCGTGCGAAGGTACCGCCGCAGGAGTAGGCCTCATCATCGGGATGCGGAAAGATGCCGAGGACGCGCAGCGTCGAGCCAGCATGCGGTTCGTTCACTCGCCCAACCCCTCGTACGGGCTCACCAGTGTCTCGGTAGCGCGGCCGCGACCCAGGCCGCTGGCGAGTACCAGCGCCACGACGAGCATAACCGCCGCAAACACGAACGCCTGATTGAAGACGTGGTGCAGCACCCCGAGAAACTTGCTCGTGTAGTTCGGATCGGACAAGCTCACACCGGCGATCTCGTCGCTAAACGCGCCGATGCCCAGGTTGGCAAGCAGCGCTAGCCCCACGATCATGCCTGCCGTCCACAACACGAGCAAGAGCGCCGAGGCCGAGGCGCGCTGTCGCGCGGGCACGGCATCGATGACCGTGGCGACCAGCGGCCCATCGCACAGGCCGAGACCGAACCCGACGGCACCCAGCGACCCCCACAGGTGCCAGCTCGCGGGCACGAGCGCGAACTGATCGCCCACGTGGTACGGCCACGCATGTATCCACAGAAAACCGAGCAGCGCGATGACTACGCCGAGCAATGTGGTTGGCCGATAGCCGATACGCGCCGCCAGAAAACCACCGGCCACGTTCCCGAGCGGCAGCAGCAGCAGCAACCGCATCAGGATCAGCCCACCCGTGGTGGTCGACTGGCCCCAGAGCACGTTAGAGAGCAGCGGCACGGCCACGAGCGCCGTGATCAGCGCCGCGCCGATGAAGAAGTATGCACTCATCGCCGCCAACACTCGCCGCGACCGGAGCGCCGATAGATCGACCATGGGCATGCTGGTGCGTTCTTCCCAGAAGAGAAAACCGAGGAGCAAGACGGCGCCGGCAACCCCAACGGCGATGCTGATCGCCAGCGGGCGCGGGTGGGCGCCGTTGTCGCTGAGCGCAAACGCGACGGCGAACAGCCCCACCGCCAGCAGCAGCGCCCCTACCCAGTCGATCCGCTCGTGGCGGCCGCGTAGATCGCGCGCGAGCAGCGGCACAGCCACGGCAAGCGGCACCACGATCAGCACATTCAGCCAGAAGATACCGCGCCAATCCCACACGCGCGCCACGGCCGCGCCCCAGATCGGCCCGAGGAAGGTGCTGCCGTTGTTGCACGCCGCGAACGCGCCCAGGACCGCCGCTCGACGCTCGCGCGCAAGCTCCGCGCCGATCGCGAATCCCACGGGCAACAACCCACCACCACCGATCGCCTGCACGTAGCGCGCGGCCACCAGGAGCACCAGATTCGGTGCCAGCGCCACGCCGATCGACCCCAGCGCGAAGATCGCAAGGCAGGCGATGAACACCCGCACGCGGCCGTAGACATCGGCAACTCGGCCGGTAAGAGGCATCGCCACCGCGTACGCGATCAGGTAGCCGTTGACGATCCAGGCAGCCTGGCTGAACTCGGTGTTCACCGGCAGGCGGATGCTGGCCAGAATATCTGGCAGCACCGTGACGACGACGGTTTGGTCGAGCGTACCGAAGAAGATACCCGCGCCGAGCAGGAGGAGCAGCCAGCCAGGCGAGACGAAGCGTGACAGCGTGCGCGGCGACGCCTCTGGCGCGGCGAGACGGTGCTCGAGCGCGCGCTCTTTCGCCATGCTGCTTCCCCCTCGCGACTACGATGGTGGCTGGATATCGACCGTTTCGTTGAAGTTCGATAGATCGATCTGTCGCGCGATGTTCGCCGGCTCCTGGTCGTTGAGCGGCCCTTCGAGGCGGATGCGGTAGACCTGGTGATCGGCGTTGCCGATCCAGATCTTCCCCTGCACCATCTTGCCGGCCTGCGCCTGCTGATCGAGCGCCGTCAGATCGCCCGCATCGATCGTGCCAGCGACTTCGGTTGTTGCCACACCGTTGATCGTCTCCTGCGTGACGATGCGCGGGTTCTTCGCGCCGCTCACGGCCTTCAGCACACCGTTCGACGGATCGAGGATCTGCGCCGCGCCCACGCCGTTGGGCAACGGCGTCCATGTGTTGCCGAAGATGTTCAGCCAGACCTTATCGCCAACGTTGATCACCTTGACGTTCACCGTCTGGCCAGCGAGGATCGTACCCTGCACCGTCGCCTTGAAGCGATCCGGCTTGACGATATCGCCCTCCGCCTGGCGCATGTTGATCCCCTCGGCGATCGGTGTGGTGCCGTTCTCGTGCGTCAGCACAAAGTGAAACGCGCGATCAGCGTTGAGTGTCGCTTTAGCGGTGTCGAGCAGCTCCTGTGGTGTCACGACCGGCGTCGGCGATGCGGTGCGCGCCACAACGGCCTGGTTTTTCTTCTTCGAACCGCAGCCCACCCCGAGCAACGCGACCACGCTCAGCACGATCAGCGCGCCCAGCACACGTCCGCACATCCTCTTCACGCCACCACCTCGATTCCCTCTCCCGCAGCAACCTCGCCGATGCCCCAGCACGGTTGTCCGCGCTGCCGGCACGCGGCCTCGAAGTCGCCGGCGCGTTCGGGCGGCAGCGCCACCAGCAGCGGCCCCGATGTTTGTGGATCGTACAGCAGCTCGACGAGTTCGCGTGCTACTCCAGCGGCCACGCGCACGCGCGGCGCGAGATACTCCTCGTTGCGGTTGCTACCACCAGTGCGCACCCCGGCGCGCACGGCCTCGATGGCGCGCGGGAAGAGCGGTACCGCCGATGCATCGATCACGATGCGCGCGCCGCTCGCCCGCGCCATTTCGTCGGCATGACCCAGCAGCCCGAAGCCAGTAATATCGGTGAGCGCATGCGCACCGGCCGCGAGCGCTGCGTGCGCGCCGTCGCGGTTGAGCCGCAGCATACTCGCGACCGCCTCCTGCATCTCTGTCTCGTCGATCGCACCGCCTTTCAGCCACGAGCAGAGCACGCCGGTACCGATCGGCTTCGTCAGGTAGAGTGCATCGCCGGGCCGTGCGCCAGCCTTGGTCAGGATCCGCGCCGGATCGACCCTGCCAGTAACGGCGAGGCCGTACTTGGGCTCGGCATCGTACACCGAATGCCCACCCGCGACCACCGCTCCTGCCTCGCGCACCTTGTCGCTGCCGCCACGGAAGATCTCGGCGACGATCTCGACCGGCAGCGTCTCGGGGAAGGCAGCGACGTTGAGCGCCAGGAGCGGCTCGGCGCCCATCGCATAGATATCGGAGAGAGCGTTCGCCGCCGCGATCGCGCCGTAGGTATACGGGTCATCAACGATCGGCGCGAAAAAGTCCACCGTCTGCACGATCGCGAGCCGATCGTCCAGTCTATACACGGCGGCATCGTCCGCGACCTCCAGACCGACGAGGAGGTTGGGGACGGCCGCAGCAGACGCAAGCGGGCGCAGAACCTGCGCCAGGGCACCAGGCCCGACTTTCGACGCTCAACCGCCGCAGGAGACCAGCGCCGTCAGACGAATGCGCTCGGCTGCCATGGCCGATCACCCCCTCTCCGCGGGATGGGTTGTACGCTGCCCGCACTCGGAGCGTACGAGCCCGCGCGCTACCGGGGCAAGCAGGCCTTTTTAACCCGCGGCGTACTTCGTCGGCCGCCGTGAGGACGCGCATTTGCCGCTCGCACGGCGCTCCGTATCATGCAGGAGGAGGAGCCGGATTGCTCAGCGCGCTGAACGTTGATGTTGCCGTGGTTGGCGCGGGGCCAGCAGGCGCGACGACGGCGCGCGAACTGGCCGTGGCGGGCGTGCGCGTCGCGCTGCTCGAGCGCGAGCCATTGCCGCGCTACAAAAGCTGCGCCGGCGGCATCCCTCTGCGCACGATTCGTCTGCTCTCGTTCGACCTAGGCCCGGTCATTGAAGACCTGGTGAGTGGCATCTGCGTTAGCCACGAGGGGCGTGCGGCGTTCACGCGCTGGTCGCGCGGGCCGTTCGCAGCGATGGTGATGCGCGATCGCTTCGATGCGTTGCTTGCCGAACGGGCGGAGGAGGCCGGCGCGCTGCTGCTGACAAACGCCACCGTACGCGCCCTGGAGCGCGATCGCGACGGCTTCACGCTGAGCGCGGGGAGGCACCGCGTACGCGCGCGCTACGTCGTCGGTGCGGACGGCGCGAACAGCTTCGTGGCGCGCACCACGGGGCTGGGCACGGGCCTGCGCGAGACGGCGGCGCTGGAGGCAGAGATTCGCGCCCCCGCCTGGCAACTCGAGCGCTGGCGTAGCGTGCTCAACGTCGATTTCGGCTACCGCCCCTGGGGGTACGGCTGGGTGTTTCCCAAGGCCGAGCGGCTCTCGGTGGGCTTGGTGCTGCCACCCGGCGGCGGTCGCGACCTGCGCCCGGCGCTGCGGCGTTACCTGTACAACCTCGGCCTGGAGAACGCCGATATCGAACGCGTGGTTGGCCACAAGCTGCGCCTGCGTCGCGGGCGCGAGCCGATCGCCGGCGCGGGCGTGGCGCTCGTCGGCGATGCCGCTGGTCTGGTGGACGAGTTTACCGAAGAGGGGATCTACTACGCGATCGCGAGCGGCAGGCTGGCCGCGCGTGCGATCATCCGGGCGCTCGGGAGCGGTGTTGTCTCGTTGCTCGCCTATCAGCGGGCCGTCGATCGCGAGATCCAGCCCGAGTTACGCGCCGCGCGGGCGATCGCCGAGATGTTCTACGGCACGCTACGCAACTTTCCCTGGCTGATGCTCGGCCTGGGCGAGCACGTTGGCTACTTCTGGAACGCTTTCTTCCGCGTGCAGCAGGGCGCGAGTGGCTACGACGACGAACTGCGCCGCGCCTGGTGGATCCGCCCGCTGGTGCCGCTGGTGCTGCACGCCGCACGCAACGGGTAAGACGCAATGCCCGCCGCAACACCACCAGCGGTCGATGAAGTTCTGCGGCGCCTGCGCGAGGTCTATGGCGAGCTGGTCTGGCGGCCGCACCACGATGCGACGAGCGAGCTGATCCTGACGATCCTCTCGCAGCATACCAACGATCGCCTCTCCGGCCGCGCCTTCGCCGAGCTACTCGCGCGTTTTCCCAGTTGGGACGCCATCCGCCGTGCGCCGCTCGAGGAGATTCGCGACACGATTCGCTTCGCGGGGCTGGCCGAGGTGAAGGCGCCGCGCATCCGGCAAGCGCTGGAGTGCATCTACGCCGAGCGCGGCGACTACGATCTGTCGTTTCTCGCCGATCTACCCCTCGATGAGGCGCGTGACTGGCTGCTGCGCCTGCCCGGGGTAGGGCCGAAGACGGCGGCATGCGTGCTGATGTTCGCGCTGGGCCGGCCAGCGCTACCTGTCGATACGCATGTCTATCGTGTGAGCAAGCGATTGGGATTGATCCCGCCGCGCATGTCTGCCGATGACGCGCACGGCTATCTCGAAGCGCGCGTACCTCCCGATGACATCTACGCTTTCCACATCGGCCTGATTCGGCTGGGCCGCTACGTTTGTCTGGCGCGCGCGCCGCGCTGCGCGAGCTGTCCACTAGCCGAGGTTTGCCCCAGCGCTTTTGCCACCGCGCCGCACCCACCAACCGTGTGATCGCCTTACCACCCAAACCGTGGTCACAGATCGCGGGCGCGCGGCAAATGTGGAGCTGTCGCGTTATCGATGCTGCTCCAGCGCGCGTAGCGGCCGCTTATGCCCGTCGCATGGATCCCCCGCGCGCCCCCTGTTCGCGGCGCACGCCGCCGGGCGTGTGTCACGGGCCATTGCTTCAGAGATGAAGCGGCTTTATACTCGCGCATCATCCGTTTCATCGTTGTCGCGACGATGGCGCTTCTGGAGAACGCTCGCGAGGAGGGAGGCGTATCGATGACTTCTCCGGCCACGACTGGCGGTACTGGACTCTTCGCCGGCACGCCCGGCCGCGAGCTGTGCGAATGGGATTCGCTGCCCAACGACGCGCTCAACTTCTGGACGATCGGCAACGTTTCGGAGGTCCTGCCGGGGATCATTCCGCCTCTATCGGCCACGCTCTACCGGCCAATGGACGAGATCGGCGTGGGCCTCGTGGCCGACGCGATCCGCTCGCGCGACCTCGTGCCACCGCAGCCGCCGCCGGTAGCGAACTTCATCGGCTGCTTTGCTGGCCGCGCCGCGCTGAACCTCGCCTGGGCCAACGCGATCATCGCCACCTGGCAAACCGGCGAGGGTTCGGATCTCATGGCACAGTACGTCAGCTCGACGGACGGTCACGATATCAGCGCCACCGCCGCCGCTGATCGTGAACGCGCGGCACGCACCTTCGCACTGGTCAAGAAGGTCTGGGCGCAGCTCGATCGCACCGTCGCGGCAGACAAGCGCCGAGTAGAGGAGTTGCGCGCTCGCGAGCGGACGAAGGAGTACAGCCGGCTGAGCGAGGCGCAGATCTGGCGGCGCGTGCAGCAACTCGCGCGCAAGGCCGAGCCGTACGCGCACCATCTCTTCGTCTCGGGAGCGGCGGGCGAGCATGCGCAGTGGCTGGGCAAGTTTCTGGCTGCGCACGGCCAGCCGCCGGAGATGGTGGTGCTTCTCACCAGTGCGCTGCGCGATGTCGAGAGCGCGAAGCCAAGCAAGGGCGCCTGGGATCTGGCACAGTGGATCAAGCGGCACAAAAAGCTGGCCGAGGAGGTTGAAGCGCTGGCCCCGCACGAGATCGCCGAACGACTACGCCAACCAGCGACGCGCGAATGGCGCGAGTTCGCTGAGGAGTTCGGCAAGTTCATCGCCGAGTTCGGCTTCCGCGGCCAGCGCGAAGCCGATCCCTCGGCGCCGGACTGGGAAGAGGAGCCGACGTTCGCGCTCAGTGCCGTCAAGACGTATCTGCACGCCGATGCCTCGAAGAACCCCTATGTCCTGGAGGAAGAAGCCGCGCAACGGCGCGAAGCAGTCGAACGACAGCTGCTCGCGGCCTTGCCGCGCGGCGGGCGACGCGAGTTCCGCCACCTCGTCGCGGGGGCGCAACGCTTCGCCCGCATGCGCGAAGCGTCGAAAGCGACGTGGGTGCGTGCCATACGGCCGTTGCGGCGACCGCTCGTCGAGCTGGGTCGGCGGTTCGCAGCACGCGGCCTGATCGCCGAACCCGGCGATATCTGGTACCTGCTCGCCGAGGAGGTCGAAGCCGCGGTGCGGGGTCGGCTCGATGCGGAGACGGCACGCGCGGCGATCGCGCGGCGCAAGGAGACGGCAAAGAACCTCGAGCAGTACACATTGCCGGAGGTCTTCTCCACGCCTGTCGAGCTGCTGCGCATCGGTCAGACGGATGCCAGGCCCGAGGGCAATGTACTCCAGGGCGTGCCCGTTTCCGCGGGGCAAGCCACGGGACGCGCGCGTGTTGTGCTCTCGGCCGACGCTGCTGCCGAGGTGGAGCTGGAGCCGGGAGAGGTGCTAGTGGCACCGTTCACCGACGCACCATGGACACCCCTGTTCGTGCCGGCGGCGGCCGTGGTCGTGGAGACGGGCGGTATCCTCTCGCACGCGGCGACGGTTGCGCGCGAGTACGGCATTCCGGCGGTTGTTGCCGTCAAGGGAGCGACGCGACTGATCAAGACCGGCCAGATGGTCACGGTAGACGGCAATACAGGCACGGTCAGCCTCAGCAGCTGAGGTCAGGCCGCTGCCACGACAACAGATGGCCCGGCCGAAGTGCTTCGGCCGGGCTCTTTTCGCAAGAAAGGCATGTGAACGAAAGGTAGGTCGGGCTACCTGGCCACGCGGCTGCGGCGCTGTGAGGCAGGGGCGGTGCGACCCGGTTCACCGAACCAGGCGCGGACTTCGTCACGCCCACGCATCTTGCGCACAACGACCGGCGCCTTGGCCCGTTTGAAGGCGGCGCGCAGTGAGAGCACGAACTTCTGTGGATCCTCCCCCAGCTCCTCGTAAATGACGGCCTGATCGGGATGATCGAGCAGTTCGCGTGCATAGGCGTCGAATTCCATCATGCGCTGGCGACGCACACCAGGCGCCTTCGCCTTGCGCGTATTCTGCGCCTCTTCGCGGCTGACGATCCTCGTTTTAACCATGGCTCCCCTCATCTCCTACGTCTATCGATCCTGTTGTACAGGATCGCCTAGTAGTCGCGCAATCTATGCAGGAGAACAGCGGGAGATACGTACCTATGCGCCATCAATGTACATCTATCACGTGAAAAGGACGCTGCGTGTCGGAAAGAAGCTAGCCCGAGGATGCAGCCCAAGGCAGAGAGGTGCCGCCTCGCGCCAGGCATGCGAAGAGCCCGCCGATACGTTCGACGGGCTCTCTTTTCTCAAGCGCATGCGCTCTCTCGGTTCTTCCCGCGGCCTGTGTGGCATATCGCCACTGCTAGTTGGCCATCAGCCTCTTGCAGGAAGCTTCGTCAATGGCGCTGGCTATCGCTATGCGTGGCCGCGAGCCGAACCTTTGCGGGATGCCCCGCCGCGGGCTGCCGCCCGGCCGGGGCCTTGACGATCCACCTGGAGGACACCGTAGAGGAGGTTCAGCGGTGTTCGCACGAGCACTCCTCCTTCCTCCTGTTAGTGTCTATCGCGCTGCAGCGATACCTCTATCGTAAACGCATCCGGGCGCCTTGCAAGCACCAAAAGGAGTAGAGAACGCCGTTGACGACCATCGATGCGACAGAATCAAGCGCGATCTCGCTCGCACTCGTTTGTACGTGCGCCTGCACGCTGAAAGACCCGTTCTACGCTCGGCCCGTTGCGCCGTGACACTTCTTATATTTCCTACCGCTGCCACACCAGCACGGCTCGTTGCGGCCCGGCGTCTTCGTCGCGACCGCGGCGCCAGAGCGCGCGCCGTTGGCCGTCGGCGCCTCGCGGTTCTCGCGCAGGCGCAGCGGCCGAGCTGGCGCAAGCGCCGCGGGCTCTGCCGGCGCGGGCGTAGCAGCGGGCGCCTCCTGCGCTGCGACCGCACCGTCGGCTGTGGGCGACGGTTGCTGCTGGTACGTGATCTGCAGCCGCTGGTGGAAAATATTGCGCGCGACGAGGCTGCGAATGTTCGCTTTCAGCTGCTCGAACATATCGTGTGCTTCGCGCTTGTACACCACCAGCGGGTCGTTCTGGCCGTACGCTTGCAGGCCGATACCCTCGCGCATCTCCTCCATCGCCGTCAGATGCTCGACCCACAGCAGATCGATCGCCTGCAGCAGTACCTGCCGCTCGACGAAGCGGAAGGGATCGTCGCCGAACGGCTCCAGCCCCTTGACGACGGCGAACTCCTGCTCTTTCGCCTCGAACTGGCGCGTTACTAGATCTGCAACCGCCTCTCGGATCTCGGCCGGCGTCATCTCCGGCAGACGGTCGGCCAACTCCTGCGGCACCGGCAGAATCGTGGCGATCTGCGCCACCATGCTCTGCAAGTCCCACTCCTCAGGCGGTATACCTTCGATGTGGCTGTCGATGATCGCCGCCAGCTCCTCCTCGACCATCGCGCGCACGTTGGCGTGCACGTCCGCGCCTTCGAGGATCTTGCGCCGCTCGCGGTAGATCACGTCGCGATGCACGTTCATGACGTCGTCGTACTCGACGACGTGCTTGCGGATGTCGAAGTTGTACCCCTCAACCTTCTGCTGCGCGCTGGCGATCGCCTTCGTGACCGTCTTGCTTTCGATCGGCGTGTCCTCATCCATGCCGAGCTTCGCCATAAAGCCCGGCAGCCACTCGGGCGCAAAGCGGCGCATGATCTCGTCTTCGAACGAAACGTAGAAGCGCGAGGTGCCGGGGTCACCCTGGCGGCCGGCACGTCCGCGCAACTGGTTGTCGATGCGACGCGACTCATGCCGCTCGGTACCGATGATGTACAGGCCGCCGAGCGCCACGACTTCGTCGTGCTCGCGTTGCCATTCTTCCGGATCGCGGCCGGTTGGATCGCCACCGAGGACGATATCGGTCCCACGGCCGGCCATGTTCGTCGCGATCGTAACAGCGCCTTTGCGCCCAGCTTGAGCAACGATCGCCGCCTCGCGCTCGTGGTGCTTGGCGTTGAGCACCTCGAGCTTGACGCCACGTCGCCGTAGCAGTTCGGCCAGATACTCCGATTTCTCCACCGAGACGGTACCGACGAGCACCGGCCGGCCGATCTTATTCAACTCGACGACGGCATCGGCGACGGCGCGAAACTTCGCCTCCTCGGTGCGGAAAACGAGATCAGGGAGATCCTCGCGGATCATCGGCTTGTGCGTCGGGATCGCGACGACATCCAGCTTATAGATTTTGTCGAACTCCTCGGCCTCGGTGATCGCGGTGCCCGTCATACCCGCGAGCTTCTCATAGAGCCGGAAGTAGTTCTGCAGGGTGATCGTCGCGTACGTGATGCTTTCGCTCTGGATCTTGACGCCTTCCTTCGCCTCCACAGCCTGATGCAGGCCATCGGACCAGCGCCGTCCGTACATCAAGCGGCCGGTGAAGTCATCGACGATAATCACCTCGCCGTTGTGCACCACGTAGTCGCGGTCGCGCTGGTACAGGATATGCGCCTTGAGCGAGGCATCGAGGAAGCGCGTCAGACGGTAGTTTTCGGGCGCGTAGATGTTGGTAATGCCCAGGCTGCGTTCGACCTTCTCGATACCGCGCTCGGTGAGCATCACGGCGCGCTGCTTTTCGTCGACCTCGTAATCCTCCTCGGGTACGAGCGTGGGGACAATGCGCGCAAACGCCTGGTAGATGCGGATGTTGTCCTCCGCCGGGCCGCTAATGATCAGTGGTGTGCGCGCTTCGTCGATGAGGATGTTGTCGACCTCGTCGACGATGGCGTAGTACAGCTCGCGCTGCACACAGTCGTCGAGCGTGCGCGCCATGTTGTCGCGCAGGTAGTCGAAGCCGAACTCGTGGTTGGTGCCGTAGAGCACATCGGCGAGATACGCTTCACGCCGCGTACACGGCACAAGGTACTCCTCGTTCAGCTTGTCGCTGACCTTGGTGGGCGAAACGCGGTAGGCCGCCTCGTGCTGCAACACCCCAACGGTCAGGCCGAGGCCAGTGAAGATCTGGCCGGGGCCCATGTACTGGGGGTCGCGCTTGGCCAGGTAATCATTGACCGTCACAAGGTGGACGCCACGACCAGTCAGGGCGTTGAGATAGAGGGGGAGAGCAGCGACGAGCGTCTTGCCCTCACCGGTCTTCATCTCCGCCACGCGGCCCTGGTGCAGCACGATGCCACCAAGCAACTGCACGTCGAAATGCCGTCGCCCCGTCCAGCGCCGCGACGCCTCGCGCACGACGGCGTAGGCTTCGACAAGGAGGTCATCGAGCGTTTCGCCATCGGCCAGACGAGCGCGGAATTCGTCTGTCTTCGCGCGCAACTCGGCATCGGTGAGCGCCATCATCTCTGGCTCGAGCGCATTGATCGCCTGGACGATGGGCATCAACCGCTTGATCTCTTTTTCGTTGGGATCGCCGAGAATCTTCGTTAATAAGCTCATGCAAACCGTCCTGGTTTCAGACCGTCTTGCCGCCGGTGCAGCGACGCAGACAGCGCGTTGCCCCGGTTCTGCGGCCATGCACGGGCATGGTCGCACGCCGGTGCACACCCTCCGGTGTCAGTGTACACCAGCAGCGAGAGCAGCCCCGGTTTATACCGGCCCTAGAGCGCGGTTTACACGAACAGCGCGCCGACCGATTGCCCGGTGTGGATACGGTTGATCACTTCGGCCAGCATGGGCGCGACCG
>Ga0209061_1002186_pt1 | contig 26272 bp, 19 predicted proteins | sample Coa_R1_10_FD_187157 | JGI IMG/M metagenome (GOLD analysis project Ga0209061, IMG submission 187157) | Surface soil microbial communities from Centralia Pennsylvania, which are recovering from an underground coalmine fire - Coalmine... | ecosystem: Environmental > Terrestrial > Soil >... | reverse complement strand
CCGGGCGCGGTCCTCCCGGGCCTGGCCCCCCCGGGCGCGGTCCTCCCGGGCCTGGCCCCCCCGGGCGCGGTCCTCCCGGGCATCCGAGATCTCCCGGGCATCCCGGGCGGGATCCGGCTGCGCGGGTTCCTCCCGGGCACGCGGCGCCCCCTGGCCGGGTGGCCCGGACCCGGAGGCCGGAACAGGCCGCGGCGGCTGCGCGGAGCCCCCCCGCGTGGTCACCTGGCGTCTCCATGGCGGGCGTCCGGCGGTTCCGCCGCCTCGCGCCGCCGCCAGTCGTCTGGCAACGTGACCTCCAAGACATCGTCGACCGTGATGACGCCGAGCATCCGGCGCTCGTCGTCCACCACGGGGATCGTGACGAGGTTGTAGTCCGTCATGAGCACGGCCACATCCATGACGTCGGTGTCGGCGCCTACCCGGACGGGATCGGTGTCACACACGTCGATCAGGGTCCGGTCCGGGTCGGACTGCACCAGCGTGACCAGGCGGGCCACGCCGCGCAGGCTGCCGTCGGAGTCGACGGCGTGCACGCTGGTCAGCGCTTCCGGTTGCAGCGCGGTAGACGCGCGGATCGCGTCCAGCGCGTCGCTCACCTTCGCCATGATCGGCACCGTCACGAAATCCACTCCCATCAGCCCGCCCGCGCTCGTCTGGTTGAAGCCGAGCAGGGTAAGCACCTTCGTCCGCTGCCCCGGCGGCAGGAGGTCGAGGACGGGCTGGCGCCGCTGCTGCGGCAGTTCCGCGACCGCGTCCGCGGCGTCATCGGCCCGCATCCTGCCGAGGACGGCGGCGATCTCCGCGTCGGTGCGGGCGCCGAGCAGCCGGGTGGCGAGATCCTCATCCAGCTCCTCGAAGACGTCCGCCTCCAGTTCCGGGTCGGCGTGCACCCGGCCGAGGATCTCGGTCTCCTCCTTCTTCGACGCCTGCTCGAGCAGGTCGGCGATCTGCGCCGGCTTGAGCCTGCGGACCCGGGCGAAAGGCCCGCGCTGCAGTTCGCTGCCCTCATGCCCGATCAGCCATTCGAAATCATGCCAGTCGCGGAACGCGGACACGTCATCGCCGTCGGCGGCGGGAACCGGGCCGAGCAGGCCGAACAGCCGCCGCGGCCGGCGGCGGGTGTCCACCCCGGACAGCACCCATTCGCTGCCGTCCCGGTACAGTTGCAGGTCCGCGGCACGGACCAGCCTCGCGTTCTGCACGTCGATCAGCCGGTGGCCGAGCACGTCGGCGCTGAGCAGCACCTCGCCCTCGCGCCGCTCGAAGTGCCGCAGGTCCAGCTTCGCGGTGGTGAGCTTGATCACTTCCCCGTCGAACCCGCTCACCTTCTCAAGCGGGACGAAGACCTCCCGCCCTCCCCCGATCGTGACAACGATGCCGGTGACCTGGGGGTAGTCAGAGCCGCGAAGCCGGACGATCACATCAGAGAGCCGCCCGAGCGCCTCGCCGCCGCTGTCGGCGACGGGGCGCCTGAGCAGGCTGGAAAGGCGCAGCGTCTGCCCGCGTTCCGCCGTCGGCGGCGGTGACGCAGGCGATGTACTGGTCATGGTCGTGCCCTTTTGCTTGTCGTCGGAGTGAACGGCACTCGGGGGTGCCACGATGTCTATGCTTCCCCCAACCCGGCTCAGCCACCATACGGTCCCCGGCGCCTCCCGCGGTGATTCTGGACAGCCCGATCACCATGACATACGCGGGTGAACAGCAGGTTGGCTGGGTATCTCTCCCCGGATCGCTCCATTACCGGATGGACAGGACGGGCCCCGTGTCATGCCGTGCTCAGCTGGTCCCTGAACGGTGGTAAGAAGTCACCGGCATGTTTTCCGTACGAAAGGCGCAGATAGTGGCCATGCCCAAGCCTGCGGGCCCGCCCAGCGTCGGCAGCGGGCAGCCGGAAGGCTTCTGGTACGCGGCGAAGCGGCGGCTGCTCGGACCGCCGCTGGTCAACGAGCAGCTAAGTGAACAGCGGCTGTCCAAGCCGCTCGCGCTTGGCGTCCTGTCGCCGGACGGGATCTCGTCGTCCGCGTACGGCCCCGAAGAGATCCTGATCGCGCTGGTGCCGGTGGCCGGCCTGGCGGCGTTCACCCTGATCCTGCCGCTGACGCTGGTCATCTTGTTCGTGATGACGCTCGTGGTGCTGTCCTACCGCGAGGTCGTCATGGTGTACATCAAGCCGGGCGGCTCCTATATCGTCGCGCGGGACAATTTCGGGCCGCGCGTGGCCCAGATCTGCGCGGTGGCGCTGCTGATCGATTACGTGGTGACCGTCGCCGTGCAGATCGCGGCCGGCACCGCCGCCGTCGCGTCCGCGTTCCCGGCCGTCGGCCCGTACAAGCTGGAGATCTGCGTCGGCGTCGTGCTGGTGATGTGCTACGGCAACCTGCGCGGCATCAAGGAGGCGGGCCGGTCCTTCGCCGTGCCCACGTACCTGTTCGCGGGCTCGGTCATCTTGATGATCGTGGTCGGCCTGATCCGCGAGGCCCTCGGCCAGCTCCACCCGTACGACCCGCACGCGATGCCCGGCACGTACGCGCTCGGCTCGGGCGCCTCGGGGATCGTCAGCGCGGCCATGATCTTCACGCTGCTGCGCGCGTTCGCCAACGGCGGCGCGTCGCTCACCGGCATCGAGGCGGTCAGCGACGCGGTCGGCGCGTTCCGCCCGCCGGAGAGCGTCAACGCCCGCCGGGTGCTGATCGCAGAGGGCGTCATCCTCGGCACGCTGGTAGCCGGCATCGGCTGGCTGGCGCATGTCACGCACGCCACACCGTACGTGGTCGGCTACCCGACGGTGCTGGCCCTGGAGGCACAGAAGGTCTTCGGCTCCACTTTCATCGGCCAGGCGCTGTTCTACCTGGTGCAGGCCGCGACGATGCTGATCCTCTACACCGGCGGCAACACCAGCTTCAACGGCTTCCCGTTCCTGACCAGCTACGTGGCCGGCGACTCGTTCCTGCCGCGGTGGCTGCTCAAGCGCGGCCACCGGCTGGTGTTCTCCAATGCGATCATCTTGCTGACGATCGTCTCGGTGGCACTGCTGATCATCAAGGACGCGGACGTAAACAACCTGGTGCCGCTGTACGCGATCGGCGTGTTCACCGCGTTCACGATGGCCGGCTTCGGCATGGCCAAGTACCACCACACGCACCGCGAGCAGCGCTGGCGGTACAAGTTCGCGATCAACTTCTCGGCCGGGACGCTGAGCCTGATCGTCGTGATCATCTTCGCGGTGGTGAAGTTCACTGAGGGCGCCTGGGTGGTCCTGGTGCTCTTCGCCGTGCTCGTCCCCGCGCTGATCCGGATGAACGCCGAGTACCGGGCGGAGGCCGAGGTCCTGGAGACGGTCAGCGGCGAGCAGCCGCGGCCCGCCCCGCACTATCCACGGCGCGTGGTGTTCGTGTTCGTGGACAGCTTCGACCTGGCCACGCTCGCCGCGCTTCGCTACGCGCGGAGCCTGCGGCCTACCACGATCAGCGCGGTACATTTCGTCATCGACAGCGTGCGGGCCGATAAGCTGCGCGAGAAATGGACCAGGGCGGACCGCGGCGTCCCCCTCGACTTCATCGACTGCCCCGACCGCCGGCTGGCGAAGGCCGCGACCGACCTGGTAGAGCGGGAAGTGCAGGATCCGGGCACCCATGTCACCGTGATCCTGCCGCGGCGCAGCTACTCGCCGCTGCTCGGCCGGCTGCTGCACGACCGCACGGCGGACAAGATGGCCGCGGCGATCAGCCGGATCCCGCGCTCGGCCGCCACGATCGTCCCGTACGACGTGCCGGGCCGCGTGGCGGTGCTGCAAGCCCGCCAGGCGGCCAAGGCCGCGAAGGCCGCGCCCGGCCCGGAGCAGTCTCCAGAGCCGGCGGCAGGACTGACAACGGCGACCGCCGAGCAGGCGGCCGCCGCCCGGTTGCTCGCACACGAGGCGGACGTCGCGGTGCGGCACGCCGCCGACGATGCCGACGGCAAGGGTGCCGCGGCGGCCAGCGGCGTCGGCAGGTCGGCCGGGCAACTGCCGCCGCGATCCCGGGCGGCCGCGCCGCCCCGGGGCGGGGGCCGGAAGGGCGCGCCCGTCACGGCGCCGGACGTCGCGGCGATCGGCTCGCTCAGCGCTCCTGGGAAGGCGACGGTCGAGGGACGGGTCCGCGTCGTCGAGATCCGGCCGGTGGAGCGGAACTCGGTGCTTGCCGTGGAGGTCAGCGACTCGACAGGAAACCTCACCGCGATGTTCTACGGCAGATCGCACATCCCCGGCCTGGTCTGCGGCGCCCGCGTCCGGTTCCAGGGCTCGGTGGGGCTCCGCAAGGGCCGGCTGGTAATGATCAATCCCGCCTACGAGCTGCTCTCTCCCGGCGCGGACGAGTAGCGCTCACTCCGCGGAGTCCTTGGGCAGCAGCTGGTACGCGGGGTTGACCATGGCCGGGCCGCCGCCGCGCACGGACACCTTGCCCTCCAGCCGGATCCGCGCACCGGGCTCCACGCCGGGGATGTGAGTCCGGCCGTAGAACATGGCGGTCAGCGTCCCGGTCGGGTCGGCGACCGTGCACTCGAACACGCAGTTCTGCTCCACCGGCCGGATCTCCACCGCGGTTACCCGGCCCTCGACCGCCGCCTTCGCCGGGGCGGAGAGCGAACCGATGGCGGTGACGCCGCCCGGCATGACCGCCGGCTGTCCCCTGGTCTCCCCGGCGGCTTCCCGGCCCCCGCCCGCGGGGACCGTGCCTGCCGGCCCGGCCGTGCTCTTTTCCCTGGCCCGAACGGGCGGTGGCGCCTGCCCGTCCGGAACATGCGCCGCCGCGAAGCCGGCGGCGTGCCGGGCGTGCAGCACGTGGACCCGGCTTTCGACGTCGAACGGGATGATGGTGGCGGCGGAGTTGGGTACCCGGCTGACCACGGCGGCGATCTTGTCCGCCGTGCGGTCGTGCAGCAGCCGGCCGAGCAGCGGCGAGTAGCTGCGCCGCGGCAGCACCACGGTGACGTGCGTGCCCGCCTGTTCCGCTTCGCGGTCGACGAGCTCCATGGCGGCCCGGGTCAGCCGGCGGTCGGGGGTGTCGATCATCTCCAGCGGGATGCCCTGGCCGAACCGGACCCAGTCCTCGCGCAGCTTCTCCGCCTGAGCGCTGTCGATGACGAAGTGGACGGCCCGTATCGTGGTCGGGCGCAGGCCGCGGGCGTACCGCATGGCGGCGAACGTCGCGAGGTCCACGCTGTCCACGAAGATCAGCACCACCCGGCGCCCGTAGTTCGGCTGCCGCGGCGCGATGCCGGCCGCCCGCCGGTCCCCGATGTTCTCCAGCACCTCGGCCTCCATCCGGTACTCCCTGTTGAGCCGGATGAGCAGGAGGACGAGGGCCGGGAAGATGATGACGATCACCCAGGCGCCCTCGGTGAACTTCACGATCGCGAAGATGACGACCACGATCGCGCTGTAGACGGCCGCCGTGCGGTTGATGGCCAGGCGCCGCCGCCACCCGGCCTCCTTCACCCGCTTGTGGTACCTGGCCATGCCGAAGCCGGCCATCGAGAAGCCGGTGAACACGCCGATCGCGTAGAAGGGAATCAGCCCGTCGACCCGCGACCGCGTGGTGACCAGCAGGATCAGCGCCACCACGGTGAGCACGATGATGCCGTTGGACAGCGCGAGCCGGTGTCCGCGCTTGGTGAGCCAGCGCGGCAGGAAGGCGTCGCTCGCCACGAAGCTGGTCAGGAACGGGAACCCGCTGAAGCTGGTGTTGCCGCCGGTGAACAGGATCAGCGCGGTGGCCGCCTGCACCACGAAGTACATGAAGTGCCCGGTGTGGCCGAATACCGTGTCAGCCTCCTGGGCGAGCACGGTGGGGTAGCCGGCTTCGTAGGGGATCGCGTGCGTGACGTGCGCGAGCCAGCCGATGCCGGCGAGCAGGAACGCGACGATGGACCCCTGGGTGACCAGGATCTGCCTGGCGTTGCGGCCCTCCGGCGGGCGCAGCGCGCTCACCGAGTTGGACACGGCCTCGATGCCGGTCAGCGACGACCCGCCGTTGGCGAAGGCCTTCAGCAGCATGTAGATCATGCCGACGCTGAGGATGCCCTCGGTGCTGTGCCCGATCGGGAAGGTGGCGCCCTGGTAGGGGCTGACATGCGGCAAGCCCACGGTCGCCTCGCGGATCAGCCCGACGATGATCGTCACGGCGACCGCGGCGGAGAAGAAGTAGGTGGGCAGCGCGAAGGCGCGGCCCGCCTCGCGGATGCCGCGCAGGTTGCCGTAGCACATGATCAGCACGACGATCACCGAGATGACGGTCAGGATGTTCGGGCCGATCACCGGGACGTTCGCCAGCTGCGGGAAGGCGGACACGACCGCGGCCGCGCCGGCCGCGACCTGCACCGCGACCGTGACGGTGTAGTCGATCAGCAGCGCGACCGCCGCTACCTGGGCCACCCGCGGGCCGAAGTTCTCCCGCGCCACCACGTAGGAGCCGCCCGCCCGGGTGTAGACGGAGACGACCTCGCGGTAGGAGAGCACGACGAGCGCGACGCCGGCCAGGATCACCAGCGTCATCGGCACGATCAGCGTGAACGCGGCGATCCCGGCCACCGGCAGCATCGCGATCAGCATCTCCTCGATGCCGTATGCGGCCGAGGAGATGCCGTCCGGTGACAGGACGCCAAGGCCGGTTAGCCGGGACAGCCGCTCCTGCGACATCTGCTCGTTCACCAGCGGTGGTCCGAGCAGCTTGCGCTTGAGCGAGTAGCCGAACGTCTCCGGCAGCCTGCCGTCGGAGACGGGAACGCCGTGCAGGTCGTCCGGAACCCCGCCGTCCGCCAGCCCGGCCCCCTGGGGTGCCGTCACCAGATCCCGCCTCCGTCCACGCCGCGGCCTTCTGACCGCCAGTGTCCACCTGACGCTCGGTAACCGGCAGGGACCAAAGTCTCCTGGATGAGGTCCTTCCGGCGCTGGCGCGGCACGAGGTGCGGTAGTTGATTTCTCATTGCGGGCTTCAGGCTAGGCGCTGCGCCGATAGCTGACCGCTAGCGGCGCGTTAAGCCTTCTGGCCTGGGCGTTAAGGATGTGTCAAGAACGTCGGCTTTGGGCGGGACAAGCGCTGAAATGACAAGCACGATGACTGGCCGACAGCACCACATGCCGCCGCGCTGGAGCCGTTCCTTCCTGTCGGCGCAGACCAGCCGGCACGCAGCGCTACGACCGGCGCGCCATCCGGGGCTGCCGGCGCCGTACGCGCTGCCGGCCGGCTTCGCCGCGCTGTTCGCCGTGGGCACCGTCGCAGCGGCGCTGAACGGGAAGCTGTCCGCCACCGGAGTCCTGATCTGCAGCGCGATCATCGTGACGGCCATGTCCGCGGTCTCCGCGGCGTCGGCCGCGCTGCCGCTCGGCGTCATCGGCTGGCTGACCGTCATCGGGTTCTCGCGGCCGCCGTACGCCGACCTGCGGCCGACCGGGTCCGCGGCGGCGCACGCCGCGATCACGATGGCGGCATGCGCGCTGGCCGGAGCCGCCGCGGGCGGCGTGTTCCGCCACTGGCCGGCTCAGGCCACACTAGAAGGCGTGGACCGGCAGAAAGAGAGCGGCATCAATGTCCGCAGGCAGCTCGCGGGCGCGGCGCTCGCCGCTGCCGGGCTGCCGGTGCTCACCGTCTTGCTGACGTACCTCAGGCCGCGCCTGGACCTGTCCGATGACCTGCTGATCTACCTGGTCGCCGTGGTGACGGTCACGGTGGTCGGCGGCTTCTGGCCGGCGGTGTTCGCCGCCGTCGCCGCCAGCCTGCTGCTGAACTGGTACTTCACCGAGCCGCTGCACACCTTCACCATCGCGGAACCGAAGAACCTGCTCGCGCTCGTGCTCTTCGTCACGGTGGCCGTCGCGGTGAGCAGCATCGTCCACCTCGCCGCGCGGCGCGAGGCGGACGCGGCCCGCAGCGCCGAGGAGACCGCCTCGCTGCTCGGCCTCGCGCAGACGGTGCTCGGCGGCGCGGACACCCCCGCGGGCGTGCTCGACCACCTGACCGCCAGCCACGGCGGCCGCGCCGAACTGCTCGAACGCGTCGGCGGCCGGTGGGTCAAGGTCGCGGCGAGCGGCGAGGCGGACCCGGACGCGGCCGTGGTCAGGTTCGAGGTAAGGCCCGGCCTCGCGCTTGAGGTAAGCGGGCAGTCGGACACGGCGACGGCGTCCCTGCTCGCCGGGTACACCGCGCAGGCGGTCGCGGCCCTGGACCGGGCGCGGCTGCGCACTCAGGCGGCGCAGGCGGAGGCCCTCGCCGAGGGCAACCGGATGCGAACCGCGCTGCTCGCCGCGGTGAGCCACGACCTGCGGACTCCGCTCGCCTCCATCAAGGCCAGCGTGAGCAGCCTGCGGCAGACCGACGTGCGGTGGTCGCCGGAAGACGAGGCCGACCTCCTCGCGAACATCGAGCAGAACGCCGACCGGCTCGACGCGCTGGTCGGCAACCTGCTCGACATGAGCCGCCTGCAAACCGGCTCCCTGGCACCGTTCCTGCGCGCCACCGCGGTGGACGAGGTGGCGCCCGTGGCGCTGCGCGGGCTCGACGACGCGGACCACCTGCAGATCGCGGTGCCCGATGACCTGCCGCTGGTCCGGGCCGACCCCGGCCTGCTGGAACGCGTGCTGGCCAACCTGTTCTCCAACGCGCTGCGGCACTCCCCGCCCGGCCTGCCCCCGGCCCTGCGGGCCCGGGAGGACGGCGATCGGGTCGTCCTGGAGGTGGTAGACCACGGCAGCGGCGTGGCCGATGACCTCAAGGAGCGGATCTTCGAGCCGTTCCTGCGGCTGGACGAGCGCCCGTCCGGGGTCGGGCTGGGACTGGCCGTCGCCAAGGGGTTCGCCGAGGCGATGGGCGGTACGATCACCGCGCTCGATACCCCCGGCGGGGGGCTTACCGTCCGGGTGACGCTGCCCGCGGTCCCCAGCGGGGCGCGCGCCGTCCTCGGAGCGGGGCAATGAACTCCGGACCGGAACGATGACCCGCGTGCTCGTCATCGACGACGAGCCGTCGATCCTGCGGGCGCTGCGCATCAACCTCACCGCCCGGAACTATGAGGTCAGCACGGCCAGCGACGGCGCCTCCGGGCTCGCGGCGGTGTCCAGGGAGCGGCCGGACGTGCTGATCCTCGACCTTGGCCTGCCTGACATGGACGGCACCGAGGTGATCCACGGAGTCCGCGGCTGGAGCTCGACACCGATCATCGTGCTCTCGGTGTGGGGCCAGGAGGAGCAGAAGGTCGCCGCGCTCGACGCCGGGGCCGACGACTACGTCACCAAGCCGTTCGGCATGGACGAACTGCTCGCCCGGCTCCGCGCGGCCGTCCGCCGGTCGGCGCCCGCGCCGGACGAGCCGGTGGTGGCCACACCCGACTTCACCGTCGACCTGGCCGCCAAGCGGGTGACCAGGGGAGGGGACGGCGACATCAGGCTGACGCCCACGGAGTGGCAGCTGCTGGAGGTCCTGGTCCGCAACCGCGGACGCCTGGTGACCCAGCGGCAGCTGCTCCAGGAGGTATGGGGCCCGGCCTACGGGTCGGAGAGCAACTACCTGCGCGTCTACGTCGCGCAGCTCCGCCGCAAGCTCGAACCCGAGCCGTCGCGGCCAAGGTACCTGCTGACCGAGCCGGGCATGGGCTACCGTTTCCGGGCATGATCGGTCATCTGACCGGGCTTGAACGACGGTGCGCGAGGGAAGGCCGGTAGCTATGAGCAGCGATGCCCGGCGAGGCTACGGACCCGACGACATGGGCGACGACGAGCAGGAAACCGAGGTCGCCGAGTATGAGCAGTACATCGAGGACCCGCCCGACGACCTAGTCATCTCAGAAGACGACGATGACGATGCCGAGGAAGCGGCGGACTGGGCCGCCCGCCATCCGCGGGCGGCGGCGCGTGACGACGAGCCGGCGCAGGACGATGAGCCAGCGGAGAATTCCGCCCTCCACGAGACCCGCGGGGAGTGACCGGCTCGCTGCGGAGGCCACCTGCCCGCGCCGCGGACTCGGTCGCCCGCGCCCCCGGCCGGCCCGGTAACCCTCCGCCGGCATGATCACGTGATCGGCGGTCTTCCAGATCCTGGGACTCCATCACCGCAGAATCGTTTCCAGCAGGTCTGTCCCCAGCCTGCTGACTTCCGACAGCGCCAGCCGGTAATAGACGAGGTTACCGTCTCGTGCCGCCTCGACCAGGCCCACCTGACGAAAGGTCCTGAGCTGGCGGGATACGTGGGCGGGACTGCGCCCGGTGCGCCGGGCGATCTCGATTGTCGGCAACGCCTCGGCGGCGAGCATACGGGCCAGGGCGATATGGCCAGGGCTGGCCAGCACCGTGAGCCGACGCTGCACATCGGCGCGGCCGAGCGGACGCTGTCGTGCCGGGTGGCGGGGGTACTGGAAGATAGCGGGCCAGCCGGCCTCGTGTTTGATCAGCACATGCGGGGCGATGAAGTCGCTTGCCATCACTAGGAGGGCCTGCTTGTCGAGGTTGATCTGGCCCTGGTGCAGCATGTCGAACACCAGCCGCTCCGGGTCATGGCCGCGGCTGGTCGCGGGCGAGAGCGCCTGAAGCGCGGGCGCGATACCAAGCCGTACCATCTGGAAGCGCTGGACGCGCGCTTCGATGCTCAGCGCGCTTTCCTGTGCCGCCCAGTTGCCTCCCAGCAGCTCGGCGCCAGCTTCGCGCAGCAGGTGCAAGAGCTGTTCGCGGAACCGTTCCCGGTCTGCGAGCAGCAGGGACGCCAGCTCGGCCGCGCATCCGCCGCGAGCCCTGGACCGCCGCATCAGCTCCGCGGCAGCGGCCGTGCGCCGGCGCAGCGCGGAGAAGTCGCGGCCCGTGTAGCCGCCGCTGAGGCCCCAGGCAGCGAGCGTGTCGAATTCCTCGCCGGGGACCGACGCGATCGCGTCGAGTTCGCGATCCAGCGATACCCCGAGCCCGAGCGGACCGGGAAACAGCAGGCGGGCGCGGTACGTGCCCCACAGGCAGGACCACCGGCTGAGTTTCCCGGCCAGCGCATCGGGGACGCGGTCGCGGATCTCCGTCAGCCGCTTGCGCTGGGCCGGGTGGTGGCCGGGCTCGGACAGCGCGTGCAGCAGCGCGGTGAGCTCGGCGAGCGGTGATACACCGAAGGACACGGCCTGCTCGGGCCGCGAGCCGAGGTAAAGCACCACGCTCAGTTGCGCACACCGTTCTCAGATGCCGTGATTAACGCTGTCGCGTTAATGATACTGACGGCACGGGTGGGGATATATACGGTCGCCGCATGACTGAAGCGGAGGACAGCCTGGCAGCGGGAACGCCGGGCGGGCTGCACGAGGCGATCCTCGCTCAGGTCCGCGGACTCGCGGGCCGGGCGCTGGATCTGAGCGCGCGGCTGCACAGCGAACCGGAGACAGCGTTCCAGGAGCGTCAGGCTGCGGCGCTGCTCACCGAATGGCTGGATAAGGAGGGCTTCGCCGTCGCACGCGGCGTCGCTGGACTGGAGACGGCGTTCGTCGGCTCGTACGGTGACGGCGGTCCGCGTATCGCTTTCCTGCTCGAATACGATGCATTGCCAGGGCTCGGTCATGGCTGCGGGCACAACCTGATCGCGGCCGGCGGCCTGACCGCCGCGACGGCCCTGGTCCGCGCGCTGCCCCGGGGAACGCCCGGGTCGATTCTGGTGATCGGCACGCCCGGGGAGGAAGGTGGCGGCGGGAAGGTCGTGGAACTGGAGGCAGGCGTCTTCGACGGAATCGACGCGGCGCTGATGTTCCATCCCGCCGACCGCACCATCCCGTGGCGCCGGTCGCTGGCCTGCACGCACTTCCGTATCCGGTTCCGCGGCGTGGCCGCGCACGCGGCGAAGAACCCTGAGCAGGGCCAGAACGCGCTCGCCGCGGTCATCCAGTTCTTCGTCGCCACCGACGCGCTCCGCCAGCACATCGGCGACGGGGCCCGGATGCACGGGGTGATCACCAACGGCGGCACCGCTCCCAACGTGGTGCCGGACCTGACCGAGGCCGAGTTCCTGGTCCGTCATCCCAGCACCGACGGCGTGGTCGCGCTGGCCGCACGGGTCGCGGACTGCGCCCGGGCCGCGGCGCTCGCCACTGGCACGGCTGTGGAAATCACCGAGCCCACGCCCCTGTACGAGGAACGCAACAACAACCACACGATCGCCAGCCGGATGGCCAGGTACCTGGCGGCCGTCGGCGTTGAGGTGAGCGAGCCGTCGCCGGACGATCCGGCGGGCAGTTCGGACATCGGGAATGTCAGCCAGCGGCTGCCGTGCATCCACCCGTACATCCGTATCGCGCCGCTCGGCACGCCCGGCCACTCGGTGGCGATGCGGGAGGCCGCGGCGACGCCCGCCGCCGGCCAGATGATGCTCAAGGCCGCCGGCGCACTGGCCAGGACCGGCGCGGACCTGCTGACGGATCCAGGTTTCCTGCGGCTGGCCGCGGATGAGTTCACGAAATCCGTCACCCAGGCGCGCACGGCATAAGGAAGACAGGGAAAGGACACCAGCGATGCGCAGACAAACACAGCGGCGCCCGGGCGGGCTGCTGCTCGCCGTCTCGGCTGCCTGCCTGGCGGCCGGCCTCGTGGCGGGCTGTGGTTCCGGCTCAAGTTCAGGTTCGAGTGCCAGCTCCGCCTCCGGCGGCACCGCGTCGCCCGCCGCCGCTAGGGTCCCGGCGGACGCGCCGCTGGCGCGGGATGTCCCGGCGGCATGGCGCGGCAAGACGCTCACGGTCGCGGTGACGGTGTTCCCGCCGTACGAGGTGCTCTCCGATGGCACGATCACCGGACTCGACCCCGGCCTGTACCAGGCGCTTGGCAAGGAACTCGGCGTGCAGTTCCACATCGTGCAGGCGACGTTCGACTCGATCATCCCCGGCCTGCAGGCAGGACGGTACCAGGTTTCCTCACCGCTGGGGGACTTCGTGGAGCGGCAGAAGGTGCTCGACATGGCCGACTACGCGAAGGGATCCTCGTCGCTGCTGGTGCCCTCGTCCGCCACGTTCCGGCCGACGAACGTCATGCAGTTGTGCGGGCAGACCATCGGCATCGAGTCAGGCTCGGCGGAAACCGGCGTCACCTCGGTGCTGAGCCAGCGCTGCAAGGCCGCGGGCAGGCCGACGGTGACCGTCCGGATGTTCCCCGATGTCTCCTCTGCCGCCGTGGCCGCGACCAGCGGGCAGATCCGCGGCGTGCTCACGGACGCGGCGGCCAACGCGTATGCCGCACAGCAGGCCAAGGGCAAGTTCGACAACCTGCCGCTCAGTGGCGGGTCTGACATCCCCGGGTGGGGCGCCACCTTCGCGATGGGCACGCCAAAGGGCTCTGGGCTGGCCGCCGCGCTGGTCGCCGGGCTGAGGCAGCTCGCGGCCAACGGCACGTACGACAAGATCTTCAGCAAGTACGGCCTGCTGTCCCTCGAGGCGATCCCAGCCAGCGACTTCAAGGTTGACGGGTCGACCGCGCATGAGGCGGGATGACATGAAGACCACCGGGATTCCCCCGTATGGCTACCGCTCTTACCAGTACCTGGAACCGGGTACCGACTTCCCGGTGTTCGAGTTCCCGCCGGAAACCGGCCGGGTGCCCAGCCGCCAGGTGGCGGTGAGCGACGAGGAGGAGGCGCGGGTCCAGCGGCTGATGGACCGCGAGTTCGTCATCTCCCTGCACGACCACCCCACCCGGCGGCCCGACAGTGCCACCGCGGCAATCGCCTACCGCCGCGCCGGGCGGGACGTCACCGGGTACGCGGGACTCAGCCAGTCCGGCCTGGACGTCGTCTTCGACAACCTGATGAACGGCAGCAACATCATAACGTCGTCGGCGGGCTGGAAGTGGACCGACACCATCCACGACCTCGGCATGCGGCTGTGCGACCTCGCGCACCAGGACCTGGTCACGCCCGTCTACCGTCTCAGCGACCTGCACCAGGTCAAGCGGGACGGCAAGATCGGCATGGTGCTCTGCCTGGAAGCGGTCACCGCGATCGAGAACGAGATCGACCGGCTGGATGTGCTCTACGGCCTCGGCATCCGGTCGGCCGGCCTGGTTTACAGCCAGGGCAACCAGGTCGGCGCCGGGCTCGCCGAGCCGTCGGATGCCGGGCTGACGAACTTCGGCCGCCGCGTGGTGCGCCGTCTCAACCAGCTCGGCGTGCTCATCGACGTCTCGCATGCGGGGGACCGCACCTCGCTCGACGCGGTTGAGGCGAGCGAGGTGCCGATCGTGATCTCGCACGCCGGCGCCCGCGCGCTGTGGCCGACCGACCGGATGAAGCCCGACGACGTGATCAGGGCATGCGCGGCCGCCGGCGGCCTGATTGGCATCGAGGCTGCCCCGCACACCACGGTCACCAGGGAGCATCCCCGGCACAGCATCGACAGCGTGATGCAGCATTTCGAGTACTGCGCGGACCTGGTCGGCATCGACCACGTCACGTTCGGCCCGGACACGAACTTCGGCGATCACGTCGGCTGGCACAAGACGTTTTCCGCGCAGCTCGCCATGGGCGAACGGTCCCGGCCAGAACCCGAGCACGAGCGCGTGCCCTACGTCGATGGCATCGAGAACCCAGCCGAGGCCTTCCCCAACATCGTCCGCTGGCTGGTCAGCCACGGGTACGCGGACGGCGACATCGCCAAGGTGATCGGCCAGAACACGCTCCGCGTGCTCGCTCAGGTCTGGGACCGGAAGGCTGGCTGAGATGGCCGGCAAGCCGCTGCAGGCACCGGCGGCCGGGACCGGCCGCGATGTCGCTGTCCAGCCCCCGGGCGAGCGGAAGATCCGGCCCCGTCGGCATCCATGGCGCTGGGCCGGGGTCGCCGTCCTCGCGATTCTGGCCGCCATGCTCGCTCACTCATTCGCCAGCGACCAGGCGTTCGACTGGGGCGTCGTGGGCCAGTACATGACGGCGGGCCCGGTCCTGGACGGGCTGCTGACCACGATCGAGCTGACGGCCATCACCATGGCCATCGGCATCGCCGGCGGCGTTCTGATCGCGGCGATGCGGCTGTCCCCCAATCCGGTCCTGTCCCGCGTCGCGTGGTTCTACGTCTGGCTGCTGCGCAGCGTCCCGCTGCTAGTGCAGCTGCTGTTCTGGTATAACCTCGGCGCGCTGTACCCGCGGCTGTCCTTCGGGGTACCGTTCGGGCCGACCCTCGTCAGCGCCGGGTCCAACACGCTGATCAGCCCGTTCGCAGCCGCGATCCTGGGCCTTGGCCTGCACGAGGTCGCCTATATGGCCGAGATATTCCGCGGCGGCATCCTGTCGGTGCCTCACGGCCAGACCGAGGCGGCCCTGTCGCTGGGCATGACCCGCCGGGTCGCCCTGTTCCGTATCGTGCTGCCCCAGGCAGTGCGCGTCGTCATCCCGCCGACCGGCAGCGAAGTCATCAACGTGGTCAAGGGCAGTGCGCTGGTCAGCGTCATCACGCTCACCGACCTGCTCTACTCGGTGCAGAAGATCTACGCGGAGAACTACCTCGTCATCCCGCTGCTGCTGGTCGCGGTGATCTGGTACCTGATCCTCACCAGCCTGCTGTCTGCCGGGCAGTACCTGCTGGAGCGCCGGTTCGGCCGGAGCCTCGCCCGGACACCGCGCGCCGACTGGCGGCCATGGCGGCGCGGGATCCCTCCCCGGGAGGCATCGTGAACAACCCCGCGGCCGAGGCGCACGAGCCCATGGTGCGTGCCGTCGGCGTGCACAAATCCTACGGGCACGTGCCGGTCCTGAACGGCCTCACCCTCGATGTCGCCGCCGGCGAGGTCCTGTGCCTGCTCGGCCCGAGCGGCTCGGGCAAGTCCACCTTCCTGCGCTGCATCAATCACCTCGAAGTGCCCGACTCCGGCTACATAACGGTGGCCGGCGAACTCATCGGCTACCGCGAGCAGGGAGAGTTCCTAGTCGAAGCGGGCGAACGGCAGATAGCGCGCAAGCGCGCCGAGATCGGCATGGTGTTCCAGCAGTTCAACCTGTTCTCCAACAAGACCGTGCTCGGCAACCTGATGGAGGCGCCGGTACGGGTACGCCGCGAGCCGAAGGCCGAGGTCGAGGAAAGAGCCCGTGCCAACCTGCGCCGGGTCGGGCTCGCGGGTCTCGCCGACCGGTACCCGGGCCAGCTGTCCGGCGGCCAGCAGCAGCGGGTGGCCATCGCGCGGGCACTGACGATGCGTCCCAAGGTCATGCTGTTCGATGAGCCCACCTCGGCTCTCGACCCCGAACTGGTCGGTGAGGTCCTGGACGTCATGCGGGATCTCGCCGCCGACGGTATGACGATGGTTGTGGTGACGCACGAGATCGGTTTCGCCCGTGAGGTCGCCAGCAGGGTCGCGTTTCTCCACCAGGGGCAGATCGCCGAGATCGGCAGCCCGGCCAGCGTGATCGAGCATCCCTCGCACGAACGCACCCGTGCTTTCCTCGCTACCGTCCGGTGAGCCGTCGGCGGCACGCCGCTCCCGCCAGACCGTCCGTGCGCCGCATCGCCCGCCGAACTCGGCCCGGAGCGGATGGGCAGCCAGGCGCAACGCGGGCGGCTGAACTCTTGCGGATCGCTACATTACCCGCTAGTAATGAAGCGGGGCGTCCGGCGATCGCCAACGGAGGAACACGTGAGCACCTATGACCTGTACACCGCACCGGTCCCGCCGGGCACCTGGGATGTGCCCGCGTCCGGAGCGGCCCGGTTCTCCTGGGAGTACGACGACGGCCGGCAGCGGCTGCTCGACCTGTACCAGCGCGGCAAGGACAAGCAGTGGGACGCCGCCAAGCGGATCGACTGGGACCAGCCGGTCGACCCGTCGAACGTCATGGAGGCCGGGGAGGAGATCACCCCGATCCACGGGTCGCGCCAGTGGGAGAAGCTGAACCAGGCCGAGCGGGATGAGGTCAAACACCACCTCTCGGCATGGCTGTTCAGCCAGTTCCTGCACGGGGAGCAGGGCGCGCTGACCGTGGCCGCGCGGATCGTCGAATCGGTGCCGGACATGGACTCGAAGTTCTACGCCGCGACCCAGGCGATGGACGAGGCTCGCCACGTGGAGCTGTTCTCCCGGTTCGTGAAGGAGAAGATCGGCCTGTTCTACCCGGTCAATCCGGACCTGGCCAAGCTGCTCGCCGACGCGCTGAGCGACTCCCGCTGGGACATGCCGTACCTGGGCATGCAGGTGCTGATCGAGGGCCTGGCACTCGCCGCGTTCGGCGTCCACCGGGACATCGCGGGAAACCCGCTCGTCAAGCAGGTGCTCGCGTACGTGATGCAGGACGAGGCCCGGCACGTGGCGTTCGGCCGGCTGGCACTGCGCGACTATTACGCGCAGCTCACGTCGTCCGAACTCGCCGACCGCGAGGAGTTCGTGGTCGAGGGCTGCTACCTGATGCGCAACCGGTTCATCGCCAGGGAGGTATGGGAGCGCCTGGAGTTCGATGTGGCCGAGTGCGTGGAGTTCAGCGAGCGCTCTCCCGTGCAGCAGGCGTTCCGGCAGCTGCTGTTCAGCCGGATCGTGCCCTGCGTGAAGGACATCGGCCTGTGGGGGCCGAAGGTGCAGCGGGCGTATGTGGACCTCGGGGTGATGGACGCCGCCGACAGCGACCTCGACGCGCTGATGCGCGCCGACGAGGACATCGCCGACCGGCTGGAGCGCGAGCACGCCGCGGAGCTGGCCGCCCGCAAGCAGGAGGTCGACGCCGCGGTCGCCGCCGGCCGCGAGGGCTGAGACGCGCGGGCGTGCGCGCCGGGCATGATGGTGAGACCGGCCTCGCCCGTTCCGCGCCTGGGCGCTTGGCCGCCCGGCAGGTTCCGCGTCGGCGTCAGATTCCCCTGTCCGTGCGCTGGCGTGCCTCTCGCGCCCGCGTGGTGATCTCCCGCAGGGTCCGGATGGTCGTCTCGACGTCGGCGGGGTCGAGCGGCGCGTACAGCGGCGCGGTCACGGCCGCGATCGGGCCGCGGATCGCCGCGCGCAGTTCCGCGGCCCGCGGCCGGCAGCCAGATCGTCCCGTCCGCCGTCGTGATCAGCCCGGCCGCGGCGAGGCCGTCGGCTAGTTCTCCGGCCGCCCGCATGTCCAGCCCGAGCCAGTAGCCGAGGTCGCGGATATAGCGATCCCGGGTGGCGACGTCGCCCAGCGCGGTCAGCCGCTGTAGGGCCAGGTAGGTCTCGCGCGTGGTGCCGGCCTCGGCGAGCACGTCCGCCAGCAGCTTGGCCAGGGCCGCCTCGGCCTGGCCGATCACCTGGCCGATCACCTGGCCGATCAGCGTGGCGGCCGGGCCGACGGATGGGCGCCGGCTTGCGTCTGCGTCACCGTCTCGCTCCCTTGTGTGGCGTGCTCGACCGCCTGGAACATGCCGGCTTCGTGCGCCGTGAGCGAGACCCACACGACCGGCGGCGGGTGATCGTCCGCCTGGACGCCGCACGCGGCACGCGGCACGCGCGATGTGGCCCCGGTGTTCGCCCCGGTCGTCGCGGCCTGGCGCGCGGCCGCCGCGCGCTATACCGACGAGCTCAGGCTGATCCTCGGCTTCCAGAACCAGTTGGAGCAGATCATGCGCGACCGCCTGATCGAACTCCGCGGGGGCCCGCGGGCCAGGTGAATGTCACGTCAAGCCGCCCATGGCCGGCCGTATGCCGCATTCGCCCGGTGACAGTACGCATTGGTGTAGCCGGGCCTTAAGCATGGGTACGGTGACCATGTGAGGCAATCCCTCGGCAGGCTGCTGCGCCGCGACTGCGCGACTGGGCCGGCGGCTCGCCGCGAAACGGCGCGCCGGAAGCGCCCGGCGCTCTTTGCCCTGTCCGCGTCCAGGCCGGCGGCCCTCGCGGAACGCATCGAACGCGCCCCCGCGCTTGACCGCCCGGTACTCGCCCTGTCCCACACCGTGGTGCGCGCCCTGCCGCCAGGGCCGCGGACCGACATGCTGCACGGCGTACCGTTCGGCCAGCCCGCGCATCCGGCCCTCGTCCGGATGCCGCTTGGCTGCTGGACCTCTGCCGTGCTGCTCGACTTCTTCCGCGGGACGGAGCGGGCGGCGGGCACACTGGTCGCCGTCGGCCTGGCCGCGGCGCTTCCCTCGGCCGCCACCGGCCTGGCCGACTGGTCGGCGCTGCACCGCCACCAGCAGCGGGTCGGGCTCGTGCACGCGATCTCGCAGGCCGGCGCGACCACCTTGTTCAGCGCCTCGCTGCTGGCGCGGGCGACCGGCCGCCGCGGCAAGGGGAAGCTGCTGTCCGCCGGCGGCCTCGCGGCCGCCACCATCGGTTCCTACCTGGGCGGCCACCTGGCGCTGCGGCTCGGCGCCGGCGCCAGTCACGCCGAGCCGATCGAGCACCTGGCCGCTCTCGGCTGGAACGACTTGTGCCCGGTCGGCGAACTGCCCGAAGGACGCCTCACCCGCCGCCAGCTCGGCTATCTGAGCCTGCTGGCGCTGCGTCAGGGCACGACGGTGCACGTGCTGTCGGACCACTGCGCGCACCTGGGCGGCCCGCTGCACCAGGGCAGGGTGGTTACCGTGCGGGGCGCCGCATGCGTTATGTGCCCCTGGCATGGTTCGACGTTCCGGCTCCGCGACGGCGCGGTGGTGCACGGGCCGGCCACCGCCAGGCAGCCGGCGTTCGAGTCCCGGGTCAGCGACTCAGGCTGGGTCCAGGTCCGGCCGCGCGCTGGCCGAGGGGCGGCGCGCTAGCCGAGGGGCAGCCGGGTGATGCTGCCGGCGCCGTCGGGGCCGGGCAGCGGCGGCTCGGTCTCGTCCTCGCCCTGGGATTTGCCCTCCCCGTCGCCCGCCTTGCCGAAGAAGGCGCCGATCCCCTCGAGCGCCTTGCCCATCTCGCTGGGCACGATCCACAGCTTGTTCGCGTCGCCCCGGGCGATCTGCGGCAGCATCTGGAGGTACTGGTAGGCCAGCAGCCGCTGGTCCGGATTGCCCTCGTGGATGGCGCGGAAGACCGTCGAGATAGCCTGCGCCTGGCCGCGCGCCCGGGTGGCCTGAGCCGTGGCGTCGGCTTCCGCGCGCACCACGGCGGCCTCGGCCTCGCCGCGGGCCCGCAGCACCGCGGCCTGCCGCTCGCCCTCGGCGGTCAGGATGGCGGACTGCTTGGCCCCTTCCGCGGACAGGATCGCCGCGCGCTTGTCCCGGTCCGCGCGCATCTGCTTCTCCATGGAGTCCTGGATGGACGACGGCGGCTCGATCGCCTTCAGTTCCACCCGGCTGACCCGCAGGCCCCACTTCCCGGTCGCCTCGTCGAGTTCGCGGCGCAGTTCTCCGTTGATCTTGTCCCGGGACGTCAGCGTGGTGTCCAGGTCCATGCCGCCGACGACATTCCGCAGCGTGGTGACCGTGAGCTGCTCGACAGCGGCGACGTAGTTGGCGATCTCGTACGTGGCCGCTCTCGGGTCGGTTACCTGGAAGTAGATCACCGTGTCGATGCCGACCACGAGGTTGTCCTTGGTGATGACCGGCTGGGGCGGGAAGCTGACCACCTGCTCCCTCAGGTCGATGAGCGGCCGCAGCCGGTCGATGAACGGCACCACCAGGTTCAGTCCGGCATGCAGCGTCCGGTGGTAGCGGCCGAAGCGTTCGACAATGCCCGCCCGCGCCTGCGGCACGATCCGTACCGACCGGAGCAGGGTGATCAGGGCGAGACCGACGATCAGGACGAGAAGCACTATTGCGACTATGGTGCTCATCACCGTCATCTCCGCTCGTACGAGCCCATACGCCCACGGTACAGCCGGGCCGCGCTAAGTGCCAGGGCGGTCGCGTTCCGTGTCCGCTCAGCGTGCGGCCCAGGCGGTCCAGCGTGACTGACGGTGCTCGATTTCCAGCGGGACGCCGAAACACCGGGACAAGTTGCGGGCGGTGAACACCTCGGAGATGGGCCCCGCCGCGAGTACCGAGCCGCGGCGCAGCAGCATGGCATGGGTAAAGCCGTCGGGGACCTCCTCGACATGGTGCGTGACGAGCACCATCATCGGCGCCTTGGGGTCGTGGGCGAGCTGCGACAGCCGCTTGAGCAGGTCCTCCCGGCCGCCGAGGTCCAGGCCTGCGGCAGGCTCGTCGAGCAGCAGCATCTCCGGGTCGGGCATCAGCGCGCGGGCGATCTGCACGCGCTTGCGCTCGCCTTCGGACAGGGTCGCGAACCGGCGCCTGATCAGGTGCGCGCAGCCGAGCGCGTCGAGCAGTTCCACCGCCCTGGTCACGTCGGAGGACTCGTACTCCTCCTTCCACCGGCCCAGGATCGCGTACGAGGCGGTCAGGACGAGGTCGATGACCTTCTCCCCGGCGGGCACCCGCTCGGCCAGCGCGGCGCTGGTGAGCCCGATCCGCGGCCTCAGGTCGAACACGTCCACGTCGCCGAGCCGCTCGCCGAGTACCTCCACGGTGCCCTCGGTGGGGAACAGCAACGTCGCCGCCACTTGAAGCAGGGTCGTCTTGCCCGCGCCGTTGGGGCCGATCACGATCCAGCGCTCGCTGCCGTGCGCGGTCCAGTCAACGTTCCGCAGCAATAGCGAGGCTTCCCGTCGTACCGACACGCCGCGCAGCTTGAGCACCTCGTCAGACACTGCCTTGCCTCTCCTCCGCCGATCGAACGGCCGCCGAGACCGAACCTATGCCAACGCAGGCCATTCAGCACACCGGGCAGCTAGATGGGCCGTTGGGGGTTCGTCACACCGGCCACCCGCAGACGGTAGCGTGGGCTCGCGATGAATCAGCCACGGACCACCCTCCTGATCACCCTGACCGGCCGTGACCGGCCCGGCGTGACGTCACGCCTGTTCGGCGCCCTGGCCCGGTTCCCGCTGAGCGTGCTCGACATCGAGCAGGTGGTCATCAGGGGCAGGCTGGTGCTCGGCGTGCTGACCTTGTGCGACGAGCCGCCGGACCTGACCGCGATCCACCGTGCCGTGACCGGCCTGGCGGCGGACCTGGGGATGGACGTGGAGATCACGGCCGGCTCGGCCGAGCCGGGCCATGGCGCCGGCGGCGCCGCCCCGCCCCGCGGGCAACTGCACGTCACCGTGCTCGGCAGCCCGCTGCAGCCGGACGCCGTCGCCGCCGTCGCCGGCCGGATCGCCGCCAGCGGCGCCAACATCGACCGCATTACCCGGCTCGCCAGCGACCCGGTGACCTGCATCGAACTCGACGTCTCCGGCGCCGAGCCCGCGCCGCTGCGCAACGCGCTGACCCAGGTGGCCGCGGACCGCGGCGTAGACGTCGCGGTCCAGCGCGGCGGCCTCTACCGGCGGGCGATGCGGCTGATCGTGATGGACGTCGACTCGACGCTGATCCAGGACGAGGTCATAGACCTGCTGGCGGCGCGCGCCGGATGCGCCGCCGAGGTCGCCAAGGTCACTGAGGCGGCGATGCGCGGCGAACTCGACTTCGCCGCCTCGCTGCGAGAGCGGACGGCGCTGCTCGCCGGGCTCGACGTATCGGTGCTCGACTCGGTGCGCGCCGGCCTCAGGCTAACCCCCGGGGCGCGGACCCTGATCCGGACGCTCAAGCGCCTCGGCTACAAGTGCGGGATCGTGAGCGGCGGGTTCACCGCGGTGATCGAGCCGCTCGCCGCGTCCCTCGGCATCGATTACGTGGCCGCTAACACGCTCGAGGTCGCGGGCGGGAAGCTGACCGGGCGGGTGCTCGATCCGGTCGTCGACCGGGAGGGCAAGACCGAGGCGCTGCGCAGGTTCGCCCGCATGGCGGGGGTCCCGCTGTCGCAGACGGTCGCGGTCGGCGACGGCGCCAACGACCTCGGCATGATCAGCGCGGCCGGGCTCGGCGTCGCGTTCAACGCCAAGCCCGTGGTCAGGGACGCCGCCGATACGGCGCTCAACGTTCCCTACCTGGACGCGATCTTGTACCTGCTCGGCATCTCCCGCGCCGCGGTCGAGGCCGCCGACCAGGCGGAGGACTAGCGGGAAACCCAGTCATCCGAACGTACGCGGCTGACTCCCCGCGCTCGCCGGTAAACGCGCCCCCGGGCCGCAGGCCCGGGGGCGCGTTTCCTATTCGCTCTGATCGGCGCGGTCGCCTGACGGCGAGCTGGCCGGCGGCCCGGCCGTGACCTGCCCGTTGGCCGAGCCGTCCGCCGCGCGCGGGGAGGGTCCGGACGGAACCGTGTCCACGGCGGCCGCGCTGGGCTCCGGGGCCGCGGCCTCCGCGGCCGCGCTTTCCGCCAGCGCGGGCGCTTCCTCGCCGAAGCCGGCCGAGCGCCGCTTGGAGTAGACGATCGCCCCGATCACGATGATGACCGCGGCGAGCGCCACGCCGGTGCGCAGCCCGCTGTTCGAGCTGTATTTGACCACGGAGGTGGCGATCAGCAGCGACACCAGGTTCATGACCTTGATCAGCGGGTTGATCGCGGGTCCGGCGGTGTCCTTGAACGGGTCGCCCACGGTGTCGCCGATGACGGTCGCCGCGTGGGCCTCCGATCCCTTGCCGCCGTGGTAGCCGTCCTCGACGAGCTTCTTGGCGTTGTCCCAGGCGCCGCCGGAGTTGGCGAGGAAGACCGCCATCAGGACGCCCGCCGCGATCGCGCCCGCGAGGTAGGAGCCGAGCGGCGCGTAGCCGAACGCGAAGCCGACCGCGATCGGCACCAGCACGGCCATCAGCCCGGGGGTGATCAGCTCGCGCAGCGAGTCCCTGGTGCAGATGTCCACGACCCGGCCGTACTCGGGCTTTTCGGTGTAGTCCATGATCCCGGGGTGGGTACGGAACTGGTTACGAACCTCGAGCACGACCCGCTGAGCCGCCCGGCCGACCGCCATGATCAGCAGGCTGGCGAACAGGAACACCACCGAGGCGCCGACGATGACGCCGACCAGGACGTTCGGGTGGTCTACCGAGAGGCTGAACGACCCGGCGGCGCTGCCGAGCGCCGACTCGACCGTGGTACGGAACGAGCCGAACAGCGCCGTCGCCGCCAGCACCGCGGTCGCGATCGCGATGCCCTTGGTGATCGCCTTGGTTGTGTTGCCGATCGCGTCCAGGTGGGTGAGCGCCAGCGCGCCCTCGCCCTCGACGTCGCCGGACATCTCGGCGATGCCCTGGGCGTTGTCGGTGACCGGGCCGAAGGAGTCCATCGACACGATCACGCCGACCGTGGTCAGCAGGCCGGTTCCGGCCAGCGCCACCGCGAACAGCGCCAGCGTCGCGTTCCCCGTGCCCAGCAGGAACGCGCCGTATACCGCCGCGCCGATCAGCAGCGCCGAGTACACGCCGGACTCCATGCCGGACGAGATGCCCGACAGGATCACGGTGGCCGGGCCGGTCCGGGAACTTTCGCCGATGTCCCGCACCGGGCGCCGGTTGGTCTCGGTGAAGTACCCGGTGAGCAGCTGGATGGCGGCGGCCAGCACCAGGCCGATCAGCACGGCGCCGATCGCCAGCCACTGCGGGCTGCCGCCGTGCCGGAGGATGGTGGCGTCGGATTCGCCGGTGAGCTGGCTGAAGTGCGCGGGAAGGTAGGTGAAGCAGGCAATGGCCACCAGGATGGCGGAGATCACGGCGGAGACGAAGAACCCGCGGTTGATCGCGCTCATCCCGCTGCGGTCGCCGGCCCGCGGACGCACGACGAAGATGCCGATCACGGCGGTGATCACGCCGATCATCGGGACGATCAGCGGGAAGATCAGCCCGTAGTCGCCGAACGCCGCCTTGCCCAGGATGAGCGAGGCGACCAGCATGACCGAGTAGGACTCGAACAGGTCCGCCGCCATGCCAGCGCAGTCGCCGACGTTGTCGCCCACGTTGTCGGCGATCGTCGCGGCGTTCCGCGGGTCGTCCTCGGGGATGCCCTGCTCGACCTTGCCCACCAGGTCCGCGCCGACGTCAGCCGCCTTGGTGTAGATGCCGCCGCCGACGCGCATGAACATCGCGAGCAGCGCCGCGCCGAAGCCGAACCCCTCCAGGACCTGGGGCGCGTTCCCCTTGTAGATGAGCACGACCACGGCGGCGCCGAAGAGGCCGAGGCCGACCGTGAACATGCCCGCCACGCCGCCGGTGCGGAACGCGATCTTCATCGCGTTCCGCTCGCCGCCCTCGCGCGCCGCCGCAGCGACCCGGACGTTGCCCCGGACGCACAGCGACATGCCGGTGAACCCGGTCAGGCCGGAGAACAGGGCGCCGACAAGGAAGAAGGCGCTGCGCCCCCAGCGGACGCCGGCCGTGTCGGCCGGCAACAGCAGCAGCACCCAGAAAATGACGAAGACGAAGATGCCCAGCGTCTTGAACTGCCTTCGCAGGTAAGCCGCGGCGCCCTCCTGCACCGCCTTGGCGATCTCCTGCATCTTCGCGGTCCCCTGGCTGGCGGCCAGGACCTCGCGCACCAGCCAGCCCGCGACGGCGAGGGCTGCCAGGGCAATGACCGCGACGATCACAACCCAGGTAAGGTTGCCGCCGCTAACACTGACCGGGACACCCGGTCCACCCGCCGCGAGGGCGGGGTCGAGCTCAGACATTCGATCTCCTTGGACGTCTGGCATGCGCCGCTAAGGCAGTCGTTTGGCTTATGAGGCTCATATCCACCTGTTCCGGAATGCCGAAAGCAGGCGTGGGCGGGAGTCTACGCCGCTTGGTCCGGATCTTGAAGAGAACCCACTTCCTAACACTTTCGCTATCGAATAGTTACATTAACGGCGGGCGGCCAGGCTCGGAATCCCCACCCGCCACAGTCCGCCGGACGCCTTACTGTGACGCGCCCTAGTCGCAGCGGCAGAACACGCGTACCGCTGCCTCGGCACCGGCGCGGCCGCGATGCGCCCTTGCCCCCGTAGCGCCCCCGGCGCGGCAGCGCCGTAAATCACCCGCGCCCGGGCGCGGAAACGCCGCGGATCACCCGCACCCGGGCGCGGCGCCGACTCGCCCCGGAACCCAGGACGCGGCGTGCGGCCGCCCCAGATGCCCCTGAGGCGGCTGTGCCAGGATTAGCCTGGCCGCAACCAGGCGAGAACGTCCCGCCGACCGCTTTTATCGAAAAATCTTTCACGATGAATGGCAAATCGGCTATAGGCCAAAAACTCTTCACGATCATGATAGACCGGTCCGGCAAACGTCGCGGAACGGGCACGCATGGGCGCCGCGGGCAGAGGCGTAAGCCGCGGACGCCGCCGCCACGCCGGGAAGCGGACGCCGCCGCCACGCCGGGAAGCGGACGCCGCCGCCACGCCGGGAAGCGGACGCCGCCGCCACGCCGGGAAGCGGACGCCGCCGCCACGCCGCGGAGCGGACGCGGACGGCGATGCCGCGGAGACGGAGGTCGTGCGCGCCCGGGAGATCCCGGCCACGCGGGCGGGCGGTC
>Ga0209061_1002185_pt1 | contig 26274 bp, 28 predicted proteins | sample Coa_R1_10_FD_187157 | JGI IMG/M metagenome (GOLD analysis project Ga0209061, IMG submission 187157) | Surface soil microbial communities from Centralia Pennsylvania, which are recovering from an underground coalmine fire - Coalmine... | ecosystem: Environmental > Terrestrial > Soil >... | reverse complement strand
TCCACGATTACCTCAAGGACTACAACGAGAACCCCAGACCATTTCGATGGATCGCGAGCGCCAGCCAAATCATCCGCAAGGTCAATAAATATAAAGCTATTTCAGAGACGGCAGACTAGCGTTCGCCTCGCCGCTGATGGCGGCGTACTGTACAATTGCCCACACCGAGGAAGAGTGCTAGCAGGTTGCGGAAAAAGGGTTCTGAACCGCCGAAAATGACCCTCCCTCGAACGGAGAATCAACAACTTACCACCGCTGAAAGGCACCGGAAATGCGTTTTTCCGCAACCTGCTAGACGGTAGATGGACAGTATTGCTGTATCGCCCGCGAGTACATCGTCTGCGACGACCCCGATTACAACTGCTATTACGAGACGGGATTGCTGCTCGCCTGGCTACTGCGAGCCCGGCGGGTCGGACTGCGACCTTGGGCAAGAGTGATGGAGGACTGAGATGGTGCGCTTCCTTTTGGCCGTTTTGCCGGCACTGCTTCCGGTGGGCACGTTCGCCCAAACTGCCTATGTAATTCCGTGGACAACGGTCGGGCTTCCCGCTGCGAACAACCTGGATATATCTCTTCCGGGCGCGAGTTATCAACATTGGGTTGTCGGTATCAGGGCCGTTGCCGGGGGAGCGATCGGGTAGAGGTGGTAGACGCCTCGTTCCGTACGCCTTTGGGCCGGGCCCCGTCTGGTTCCTCCTCCTCCGCGGCAACCTATATACCATTGGCAGCGCATCCCGCGTCTCTGATCAGTATCTCCGGCACTCAAGTCTCGATCGGGGGCTCGGGGCGTACTCTCGTGATATATGTAGCGCTGTCGCAGCCTCGGCAGGTCGCCATAAATGCGGGTACAGGTGTGCCGCTTTCGCTAACCGTCAACTCAACGTTGGTCGTCGTGGATGGCGCCGTTGAATCGACCACACTTCCGAGCGAGATCAAATTAATCCCATTGGCGATGACGGTTTCCTCCGGTGCAGAAAGCTTCCGTGCCGGTGCCTGTCGGGGCACAGAGCCCTTCCGCGGGTTCGGTCGTATCGCGGAACGGGATCAACACCGTCGTCGGCCTCAGTTACCTGCGCTCCCACGTGACTCGGTACGTAGAGTTGCCGGCTAATGCGGGCAGCGGCCAGTTCGGGGTGGCTCGGGTCGCAGTTACAATCGGGGCCGATGGAATGGTGCAGGATGTTTCCTGCGGGCCGCAGGCTTCGGCGGCAGGCATCGGATGCGACGCCGTAGTGGCCACGATTAAGCAATGGGCCTTCAGCCCGTTTGTTGTCAACGGACAGCCGTCGCCCGTCGTGGCCCACGTCGCCATCATCTCCACGGCAGGCGGTGTTAGCTCGACGGTTTCGCCGGGATGGTCATCGGAATAGGGGGAATCCTGTTTTGGCTGGAAGGTCGCTTGCGGTCATGGTTCACGATTGAAAGGGCCTCAACGGAGAACCGAAATCGATGGCGGCTCGCGCCCGGTGACGGGCTGACTAGTCCGGTTTCAGATCTGCAATCACCTCCGAAATCTGCTCCAACGCCCAAGCCGCTTCGCTCTCCGTGATTGCGTAGGGCGGCATGAAATAGACCACATTGCCCAGGGGGCGGAGAAGCAGGCCGCGATCCAGAAATGCGCGGTATAGCCGGGGGCCGAGCGCATCGAGATAACCGGGCTCGGACGATTTCAGTTCCACAATACCCACGCCGCCGATGACGCGCACGTCGCCCACCCAGGGCAGGCGCCGCAGCGGCTCCAGGTCCGCGCGCAGTTGGCATTCGAGCGCGACGACGCGTTCCAGCACACCCTCTTTGCGGAAAATTTCGAGGCTCGCGATGCCTATCGCGCAGGCCAGCGGATTGGCGGTGTAGGAGTGACCGTGGAAGAACGCCTTGCCGCGGTCCTCGCTCAAGAACGCTTCGTAAATTTCCGCCGTGGCGGCGGTCGCGCCCATCGGCAGGTAGCCCGCCGTCAGGCCCTTGGAAAGGCAGACGAGGTCTGGCCGCACGCCGGCGTGCTCGCACGCGAACATCTTTCCGGTGCGGCCGAAACCGGTGAGCACTTCATCGGCAATCAGCAGCGTGCCGTAGCGATCGGCGAGGCGGCGCGCGCCCGCGAGAAATTCCTTCGGCCAGACGATCATGCCGCCGGCGCCTTGCAGCATCGGCTCGATCAGCACGGCGGCGGCGGTGTCGCCGGCCTCGGCCAAACGGGCTTCGAGATCCTCGAGACACGCGATGCCGCAGGTTTCACGGCGCAGACCGAGCGGGCAGCGGTAGCAGTACGGCGCATGCGCGCGGACCACCGGAAACAGCATGGGCGCAAACGGGCGCGTGAACAGCGAATCCTCGCTGGCCGACATCGACCCGACGGTATCGCCATGATAGGCGTGATGCAGCGTGACAAACGTGCGCCGCCGCGGCTGGCCGCGATTGCGCCAATATTGCAGCGCCAGCTTGAGCGCGACTTCGACGGCGGTTGAGCCGTTATCGGAATAGAAGATGCGCGCCAGGCCGCGCGGCAACGCTTCCAGAAGCCGCTCGGCCAGTTCCACGGCCGGCCGGTGCGTGCAGCCCGCGAAGATCACCTGTTCCATTTCGCGCGCCTGCGCCGCCAGCGATTCGTTCAGCTTCGGATGCGAATGGCCATGAAGGTTCACCCACCAGGAGGAAATGCCGTCCAGGATACGCCGGCCGTCCTCGGTATAGAGATAGACGCCTTGTGCGCGGACCACCGGCAGCAGCGGCGGCTGGGTGAGCATCTGGGTGTAGGGATGCCAGAGACACGCCTGGTCGCGGTCCACCAGACCGCTCAAGCCAGGAACTCCGCCAGGCGGCCTCGGGCATCGAGTCCCGTACGCGCCCACGCGCCGAGGGCGGCCGCGTCCAGCGGCTGTAAAATGGGCAGTTCCCCGAGCACGGGCGTCTGCCCGTACTTCTCAATTGCCGCGCAATTATCGGCGTTATGCTTGCCGACCAAAACTACGCCTCCCACCGGCTGGGAGCGCGCGCGCAGCGCTTCAAGAGTGAGCAACGTATGGTTGATCGTGCCCAGGCCGGAACGCGCGGCTACCACCACCGCCAAACCGAGCGCGCGCATTAAGTCGATCATCAGTTCACTCCCGTTTAGCGGCACCAGCGCGCCGCCCGCTCCTTCCACAATCCAGCGGGACTCTTCCTTATCGGGCGGCAGCATGGCGAGCAAGCCGTCGACCGAAATTCTGATGCCGGCGCGCGCCGCCGCCAGGTGTGGCGAAACCGGGTTTGCCAGGCGCAGGCCCAATTCGCACAGCTCTTCCTCCCTGGCGCCCAGGCGGCGGACCTCCGCGGTATCGTCGTCCTGCTCGATTCCGGTCTGTACGGGCTTCCAGTACCGCAGCGGGGCCGAATCACGGTATCGTCCGAGCAGAGCCGCCGAAAGTACTGTCTTGCCCACGCCGGTATCGGTTCCGGTTACGAAAAGGCCACGCATTCCCGTTTTTTCACCGTATGCACCAGCATAGCCGCAAAACGTTCCAGCGTCCGTTCGGAAATGCCCACATTCACCGCCACCCGCAACCGCGCGGTTCCTTCGGGGACGCTGGGCGGGCGGATCGCGCGAACATCGAAGCCTTCCTGTTGCAATTCCTCCGCAACCCGAAGCGCATCCCGGTTCTCCCCAATCACAACCGGCACAATGGCGGAATCGCCGGGCATGCCCAACAATTGTCGCAAATAACGCGCGCGATGGCGCAGCAGGCTGCGCCGCCAGGGCTCGTGTTCGATCAATGTCAAAGCTGTGTCGAGCGCCGCAGCCACCGGGACCGGGGCGGCCGTCGAGAAGATAAATGGCCGGGCTTTTTGCGCCAGATACTCGATGGCCCACTCCGGCCCGGCTACAAACGCGCCGCTCACGCCTAGTGCTTTACCGGCCGTGTTTATGGAAATCAGCGCTGGGGCGCCGCTCTCTTCAAGCAGACCCGATCCGCGCCGCCCATAAATGCCCACCGCGTGCGCTTCGTCCACGATGAGCACCGCTCCGGTTTCGCGGCAGAGCGCCGCGTATTCGGCCAGCGGCGCCCGGTCGCCATCCATGCTGAACAGGGACTCGGTGACCACGAATTTCTGTCCGGCCGTGCCCGCTTCCCGCAGTCGAAGCGCGAGCGCGCGCGTATCGCAATGGGCGAAGATCTGCCGCCTGGCGTGCGATAGCCGCATGCCATCGATGAGGCTGGCATGATTCAGCGCATCGGAAAAGACCGTGTCGCCGGCTTGCGGAAATGTGGAAAGCACCGCCAGGTTTGCCAGGAATCCGCTCGAAAAATAGAGCGCTCGCTCCGCTCCCTGAAAAGCCGCGAAACGCGCTTCCAAACGCCGGAAGCATTCCCGCTCGCCGCGCAGAAGCCGCGACCCGGTGCTGCCGCAGCCTTCGCGCACTGCCGCTTCGGCCATGGCCCGGCGTACGGACGGGTGGGCCGCCAGGCAAAGATAATCGTTGGAGGAGAGATCGATTCCGGAAGGAGGGCGCGGCGCGCGGCGCAGATTGTGCTCCTCGAGCGCGGCCAGTTCGCGCCGGAGGCGGATTTCGAAGCCAGCCACCTACTTTTTGGGCGCGGCCTGCTTGCGCACTTGCTCGAAGTACTGTTCCACGTAGCTTTCGAGCGCCACGGGAATTTCGTCGCGGTGGATTTCGGCGCCGGATTGCGAGTGATCCGCCTGGCGGTCCTGATATCCGGTGCGCAACTGCTGGCTGGTGCTCTGCACGTCCACGGTAGCTTCCCCGGTCACGTTAGCCGCGCGCTTGCCGATGATCTCGCTGATCTTTCCCATCGCCGCAAGCTGCTGCGCTTGGCGAATGTCCTTAGCCCCGTCGCGGTTGCCGGCGCCGCTGCCCGGCTGCTTGTTGGCGAGGGGCGAATCCTGCTGATCGGTGGATTGGCCGGGCGAATTCTGCGCCTGCTGGCCTTCATCGGCGGATTGCTGGTCCTGCGAATCGCCGGATTGCGACTTGCTCTTTTCGCCCTTGGTCTGCTGCTTCGCCTGGTTTTGCTGGCCCTTGCTGCTCTTGCCGTTCTGGTTCGAAGCGCTCTGCTGATCGCGCGGATCCTGCTTCATGCTGGAAAGCAGGTTCTGCATGGCTTCCTTCACTTTGCCGAGCAGGCTTTGATTATTCTGCCGCGACTGCGAATTGGAGCCGCCATTCTGCGAATCCTGCGCCTGCTTATCTCCGCTCTGGTTGGCGGCATCCTGCTGCTGGCTATCGGCCGGCTGCTCGGATGGGTCCGCCTGCCCATCCTGATCGGAATCGCTCTGGGCTTGGCCGTTCTTGTTTTTGCCATCGGCCTTGGCGGCGCTCTTGGGCGGCGTTTCGGGCTGATCTTCCACCGGATCGTTCGGCTGGGTCGCATCCACGGGATCGGCAGGCTGCTCCTGTTCACCCTTTAAGAGGTCGTCGTTCTGACTCTTAGGAATCCGTTCGTCTAGATTAGCGGCCTGAACGCATTCCGGCAGCCCCAGGCCATCGCGCACCAGGCGGGCCAGCGGCTTTTTCAAATCCAGCCGGTCGGTCAAACCGTAGCGCAGGGCAAAGAGGCTTGACGCCACCAACAACAGGGCGCCGGTCGCGTAGGCGGTACGGGGCACCGCATACGGGATCGCCCGCCGCACTTCGATGCCGCGGGCCAGCCGCTCGGCCTCGGCCAGTTGGCTGCGCCGCAACTCCGCCGGGCCGCGCGTCTGCTCACTGCTAAAATACACCGCCGTCGAAAGCGTATCGGCGAGCCGCATGCGCCCGTCCACCCGCTGCGCGGTTTTATACAGATCGGGCAGCCGTTGCCGCACGCGCCAGACTGCGTAAACCGCCGCGGCCGCCGGCAACAGTACGAGCCAATACCAATTCAGAACCTGCGTGCCCAGAATTAAGAGCAGAATGAAAGCCGCCAGAGCCGCGCTCGCAGCATTGGACCCCTCCTCGAACAGAAGGTTATGGAGAATGCGCCGCCTTGCCCTCCGAACCAATGCCAGCACGTTCAAACCTCGTATTGATCCCAACACTCGCCCGGAGCCCGGAATCCTGCGCCTAGAGAATTTCATTTTAATCGTATCATTTCCCGTCCGGCGCCGGAGCGGCGCGCCCCCCCTTTTTTGCCTGCACGTGTGCGTCCGAAGATTCGCCGCGGCTTAGAATAGGGTAAGGACTGAGGATTTCTTTGAACTCGCAATTAAAAGTGCTTGTAGTCGACGACGAAGCCAGCCAGCGGAGCGGCTTGGCCGCGATGATCTCCGCCTGGGGAATGGTGGCGGAAACCGCCGCCGAGGGCAACGAAGCGTTGCTCAAACTGAATTCGTTTCCCGCCGACGTAATCATTACCGATCTGAACATGCCGGGCCTCGATGGCTTCGGGTTTCTGCAGCGGCTGCGCGACTCCGGCGACATGCCGCCCACGATTGTGCTGACCGCGTTCGGCAGCATCGAGACCGCCGTCAGAACGGTTCATGAGTTAGGCGCGTATTGGTTTCTTGAAAAACCGCTTAGCCCGCCCACGCTGGAAGTTTTGCTCCGCCGTGCCGGATCGCACGCCGGCCTGCGTGCCGAAAACCGGCACCTGGAGCGCCAGCTCAGCTACAAAGGCGCGCTAGGGGAAATGGTGGGCACCTCCCGCCAGATGCAGGAAATTTTTGCGCTGCTGCAGCAGGCCGGGCCGAGCAAGGCGTGCGTGCTGATCACGGGGGAAAGCGGCACGGGCAAGGAACTGGTGGCCCGCACGATTCACGCGTTGAGCCCGCGCCGGCAGGGACCTTTCATTGCCATTAACTGCGCGGCGCTGCCGGATACGCTGATCGAAAGCGAACTGTTCGGCCACGAAAAAGGTTCGTTCACCGGAGCTTCGGAACGGCGCGCCGGCTGCTTCGAAGTCGCCCAGCACGGCACCCTGCTGCTCGATGAAATCGGCGAGATGCCGCTGGCCACGCAAGCCAAGCTGCTGCGCATTCTGGAGGATTCGCGAGTGCGCCGCCTGGGCGGCAAGACGGAATTCGAGGTGGATGTGCGTGTCGTCGCGGCTACCAACAAGGTTCCCGAGGAAGCCGTGCGCGGCGGCCATTTGCGAGAGGACCTCTATTACCGCCTGAATGTTTTCCATCTCCATCTCCCCCCGCTGCGGGAGCGCAAGCAGGATATTCAGCCGATTGCCGAGGCGCTGATCGGCGATTTGAACCGCAAGCACGAATGCCGGGTCTCAGATCTTTCGCCCGCGGTGCTGGAAGCGCTCGACCGGCACAACTGGCCGGGCAACGTCCGCGAGCTGCGAAACGTGCTGGAGCGCGCCGTGATCCTGGCGGGGGAAGGCACCATCGAAATCAAGCACCTCCCGGGATGGTTGCAAAACCAGGCCGCGCCCGCGCCGGCAACAGCTACGGGCCAGGCCGCTCCCGCCGAGGCGCCTTCCGGTGCGCCGGCGCTTTCGGCCGCGGCGGCCGCTTCCGAGGACACGATCCAGTTCCAAATCGGCACTACCGTGGAAGGCGCCGAAAAAATGCTGATTCTGCGGACGCTGGAACACACGCGGAACAATAAAACCCGGGCCGCGGAAATCCTGGGCATCAGCCTCAAAACGCTGCACAACAAGCTGAAGGAATACGGCGCGAAGGAATACGGCGCGGGCGCGTAGGGAATTGCAAGGAACAAACATTGGGGCAGGCGCTGCCGCCGGCCCGCGCGCCCTACTTCATGCGGATCGGCCCGGAAGAGAGCACTAATTCCGCGTGACTGATAGTTTCCACTGCTGTAGGCGTCATGCGGGCCAAAACCAGCACGCAGCCGATCTGTTCGCCCACGGTTGTCAGCACTTCCATTTCGCCGCCCGTGTGCTGATGGATTAACCGGTGCTGCACGTTGATTACACCCACCACGCGGTTGCGCGCAATAATCGGCGCCGACAGAAACGCCTCGAAGGTATCCTCAGGTAGTTCCCCGAAGCTCTTGAAGCGGGGATCGGCATAGGCTTCGCGGGAAATCGCCAGCAGGCGGCGCTCCCGCGCAACCCAGCCGGTCAGTCCTTCGTTCATGCGCAGCCGGACCTTGCCTATGGTCGAAGGATGAGGCGTATTGGATGCGCAGAGGACGAGTTCCTCGCCATCGAGCAGGTAAACTAAACAGGAATCGCCCTGTGTGTATTCGACAACCAGCGACACCACTCCCTGCAATACTTCCTGCAGACTCATTTCCCGCACCATGAACCGGCTGATCTTCTGGAATAGCCGTAGCTGCTGCTCGGTGCGCTGCAAGCGCCATTCGAGGTCTTTACCCTTCGGCACGCCTCTATTATAGATGCCGTTGCGCCGGTGTCCAGGCCGTCTGGCGGCAGCTTAGAATGGGAATTCGCATGGCCTCGCGCGGCGTCTTCATTACCTTCGAAGGCATGGATGGTTCCGGCAAAAGCACGCAATTGCAGCGGCTCGCGGTGCGTCTCCACGGAATGGGCCGGGCCGTGCTTAAAACCGTTGAGCCAGGCGGCACTGCCATAGGGCGCAAGATCCGGCAGATTCTGCTCGATGCGGCCAACCGGGAATTGCGCCCCACGGCCGAGTTGCTGCTGTATTTCGCGTCGCGCGCGCAGAACGTGGAGGAAATGATTTTGCCGGCGCTCGCGCGCGGCGAGATCGTGCTGGCCGATCGCTTCACCGATTCCACGCTGGTATATCAAGGCTGTGCGCGGGGTCTGGGGCCGGACGTGGTGCGCGCGCTGGACCGCATTGCCTGCCACGGCCTGCGGCCCGATCTGACGCTGCTTCTGGATATCGGCCCCGAAACCAGCCTGGCGCGCGCGCACGCCCGCAATCTCGCCGAAACCAGCGCGGAAACGCGCATGGACGAGCAATCGGCTGAATTTCACCGCAAGGTGTATGAGGCGTACCAGGCGTTAGCCGCGAGCGAGCCGGAGCGGGTTCGCCGGATTCCGGCGGCCGGTTCAATAGAAGAGGTGGAGCGGGCTGTTTGGGAGGCGGTCCAAGGCTATGTTTGAAAACTTCTGGGGCAACCGGCACGTGCTCGACGCGCTTGACCAGATGCTGGCGCAGGACCGCTTGGCGCAGACCTTGCTGTTTTCCGGCCCGGAAGGCGTGGGCAAAGCCACGCTGGCCCGCCGGTTGGGGGCGCGGCTGCTGGGCCACAAAGAGCTGATCGAGCGCGACGACCTCAGTCTGGAAGAGAACCGCGAAACCATTGCCGCGCGGGAACGCTGGCCTTCCGAGAAGCGCAATGACGACCCGCTGCAGTTTGCCTCGCACCCCGATTTCGTAACCTTCCCGCCGGATGGGCCGCTCCGCCAGATCTCGATCCAGCAGACGCGGCTGCTTAAAGAGCGCGCACAGTTTTTGCCGCACCATGGAAAGCGCCGGATATTCCTGATCGACCACGTGGATCGCGCCAATGAGCAAGCCGCCAATTCGTTGCTCAAGATCCTCGAAGAGCCGCCGGACCATCTTGTCCTGGTGATGACGGCCGAGAACGGTTACGACCTGCTGCCCACCATCCGCTCGCGTTCGGTGCCGTTCCACTTCGCGCCGCTGGCTAAGGAGGAGTTGCGCGGGTTTGTCGAAGCGCGCAAACTCGATCAGCCCGATCGCCGCGTGGCGCTGGCCGCCGGGAGCCCCGGGGTCGCAGTCTCGCTGGACCTGGAGGCGTTCGATAAGCGCCGCTCCGCCATGCTGGTGCTGCTAAAGACCGCCGCTGGAGCGGCTCCACTCAGCGCCTGGGCGCCGGTTTCGGAAGCCATCGGCCGCGGCAAGAGCGAAAAGTTCGAATCCTATTTGAAGGTTCTCTATGATCTGCTGCGCGATGTGCTGATTCTGCGGGAAGGCGGTGGCGAGATCCGTAACCAGGACATCCGCCGCGACCTGCAACCGCTCGCGGCCCGGCTGGACTTCGAGTGGATCCGCAAGGCCGTGGCGCGGGTGGATGAGATTGTGCGGCTCATCCGGAGAAATATTCAGAGGACGATCGCGCTGGACGCGTTGATTATGGAGCTAAGGACGGGGTGAGGGGACTCCGCGCGGTCCTTTAGGCAGGAGCGGCGCCAGCATCCGTCTGGCCCAGGCGCGTTCCTTCGGCGTGGGCGGCAGTTTTCATACCAGCTACCATATCATCTCAGAAACTGGATCAGGCCGCGGCGGAACTCACTCCCGCCAGCGTCTCCCAGAACTCGGGAAACGAAACCGAAGCCGCATCCGCGTCCTCGATCACCGATTCGCCGTCCGCCGCCAAGGCAGCTACGGCGAACGCCATGGCGATGCGATGATCGCCGTAGGATTCAAAATGCGCCGCGCGGAATGTTTGGCGGCCGGGGACCACGAAGCCGTCCGGCAGTTCCTCGGCGGCGATTCCCATGCGCCGCAGGTTCTCTACAATCGTGCGGATCCGGTCGGTCTCCTTAATGCGCAGTTCGCCGGCGTCGCGGACGGTGAGACCTTCTTCGGAAGCGGCGCCCAGCACGGCCAGAACGGGGATCTCGTCGATGAGCGCGGCCGTGAGCGCGCCTTCCACCACGCCGCCCCGCACCGGCGCATGCTCCACCAGGATGTCGCCTACTAGTTCGCCATTGGCGCTCTCCAGGTTGGGGATGCGGATGCGCGCGCCCATGCCGCTGAGCACATCGAGCAGCGCGGAGCGCGTGGGATTCAGGCCGACGCCGTGAATCGCCAGCCGCGAACCGGGCACCAGCAGCGCGGCCACCATGAAGAACGCGGCCGAGGAAAGGTCGGAGGGCACGGCCAGGTCGCGGCCGGTCAGCTTGGGCCGCCCGGTGATCGCGATCTTCTGCCGCTCGATCGTGAGATCGGCGCCAAACTCCCGCAGCGCGATTTCGGTGTGATCGCGCGTGCGCACCGGCTCAATCACCGAGGTCTGGCCTTCGGCAAACAGGCCCGCGAACAGCACGCAAGTCTTCACCTGCGCGCTGGGCACGGGCAACGCGTAGTGGACGGAATGAAGGGGCGCCCCTTCAATCTCCAGTGGCGGATATTTTTCTTCGCGCGCGCGGATCGAAGCCCCCATTTCCGCGAGCGGGCGCATGATCCGCTGCATCGGACGCCGCGAAAGCGATTCATCGCCGCCAATCCGGCTGGCAAAATGTTGACCCGCCAGAATGCCGGAGAGCATGCGGATGGTGGAACCGGAGTTGCCGGCGTCGAGTTGCCGGCCGGGAGCGCGCAGCCCGTCGAGCCCGCGCCCCTGAATGGTCACTTCAGTTCCCTGGACGTCGATTTCGACGCCCAAATTGCGCAGGCAGCCGAGAGTGGAGTGGCAATCCGCGCCGGTTGAGTAGTTACGGATTCGCGTCCGGCCATTGGCCAGCGAGGCGATCATGGCATAACGGTGGGAAATCGATTTGTCGCCCGGTAAAACAATGCTGCCGGACAGAGGAGAAGCGGGACAGATATGTTGTTGCATCCGAAAGTACCAGAGTACCAAGCGCCAGCGGCGGAAGCGTGCGATGCGTTACCATGAGCCGCTGGAAGACTGCCATGGCTTTTCAACTGTTCTCGCCCGGATTTGTGGAAAGCGGATGGATTCCCGAACTGCACACTTGCCAGGGCGCCGATATTTCCCCGTCTTTGGAGTGGAGCGGGGAGCCTGGAGAGACGCGCAGCTTCGCCCTGCTTCTGGAGGACCCGGACGCTCCCGGCGGCATTTGGACGCACTGGCTGCTCTGGGACATTCCCCCGAAAGTGCACAACCTGGCGCAGGGACTCAAGCCGGGAACTTTGGGAGTGAGCGGCCGGAACGATTTTCAGAAGCTGGGCTACGGAGGCCCGTGCCCGCCAAAGGGGCACGGGGCGCACCGTTATTTCTTCAAACTATACGCACTAAATGTCCCGACCCTCAGCTTGGCGGAAGGCAGCAGCAAGCGCGATGTCGAGAAAGCCACCAAAGATCATGTGCTCGCCCAGACACAGTACATGGGCCGGTACGAAAGGCGATAGCGCCAGGCGATCGCGGCTTGTAAGAACCTACACGCGCCGCACCAGGTATCCGATCAACATCAGCACAAACACGATAATGAACGCATAGAACAGCAATTTCGCGGCTGCTGCGAAGGTCGCTGCGACGAACCCGAATCCCAGGATGGCGGCAATCACCGCCAGAACGAAAAATATCAGTGCCCATCTGAGTAGCATCTCCAACCCTCCGGGCAACGGTCCGCAGTTAACCTGCCACTTGACGGCATCGGTTGAGCGTCGATTACGATCGAAGACGTATGGTCTATACCTGTTTCGAGATGGTTCGGGATTGCCGCGCAAACCGGCCCGAAGGCTGGTCGTACTTCATTTCCAACTACCTTCCGGTGATCCGCAGAATTGTGCGGCATTACCGGCCGGAGTCCACAGTTGCGGAGGTTGACATTGTGGCCGCAATCCGCGATCCGCAGTCCAGCCTGTTTGCTTCGGTCGATCCGGTTCCGGAGCGGCCGTTTGTCGCCGCGATGCGCCAGCATGTGCTGGGCGCGCTCGATCGGATGGCGCCTGTGCCGGAACCGGAAATGGGAATCGATCTGGAGTCGCTCACCGCGGCCCTCGAGCCCCTTACGCTGCTTGAAAAGCAGGCGGTCTGGCTGGAGACGATGCGGTATTCACCGGCCGAAACGGCGGCCATGCTGCGTTCCGCGCCCGCTACTATCGAAAAGATTCGCGATAAAGCAGGCGAGCGCCTGCGTGCTGAAACGAACCACTGGAGCGCGGCGCTGTTGCCGGATAACGGCCGGCAGTTAAGCCTGGCGGCCGAGGCTTCCGGCACACAAGGATGCTTGCCGGCGAAGGCATTTCTCGATATGCTCGATGGGCGCACCACCTGGAAAGGCCGGGAAGATCTGGAGAGACACGCCCACGGCTGCTGGCGCTGCATTGATCATTTCTGCCGCTTAGTGGAGACCGTCGAGTTGTTGCGGGGCGTGCAGCCGCTCCCGGACACGGAGGCCAAACCATTGTGCGAGCTGCTGGGTATTCCGGCGGCGAAACAGCCGGGGTGGAAACGCCTTTTTGGCGCGCGCACGGGAGCGTGAGGGCGGTTATGATAGTGTCTCGTCTCCATTCGTGACTCGCTTCCCTTTTCTGGACTGGATGCGCGGACTCGCCGTAGTCATCATGATCCAGTGCCACGTGTTCAACTCACTCACCCGGCTCGACGCGCGCCACAGCGCTGTCTATATCTTCACCCAGTTCGTGGGCGGTATGGCCGCGCCATTGTTTCTATTCATGGCCGGTATGACTACCGGCTTTTTAATGGACCGGCTGGAGGCGCGCGGGCTCACGCCCCTCCGCCGCTGGCTGGTGGCGCTCAAACGCGCGGGATACCTGTTTGTCATAGCCTACCTGTTCCGCTTCACGAACACTCTGTTCGCCTGGAATTTCGCGGCATTCCTGAAAGTGGATATTCTCAACTGCATGGGCCTGGCGATGGCCGTATTTTCCGCGGCGGCTATGTGGGATTCCGCCCGCCGCGTCCGGGGCGCGATCGCGGTCGCGGTGCTGATCGCCATTCTCGCGCCGGTTGTGAGCGGATTCGACTGGAGCCGCACACCCGCAGTCCTTCACTATTACATCGCTCCGGGCCCGGACCGCGCGCAGTTTCCGTTCTTTCCGTGCGCCGCGTATCTGGGATTCGGGATTGCCGCCGGGTCGTTGGTCAAGAGCGCGGACAAGGCGGATAGCCCCGGCCATCTGGATAGCCTGATGCGCTGGCTGTTCCTTACGGCGATGGGGACGTTTCTGGCAGCGGAGTACTTTTCCAATCTGCCGTTCTCCATCTATGCCGCGTCCGATTTCTGGAGGAGCAGCCCGGGCCTGATTTTCATTCGCCTGGCGATCATGCTGGCCATGCTGGCAGGCGCGTATCTGTGGACCGAATATCTGGCGCGCCCGGGTTGGAGCTGGATGCAGACTCTGGGTAAAGCGTCGTTGCTCGTCTATTGGGTCCACGTGATGCTGGTTTATGGAATCACCGCCGAGCCCTGGAAGCGTTCGCTTGCTCCAGCCGGTTCCGCCCTGGCGGCTCTTACGGTGCTGGTTTGCATGATCGCGCTGGCCGAAGCGCGCTTGCGAAAATTCCGGTGGAACGGCAATGCCCGTTACCTGCAGCCAGGGCCGCGCGCCAGAGGCGCTCGAGCGCACGCAGCCGCGAAGTAAAATCCCGCCGCGATAATTTTCCGCTTGACACCGGCGTTACTTAGTACTAATAAATTAGTATGCGTCCGCGAAGCAAGACCCTAACCGGGCAGGAACTGGAAATCATGAAAATCGTCTGGGAGCGCGAGCGCGCTACCGTCCGCGACGTTTATGAAGCTCTGCTCGAGCGCCGTAAAGTTGCCTACACCACGGTCATGACCATGATGAAGATCCTGGAGCAGAAAGGCTTCCTGAAGAAATCGCAGGAGGAGCGCGCCTATGTATACCGCGCCGCCCAGCCCAAACGGCAGGTGATCGGCGTGATGGTGCGCGATTTCATCAACCGCGTCTTCAACGGCTCCGCCGAGCCGTTGCTGGTGCACCTGGTGGAAGAGCATCACCTTTCGCCGAAGGACCTGGAAGAAATTGCCAGGCTTCGAAAGAAGCAGGGGCGCAGCCATGAACCTCGATAATGCCGCGGCGTGGAGCCTGCAGATTGCCGTGGTCGTGGCCGCGGCGGGGCTGGCCGCAACTGTACTGCGCCTGCGCGCGCCGGGAGCCCGGCTGTTGTATTGGCAAATGGCGCTCCTGGCGTCGCTCGTGCTGCCGTTCGCGCGACCCTGGAGAGAACGGCCGATGGCGGCGGACGTTTCCGTTTCCAATGTCGTGTTGGCCACCGGCTCCGCCGGGACTGCGCATCATCTCCCTACCCTGCGCGAAGCGGCGCTGTGGCTGCTGTTGGCTGGAATTGGCCTGCGCCTTCTCTGGCTCTCGATAGGGTTGTGGCGGCTGGGGCGCTATCGCCGCCAGTCGACGCCGTTCGGCGAGCGTGACGGGGCCGCGCTTCTGCTCTCGGAAGCCATCGCGAGTCCGGTCACCTTCGGCGCGCGGCGTCCGGTGGTGCTGCTGCCCGCGCGCTTCCCCGAATTCGACGCTGTCACGCGGGAAGCGATTCTCTGCCACGAACTTCTGCATGTGCGCCGGCGCGACTGGCTGTACACGCTGGCCGAGGAAGTGGTGCGCGCCATCTTCTGGTTTCACCCCTTCATGTGGTGGCTGCTGGGCGAAATCGCCCTGGCTCGCGAAGAAGAAGTGGACCGGTTGGCGGTTGCCCAAACCCGCGCACGCGACAAATACGTCGATGCGCTGCTCGCCATCGCCGGAGCCGGCAGCCAGCCCGATCTCGCCCCGGCTCCGCTGTTTCTGCGCAAACGTCACCTGAAGCGGCGAGTGCTTTCGATTTTGAAGGAGGTCCGTATGTCCAAAACGCGCTTGGTTTCTTCTCTGGCGGGGGCACTGGGAATCCTGGTGGCCGCCTGCTGGTTAGCTGCGGCCACATTCCCGCTTTCGGCTGCATCCGACTCAGTAACCGATTCGCCCGGAGTACAGGTGGATACGGGCGGCGCGCCGCTCATGCATCGCGCGCCGGTGCTGTATCCGGAGAGCGCCCGCAAACAGGGCATCTCCGGAACGGTGGCGGTGCAAGCCGCTGTGGATGCGAGCGGCGATGTGACCGATGCCCAGGTCTTGAGCGGGCCGCAGGAACTGCGCAAAGCCGCGCTGCAATCGGTGTTGCAATGGCACTTTGAGGCGGATGCCGGAGCCAGGTCCCACCAGGTGACGATCAGCTTTCAACCCAGTACGGCGCCTGCAGTCGTCCCGCCAGCCGCGTCCCCGGGGATTCGGTTGGCCGGAAGCATCCTGAGCCATATCGTAGTGATAGGAATTTCTGATGCCGCTCGCGCCCAGTTGCTGGCCCAACTACCGGTTCATCCCGGCGACAAATTGCAAGGGAGCAGTGACATCAACCGGATCAGATCCGCGGTGGCCAACTTCGATCCGCATCTGACCGTCTCCTTTTTGATTCCTGTACGCGATCCCAACCAACAATCCCCCAGCGAGGTTGCAATCAAGGTCGCGCCGCGGGCTGAGCCAAGTACCGAACTGCGCGTGGGCGGCAATGTCCAGGCGGCCAAGCTGATCTTCCAGCCCAGACCAACCTATCCGGCAGAAGCCAAACAGGCACACATCCAAGGCGTCGTGAAGCTGGATGTCTCCGTCGCCGCCGATGGAACTGTACAGAACATCGACGTCGTCAGCGGCCATCCGCTACTCGTGCCGGCGGCAGTCGAAGCTGTCAAGCAATGGGTCTATCAGCCGACACTGCTGAACGGAAATCCGGTTCCCGTCGAAACCGAAGTCGATGTGAATTTTACGCTGTCGCAGTAGCGGCGTTACGCCCGCTCCAGATACGTCCCCTCAGCCGTATTCACGCGGATCTTTTCGCCTTCGGTAATGAAGGGCGGCACCTGCACGACCAAGCCGGTTTCGAGCTTCGCCGGCTTGGTCACGTTCGAAACCGTGGCGCCCTTCAATCCCGGTTCGGTTTCGATCACCTTCAGATCCACCGTGGCGGGCAGTTCCACACTGATCGGTTTGCCTTCAAAAAATTCGATGGTAACGCGCAACTGCGGAATCAGGTATTGCGGTGCGTCCCCGAGCAGTTCCTTGGTGAGGTGCATCTGCTCGTAGGTCTCGGTGTTCATGAAATAGTAGTACTCGCCATCGTCATACAAGTACTCCATTTCCTGCTCCTCCAGGTTCGCCTTCTCCACACGGTCTTCCGACGAGAACCGGTGCTCGAACATGGAGCCGCTGCGCAGATTGCGCATCTTGGCCTGGACAAATCCGCGAAGATTGCCGGGCGTGCGATGGTTGACGCTGAAGACGGAATGCAATTCCTTATTGAAGAGAATCACCATTCCGGGCCGCAATTGTGTGGCGGAAACTTGCATAAACTCCTTCGTGCTTGGATCGATCGATTCGTTCGATTACACAGTATAACAACCGTGCGGCGGCGCTCATCCTTCAATGAGAAGACGCTCCCGGGCGGGCGGGGTCGCCGGGCGCGTATTGTGTGGCGGAAACGTTCGGCGCCCGGGGACTCCTGTTTCGGCGGCTAGTCGGATGGAGACTGGGACACAGATGGAGAGGAAGACCAGCCCTGGGTTTTATTCCACCAGTTATCGACTTGTTGGACTGCCGAGGCGTTTGCGGCAGACGGGCTGGGCTGAGCCAGATACGAAGTAATCTGCTGGCTCAATTGAGCGGCTTCATCGGCGTGCGGCGTGCCCTCGGACTGATAGGTCTGGAGCGCGGAAGCGGCCTCGCGGAGAGGCGCCCGCATATCCGCATACCGGCCCTGGGAAGCCATGTCGCGCGCCAGGATCAAATTCTGGCGGGCCTGCACCAACGGCCGGTCCTCGGCCACGTACACCATATCGACGCGGTCCTGCACGGCTTTCAGGTTACTATCTGCCGCGTCGGTATTGCCCTCCTGCAAAGCCATGTTCGCGGCTTCCAGGTCTCTTCGGGCGGCGTTCACGTCGAGCGAAACACTGGTAAAATCCTGGGTCACATCTTGAGCTACGAGCTGCCGGCCATACCGCGGCTGTGCATTTTCCGGATTGAGCGGTTCGTTCTCCTCGCCGTTCTCCTCGGCCTGTGGCTCGTTATTGGGTGGCTCGTTGGCCTCGCGGTTCGCCTGTTCTTGATTCGGCGCCTCCCCGGCATTAGTGGCATGCTCCTGCTGCTCAGCGGCGGTTTCGTTGTCCCGGTTGAACGCCGTCTGCCGCCTTTCGCGGGTAATTGGGCGCCACACCGTGATCTGGCCGAACTCCACGTAAATCGGGATCACATTTGCCTGCCGGCGGTTGCTGCCGGTCATCCGGTCGATCCGCCGGATGTCGTGTAGCGCGCTCTGAATGCACTCGCTGGCCATCGAACTATTTCCTTGTGAAATATCCGCCCGGGCCTGATTGGTATCTCGCAGAACGCGGGTAGCCAGGCGAGATTCCATCAGTTCCCGATTACTGTTTCCGGAATTACTCGCTGTATTTCCATTATTCGCTGCATTATCGTTTGAGGAGTAGGAGTCATTAGTGCTGGGGCATCCGTTATTAGATAAAGTCTCGTTCCGCCAATTGTTAGTGCCTTCCGCGGCCGTGTTATCGGGTTGCGCGGTAGTATTTTGTTGTTGCGGAGTATTACTTTGTTGCTCACTGTTAGGGTAAGAGGATTGCGCGAAAGCGGCACCTCCCGCCAATAACAGAGAGCACATGATCGGTAAGTACCTCATATACCCTCCATCTTCAGGTTAGCTCCGGTGAATTTTCTATTTGCGCCAATTCACGGCGCAACTGTAGTGTTGCCAACCGGCCATCGCCAGGCCCGGCGGGAATGAGGTTACAATCGTCCGGTGCACGCGCGGCGTATGATTTGTCTGGTGCTCGGGCTATGGCTGGGGGGCATGGCCGCGGTGGACTGGATTGCCGGCCAAAACCGTCTGGCGGCGAATATCTCCGCGGAAAACGATCCTGCCGCGGAGGCCGCCGCTCAGACTCTCGGAAAACCGGCCGCGGAATGGCTTCTGCGCCGCCAGGCTTCCGCGCAGAACCGGAGGCTTTCCGAAACCTGGGGCGAAATGCAAGCAGTACTGGGTAGCGCCTTTTTGTTATTTGTACTGTTCGGCAGCCAGGAAGGTAAGCTCACGTTATTCCTGGTATTACTCATGCTAGTGACAGTTATGGTTCAGTTATTCGTCTTTGTGCCCCAACTGAATCTGCCGGACGGCGCTGCGGCGCGGGGTTCCACCGCCGGGTGGGCCGTTTGGGGCAATCGGGCGGGGGAAATTCTGAAGGCCTGCTTCGGTCTAGCGCTCGCCTTGAGACTGATCTCGCGGCGGCAAGGATCAGGATACTCCGGGAAGAATATCGATCTGGTCGATAAACCCAATCACGGCCATATCGATCGGTGATTGCGGGCGGCCGGCCGCCGAAGAGGCCGCATAGCCATCGGTAGTGAGCAGCACCCGATCGCCCACGCCGGCATCCACCGCGTCCAGGGCGATAACCGCGTCGCCGCGGTCGGATCCATCCAGGTTTAGCGGCTGCACCAGCAGCAGTTTGCGGCCCTCATGACTGGCGTGCTTGTGGGTGGCCACCAGTTCGCCAATCACGCGAGCGATCAACATGCGCGGCCTTTTCGGCTGGTTTTCGCCTCGCGCGGAGGCGCCGGATCGGAAACTGCCGCCGGGCGCTTCACATGTACCTCATCCACAATTCCCACCACGGTGGCATCGGAAGAAACCTCTTTGGGCAGGAACGGGAAACAAGCTTCGCGGCCGCGCACCCAATAGATCAACTCGCCCGCCCCGGCGCCGGAGGAATCGGCGCAGATCAGGCGCTTGCCGGTTGGGTTCAGTTCGGGAGTGAGCGGCTGCACCACCAGGAAACGCAGCCCTTCCAGTTGCGGATTCTTGGCGGTGGACCACACGCAGCCGATGACGCGCCCCAGGAACACGGCTAATCCAACTTTCTAATCCAAACGCACGTCGTCCACGATGCCGACGATCGCGGTATCGACCGGCGTGTCTTTGCAGCCTTCGGCCATACGCGCGGAACTGCCGGAAACCGCCAGCACCCGCTCCCGGTAACCGGCGCTCACGGTGTCGACGGCCACTACGTAGCCGGCTTCGTCTTTGCCCTCGGGCGAAACCGGCTTGAGGATGAGCAGCTTCTTGCCTTCGAGGCGGGAATCTTTGCGGGTAGCGACCACGGTCCCCACGACGCGCGCCAGAATCATGCCAGTGACTACTTCGCGGAGGCGGCCTGGCTGGCCGGCGGAGCCGATCTGCCGATCGGCAAAACGTCTTCCAGGCTCTGGTGCGGCCGCGGGATGACGTGCACGGCAATGAGTTCGCCCACCCGCCGGGCGGCAGCCGCTCCGGCATCGGTAGCCGCGCGCACGGCGGCCACATCGCCGCGCACCAGCGCGGTCACGTAACCGGAACCGATCTTCTCCCATCCCACCAAAGTCACTTTGGCGGCTTTGACCATGGCATCGGCGGCTTCGATCATCGCCACCAGGCCACGAGTCTCAATCATTCCTAATGCTTCACCCATTTCCGTTCTCCCCAGTTCCCGCTGCTATGCCGGCCCCCGGCTGTCGGCGGCGGGCCGCGCGGCGGACCGCAACGCTTCATCTACCAGGCCGATCAGCTCGCTGCGTGTTACCCAGAACCGCTCTTCGGTTTGCGAACCCAAATCCTCGGCCGCGATCGGGCATTCCGGCTGCCCGCTCGACGCCGCCTTTACGCCGTAGCGCGTGCGCGAATCGAGCAGCTTCTCTACTTCCTTGCGCGGCAGCACGTTCGGGCCGCCCAGCATTTCGGCCACAAACTGAATGCGCGCGCTATGTTCCACCGTCTCCATGCGGAAATACGCCTGAAGTAAGTCTTCTCCGTACGCCACCACGCCATGATTCGCCATCAGCAGCGCATTGTGCCGGGGAATGAGAGGCCGCATCGGAGCAGTCAGTTCAGCCGTGCCCGGAAGGCCATACTCCGCAATCGGCACGCAGCCGAAACTGATAATCACTTCGGGCAGCAAGGCCAGATTCAGCGGTTTGCCCGCGGTGGCAAACCCGGTGGACACCGGCGGATGAGCATGCACCACCGCCTGGATCTCGGGCCGCAGATCGTAAATCGTCAGATGCATGTTGATCTCGGTGGTCCGCTCGCGCGTGCCCGAAAGCTTGTTGCCGCGCCGGTCCAGAACGATCAGATCGCCGGCCTGCATCATGCCCTTCGACATGCCCGTGGGCGTGGCCAGAATGCGGTCCCCATCCAGACGCATACTGATGTTGCCGTCATTGGACGCCACCCATCCTTTTTCAAACAGCAACCGGCCGATGCGGATGATCTCGTCGCGGGCTTGCTGCTCAGAGGGGCGCTCGGTCTGCTGCGTCACGGGACTTCCGATTGTAGCAGAATGCCGGTTTTCGGGTCCGGCGCGGAATGAATAGTAAAATGAGGCAGATGGAAACCCGCCGGATGTGCCCGCATTGCCGGGCATTCATCACCACCAGCGATCGCGTTTGCCCCTACTGCAACGAAAAGGTAGGCGCGCGGGCCATCGACCGGCGCAGTCCCTCGCCCATCTTGGGATTCATTCCGCATGCGCAGTTCGTCACGGCGGTTCTGGTGACGATCAATATCGCAATCTATATCGCCAGCTACCTGAATCCTTCCTTGGTCGAGGCCGGTGCAAAGGCCCGCTTCCAGATTCGCGAAGGCCAGTGGTGGCGGCTGGTAACGGCGAATTACCTGCACGGCGGCCTACTCCACATCGGAATGAACATGTGGGTGCTGTTCGATGTGGGCGGCCAGGCGGAGCAGGTCTATGGCGCGAGCCGCGTGCTGGTAATTTATTTCCTCTCCGGAATTGCCGGTTTTTATGCGAGTTACCTCTGGAGCGCGGCCCCTTCGCTGGGCGCCTCGGCGGCCATCATGGGATTGATCGGCGCCATGATCGCGCTCAGCGTGCATCATCGCAGCGCCATGACGGCGGCCATTCGCTCCACCTACATCCGCTGGGTGATCTATATTCTCATCATCGGCATCCTGCTGCCGGGCATTGATAATGCGGCCCACTTGGGCGGCCTCGCCGCCGGCTTCGCCGTCGCGTATTTCGCCGGCCTGCCGCGCTGGGAAGGTTCCGCCGCGGAACAGGCGTGGCGGATCGCATCTTATGGGTGCATCGCCGTGACCGCTTTCTGCTTCTTCGAGATGTACCAGTGGCTGGCCCGCTCGCCGCAACAGTTCTAACCGGCAGCCGCCGGACGAAAGCATTGCGGCATCTTGTGCCAGACGCTACACTAGAGGCAGTTCGCCTCTCTCTTCCCCGGTCGTCTAATGGTAGGACAGCGGCCTTTGGAGCCGTGAATCGTGGTTCGAATCCATGCCGGGGAGCCACACATTCTGTATCAGAGAGTTGGAAGCACTTTGTCTAACCGTTGTACCGATTTTGTACAAGGAGTCGTTTCTCGTAAACAATTGTTCCTCCTGCGCTTATCTATCAGAGCATGGATTCCAAAATCGAACCAATGCCGCACGCGGCATAAACTTTAACTTCCGACCGTGACCGAACTTGGCCGCCCGGACGAACTACCTTACGGAAGTCAACTCCGTTTTATCGGGACCTCGCAGGAGAATCGCAAATATGAAAGCAGTGAATGGAATCCTGTGCGCAACGGCGTTAGTGGCGTTTTTTGCCTCGTTTGCCGGAGCCGCTAACATGACGATGACCGGCATGATCAGCGACAGCATGTGCGGCGCAAGCCACGGCAAAATGATGGAAATGCATAAAGATGCCAAGATGACAGACAGGGACTGTTCACTGGCGTGCGTTAAAAACGGTGGGAAGTTCGTCTTCGTCTCTAGCGGGAAGGTATACAGCATCTCAAATCAGAGCCTCGCATCCTTGACAAAGTATGCCGGGGAAAACGTCAAGGTAACCGGCGATGTCAACGGCGACACTATCGCCGTTTCGAAGATTGCTGCCAGCAAATAGATGTAGAGAACCGTGTGCGCGTGTCTGCCGCCGACGGCCATGTTCTATGGCAATACGACACGGTGAAGTCCTTCGAGACCGTAAACAAGGTTGCCGCAAAAGGCGGTTCGATGGGCGGGCCCGGTCCGACGGTTGCGGGCGGGATGCTTTTTGTCGGATCGGGCTTTCCCGGTGTCCAAAACGGGACGCCCGGCAACGTTTTGCTGGCCTTTGCCGCGCAGTAAGCAGCGGGCTTCCAGTCAAGTGCCCCGGGACTGCGTTGGTACTGGCTGCTTACCAGTACAGCGCCTCTTGCAAGCCGCCGCGGAATCGCATCCAATGGAGACGTGCTTGGAATACTCTATGCTCTTTTTGCGGTGTCCGCGGCCACCCAGCCAACCGGGCGTTCCCTGCCGCCGCAGCGATTGACGGCCTGCTCGATTGTGACCAAAGCCGACGTGGAGCAAGCGATCGGGCTGAGCGTGGCCGATGGCGCCGAGGAGATTCAGGGGAAGGTTTCGACCTGCGACTACGCGACGAGAACCGGCCTGATCTCGATTACCGTTCAGAACCTGGCGAGCAAGCCGGATCTCAAAATGGAGATTCAGGCGCTGCAGAAAGAAATCCCCGAAGGCGTCGTCCGCGATGCACCCGGCTTTCCCGAGGCCCTCTATTTAGATATTCCCGGCGCCGGAACGCAACTCCACATCTTGAACGGAGGCTTCCAACATCTCATGGTCTCGATTCTCGGGTTCGGAGACGCCTCGAAGGTCTCCGGTGCAGCGGTCCAGATTGCACGCAGGGCGTTGAGCCGGCTGTAAGGGCTACCAGTTGAAGCGGGCGAAGACCTTCAGCGTGCGCGGATTGCTGCTGAACGGCAGCGTCGGGTTGTTGAAATCGACGTTATTCACTTGCGCGAAGGCCAAGGCGCTGCCGCTATTCGTGGGCGTCAGCGACACGTTGTCGATTGCGCCAGCGGTGAACTGCGGATGGTTGAACACGTTGTAGGCCTGCGCACCTAAATCGACACGGAACCGCTCGGAGCCTGCGTGGAAGTGCTTAATCAGAGAGATGTCCACGTTGTCGATGGGACGGATCGGCTGCAGATTGCGGCCTCCGTTAGCATAAGCGCCGGGACCGGCCTGGATGTAGCGGGCATTCGGGTTTTTGGCGACATAGGCGACGATGTTTGCCAACTGCGAGGTAGGGGCAGTTGGTTGAACCACTGTGCCGTTGGCGGTCAATCCGTAAACGGCACTGCCCGTTCCCGCGACCCCGTTCGGATTGACGATAACGCGATCGGCGGCGGGATCGCTATTTAAGTTCGAATCCACGCCACTCTGCGGCGTGTAGTACTCGGGCGATTCGTAGGTGTAGATTGGCGCGATTTCCCAGTTGCCCACGAGGTTTCTCATCAACCAGTTGCGGCTCTGGCCGAACCAGGGAGCGTCGTAAACAATGGCGGCCGTGAGGCGCTGGCGGCGATCGAGAGCTGAAGACGCCTTTTCGGAGGCCAAGTCGCGGAAGTCTTGAGCGCGCCGCGGCGTGAGGTACGTGCTGGCGACTTCGGCCGTGCTGTTATCGATCAGGTGGCTCCATGTATAAGCAACCTGGTATTGGAGGCCCCGGGCGAACCGTCTGTTCAACTGCGCGGACAAGCCGTTATATTCCGAATACCCTAACGGCTCGTAACTAGTGATCGTGTTGGTGAAGCCTGCAGCCGCGTAAATTGGATCGAGCCCTACGGTGCAACCGGAACAGGGAATCGCGGCGGTCCGCAAAGCACCTTCCGTCAAAGATAGAGAGGAGAGAGTCGCGAGCGATGGCACCGACAGGAACGTCGGAATGCTATTGGAAGGTGTAACATCCGAAATTCGATTCAACTGTTCTTGTACGATCTGGTGAACGCCTTTGGTGCCGACGTATCGCACCTCGACCGTGTAGTCTTTGAGGAACACGTGCTGGACGCCGATGTTCCAGTTGATGGAGTACGGCAATGTGAGCTGGTTTGGGAGATAGGAAGCAGTGGCCGCGCGCGCGGCAGCGGGACTGCTGGATGTGAGCCCCTGGGCTGCGGTGATGCCGCCGTTCGCCAGGAAATTGGATAGGCCCGCGCCTTGTTCTTGCACCAGGCTGTAGAACTGCGGCGGAGCTGTATTCAGGCCGATGTTGTCGAACATAACTTCCGTCGCGATGCCGAAGCCCGCCCGAATGACCGTATTACCGGAGTGCCCGGGCGTATAAGCAACACCAACCCGCGGACCAAAACCATGAGGATCTGCGCTGGGAGCATTGAAGGTGAGCAAGCCAGGAACATTCGCGAGGGCGTTCAATTTCTGCATCTGCATTCCGATCGGCACGGTGGTGTACTCGTATCGCAAGCCCAAATCGATTGTGAGATTGCGCCGGGCGCGCCAGGTGTCCTGGATGTAGCTGTAGCTAGCTAGTTCGTTTCCGTAATATGTGGAACCGCCGATGGATCGCGCCGCCACGAGGTCAGGAGTGATATCGAGCAGGTAGTTCGCAACGGTAGAATACTCGTAAAGGCCACGAAGATACTGCACGAACTGCTCAGGCGAGATGTAATCCCGGAACTCTGTCCCGAATTTGACAGTATGATTGCCGTGAATCCAGCTCATGTTTTCGATGCCCTGGTACAGGTTATCGATTCGAGCTTGCGGGTAGGCGGGATTCGGCCCGATCTGCAAATTCACATCGGCAAAGAGCAGGGTGGGAAAGGCACTGAGGCCTGGAAAGGTCTGGTTGCCGACAGGGCTTGACTGGTTCTCACGTTGATACGCCAAACGCAACTCATTAGTCAGGTGGGGGTTGAAGGTGTGATATTCGGCGATGGTAGCAAGATAGTCACGTGCTTCAACCGGGGTATAGAAGGCCGGCAGGCCCGCGTCGACGCTATTGATTGCGTTACTGTGGTTGAAAATGAAGCGGCCCCGCAGTTGATCCGCATCGGTAATGTTGTAATCTACCGAGCCCACGCCGTAATAGCCGTTTTGGTAATTGGCGCCGGCAATGGGAATGATTCCCGTCGGCACCGTGACGTTGCCAACTGTGATAGGAGGGCCGCCGGCAGTTACGGCGGGCGCGACCGCATATTTTTCCATTACGCCCAAATTCGTCTGGCTGATGCCGGGCGCCGAAGCGAGAGTGCTGTAACCAGCGGAAGTGGGAGCGTAAACGGGCGCTCCCGCCGTGCTGGCCTGGCCGAGTGGATTGTATTCCAGGCTTCCGAAGAAGAATAGTTTGTTTTTAAGAATCGGACCGCCCACGTTAGCTCCCAGGTTGTTCTGGTCGTAGCGCGGCAGGGTGTATATGCCTTCATTCTTGAACGACTGATCGATGGCATTCAAGTTCCGATTCTGCAGGTAATCGTAAACGGTGCCGTGATACTCGTTGGTGCCGCTCTTGACGATAGTGTTGAACTGGCCGCCGGAGGAATGGCCGAACTCTGCGGAAAACTGGTTTTGCAGGACCGTGAACTCTTCGACGGATTCATTGGGAAGGTAAACCACCGGTCCGGTGACGGCCTTATCGTTATTGTCCACACCTTCGATTGTGAAGTTGTTGTTGCGGGGGCGCTGTCCACCTACGGAGGGGCCGGTGCCTACGCCCACACCGCCGTTGCTGGCCACGCCCGCTTGCAACAACGAGAGATTCAACACGCCCAAGGTTTCGGTCGCGGTCGGTAAATCGGCGATCTGCCTGGTGCTGTAAGTGTTCTGGATCTGCGCGGTGGTGGTGT
>Ga0209061_1002184_pt1 | contig 26282 bp, 25 predicted proteins | sample Coa_R1_10_FD_187157 | JGI IMG/M metagenome (GOLD analysis project Ga0209061, IMG submission 187157) | Surface soil microbial communities from Centralia Pennsylvania, which are recovering from an underground coalmine fire - Coalmine... | ecosystem: Environmental > Terrestrial > Soil >... | reverse complement strand
GCAGCGTGCCCGCGCCGATGAGCACGGCGTCGGCGCAGGCGCGCAGCAGCGCCATGACGAAGCGGTCGGCCGGCTCGCCGCGGCTGATCGCCGACCCGGAGGAGGGGTACTCCGGTCCGAGGGCGGTTGCGGCAGCGGCCGGGGGGATGGCCGGGCTGGGCTACTACCTCACCGTCACCGGCAAGCTGACGGCCGACACCGGCTGGGGCCGCAGAGTCCGCCCGCTCGGTCCGTTCAGCGTGCAGATCCACGCCCCGGCGACGACGGTGTTCGATGTGGTGGCCGCGCCGTACCTGGGGCGGACGCCGCGGGCGATGGCCGGCAAGCTGCGGGTGCTCGAACGGGGGACGGACATGGTGCTCGCCGAGCCTTACACGCCGGTGCTCGGCGGGCGGCTCACCGCCACTACGGTGGAGACCGTCACGTTCGACCGGCCGCGCCGGGTCGCCTTCCGGCTGGTCCGCGGGCCGGTGCCGCAGGTGACCGAGGAGTTCAGCCTCAGCGAGCACGACGGGGGCACCACGCTGGCCTACGCCGGGGAGCTGGGCGCCGACTTCGGCGCTGCCGGGCGGTGGTGGGCGGGCCAGGTCGCCGCCCCGTGGGAAGCGGCGGTGCGCGCCTCCTTCGCTGGCATCAAGGCCGAGGCAGAACGCCGTGCCGGGCCGGGCGGCGGCTGAACCGGGCCCGGGCCGGGCCGGCTGGCGGGCCCTCGCCCGGGTCAGTGCATGGGTATGAGGACCTTGTTGATGATGTAGACGGTGGCGTTGGCGGTGTGCAGGTTGCCGCAGGTCACGGCGGCGTTGTTGACCTCATAGACGGCGCCCATCTTCGATGCCTTGAGCGTGCTGCCTTCCAGGGTCGTCAGCGTCATCCCGGCGGCCAGGTCGGCCGGGGTGATGTGGCCGTCCACGACGTGGTACTTCAGGATCCTGGCGAGTTCGGCCGTGCTGCTCATCATGGTCATGTCGTGCGCGGTGAGGTTCTTGAAGGCGGCGTTGTCGGGGGCGAACACGGTGATGCTGGCCATCGAGTCAAGCGTGCTGGTCAGCCCTGCCTTGTTCACCTCGGCGGCCAGCGTGGTGATCAGCGGGTTATGGCTGGCCGCGGTGACCACGGGATCGGTCATCATGCCGTGCATGCTGCCCATCCCGGCGGCGGGGATCATGCCGCAGTCGGTTCCGACCGTCCCGGCCGTCGCGGTCGGCTCGGTCATGGACGCCGAGGGGTGGGCGGAGGTGGGTGTGGCGGGCGCCGCGGCCGAGGTTCCTGAGCTGCCGCAGGCGGCTGCGGTCAGCGCCAGCGCGGCCGCGGTCGCTGCCATGGCCAGCACGCCGGTCCTGCTCGTCTTGTTACTGTCCGGGGTTCGCATGCCTGTCCTCATTTCCGGGTTGCGGGGAGCGTCTGGCGCCGGCCGCTAGCTGACGGTGACCGTGACGGCGGGGTATCCGGTGGCGCCGTTGGGCTCGGGCGGGGCCTGGGCGGGGGTCTGGGTGTATCCGGTGCAGTCGGTGGCGCGGGCCTGGATCAGGTGCCGGCCGGGGGCGGCGTCCCAGTCCCACACCCACTGCCGCCAGGTGTCGATGCCGGGCACGGCGGCCAGCCGGGCCTGCTGCCAGGGGCCGCGGTCGATCCGGACCTGCACCGCGTCGATGCCCTTGTGCTGCGCCCACGCCACCCCGGCGACGGCAGTGCGGCCGGCCGGGACCGGGCTGCCGCCGGGGACGTCGATGCGGGACTCGGTCTTGACCGGCGCCCGCTGCGACCAGCCGCGGCCGGCTGACCAGTAGGCCACGGCGGCGGCGTAGGTGGTCACCTCGATGTCGGTGATCCACTTGCACGCCGACACGTACCCGTACAGGCCGGGAACCACCATCCGGGCGGGGAAGCCGTGCGCGACCGGCAGCGCGGCGCCGTTCATGGCGACCGCGAGCAGCGCGTCCCGGCCGTCCATCACGGCCTGCACCGGGACGCCGGAGGTGAACCCGTCCGCGGAGGTGCACAGCAGCTGGTCCGCGCCGGCCCGGATCCCGGCCTGGCGCAGCAGGCCGGCCAGGCTGGCGCCCAGCCACCGCGCGTTGCCGATGTAGGGGCCGCCGACCGGGTTGGACACGCAGCACAGCGTGATGTAGTCCTCGATGAGCGGGCGGCGGATCAGCTCGGCGAAGCTGACGCTGAGTTCCTTCCGGACCATGCCGTGGATGCGCAGCTGCCAGCTGGCGGGCGGGACCTGCGGCAGCACGATCGCGGTGTCCACCCGGTAGAAGGCGCCGTTGGGCGTGAGGAACGGGGCCAGGCCCGGGATCCGCAGCGCGCCGGCCGGCAGCGCCGGGGCGCGGACGGCGGGCGCGGGGATCCGCAGCGACGCCCGGGCGGTCGTCACGCTGAACCGCTCCGCCAGCAGCCGGCCGGCCAGCACGCCCGCCGCGGCGGCGCCCGCGGCCGCGCCGCTGACCACCAGGAAATGCCTGCGGCCGGGCCTCGGCCCGGCCAGCGGGCCCGCCGCGGCGCCGCTGGCGGGCGGGACCGGCGATGCGGACGGCCCGGGCGGCACCAGCTGTGCCGGCGGCCGGGCCGGAACCGGAAGTCTCGCGGCTGCCCCGGCGCTCTCCTGGCCGCGCTGAGCGTCAGGCGGCGCGGCGGCCGCCCGGCCGACTCTGGCGGCGCGGATGAGGGCGAGCATCGCCACTACCCCGGCCGCTGGGGCCGCTAGCGCCGGCAGCACATCGGCGGCGGTGGCGCCGGGCCTGGTCGCCGCGGCGAACACGCCCACGGCGGCGAAGACCGCGAGCCCGGCCAGGCCATACCAGAGCCGGCGCATGGCAAGCATGCCGAGGATGGCGGCGAAGACCGCCAGCACCACCACGATGCCGCCGACCAGTATTTCCTTGTCGTGGCCGCCGAACTCCCTGATCGCGAAGTTCTTCAGCCAGGGCGGCGTGTAGTCGATCTGCAGCTGGCCGACCACCACGACCGGCGAGCTGCCGGGGCTGATAATGCCCGCGACGAGCTGGCCCGCGCCGACCGCCACCGCGCCGGCCAGCACGCCCGCGATGACGCCCCGGCCCGCGCGGGTCCCGCCCAGATGAGCTGCCACACCCGTTATTCGGCACCGGGCCAGCGCCGCATTGCCCGGCGCCGCCGCGGGCGCGCCGCGGTCATCCGGGCGCCAAGACACGCGGGCACCGGCGCCGAATAACAACTGTGAGGACAGGCAGCAGCCGCATATCGCCCAAGGGCGGCACCTGGACCGGCCACGCGCCCGGCACCGGCCTTGAGGCCCTGCTCGGCCAGGCGGCCCGGGGCGAGGCGGACGCGTTCGAGGCCGTCTGCCGTCAGATCGCCGCGCCGGTGTTCGGCACCGTCCGCGCCGTAGTGCGTGATCGGTCCCAGTCCGAGGAGGTTGCCCAGGAGGTGCTCATCGAGGTCTGGCGCGCCGCGTCCCGGTTCGACGCCCGCCGCGGCAGCGCGATGGCCTGGGTGACGATGATCGCGCACCGCCGCGCGGTCGACCGGGTCCGGTCCGAGCACAGATCAGCCGAACGGGAGCTGCGCGCTGCCTCGCACGCGGTCCCCTACGACGACGTGACGGAGACCGTGCTGGCCAGCCTGGACGCCGAGCGGGTCCGCCGCTGCCTGGGATCGCTGACCGACCTGCAGCGCCAGGCCGTCACCCTGGCCTACTACCGCGGCTACACCTACCGGCAGGTCGCCGCCCTGCTCGAAGTGGCGGCCGGCACGGTCAGCACCCGGATGCGCGACGGCCTGATCCGGCTGCGCGACTGCCTGGAGGTGGAGCGATGAGACCCGGCCGGCCCGAGCCGCACACCCTGGCCGGCGCCTACGCCCTGGACGCCCTGGCCGGCACCGACCGGGCCCGGTTCGAACGGCACCTGACCCGGTGCGAGCAGTGCGCCCTGGAGATCCGCGGGCTCTGCGAGGCCACCGCCCGGCTGGCCGCCGCAGCGGCCTGCGAACCCCCTCCCGGGCTGACCGAACGGGCGCTGGCCGCCGCGGCACGGACCCGGCAGCTCCCCCCGGCCGCCCCCCGGGACTCCGCGCCCTGGCCGGCCCGGCCCGCGGCCATAACCGGATCGGCCGGCCCCGGATATCGTGCCGCCGGCCCGCGCTGGCGCGGCTGGGTGCCGAGGCTGGCGCTCGCCGCAGCCGCGGCCGCCACAGCCGTCGCCGTGTTCCTCGGCGTGGCCGCCGGCACCGCGGCGCACCGGGCCGGTGAGCAGCAGCTGTACGCTCACGCGATCGCCGCGGTGCTGACCGCGCCGGACGCGACCATGCTCAGCGGACGGGTCACCACCGGCGGGGCCGCCACCATCGTGATGTCCCGCCGCGACCGCGCGCTTGTCTTCGCCGCCGCCGGGCTGCGCCCGCTGCCCTCCTCCGAATGCTACGAACTGTGGCTGATGGGACCAGGCGGGGACAGGCCCGCCGGCATGCTGCCCGACCCCGGGCAGGGCATGACCGGCCCGGTGATCGCCTCCGGCCTGACAGCCGGGGACCGCCTGGCCCTCACCATCGAACCCGCTGGCGGGGCACCGCACCCAGGCGCCACGATGATCCTGGTCATCGCCCTGTGAGCAGGCCCGGCCGGCTGCGGTTACAGGTCTTCGGCGTAGCTGGCCGGCTAACGACCCCGCCCACCCGCATCCGGGCCCCCCGCTGACCTGCCCGAACCGCCCTAACGTGCGATCCGGTTCCGATGTAGGTCCGCCCCCGTAGCACGCCGTCACTACCAGGCCGGTGACGGCCAGCCGCAGGCCGGCGACCACCGTGCCCTTGCCTCGGGCCGACAGCGGCAGCCACAGGTTGACCGCGAGCAGGCCGACCGCGACCGCGGCGAGCCCGCCGCCGACCTCGACCACGTCCTCCTGCCTGGAGGCGACGCCGAGCGGCAGCAGCCAGGACGCGGCCAGCCAGGCCAGGAACGTCGCCCGCGCCGGCGGCACCGAGCGCAGCGGCCGGTGCGTGACGACGGGCGTCAGGTGGTGCAGCGCGCCCAGGACGCCCATCGACAACGTCGCCAGCACCCCCAGGTGGACCGCTGCCACTACCGGGTCGGCGGCCGGGTCCGCCGCGCCGGGACCGCTCGCCCAGGCAAGGGCCACACCGCAGCCCATCAGCCCGGCCGGTGCCGCGGCAAGGAAGCCCAGCGGCACCCCGGCGGGCGGCACGACGGCTGCCGCGGCATGCGGCCGCGGAACAGTTGTGCCCGCGGACCGCACTGCAGCCACATGCTCCGTGCCCTCCGTGCCCATGACGCTCCCCGCCGGTCGTGACAACGCTCCGCACCCGCCCTCCCCCGCCGGGCCGTGCGCGGAATCTGTGCCAGACTATGACTGTTAAAAACTATGTATATAAGAATAACAGGCCTCGCGGCGCCGGTCCGCCGGAGCAGGCCTTGCTCGATGAGCGACCCGCGGGGTCCTCACCTAGCCGTCCGCTCCGCCCACCCGTCCCGCGGGCCAACTAGCCGGGAAGGTCATGGCCATGACAACATCCCATTCGCAGATCCTCAGTCACCGCTACACCTCGGGATGGTGCGAGGCGGCCCTGCACGACCGGTGCAAGGGCAGCTATGCGGGCACCGCCTGCTCCTGCTCGTGTCACCGGGAGTCCGTTCGAGGGAAAAGGCTGCGGAGGAGAACCGCGGGTTCCGGCCCGCGCCGTGGGAATGACCCGAAGCCGGATCCACCGCAGCTAGCCGGAACCGAAGGAGAGGGAACATGGCGACGTTTGACGCACGGCCGGTCATCGCCGCGGGCGGCGAGCCGTTCAACGACATCATGGCGGCGGTGGCCGCCCTGGGCGAGGACGAGGAGCTGGTCGTGCTCGCGCCGTTCGAGCCGGTCCCGCTGGAAGGCGTGCTGAGCTCGCGCGGCTTCTGTTATGACGCCACCGACCTCGGTGACGGCGACTGGCGGGTAACGTTCCGCCGCCCGTCATGAGCCGCATCGCCGCAGGTCCTCCTGGCACCGCCGGCGTCGCTCAAGCCGGCGCGGCCGGCCAGACGGCCAGGCTGCTGATCGAAGTTAGCGCTCCGTTCCGCCTTGATTACGTAGTGTGGGCACTGCGCCGACGGGCGCACAACGAGGTGGACCGCTTCGACGTCGGCGCCTACCAGCGGGTCTTGTGCCCGGACGGCGAACCCGTCGAAGTCACCGTCCGCGAGCAGGCCGGGCCGGGGACGCCGCTGCTGAGCGCACAGCTGCGCCGGCCCGGCGCCCCGCCCGGCCCGGCCGCTGCCGCCGCGGTCCGGACGGTCTTGGAGCGCACGTTCGGCCTGGCGGCAGATCTTGCCGGGTTCTACGAGATCGCCGCCCGCGATGAGCGGCTGCGGCCGCTGGCGCTGCGGTTCCGCGGGATGCGCCCGCCGTGCTTCCCGACCGTCTTCGAGGCCATCGTCAACGCCGTCTCCTGCCAGCAGCTGTCCCTGGACGTGGGCATCCACCTGCTCAGCCGGCTGGCCCGCCGGTTCGGACCCGCGGTCTCCGGAACCCGGTCCGGGCAGGTGTACGGGTTCCCCGAGCCAGGGCGGCTCGCCGCCGCGGACCCCGCCGAACTGCGGGCCCTGGGGTTCAGCCGGGCCAAGGCCCGCGCCATCACCGCCATCGCCGCCAAGGTGGCCGCCGGGGACCTAGACCTGGAGGCCCTTCGCGACGCCGACGACGAGGGTGCCCGACAGGTCCTGCTCGGCCTGCCCGGCATCGGCCGCTGGAGCGCGGAGTACGTCCTGCTGCGCGGACTGGCCCGCTACCACGTGCTGCCCGGCGACGACGTCGGCGCCCGCAACAACCTGCGCCGCCGCTTCGGCCTTCCCGAGGACGCCGGGTACGAGGACGTCGCCGGGCTCGCCCGCCGCTGGTCGCCCTACGCCGGGCTGGTCTATTTCCACCTGCTGCTCGATGCGCTCGCCGCACGCGGCGACCTGGTCGATGCCGCCAAGTGACTGCACACCGGGGAGGTAATCGTGAAGCTGGCCACCTTGACGCCGGTCGAGGACGCCGAATTCATCGTGACAGCCAACCGGCTGGTCACCCCGGTCATCGCCGAACTGCTGTTGCGCCCGGCCGGGACGCCCGTGCGTTACCTGCCCGGCCAGTACGTGCTGCTCGGCGACCCCGGCGCCTGGCTCATGGTCCGCTCCTACTCGATCGCGAACGCGCCGCGCGATGACGGGCTGATCAGCCTGCTCGTCACCCGGGTGCCTGGCGGCCAGGTTTCCGCCTGGGTGCACGATGTGCTCCGCCCCGGCAGCCGGGTGCTGCTGTCCGGGCCCTACGGCTCGTTCACCGCCGCTTCTGGTGCGCCCGGCCCGATGCTGCTGCTGGCGGGCGGGTCCGGATTGGCCCCGGTCCGCGCCCTGGCCGAGGCGGCGCTCCGGCAGCGCAAGCGCGCGCCGATCGCCCTGTTCTTCTCCGCCCGCACCGAGCATGACCTGATCGATGACGAGCGGTTCCGCACCTGGCAGCGCCGCAGCCGGAGGTTCTGCTACCGGCGCACCCTGACGCGGGCGGATGGCCTGCCGCCAATCGGGCGGATCCCGGCGATCCTCGGCGACTGGTTCCCCGACCTGTCGGGCTGGCGGGTTTACATCGCCGGCGCGCCGGGATTCGTGACCGCGTGCGCGGCAGCGGCCCGCGCATGCGGCGCCCGGCCCGGCCAGGTCATGACCGAGGAGTTCTTCACCGAGCCGCGGCCGTGGGGAGTCGCCCGTCCCGCCGCGACCGCCGGGAGGCGGTCGTGACCGGCGGCCGCATCTACACCAAAACCGGGGACGACGGTAGCACCGGGCTGTTGTTCGGCGGCCGGGTGTCCAAGGGTGACGACCTGGTCGGCGCCTACGGCGACATCGACGAGGCGGTCGCCGTGCTCGGTACTGCCCGCGCGGCCGGCCTGGACGCGCGACTGACCACGATCGTGATACGGCTCCAGCGGGAGTTGTTCGCAGTCGCCGCCGACCTGGCGGCCAGCCCCAGGCAGCGCGGCCGCCTGGTCCCCGGGGTCTCCATGGTCACCGCGGAGATGACCGGCGGCCTGGAACAGCAGATCGACGCCCTGGTCGCCGAACGCCCGCTGCGACCGGTGTTCGTCGTGCCCGGCGCGACACAGGCCGGCGCGCTGCTCGACCTTGCCCGCGCCGTGGTACGCAGGGCCGAGCGCCACGCCGTCCGGGCCCGCGCCTGCGGGCGGCCGGTCAGCGACGAGGTGCTGCGCTACCTCAACCGGCTGTCGGACCTGCTGTTCGTGCTGGCCAGGCACGCCGCGCGCGGCGCCGAAGAGCCCGCCAGCCACGACTAGCGCCACCCGGTCCACTGCGGCTCGGTCACCGACCAGTCCGTGTCCCAGGCGGCCATCCGGCGCCAGTCAAGGAGTATCTCCGCGCACGCCCAGATGACCAGCAGCAGCATCGACAGCACGCCCGGCGTCACCACGGCAGCCAGTACCTCCAGGCCGAGCGGGTCGGCGGGCTCAGCGGTCAGCCTGCCCGACCGGTCGATCCAGACCATCACGATGCTTCCGGCCCGTGCGCCCGGCCCCGCGTAGACCATCCCGGTGCGAGGCCCTGCCGGGCCCAGCCACCGGGCAGGCACCTGCGGCGCCGGTACCGGGAAGTCCAGGCTGCGAGCAGGCCGGGGCGCACCGCGCAGCAGGACCGCGGGCACCTGATGCAGCCCGGCGCGGGATTGCCCGGCGCGCGGCCCTGACGTCGCCGCCCAGCTGACCACGGCCAGGTCCGTCAGCGGCGCTCCGGCCAGGAACGCCACAAGCAGCAGAACGGCCACAGCGAACTCGGCCCGGTCGGTCGCCCGCCGCAGCGGATTGCGGTCCGGCCACAGCCCGTGCAGCCGCATCGTCAGCGGCGTCCCGCCGTAAGCCCCCTGTGTCATCACCACCACCCCAGCTACTGGCAAGCACCGGGTTCCGGGAACGCGCCCGGCGCTATCCCGCTGGCCCATTCCCGCTGGAGCCCAGGCACACGAAGACGTCCTCGCCGTCGGTTCGGACACCGTAGACGGCGACCGGCCGGGTTGCCGGAGGCGAGAGCACCCGGCCGGTCGCCAGGTCGAAGCGGGAACCGTGCAGCCAGCACTCGATCGCGCCGTCGGCCACCTCGCCCTCTGACAGCGGCACTGCCTGGTGCGTGCACTCGTCGCGTATCGCGTGCACCGCCCCGCCGGTGCGCACCAGGCATACCGGGGTGTCTCCAATGTCCACGTGCACCGGGCTGTCCTCGTTGAGCTTGGCCAGGCCGCAGGCGAGCACCCACCGGCCAGCGGTACCCGGCGCCCCACGGTGGTCCGCGGTAGTCAACTGACCGCTCCTTCCCGCCACGTCGTGGCGTGCGGCAACCACTTCCCTTTTATCTTAGCTCGTTTGTCAAAATGGTCGGCCGCTGCGGGTGCATGGTCCGGGGAGCCGACCTCGCGGCTCGAACCCCCGCCACACGGGCCGGCGCCGCGGGCCCGCCACGCGGGCCGACGCCGCGGCGTCCAGGAGGTCGGCCTTGACATACAGATAGTTAATTTATACAATTAACTTTAATGTAAAAGACGACGGGAGTTGCCATGAGGACCGTTGATGTGGCGTCCGGCACGGCGCCGCGGCCCGCGGACGATTCTTCCGCGGACCGCACCCTGGACCTGGCAGACGAGCATGGCCAGTTGCTTCGGCAGGTGGCGGTCCGTGCCGAGGAGCTGATGGCCGCGGTCGCGGCGGGCCGGCCACCGGGCCGGGAACTGAGGAGACTGCTCGGCTATCTCCGCACGGAGATCCTCCGGCAGGCGGCCGACGAGGAGATGCTCCTGTTCCCGGCGGGCGGCGGTCATCCAGCCGTGACCGGGCTGGCGCGCGACCACGCCCGGCTGCGGGCGGGGGTCGACGCCCTGGCGCACGCCGCCAGGGACGGCAAGGGATCGGCCGCCCGGCTCGCCAGCGCGGTCCGTGATCTTCTCTGCCAGCTCGAACGCCACCTGGCCGCCGAGGAAGCCGTCCTGGCCGACTCCAGCGGGGTACGCGGCGTTCCGGCAACCATGACGCTCGGCGCGCGTCCGCATGAGTGGTACCCGCTGACCGAAGGCCGGGTCATCGACCTTGACGCGCTCCCGCCCGACCAGGCGGCGGATGCCATCGCAGAGCGGCTGCTCCGGCTTCGCCGTGGCGAGGACGTCGAACTGTGGTCGCGCCGTGACCCGTTCCCGGTCTGGCGGCGGATCGACGAACTCGTCCCGGGACGCTACGGCTTCGTCTACCTGGAGGATGGTCCCGGTCAGTGGCGGGTCCTCGCCATCAGGCGGGAGCGGGCGTGAACTGGCCTGGGAGCGGTGACAGCTGCCGCCGGCAGCCCAGATGACAATACGGCAAGGAGGCAGGACAGCCATGGCGATTGCGGAACGGACCGCGGAGACCGCCTGGGAGGGCACGCTCGCCGAAGGCGGCGGGACGATACACCCGGCCAGCGGAGCGCTGGGCGGCGGGCTGCCGGTGACCTGGGCATCGCGTACCAAGGAGCCGGGCGGAAAGACAAGCCCGGAAGAGCTTGCCGCCGCGGCGCATTCCTCCTGCTTCGCCATGGCCCTGGCGCTACGTCTCGGCGAACGCAAGGCCACCGCGGAGCGGCTGACGGTCAGGGCGACCGTGACCCTGGACGAGGTGGACGGCAAGCCCACGATCGTCTCGTCCGACCTGCGGGTGCGCGGGCGCGTGCCAGGCCTGGACGCACCAGGTTTCCGGGAGGCCGTCGACGAGGCGGCCGCCCTGTGCCCGGTGTCCAGGCTGTTCACCGGTGCCAAGATCAGCGTGACCGCGGCCCTCGACCCGGCCGAATGACGGCGGCGCTGGGACAACCCGTCTCGGGCGCGCTGGAGGGCTTCCTGGTCTTTGCCGGGGCGGTCTGGGTCGGCGGGCTGGTGACGATCTTCGTCGTGGCAAGGGTTGCGCAACGGACATTGCCGCCCAGCGAGCGGGTTGCGTTCTTCCGCGGGCTGGGCCGGGCCTACGGCCCGGTCGGCGGGACGGCGCTGGCCGTGGCCCTTGGCTGCGGCGCGGCCCTGCTGTCCGGCCACGCGTGGGGTGCCGCCCGGATCGCCGCGACTGTCATCGCGGCGTGCCTGGTGGCCGTCACCGCGGCCGGGATCGTCCAGGCCAGGCGGATGACTCGCTTGCGCCAGGCCATGCTGCAGCCTGGCGGCGGGAAGCTGACCGGCCGCGTGCGCCGGGGAGCCGCCGCCGCCGTCCTGCGGGCCGCGATAGCAGCCCTCAGCCTGGCTCTGATCGCCCTTGGCGTGCTGCTGGCGTCGTGAGCACCCCACGGCAGCCTGACTGCTGCCAGGCTGCCGCCGCGGCTGTCCCGGAGCCGGGCTGACCCGCGCGCCAGGATCTGCGCACAATGCATACGTGTCCGCACCCGTCCCGTCCCCGTGGCCGGCTCCGCCGCGGCTGCCGCGGCACCGCCGGCTGCTTGTCGGGCTCGCCGGGCTGCTGGTGGTCCTGGTGGCCGGGACGATCGGCTATGTCGGCTTCGGCCTGAGCCTGCTCGACGCGGTATTCCAGACGGTCATCACGGTCAGCACGGTCGGGTTCGGCGAGGCCCGCCCGTTCGGCACGGGCGAGAAAGTATTCACGATCGTGCTGATCCTCCTCGGGGTCGCCACCGCCGCTTACACCTTCGGCGTGGCCATCGACGCCGTGGTCGAGGGGTATCTTGGCGGCAGCTTCGAAAGGCGCAGGATGGAACGGCAGATCGAGGCCATGCGCGGTCACATGATCCTGTGCGGCTGGGGCCGGGTGGGACGCGCCATCGCCCGCCGGGCGGCCGGGGCCGACCTGGTGGTGGTGGACGCCTCCGCCGAGCGGATCGCCACCGTCAGCGGGCCGCACGTGCACGGAGATGCCACCAGCGAGGAGGTGCTGCGGGCCGCCGGCATCGACCGGGCCCGGGTGCTTGTCACCGCGCTCACCACCGATGCCGACAACCTGTATGTCACCTTGACGGCGCGATCGATGGCACCGGGCCTGTTCATCGTGTCGCGGGCAGCCACCGAGGCGGCGGTGCGCAAGCTGGTCCAAGCCGGCGCCGACCGGGTGGTCAACCCGCAGGACCTGGGCGGGGCCCGGATGGCCGCCCTTGCCTTCGAACCGCACGTGGCCGACTTCCTCGACGTGATCATGCACGACGGGAGCCTGGAATTCCGCCTGGAACAGGTGGAGATACCGGTCGGCTCGCCGCTGGCCGGCCAGACGCTGCGCGGCGCCCGGATCCACGACCGGACGGGCACCCTCGTGCTCGCGATGCGCCACCCGGGCGGGGAGTTCCGCACCAACCCGCCGCCCACGGCGACGATAGCGGGCGGGGGAATCCTCATCGTGATCGGCGACAGCGGCCAGGTGGCGGCGCTGCGGGCGCTGGCCGGCACGGCGGACGGAACCAGGGCGGTCTCCGGTTGACCGAGGGGGCTCAGCGCATGGTCGCGTGGGTAACGCCCTGGAAGAAGAGAGCGCCAGCATGGGCATGGGACGCCTCGCGCGGCGCCGACCGCGGCTCGGCCTGCTCAGCGTGGGCAGCAACCCGCTGCGACGTCAGGCAGATCGGATCGAGGCCCGCATTTCGCCGGGCTGCTCGGCGCGTTCGTGATCGGCGCTCCGCTGCTGGCCGCCGCCGCGGGTTGGTGGGCGCGGCGCGGCTGCGGCCGAGCAGCGTGCGCAGCGATCCGTACACCTGGTTACCGCGGTGCTGCAGGACAAGGGCCAGGGAACTTCTCCATCGGGAACGGGCGCAGTCAGACGGCGGCGGGCCTGCTGCCTGCGGCTGGTGTGCCCTGTGAGGCTGCCGTCGGCAGCGGTCGGCGCAACGTCCAGGCCGGCCCGCCGCGCTGATCCTGCCGCCGATCATCATCCTGGGCGGGATCGTCCCGGCCCGTCCGCGGCGTTACCGGGTGCCGGCGCCGCGGGCGCCGGTTCCCGCACCGCGGGCGGACGGCCGGCGCGGACGTGCGGGTAGTGCAGGTCGAACGCGGGCCGCTCGGACCGGATCCGCGGGATCCGGGTGAAGTTGTGCCGCGGCGGCGGGCAGGAGGTCGCCCATTCCAGCGAGTTCGCGAACCCCCACGGGTCGTCCTCGGTCACCCGCTCCCCGAACCTCCAGGTCCAGTACACGTTGTAGAAGAAGATCAGCGTGGAGGCGCCAAGGACGAACGACCCGACCGAGGAGATCAGGTTCAGCGTGGTCACGTATCCCGGCAGGAACGGGTAGCTGGCCACTCGCCGCGGCATGCCCGCCAGGCCCTCGATGTGCATGGGGAAGAACGTCGTCCAGAAGCTGAGGAACAGCGTCCAGAAGTGCCACCTGCCCAGCGTCTCGTTCAGCTTCTTGCCGGTCCATTTCGGCCACCAGAAGTAGAACCCGCCGAACGTGGTGAACACCACGGTGCCGAACACCACGTAGTGCAGGTGAGCGACCAGGTAGTAGCTGTCGCTGACCGCGAAGTCCAGCGGCGGGGAGGCCAGCGTCACCCCGCTCAGCCCGCCCAGCAGGAACGTGACCATGAACCCGATCGAGAACAGCATCGGCGTCTCGAAGGTGAGCTGGCCGCGCCACATGGTGCCGGCCCAGTTGAAGAACTTGACGCCGGTGGGGACCGCGATCAGCAGGCTCATGATGGAGAAGAACGGCAGCAGCACCGCGCCGGTGGTGAACATGTGGTGCGCCCACACGGTCATCGACAGCCCGGCGATGCCGAAGGTGGCCGCGGCCATGCCCTTGTAGCCGAACAGCGGCTTGCGGGAGAACACCGGGATGATCTCCGACGCGATGCCGAAGAACGGGATCGCGATGATGTAGACCTCCGGATGGCCGAAGAACCAGAACAGGTGCTGCCACAAGATCGCGCCGCCGCTGGAGGCGTCGAACACGTGCGCGCCGAACCTGCGATCGATCTCCAGCACCAGCAAGGCCGCGGCCAGCACCGGGAACGCCAGCAGCACCAAGACGCTGGTCGCGAGCACGTTCCAGGTGAAGATCGGCATGCGGAACATGGTCATGCCCGGTGCCCGCATGCAGAAGATCGTGGTGATGAAGTTCACTCCGCCGAAGATCGTGCCCAGCCCGGACAGCACCAGGCCCATGACCCACATGTCGCCGCCGATCCCGGGCGAGTAGGTCTGGCTGGTCAGCGGCGCGTAGGCGTACCAGCCGAACGCGGCGGCACCGCCGGGGGTGAGGAAGCTGGCCAGCAGGATCAGCCCGCCGAACAGAAAGAGGTAATAGCTGAGCAGGTTCAGCCGCGGGAACGCGACGTCCGGGGCGCCGATCTGCAGCGGCACCAGTTCGTTGGCGAACCCGACGAACGTCGGGGTGGCGAACAGCAGCAGCATGATCGCACCGTGCATGGTGAACAGCTCGTTGTACACCTGGTCGGACACCAGGTGGTTGTCCGGTCCCATGAGCTGAGCCCGCATCACCATCGCCATCAGCCCGCCGCACAGGAAGAAGAAGAATGAGGTGATCAGGTACAGGTGGCCGATCACCTTGTGGTCGGTGGACGACAGCCACTCGACAAGCACCGAGCCCTCGGGATACCGCTGCGGCGCGGCGACAGGGGCCGCCGGCCGCGGCGGCGAGGTCGTGCTCATCGCGCCCCTCCGTCATGGGCCGCCGCCGGGGCGGCGGGACGAGGCCGGGCTGCCGGGTGGTGCGGCGAGCTCATCGGCCGGGCCGCTGGAGTCATCATCGCGGGCCTCCAGGTTGGGTCTACCTGTCCAGCATGACTAGTTTCAACTATAATTATCATGCAAAAGAGGGATAGGCCCGGGCGGCTATGGCAGGAATCCGGCGACCGCGGCGACCGTGCGGCGGCGGGCCGGCGCGCCTGGCTGGTCAGGGCAGCGGAACGAAGGGAAACGCCTTGACCTACGTCATCGGCGAGCCGTGCATCGACGTCATGGACCGCGCCTGCGTCGAGGAATGCCCGGTCGACTGCATCTACGAGGGAGCGCGCTCCCTGTACATTCACCCCGACGAGTGCGTGGACTGCGGGGCCTGCGAGCCGGTCTGCCCGGTCGAGGCGATCTACTACGAGGACGACCTGCCGGCCGAGCTGGAGCCGTACAAGGACGACAACGCCAGGTTCTTCGCCGAGCCGCTGCCCGACCGCAGCGAGCCGCTCGGCTCGCCCGGCGGCGCCGGCAAGACCGGTGTCATCGGGGCGGACACCGAACTGGTCGCCTCCCGCCCCAAGCGCGAGACGGTCTCCTGACCGGGAAGCCCGGCTTACCCGGGGCACGTGTGCGCTGGCCCTGCCCGGCCCGCGCAGGCCGGGCAAGGTAAGCCCCTGCGTGGTTCCGCGGCCTGCCGCCGGGATTCACGCAGCTCACCCTCGGCCTGGCGTACCTGCGGTTGGCCGGGCAGCGTCAGCAGGCTTGCCGCTGCTTGGGTGGCGAGCCCGCAGCCGACCGGAGCGCGGCGAGCCGCTCGCGGCGTCGCAGCCTGCGCCGTTCTTCCTCGGTGAGCCCGCCCCAGATCCCGGCAGTTTTCACAAGCTTCGTGACGGGCCCGGATCAGGACGGGCGTCCCTCACGGGTTGCGGATGGCTCGGCGGGTTCCGGCGGGCCGGCTGACAGCTACCGCCGGGCGCGCCAGGCGACGGCTGCGCGCCCGGCGACGGCGGCCGCAGCGGCGGGGGGCGGCGCGTGCCGCGGCGGGACCTTATCACCAGGACCGCGGCCACGACCAGGAACAGCAGGATCGCGGTCTCGTTGAGCGCGCCGCCCCACTGCCAGGCATCGGTGTTCCCCGCCCAGTCCCCGCCGGCCAGCCGCAGCGCGACCGACACATGCAGCAGCACCAGCGGAACGTACAGGAAACCCCGGTACGGCAGCGGGCGGCCGAGCACCGAGGGCACGATCACCGGCGCATGCGCGAAGATCATCGACATGACGAAGCCGAGGAAGACCGCGTGCAATTCGGCGTCGTAGGCGGCCCCGTCAGCCATCTGCCCGACGCCAGCCCACAGCCCGCCGGCGACGGCCAGCCAGGCGTAGCCGGCCAGCAGCGCGACCGCCATGTACCGGGTGACCCCGTGCCCGCGGACGGTACGCCGGGCGATGTCGTACCGGGCCAGCCAGGCGGCCAGCGCGATCAGCCCGGCACCGGTGACACGGATCCCGGCGGGCACTGGCTCGCCAGGGGCCGCCGCGGCCGGGCCGGAGGCCAGGCAGGCGAGCAGCCCGGCGGCGAAGATGGCCGCGGCGGCGGCGAACAGGACACGGCCGAGCCGGGACGTCCCGGTCATCCGGGACAGCTCCAGCCGCTCTCCGGTGATCGTGAGCACCAGGAACGCGGCCAGCCACGGCACGAACCGGGAGATGTCCCACCCTGCCAGCCACAGCCCGTCCGCGACCACCCAGCAGACCGCCCCCGCGGCCAGCACCACGTTGTGCAGGGACGGCTGCAGGCGGTGCACCGCGGCGAAGATCGCCACCAGCGCCAGGCCGCCGCAGCCCAGCAGCGCCTCGCCGACCCCGCCCGGCGCCCCGGCCGCCACCGCGATCCCGCCCGCCCCGGCGGCCGCCGGGGCCAGGTACCCCCACGGCTGGCCGAGCGCCACCGCCCGCTCCAGCGCGATGAGCGTGCCCAGGAACCCCAGCGTCATCAGCGGCCCGTGCGCCTGCGGCAGGCCGCTGATGCCCGCCGGGACGGACAGGCCGAGGCGGACCAGCGCCGCCCACAGCCCGGCCAGCAGGCACACGATCGCGGCGACCATCAACGGCGGCACCCACCGGGCCCGGCGCCGCCGCGGCACGGTCACAGCGATCGGCGGCCGGGTCACCGCCGCCACCCGAGCTGCTCCTTGGCCCAGTCGCTCATCATGTCGTCCGGGTCCCACGGCGGATCCCACACGATCCGCACGTCGATGTCCGCGACGCCCGGCGCGCCCCACAAGACGTTATGAATCTCGTCGTCGATGTAGCCGCCGAGCGGGCAGCCCGGCGTGGTCAGCGTCATCCGGATCCTCGCCACGCCGTCGCCCGACAGCGCGACGTCGTAGACCAGGCCAAGGTCGACGATGTTGATGCCGATCTCCGGGTCGATCACCTCGCGCAGCAGTTCCCGGATCAGCCCCGGGGTGGCCCGCCCGCCCTCGCCCGCCAGGGACATCACGTCCAGCGTCCCGGGACCCTCTTCCGGGAGGGGTTCTCGGCGCCAGCGGTCATGGCCTTCCTCCCTTCTGCCGCCGGATCGCGTGCCTCCAGCCCCGGCACCGCCGGCGAGGGGATGGACGCACCCGGCGGTCACCGGAACGCACCCATAGTATTCAATCAACTTTGTAAAAACAAAGACATGCGGGCGATCCGCGCAGCCGCCCCTCGTTCGGTCTCTTCGGCGGTGATGGCGGGGCGGCCCGGCCGCCGGGACGAGGCGGCACCGCCATCGCGTGCCGCCCGCGGCCAGCCAGCCTGGCGTGGTTCCGTCGTCCGGCCATCGACGCCGGCGTTCTTCCCCAGAAGATTAGTTTCTACTATAAGTTCTTTGCTAAGATGGGCTCATGGACATGCAGGCCCTGCTGGCGCCCGATGCGGGCACTCCGCTCGGGGAAAGCCGCGCGCGCGTGCTGGACCTGCTGCGCGCCGCGGGCAGGCCCCTTGGCGTGCAGGAAGTCGCCGAGCAGGCCGGCCTGCACCCGAACACCGCGCGCTTCCACCTCGACGCCCTGGTGGATGCGTCCCTGGCTGCGAGGGAACCGCAGCCGCGGGAGACTCCGGGCCGTCCCAGCATGGTCTACTGGGCTACAGAGGCCGACGGGCCTACCGGGCAGCGGCGTTACCGGCTGCTCGCCGAGATGCTCACCAGCATGATCGCCGGGGTGATGCCGCGGCCGGGCGATGCGGCGGAGGACGCGGGCCGGGAATGGGGCCGCTACCTGACCGAGCAGCCGCCGCCCTTCCAGCGCGTCGACGCCGCGGAGGCCGTCGAGAAGCTGACCGAAGCCCTGGCAGGGATCGGGTTCGCCCCCGAGGTCGTTCCCGAGGACGATGGTTACCGGCTTCGGCTGCACCAGTGCCCGTTCCGCGAGGTGGCCGAACGTCACCAGGGTGTCGTGTGCGCCCTGCACCTGGGCCTGATGCGAGGGGTGCTCGAGCAGCTCCGGGCACCGCTCAGCGCGGACCGGCTGCTGCCGTTCGCCGAGCCGAGCGTGTGCATCGCCGATCTCAGCACCGAGAAGAAGAGCCAGCCCGCCGAAACCGGCGGCCCGGACCGGCCGGGCCGGCCAGGCCGGCCGCGATCGCGGCGCTGACGGCTCCGCACCGGGCAGGTCCCCCGGGCGGGCGGCATTGCGGCGGCAAGCCGCGCCGGCGCCGGGCTGCAGGGAAGCTGCAAGCCTGGCCGCGTAGCCTGGGCGCGCCACGCGGCGGCGAGAGGGTGACCGCGGCAGGTCCAACCGTGAGAGGGTAGCCGTGAGGGCTGACCGCGGAACCGACGAGGGGGCGAGGTGGCGAAGCTGATCTCACGGCGTCCCGCCGGACAACAGCAGCGGGACATGACCGCGCCGCCCGCCCGGGACCTGCTCGCGCCGCTGCTGCCGGCCGGTGAGCCGGTGGAGCAACTGCTGCGCAGGGCGCAGTTCTTCGTGCCCGGCGGCAGGCCGAGCCCGGATTTCCGTGAGGTGCACCGGCGGGGCGGCCGGGCCGCGGAGGAGTTCTACCGGGAGCGGTGGCGGCACGACAAGGTGGTGCGGTCCACGCACGGGGTGAACTGCACCGGGTCGTGCTCGTGGCAGGTGTATGTGAAGGACGGGATCATCACCTGGGAGACCCAGCAGACCGACTACCCGTCGACGGGCCCGGACTCGCCGGAGTACGAGCCGCGGGGCTGCCCGCGCGGCGCCTCGTTCTCCTGGTACACCTACTCCCCGTCCCGGGTCCGCTACCCGTACGTCCGGGGGGAGCTGCTGCGGCTGTGGCGCGAGGCGAGGCAGCGCCTCGGCGACCCGGTGGCGGCCTGGGCGGAGATCACCGGCGACCCGGGCAAGAGCAGCCGGTACAAGCGGGCCCGGGGCAAGGGCGGGTTCGTCCGGTCCACCTGGGACGAGGTGACCGAGCTGATCGCCGCCGCGCACGTGCACACGATCAGGGCCTACGGCCCGGACCGGGTGGCCGGGTTCACCGTGATCCCGGCGATGTCGCAGGTGTCGTACGCGATCGGCACCCGGTTCCTGTCGCTGATCGGCGGCACGATCCTGTCGTTCTACGACTGGTTCGCGGACATGCCGTGCGCGTCGCCGCAGGTGTTCGGCGACCAGACCGACGTGCCGGAGTCCGGGGACTGGTGGAACGCCGCGTACCTGATCGTGTGGGGCACGAACCTGCCGATCACCCGGACGCCGGACGCGCACTTCATGACCGAGGCCCGGTACCGGGGGCAGAAGGTCGTGGTGGTGTCCCCGGATTACTCCGACCACACCAAGTTCGCCGACGACTGGCTGCCGGCCGCGCCCGGCACCGACGGTGCGCTGGCCATGGCGATGGGGCACGTGGTGCTGACCGAGTTCTTCCGCGACCGGCAGGTGCCGTACTTCACCGAGTACGTGACGACCTACACCGACGCGCCGTTCCTGGTGGGCTTGGAGGAGCGGGGGGACGGGTTTGTGCCCGGCAGGTTCCTGACGGCCGCCGATCTCGGGGAGGACGCGGAGGGCGCGGCGCACAAGCCGGTGATGCTGAACGCGGCTACCGGGGAGCCGTTCGTCCCGAACGGATCTCTGGGTTTCCGGTTCACCGAGTCCGGGCTGGGCCGGTGGAATCTCGATCTCGGCGGCGCCGATCCGGCGCTGACCTTGTACGGGCGGCACGAGCAGGCGGTGCCGGTGGACCTGCCCCGGTTCGATGCCGGGCCCACCGAGGGCGGCAGCGCGGTGCGCCGCGGGGTGCCGGCGATCCGGCTCGGCGGCCGCCTGGTGACGACCGTGTTCGACCTGCTGATGGCGCAGTACGCGGTGCCGCGCGACGGGCTGCCCGGGGTGTGGCCGGCCGACTACGACGACGCCGGCACGCCCGGCACCCCCGCCTGGCAGGAGCCGATCACGTCCGTCCCGGCCGCCGCGGCGGCCCGGGTGGCCCGCGAGTTCGCCCGCAGCGCCGAGCTATCCCGCGGCCGGTCGATGATCGCGATGGGGGCCGGCACCAACCACTGGTACCACTCCGATGAGATCTACCGGACGTTCTTCACGCTGATCATGCTGTGCGGCTGCCAGGGCGTCAACGGCGGCGGCTGGGCGCACTACGTCGGGCAGGAGAAGGTCCGCCCGTTCACCGGCTGGTCCACGATGGCGTTCGCCTCGGACTGGTGCCGCCCGGCCCGGCACATGACCGGGACCTCGTTCTACTACACCCACACCGACCAGTGGCGGTACGAGCGCTTCCGCGCGGACGAGCTGGCCAGCCCGCTCGGCCCCGGGCTGCTGGCCGGGCTGTCGTTCATCGACTGCCTGGCCCAGGCATCCCGGCTGGGCTGGACCCCGTCGCACCCGGCGTTCGGCCGTAACCCCCTTGACCTGTGCGATGAAGCCGAACGAGCCGGGCTGCCCGTCCCCGGCTACATCGTCCGGGAGCTGCGGGAGGGACGGCTGCGGTTCGCCGCCGAGGACCCGGACGACCCGGCGAACTGGCCGCGGGTGCTGACGGTGTGGCGGTCCAACCTGCTCGGGTCCTCGGGCAAGGGCATGGAGTACTTCATGCGGCACCTGCTCGGCACCGATGATGCCGCCCGGGCCGGGGAGTCACCGCCGCACCTGCGCCCGGCCGAGGTCACCTGGCGGGAGCAGGCGCCGCGCGGCAAGCTGGACCTGCTCACCACGATCGACTTCCGGATGACCGGCACCTGCAGCTACGGCGACATCGTGCTGCCGGCGGCGACCTGGTACGAGAAGCACGACATCTCCACCACCGACATGCACCCGTTCGTGCACTCGTTCAACCCGGCGATCGCCCCGCCCTGGCAGGCCCGCACCGACTTCGACGCGTTCACGCTGATCGCCCGCGAGTTCTCCCGGCTTGCGGTCACCCATCTCGGGACGCGCACCGACGTGATCGCCGCGCCGCTGATGCACGACACACCGGACGAGCTGGCCCAGCCCGGCGGGGCGGTCCGGGACTGGAAGGCCGGCGACTGCGAGCCGGTGCCGGGGGTGACCATGCCGCGGCTGGTCACCGTCGAGCGGGACTACCCGGCCACCGCGGAGAAGATGGCCGCCGTCGGCCCGCTGCTGGACACTCTCGGCACCACCACCAAGGGCGTCACCTGGGTGCCGGCGGGGGCGGTGGACTACCTGCGCCGCGCCAACGGCACGGTGCGCGGCGGGGTCGCCGACGGGCGGCCGTCGCTGGCCCGCGACGTGCACCTGGCCGAGGCGATCCTGGCGCTGTCCGGCACCACCAACGGGCACATCGCCGTGCAGGCGTGGCGGGAGCTGGAGAAACGGACCGGCGTGCCGCTGGCCGACCTGGCCGAGGAGCGGGCCGGGGAACGCATCAGCTTCGCCGACACCCAGGTGCAGCCCCGCGCGGTGATCACCAGCCCGGAGTGGTCGGGGTCGGAGACCGGCGGCCGGCGGTACTCCCCGTTCGTGGTCAACGTGGAGCGGAAGAAGCCCTGGCACACGCTCACCGGGCGGATGCAGTTCTTCCTGGACCACGACTGGATGCGCGAGTACGGCGAGGCGCTGCCCGGCTACCGGCCTCCGCTGGGCCTGGCGCGGCACCTCGGCCCGCAGGGGCTGGCGGAGGAAGGGCGGCCGGAGGTCACCGTCCGGTACCTCACCCCGCACTCGAAGTGGTCGATCCACTCGGAGTACCAGGACAACCTGCACATGCTGCGGCTGTTCCGCGGCGGCCCGGTGATCTGGATGAGCCCCGAGGATGCCGCCGCGATCGGGGTGGCCGACAACGACTGGATCGAGGCCTACAACCACAACGGCGTGGTCGCCTGCCGCGCCGTGGTCAGCCACCGGATGCCGAAGGGCACGGTGTTCATGTACCACGCCAAGGACCGGCACCTGATGACGCCGAAGTCGGAGATCTCCGGCTGGCACGGCGGCGGCGACAACTCCCTGACCAGGATCATGATCAAGCCGACGCACATGATCGGGGGGTACGGGCAGCTCAGCTTCGCGTTCAACTATTACGGTCCCACCGGCAACCAGCGCGATTCGATCACCGTCATCCGGCGGCGCTCCCAGCAGGTGGAGTTCTGATGCAGGTCATGGCGGGATGCCCCGCGCCCACGGAGGTGACGGCCTGATGCGGATCATGGCCCAGATGGCGATGGTGATGAACCTGGACAAGTGCATCGGCTGCCACACCTGCTCGGTGACCTGCAAGCAGACCTGGACAAACCGGCCCGGCACCGAATACGTCTACTTCAACAACGTCGAGACCAAGCCCGGGACCGGCTACCCGCGTCGTTATGAAGACCAGGACCGGTGGAAGGGCGGGTGGGCGCTGGACCGCAGGGGCCGGCTGCAGCTGCGCGGCGGTGGGCGGCTGCGGCGGCTGCTGTCCATCTTCTACAACCCGGACCTGCCCACGATCGACGACTACGGCGACCCGTGGACCTACAACTACGAGATCCTGATCGGCGCCCCGCCCGGCACCGAGAACCCCAGCGCGCACTCGATCTCCGCGCTGACCGGGCGGGACATGAGCCCGCGGTGGGGCAGCAACTGGGACGACGACCTGGCCGGCGGCCCCGACCACGCCAGGGACGATCCCGACCTGGCCGGGCTGGGCGAGCAGGTGAAGCTCGCGTTCGAGCAGGTGTTCATGTTCTACCTGCCGCGGATCTGCGAGCACTGCCTGAACCCGTCGTGCGTCGCCTCCTGCCCGTCCGGGGCGATGTACAAGCGGGAGGAGGACGGGATCGTGCTGGTCGACCAGGACCGCTGCCGCGGCTGGCGGTTCTGCGTATCGGGGTGCCCGTACAAGAAGGTGTACTTCAACCACCGCACCGGCAAGGCGGAGAAGTGCACGCTGTGCTTCCCGCGGATCGAGGCCGGCCAGCCGACGATCTGCTCGGAGACGTGCGTCGGCAGGCTCCGCTACCTCGGGCTGGTGCTCTACGACGCCGACAAGGTGCTCGGCGCCGCGGCCACCCCGGACCCGCGGGACCTGTACCACGCCCAGCTGTCTGTCTTCCTCGACCCGGCCGACCCCGCCGTCGCCGCCGAGGCGGCCCGGCAGGGCATCCCCGCCGACTGGCTGGACGCGGCGCGCCGCTCCCCCGTGCACGCGCTGATCGCGCGGCACAAGGTGGCGCTGCCGCTGCACCCGGAGTACCGGACGCTGCCGATGGTCTGGTACATCCCGCCGCTGTCCCCGGTCGCCGACACGGTGCACGCCGCCGGGTACGACGACCCCGACCAGGTGTTCGCCGCCATCGAGGCGCTGCGCGTGCCCGCCGAATATCTCGCCAACCTGTTCACCGCGGGCGACCCCGGCCCGGTCCGGCGGGTGCTGCGCACGCTGGCCGCGGTCCGCACGGTGATGCGGGCCGAACAGCTCGGGCTGGACGTGCCCGAGGGGCTGGCCGGGTCGGCCGGCGCCACCCGGGCCGACCTCGCCGACCTGTACCGGCTGCTGGCGATCGCCAAGTACGACGAGCGGTACGTCATCCCGCCGACGCACGCCGAGGACGCCGGGCGGCTGATGGCCCAGCACGAGCAGCTGTTCTGCACCCAGCCCGGCGGCCCGGAGTCCGGGCACCCGCCCAGCAGCCAGGAGTTCCGCGACGGCGACGGCCGGCTGCACCTCAACCTGTCGCCCCGGGGCCGGTCATGAGCGTCAGCCCGTACAAGCTGGCATCGGTGCTGCTGCAGTACCCGACCATGGCACTGTTCGACGGCCTCGGCCAGCTGGCCGAGGCAGCCGGGGCGGCGTCCCGCGCCAGCCAGGGACCGTTCGGGATATTCATTGACTGGCTGAGCCGCACCCCGCCGGACACGGTGGCGCAACACTACGTGGCGACCTTCGATCTGCGGCGGCGGTGCGCCCTGTACCTCACCTATTACCGGTACGGCGACACCCGCAAGCGCGGCATGGCCATGCTCGCCTTCAAGGCCGCCTACCGGGCCGCCGGGTACGAGCCGTCGGAGAGCGAGTTGCCGGACTACCTGCCGCTCGTCCTCGACTTCGCCGCGCTGCACCCGCGCGGCCAGCGGCTGCTCCGCGCGCACCGGGCCGACCTGGAACTGCTGCTGCGGGCGCTGCGCGAGGCCCGGTCCCCGTACGCCGGCGTCATCGAGGCCGTCTGCGCGCAGCTGCCCGCGCTGCGCCGCCCGGACCAGGCGCTGGTGCGGCGGCTGTGGGAGTCCGGGCCGCCCGCCGAGGAGGTGGGCCTGGAGCCGTTCGCGCCGCCGGAGTACCTGGAGGCTGCGCGGTGAGCGGCGCCAGCGCGGGGCAGATCTTCGTGTGGGTGGCGCTGCCGTACCTGGCGCTCGGCATCTTCGTCGTCGGCCACGTCTGGCGGTGGCGGTACGACCAGTTCGGCTGGACCAGCCGGTCCACCGAGCTTCAGGAGCGGCGGCTGCTGAAATGGGGCTCCCCGGTCTTCCACTACGGCACGTTCGCCGCCATCGCCGGGCACGTCATCGGCGTGCTGATCCCGGAGCGGTGGACCCGCGCGATCGGCATCCCGGAGACCGCCTACCGGTGGTTCTCCGCATCCGCCGGGACGCTGGCCGCGGTCCTGGTCATCGCCGGGGTGGTGATCCTGGCCGGCCGGCGGCTGCTGGTGCCCCGGGTGCGGGCGACCACCAGCCCGGTCGACTACGTGGCGCTGATCCTGCTGCTCATCATCATCATCACCGGCATCGCCCCCACTATCGGCGTCAACCTGCTCGGCCACGGCTATGACTACCGGACGTCGGTGGCGCCGTGGTTCCGCGGCCTCTTCAGCGGCTCGCCCGACGTGACCGCGATCGCGAACGCGCCGGTCATCTACCAGGTGCACGCCGCCTCCGCCTGGATCATCTGGGCGGTCTGGCCGTTCAGCCGCCTGGTGCACGCCTGGAGCTACCCGCTGTGGTACCTGTGGCGGCCCTACGTCGTCTACCGCAGCCGCGCCGCGACCCGCCCCGCCGAGCCCGGCACCAGCGGCCGCCGCTGGCGCAAGATCGGCGTTCCCTACTGACTGGGCGGGCGGCCGCCGCCGCGGTCCGGGATCTGCACCCGGCTGCCGGACGGAAGGGCCGTCCGGGCCAACTGGACCGGGACCTTGGTCCATGGCCGGCCCTGGGCGACGCTCCGTACAGTTGACATGAGCGCGGCACCGCCCCAGGCCCCCGCAGGATGGTGAGGAGACAACCGTGACAACTCCGGCCAGCGGCACCAAGACCGGCGGCGGCGCCGGGAAGCCGATCGCGGTGTTCCTGCTCGACGACCACGAGGTGGTCCGCCGGGGTGTCCGCGACCTGCTGGAGGCCGAGCCGGACATCCGGGTGGTCGGCGAGGCCGGCACCGCGTCCAGCGCGCTGGCCCGGATCCCGGCGCTGCGGCCGGACGTGGCCGTCCTCGACGTGCGGCTGCCCGACGGCGACGGGGTGTCGGTGTGCCGGGAGATCCGGTCGCGGATGCCCGAGGTGGCCTGCCTGATGCTGACCTCGTTCGGCGACGACGAGGCCCTGTTCGACGCGATCATGGCGGGCGCGGCTGGGTACGTGCTGAAGCAGATCCGCGGCACCGACCTGGTCGGCGCGGTGCGCACGGTCGCCTCCGGGCAGTCGATGCTGGACCCGCGGGCGGCGAGCCGGCTGATGGCGAGGCTGCGGGACTCCTCGGCCCGGCCGGACCCGCTGGCCGGGCTGTCCGCCCAGGAGCGCACGATCCTGGAGCTGATCGGGGAGGGGCTGACCAACCGGCAGATCGGCGAGCGGATGTTCCTGGCGGAGAAGACGGTGAAGAACTACGTGTCCGCGCTGTTCGCCAAGCTGGGCATGGAGCGCCGCACTCAGGCGGCGGCGTACGCGGCCCGCGTCTTCGGCGAGCACGGCGACGGCACCGCGGCAGGCCCCGGCCGTTAGGGACCATGGTCCTTTGGCTGCGCGCCCGGCCCGCGGGCACGCCGCATCTCATGAGCGGGCGGTGACGGCGCTACCTCAGCGGGACGCGCCATTCCAGCCTGGTGCCCGGGGTGGCGGCGTCCGGGTCGGCGGGGCGGATGAGGAGCTGGCCGCCGAGCTTGCCGGCGCGGGCGGCCAGGTTGCGCAGGCCGCTGCGCGGGG
>Ga0209061_1002183_pt1 | contig 26294 bp, 22 predicted proteins | sample Coa_R1_10_FD_187157 | JGI IMG/M metagenome (GOLD analysis project Ga0209061, IMG submission 187157) | Surface soil microbial communities from Centralia Pennsylvania, which are recovering from an underground coalmine fire - Coalmine... | ecosystem: Environmental > Terrestrial > Soil >... | reverse complement strand
CTGCCGAGCACCCTGGCCCGCTCGCGCGGCTCGAGATGGCCGAGCGGCCCGACCAGCACGAGCTCCTCCCCGTCCTCGTCCTCGGCGTCCACCACCGCCCAGCCGTGGTCCGCGCTCGCATAGCGGAGCCGGCGCACGGTCACCTCGGCGTCGAAGGCGCCGAGCGGGGTCGGTGCCGTCCTCACCCGCGGGACATTAGCCCCGGCGCTGGCGCGCGCTACGGTGATCCGGATATGTCACGAACCGACCGGGATGATGTGACGCAGGCGGGGCGGCGGGCAGGCGGACCGCGCACCGCCCCGGCCGGCGACGGGCGCCCCTCCGTTCGCGTCGGCGACGGCGGGGCCAGCTCGGGCGACGGGCACCCCAGCGCCCGCGCCGGCGACGGACGTCCCACCGCTCCCGCCGGCGACGGACGTCCCACCGTCCCGGCCGGCGACGGGCGTCCCGACGGCGCCGGCGGCCGCCCGGACGCGCGGCTCGACCGGGAGATCATCGTGATCTCGCTGGTGGTGATCGTGGGGGCGATCATGTCGATCCTCGATACGACGATCGTCAACGTCGCGCTGGCCACCCTCGGCCACGCGCTCCACGCCTCGCTGTCGACCATCCAATGGGTGGCCAGCGGCTACCTGGTGGCGCTGGCGGTGGTGATCCCGATGACCGGCTGGGCGTCGGAGCGGTTCGGTGCCAAGCAGCTGTGGATGCTGGTGGTCGCGCTGTTCATGGTCGGCTCGGCGCTGTCCGGGCTGGCCTGGTCGGCCGGCTCGCTGATCGTCTTTCGGGTGCTGCAGGGACTGGGCGGCGGCATGATCATGCCCGCCGGAATGACGATTCTGGCCATGGCGGCCGGGCCGCGGCGCATCGGCCGGGTGATGGCGGTGGTCGGCGCGCCCATGCTGCTCGGCCCGATCCTCGGCCCCGTGCTCGGCGGGCTCATCCTCCAGAACCTCAGCTGGCGCTGGATCTTCTACGTCAACCTGCCGATCGGGGTGGTGGCCCTGGCGTTGGCCTGGCGGCTGCTGCCCCGCTCGACGCCGCGCCGTGGGGAGCGTCTGGACCTCCTCGGACTCGCCCTGCTCTCACCCGGGCTGGCGGCGATCGTCTTCGGCCTCTCGGAGGTCTCGAGCAACGGTGGCATCGGCTATGTGGGGGCGTGGGTGCCGATCGTGGCCGGGCTGGTCCTGGTGGCGATGTTCGCCTGGCACGCCCTGCACGCCCGTGTGCGCCCGCTGCTTGACCTCACCCTGTTCCGCTCCCGCGGGTTCGCCGCCTCCTCGGTGGCGGTGCTGCTGACCGGCGCCGCCCTGTTTGGCGCCATGCTGCTGCTGCCGCTCTACCTGCAGGTCGATCGGGGCGAGTCGACGCTCAGCACCGGCCTGCTGATGGTCCCCCAGGGTCTGGGCGCCGCCGTGGTGATGCCGCTTGCCGGGCGGCTGACCGACCGCGTGGGCGGCGGCCGGGTGGCGCTGGTCGGCCTGGCGGTGGTGACCGCCGCCACGGTGTGGATGACCGACTGGAGCGCCCGCACCTCGTTCGTGGAGACCTCGCTCAACCTGTTCGTGCGCGGCCTGGGGTTCGGCGGGGCAATGATGCCGGTGATGGCGGCCGCCTATGCGACCGTCTCCCGCGAGGCGGTGCCCCGTGCCACCACCGCGCTCAACGTCCTGCAGCGGGTGGGGGGCTCGATCGGGGTGGCGCTTTTGGCGGTGGTGCTCGAGGATCAGATCAAGGCCTCGGTGCCCGGGGCGGGGATCGGCGGCGGGGCCATCCAGCCGATTCCGGCCGCGGTGCGCGCCCGGATCGCCGCGCCGCTCGCCCACGCGTTCACGTCCACCTTCTGGTGGGCGGTCGCGCTGACCGCGGTGGCGCTCATCCCGGCGCTCGTGCTCGCGCTGGTGGGGTCCCCCGGCCGAGGACCCGGCTCGCCCGGCCACCCACATAGGCGCTGACTTTTATTTCCCGCGCGCGTCGCCGATACTGAATGGGAGATGGATTCGGCCACGTCCCTGGCTGCACCGGCCGCCGCCGAGCGCCCGCCCGCCCGCCTGTCGCACCTCGGCGACGAGCTGCTGGCGCGGCAGGCCGCCCGGGGCAGCGAGCGCGCGTTCACGATCATCTACCAGCGCTACCACCAGCCGCTGTACCGCTACTGCCGCTCGATTCTCCGCCACGACCAGGACGCGCAGGACGCGCTGCAGTCGACGTTCACCGGGGCGCTGGCCGCGCTTCGCCAGCAGCGGCGCACGGCGCCGCTGCGGCCCTGGCTGTACCGGATCGCCCACAACGAGGCGGTCTCGCTGCTGAGGCGGCGCGGGCGCGAGGGCCAGCCGGAGCCGCTGAGCGAGCAGGTGGCGCTGACGGGCTCGGTCGAGCAGGCGGTGGACGGCCGCGCCCGCTGGCGCGGCCTGATCGAGGATCTCTCCCGGCTGCCCGAGCGCCAGCGCTCGGCGCTGCTCCTGCGCGAGCTGAGCGGGCTCTCCCACGAGGAGATCGGGATCGCGCTGGGCACCACGACCGCCGCCGCCAAGCAGGCGATCTTCGAGGCGCGCCAGGGGCTGGCGGAGATCGAGGAGGGGCGCGAAATGAGCTGTGAGGAGGTGCGCCGGCGAATCTCCGACGGCGACCGACGGGTGCTGCGCGGGCGCCGGCTGCGGGCCCATCTGCGCGCCTGCCCCGCGTGCGAGCTGTTCGCCGCCAGCATCCCGGCCCGACGCGAGCAGCTGCGGGCGCTGACCCCGGCGCTCCCGTCCGCCGCGGCGGCCGCCGTGCTCGCGGGCGCGCTGCGGGGCGCGCCGTCGCGCGGTGGCTGGGGGGCGGGCGGCACCTCGGCCGCGACCTCGGCCGGTGCCGCCGGCAAGGCCACGACCGGCGCGTTTCTGTGGAAGGCGCTGGCAAGCGTGGCGATGGTCGCCGGGGCGGCGGCCGGGGTGCGGGACATCCGTCACGTCGTCGCCCCCCGCCGGGCGGCGCGGGTCCCGGCGCTGAGCCAGGGCGCAGCCGAGCGCGGCCACCCCGGCACCGCCGCCGGGGCCGGGGTGCACCGCGCGCTCGGGCGGACGCTGAGCGCGCGCGCGGAGAGCTCGGCGGCGGCACTGCCGCCGGCCGGCGCCCGTTCCCATCGGCGTCTCATCGCCGGGCGCGGGCATGGCCGCTGGATGAGCGGCGGCTTGACGGGCGCGGGCAGCGGCGCCGGCCGGGCCGGTGCGAGCGCGGGCGGGCAGGCCGGCACCGGCTCAGGGCAGCCGGCACACGGGCGGCCGGCCGCGGCGGGCGGCGCCGAGGCCCCGGGACGGGCCGGCCGCTCCTCGGCCGGCACAGCCCACGGCGGCAGCGGAGCGAGCCGCAACGGCGGGAACTCGACCCATGCCTCCGCTGGTCGGGGCGAGGGCTCGGGCGGCGGCGGTGCCTCCGGTCGCGGGCGGGGGACGGCCCAGCGCCGCTCCCCGACGTTCATCGGTCAGGCCGAGGGACTGGCAAAGGGCCTGACTTCCGCTGCCTCGCTGCGTGGTGCATCTGTAGGGATGCCGCGGCCCTCCCGCTGAGCGGCGCAGAACAAGCGTCGCGATCACCGGCCTGGCGGGAGGGCCCCATCCCGCCCCCTTCGCGCCGGGGCGGCGCCAGCGCGGCCGAGGGGGCGGAGCTGGGCCGGCGACGACGCCTCGGCCCGACCGCGCTTCGCCCGGCGGCGCCACCTCGGCCCGACCGCGCCTCGCCCGACGGCGCCTCGGCCCGACCGCGCCTCGCCCGGCGGCGGCGCGAACGCTGCCGTCCGGGGGAGTAGGTTGGTGATCACGCCATATGTCCGGGCTACCCGAGCTCAATCGCCGCCGCCTGATCCTCACCGCGCTGCTGATCGCGGTGGTGATCGGCGGTCTGTACTTCCTGATCCCCAAGCTGGCCGGCCTCAACAAGACCTGGGGCCAGCTCAAGCACGGGGACCCGGTGCTGCTCGGCGTCGGTGCCGTGCTCGAGCTGGCGTCCGTCGGTGGCTACGCGCTGCTGTTTCGCAACGTGTTCGGGCGCGGGATGGCCCGGATCGACTGGCGGGCCAGCGTCCAGATCCCGCTGGCCGGGATCGCCGCGATCAGGCTGCTGTCGGCGGCTGGTGCCGGGGGGGTCGCGGTCACGGTCTGGGCGCTGCGGCGGGCCGGGATGGAGGCGGGCGTGATCGCCTGCCGGATGGTGGCCAGCTACGTGCTCCAGTACTCGATCTACATGGCCTCGCTGCTCGTCTGCGGGCTGGGGCTGAGATTCGGCCTGTTTGCCGGCGGGGGCTCGTTCTCACTGCTGATCATCCCGGCGCTGTTCGCCGCGATCGTGATCCTGGTGGTGGCGGCGATGATCTTCATTCCCTCTGATTTCGAGCGCCGGCTGGGCCAGTTGGCCCGCCGGCGCGGTCGGGTCGGCCACTGGGCGCGGCGGCTGGCCACCGCGCCCGAGACCATGGGCGAGGGGGTGCGGACGGCGATCGCCGTGCTGCGCGAGCGGCCGCTGGCGCTGGTCGGGGCGGCCGCCTACTGGGGGTTCGACATCGCCGTGCTCGGCCTGTCGTTTCGCGCCTTCGGGCAGGTGGTGGCGGTGGCGGTGCTGATCATGGGGTACTTCATCGGCACGCTGGGCAGCCTGCTGCCGCTGCCGGGCGGCATCGGCGGCGTGGAGGGCGGCATGATCGGCGCCTTCGCCGCCTTCGGGATCCCGACCGGTCGCGCGGTGGTGGGCGTGCTGGCCTACCGGGCGATCTCGTTCTGGCTGCCCACCATCCCCGGGATCGTCGGCTATCTGAGGCTGCGGGGGACCGTCCGCGGCTGGCAGCTCGCCGATCAGGCGGCCGCGGGCGATGACTGAGGGCGACAGCCCGAGCCGCGGTCTCGCCCACCTGCTGTGGGAGCTGACCCGCTGGGTCGCCCGGCTGGTGCGCGGCGAGGTGGTCAGGCGGGTGGGGGGCCCGGCCCGGGCACGGGTGATCGTCATGTTCGCCGCCGTGCTCGCGCTCAACGGGGCGGACAGCTCGACGGTGGGGGCGGTGGCGCCCCAGCTTGAGAGCGCGCTGCGCATCGGCACCGCCAAACTCGGCCTGCTGAGCGCCGTGTCGCTGCTCGTGGGGGCGGTGTTCACGGTGCCGGTCGGGCTGCTCGTCGACCGCACCAGACGGATGCCGCTGCTGGCGGTGAGCATCCTGCTGTGGAGCGTCGCCTCGCTGCTCAGCGCGTTCGCCGGCAGCTACTCGAGCCTGCTGTTGACCCGGCTGCTGCTGGGGGCGGTGGCGGCCACCGCCGGCCCGGCGATCGCATCGCTGACCGGCGACTACTTCCCGGCCGCCGAGCGGGGGCGGATCTGGTCCTACATCCTCGGCGGGGAGGTGGCCGGCACCGCCGTGGGGTTCATCATCAGCGGCTCGCTGGCCAGCCTGATCGACTGGCGGGCGGCGTTCGTGGTGCTGGCGCTGCCCGGGTTCTTTTTGGCCCGCGAGCTGTGGCGCACGGTTCCCGAGCCGCTGCGCGGCGGCCAGAGCTACCTGGAGCCGGGCGCGCTCGACCTGGACCTGGCGGTGGCCCGGGCCCGGGCGCGGGCACAGAGCGCCAGCGACTGGTTCACCGAGGAGGAGGAGGATCAGGTGGCCGCCGAACGGGCCGCGGCGGCCCACGAGGCCGCGCGCCGGGCGGGCGCCATGCCCAAGCCGGCGCTGGTGCTCAGGGAGGACCCCCGTCGGATGTCGCTGCCGCGCGCCGTGCGCTACGTCCTCTCGATCCCGTCCAACCTGATGATGATCATCGGGTCCTCGCTGGGCTACTTCTACTTCGCCGGGCTGACCACGTTCGCCCTGCAGTTCGTCAAGGGCCACTACGCCGCCAGCCAGGCCGAGGCCGAGCTGGTGCTGGCGCTGCTGGTGATCGCCTCGATCATCGGCACCGTGCTCGGCGGCCGGCTGACCGACGTGATGCTGCGCCGCGGCGCGCTGAAGGCGCGGGCCTGGGTGCCGGGCGTCTGCTACATCGCCGCCGCCCTGTTCCTGATCCCCGGCTTTGTGGCCAGCAACCTCGGCTCCGCGCTGTGGCTGGTGATGATCGGCGCCGGCCTGCTGGCCGCGGCCAATCCGCCGGTGCAGGCCGCGCGGCTGGACATCATGCCGGCCGGGCTGTGGGGGCGGGCGGAGAGCACGCGCACGGTGATCCGCTCGCTGATCCAGGCGCTCGCGCCGCTGGTGTTCGGCGGGCTGACCCAGCTGATCGCCGGCTTCTTTCCCAGCCAGTCGCCGATCGGGACCCATCCCAGCGCCCCCTCCGCGAGCACCACCAAGGGCCTGCAGATCAGCTTCCTGATCCTGCTCGGGTCGCTGGTCGCCGCCGGCGTGCTGCTCATCCGGGCGCGCACCGACTACCCCTCGGACGTGGCCACGGCGGCCGCCTCCGAGGAGCAGGCCCAGCGCTTCTCGGCCCGGGCGCCGCGGCCGTCGGTGATCTGAGCCCGGGCCGCCCGGGCCGCTCCGGCCCACCGCTCCGGCCCGAGGAACGCCGGGGCTGGCTCACCGCCCCTCGGCCCGGCGCACCGCCGCCGCCAGGGCCTCGCTGCCCACCAGGTGCTGGAAGCCGCGCACCAGCGGCCCCACGCTGCTCAGCCCGAGGCTGCCCTGCGCGCCAAAGGCGATCACCCGCGTCTCCGAGCGCAGCGCCGCACGGCCGCCGGCCAGCGCCTCGACCCAATGGCCGAACACCACCTTGGCCGTGCCCGGCTGCGCCCAGCGGCGAAATTCGCCGCCGTCGCCCAGCAGCGGATAATCGCGGCGCAGCGTCCAGATCCGGCCCACCAGACCGGTCAGCAGCCAGGTCTCGCCCTCGGCGAGCACCAGAAACGGCGGGTTGCGAAACAGCTCCTCGAAGGTGCTCTCGGCGGAGGTGCCGGGAATCCGCCAGCGGATCAGTGCGCCCAGCAGGCGGGTCTCCCGCAGCCTGAGCTCCCGCGCCGCCCGCCACAGCCGCTCGGGCGCGACGTCGCTCTCCCGCCGGTGGGCGACCCGGATGGCCGGGCTCCTCACCCACCGATCGAGGTCGGGCGCCACCGCATCCACGCCGGGATGATCGCCCAAAATGCGCCCGCGGCGGCGCCCACCGGCGGGGTTGGTGGCCAAACGCCGGCCGACTCGCTACCGTCCCAGCTGTCCGCCAGCGCCGCTGCGCGGACAGGCAATGCTCCGCCACCAGGCTCACCGATCACTCGCCGGCCGGGCGACCCTGACCATCGATCCTGCTGAGGGTGGCCGGCGCCAGACGATGACGACTGCTTCCAGCCCCCCCAGCACGCCTGACTTCTCGCGCTTTGCGATCGGATTCGATCGGCGCGACCGCGACCGCCTGCACGAGCTGATCGACCAGGTGCTGGCCTCCGAGCGCTGGTCGGAGGGACCGCTGACGGAGCGCTTTGAGGCCGCCTGGCAGGAGTGGAACCGCCTGCCGGCGGTCGCCTTCTCGAGCTGGGCGGGGGCGGCGCTGGCGGCGCTGGACTTCGCCGGCGTGCGGGACGAGGTCGTGCTGTGCCCCTCCAACACGTTCATGGCCACGCCGCTGGCCGCCATCTGGGCCGGCGCCCGCGTGCAGTTCGTCGACTGCAACCGTGAGGATTTGTGCATGTCGTTCGCCGACTTCGAGGCCCAGGCCGAGCGCCACCGTCCGCGGGCGGCGATCCTGGTCCACATCGGCGGCCATGTGGCCTTCGACGTCCAGCGCATCGCCGACTACTGCGCCGCGCACGGGATCTTCCTGCTCGAGGACTGCGCCCACGCCCACGGGGCCGAGTGGCACGGCCGCCGGCCCGGAAGCTGGGGGGACGCGGGCGTCTTCTCGCTGTACGCCACGAAGACGATCTCGACCGGCGAGGGGGGCGTGCTGGTCACCCGGCACCCGGCGCTGGTCGAGCACGCGCGGGCGTTTCGCAACTACGGCAAGCCGGACCACCGCCTCGCCGGGCTGAACTTCCGCATGAGCGAGTTCACCGCCGCGCTCGGGGTGCTCCAGATCGAGCGGCTGCCGGAGATCGTGGCCTGGAAGAACCGGGTGGCCCGCGAGCAGCTCGACCCGCGCCACCCCAGCCGCCTGGAGCTCCCGGAGGGGATGGTCTCCGGGCTCTACAAGTACATCGTGTTCGACTGGCTTGAGCGCTCCACCGGGCGGGTGTACGAGGAGCCCTGCCACCGGATCATGGGGGACGGGCGAACGCTGCCCAACACCGATTGGGTGGCGCGCAACCATTCCTGCGTTCCGCTGTACTACAGGCCGCAGGAGGCAGGCAGCTGAGAGTCCTGGTGACAGGCGGGTCGGGCTTCATCGGCTCCCACGTGGTCGACAAGCTCAGGCTGGCCGGACACGAGCCGGTGATCTACGACCTGCGCCCCTCCCCCTGGCACCAGCGGGGCAGCGTCGACACGGTGCTGGGTTCGATCACCGACCGCGAGGCGCTCGAGCGCGCGCTGCACAGCTGCGACGCGGTGGCCCACCTGGCCGCGGTGGCCGACGTCAACGACGTCCACGCCGAGCCCGAGGACGCCGAGCGGGTCAACGCCCGGGGGACGGTGACCGTGCTCGAGGCGGCCCGCCGGGCCGGGGTCAAGCGGATCGTGTACGCCAGCACGATCTGGGTCTACTCCGACTGCCGCGAGGAGGAGGTGGACGAGGACACGCTGCTGCCCGCCCCCAGCCACCTCTACACGAGCACCAAGCTGGCCGGCGAGCTGTACTGCAAGGCCTACCAGGAGCTCTACGGGATCGACTACACGATCCTGCGCTTCGGCATCCCCTACGGGCCCCGGGCCCGGGAGGCGGCGGTGATCCCGGCGTTCGTCGGCAGGGCGCTGCGCGGCGAGCCCCTGACGCTGGCCGGCGACGGGTCCCAGTCGCGCCGCTTCGTCTACGTGGAGGATCTGGCCGACGGGGTGGTGCGGGGGCTGGACGAGGCGGCGGCCAACCGCGTCTACAACCTGGCCTCGGACGAGAACGTGACGATCAGGCAGATCGCCGAGACGATCCGCCAGGAGCTGGGCGAGGTGGAGATCGTGCACACGCCCGCGCGCCCGGGCGACTTCGGCGGCAAGGTGGTCTCCAGCGAGCGGGCGCGCCGGGAGCTGGGCTGGCGGGCGGCCACGCCGTTCGCCGAGGGGGTGCGGCGCTACGTCCGGTGGCGGCTGGAGCAGGAGGCGGCGGCGGCCGAGCGGGAGGCCCAGGCGGTGATCCCGGCCGGCGAGCCGGACGCCGAGGCCAAGCCCCGCCGGGTGCTGATCATCTCCGCCGACATCGGCGAGGGCCACGATCTGCCGGCCCGGGCGGTGGCCCGCGAGTTCCACGATGAGGACCCGGACGCGCTGGTGTCGATCGTCAACGGCCTGCCGGCGATGGGCTGGCTGCTCACGCGGGTGCTGCGCGAGAACTCGGCCTTCATGTTCCGCTGGATCCCGTGGTGGTTTGACCTCCAGTACCGGCTGTTCATGCACGTGGCGCCCACCCGCTGGCTGGCCCGCACGCTGCTCCGGCTGCTGGGCAGCCGCGGGCTGATGCGGCTGATCCGCGCCCATGACCCGGATGTGATCGTCTCCACCTATCCGGGGGTGACCGCCGTGCTGGGCGAGCTGCGCCTGCGCCGGCGGCTGAGGGTCCCCTGCTACTCGTCGATCACCGACCTGGCCGGGCTGCACTTCTGGGCGCACCGCGGGATCGACCTGCACTTCATCACCCACCCGGAGTCGGCGGAGGAGGTCGAGCGGATCGCCGGGCCGGGCAGCGTGCGCTGGGCCAAGCCGCCGACCGCCCCGTCGTTCCTGGCCGCCCGCTCGCGGGCCGACGCCCGCCGGGCGCTCGGCCTCCCGGCCGAGGGGACGGTGATCGCCATCTCCGGCGGCGGCTGGGGGGTTGGGGACCTGCTCGGCGCCACCCGCGCCGCGCTGGCCGCCCAGCCGCAGGCCACCGTGCTGTGCCTGTGCGGGCGCAACGACAAGCTGCGCGCCCGGGTGGCCCGGCAGCTGGGGGGCGAGCCCCGCCTGCGGGTGATGGGGTTCACCGACCGGATGGGCGACGTGCTGGCGGCCAGCGACGCGCTGATCCACTCGAGCGCCGGGCTGACGGTGCTTGAGGCGATCATCCGCGGCTGCCCGGTGATCTCCTACGGGTTCGGCTACGGCCACGTGCGCGCCTCCAACCGGGCGCTGGAGCGCTTCGGGCTGGCCCAGGTGGCATGCTCGACGCGGGACATCGCCCCCGCCCTGGAGCGGGCGCTGGCCACTCGTCCCGAGCCCGATCCCTCGTTCGCCCGCCGTCCCTCAACCGCCTCGCTGATCCTCTCCGAGGAGCGCCGGAGCCGGCCGCTGCCCGCCTGGCGCCTGCGCCTGGTGCGCGGCGCCGCCACCGCCGGGGGCACGCTGGCGGTGGCCGCCTGGACGCTCACCACGGGCGCCTCCTACAGCCTCGTCTCCCGCATCGTCCACATCCGTCCGGTGACCGCCGTGCAGACCTCGCGGCCGGAGGTGGGGGTGCTGATCGACGCCCCCACCCCGGAGGTGGTGACGCTGGCCGGGGAGCTGTCGCGCGCGGGCATCCGGGCCACGTTCGCGCTCGACTCGCCCTCGCTGGCGGCGGAACGCAGCCTCTACCGCCACGGCGACCGCGCGATCCCGCTGCTGGGCGGCGGGGGGCTGGTGCGGTGGCTTGAGACCGGCGACCAGCTGCGGCACCTGGTCCGCCCGCTCGGCTTCCGCCACCACTTCGTCTACGCCTCCACCGGCCCCAGCCTGGGCCAGGCGTGGCTGGCGCACAACGCCGGCGGGCGGCTGGTGGCCGGCGCGGTGCTGCTCGACGACCGCGGCGACATGGCGCCGCTGCACGCCGGCGAGGTGGTGGAGCTGCGCATCTCGCGCACCAGCAACGCCACCATGCTGATCGGCGAGCTGCGGCGGGCGCTGAGCCGGCGCGGGCTGCGCGGCGTGCCCCTCACCCGCCTGATGCGGGACGCGGGCGTGTCGGTGTAGAGGGTGCGACGGCGGGTCCGGCCGGACCGACCGGCCGCCGCGCGGCGCCCTAGTCCCTGACCCAGGCCTCCCGCGGGTTGCGCAGCGGGGTGAGCGTGGGCTCGATCTGGGAGCGCAGGTGCTCGTACTGGGGGGTGAGCGAGAGCTTCTCGCCCAGGTGCTCGAGCGGCTCATCCACGGTGAAGCCCGGGCCGATCGTGGCGATCTCAAACAGCACGCCCGACGGCTCGCGGAAGTAGATCGAGCGGAAGTAGTAGCGATCGATGATCGGGGTGGGGCGCACCCCGGCGGCGATGAGCCTGCGGTGCCAGGCCTCGTGATCCTCCGGATGCGAGGCCCAGGCCACGTGGTGGACGGTGCCGGCGCCGGCCAGACCGCGCGCGGCCGGGGGCGGGTCGTACACGTAGAGGCTGCCGCGGCGCTCCCCGCGCAGCTCGCGCACGAGCGCGCCGCCGTGCTGCCCGGCGCCCTTCCGGCCACCGCCGCCCTCGTCCTCCTCGCCCCGGCGCCCATCGCCCTGGCCCTCGCCGTCCCGGCCCCCGTCGCCCCGGCGCTCGCCGCCTGGGCCAGCGCCGTCCGGGCCCCCGTCGCCCCGGCGCTCGCCGCCTGGGCCAGCGCCGTCCGGGCCGCTCGGCGCGGGGGCGCTGAAGCCGAGCGTGTCCTCGAGCAGCGAGCGGCTGCGCTCGGGATCGGCCGCGTAGGCGCGGACCCCGTCGAATCCCTGCAGGGCCAGGTGGGAGGGGATCTCGGGGTGCTCGGCGATCAGCGGCTCGTCCGCGCTCTGCACCACGCGCAGCTCGTGCGCCAGGCCCTCGGGGTCCTGGAACCGGAGGCTCTCGGCGGTGCGGGTGGTCTCGTGGCCGTGCTCGCCGAGCCGCCGGGCCCAGAAGTCGAGCGCCTCCGGCCCGCTCAGCCGCCAGACCACGCGGTGGATCATCCCCGCCCCCGCCCGTCCGCGGGGCAGGCCGGGGTACTCGAAGAAGGTGATGTCCGACCCCGCGTCGCCCCGCTCGTCGGCGTAGAAGAGGTGATAGACGGAGGTGTCGTCCTGGTTGACCGACTTCTTCACCAGCCGCAGGCCCAGGACGCCGGCGTAGAAGTCCACGTTGCGCTGCGCGTCGGCGGTGATCGCCGTGACGTGGTGGATGCCTTCGAGCTTCACCCTCTCACCGTAGCGCCCACGCCGCCCGACGGCCCTCTGGCGTCATCCGCTCACCAGTGCACGCCGGGGGTGGCGCGCACGAACGCCCGCTGCTCGGGCGTGGGCTCCTGGTCGGGCGCGGCCGCCCCGTCGCTCTCGGGCAGCAGCTGGTAGGCCCGGTTGGCGACCAGATCCTGGGCGCCGGGGACGATCGCATAGGTGAGCTGGCCGATCGTGCCCATCGTGGTGGCGATCCGCTTGGGCCGCTTGCGGATCGCGTCGCAGATCAGCTCGGCCGCCTCGTCGGGGCTGAGGGTGGGGAAGCGGTCGTAGATCTTGGTGGGAGCGATCATCGGGGTGCGCACCAGCGGCATGTAGATCGTGGTCAGGTGGACGCCGTCGCCGATGATCTCCGGCGCGATCGACCGCGAGAAGGCGTCCAGCGCCGCCTTGGAGGCGACGTAGGCGGCGAACCGCGGCGTGTTCACCTGCAGGCCGATGGTGGAGATGTTGATGATGTGCCCGCTGCCGCGCTCGCGCATCACCGGCAGGAGCTTGAGGATCAGCTTCACCGGCCCGAAGTAGTTGACCTGCATGGTCCGCTGGAAATCGTGAAAGCGGTTGTAGGACTTCTCGATCGAGCGCCGGATCGACTTGCCGGCATTGTTGACCAGGATGTCCACCGCCTCGTGCTGCTCGAGCACCTCGTCGGCCATGCGGTCGATGTCATCGATGTCGGTCAGGTTGGCCGGATGCACGTAGGCCAGGCCGCCGGCCTGCTCGATCTCGTCCGCCACCGCCTGGAGCTTCTCCCGCGTGCGGGAAACCAGCAGCACGATGCCGCCCGCCCTGCCGATCTTGATCGCCGCCGCCCTTCCGATTCCCGACGAGGCTCCGGTGATCATCACCGTCCGCCCGTCCACCGCCTCCTCCAGGGAGGGCGCGAGCACATCGCCGCCGATCGGAAACCGCCGGCCGAAGGCGCGCAGCGTGCGCAGGCTGTCGGCGGCGAGATCGAGCGGGTTCGGCGGCGCCATCAGGCGCACCGTATCACCTTGTTTTCACCCCTCACGCCGGTAGCTTTGCGGTGCCCGCGCCGCTCCCCGACCGGGGGCGGGGTTGCGGCGCTCGGGCTCCTGGACCGGCTGCGACATGACCGACGCCGAGGCGATCAAGGGCATCCGTCAGGCCGCTAGGAGGCGCGAGCGAGCGGAGCAGACACGCCGCGAGGCGACGGCCGGCATTCTGCGGCTCATCCGCGAGGCTCAGACGTCAGGCGTGTCGATCACTCAGATTGCTCGCGAGGCTCGTCTGTCTACTCAGGGCGCCTACGACCTGCTGGCGGCGCGACCTTCCTGACGAGCTCGTCAAAGTCGCAGCGCGTGGGAATACCGATCCGGTTTTTTGCGGGCGTTGTCTGCGTCGGCTCGTCTTCGTCGTGCTGGAGGCTCATCTGCCATGCCGGCTAGCTGAGTGCGGCAACCGCAGCGCGCACGTCCTCCACGGGATGCTCCGGCGCGCGCTCAGGGTCAAACTCAAGGAAGTACTCGGCGTTCTCAATAACCGGCAAGCCGAACGTTTCGATAACGCGCTTGAGACGATGACCCTCTAGCGGGGTGACGCCATAGATAGTCGGCACGAGGCTAAGGAGATCCACAAGATCGCGCACGGTCGCCTCGGGTAGGTCGTGCTGAAAGACCTCTTTATCGCTATGGACATCGTATGCGCGGATTACCCACATGGCCCTAACTCTAGGGATCGACCATCTTCACCCTTGAGCGTCCTTCCAACGTCTGCGTATGCCCCTCGAGAAGCGCGTTTTCGCTCGGGCGCGCTTGGCGTCTGGAAACGCGGGAAGCGTGCTTGGCGCCTGGACCTAGGCCACGATGACTATCGATCTATCGGCACCGACCGCAACCGGATCAAGAACTGGACCGGTGAACCGCGGCGCCCAGCGGTCGCTGCGAGCGGTTGGCCCGCTTCTTTCTACAGAGATGCTGTCCGCCCCCCATGCGAACATGTGTTCCCATGGTCGTCTGCGTTCTCCTCCCCCGCCTGGAGCTCCTCGTCGCCGCCGGCGAGCGGCGTGAGCTGCTGGCGCGGCCCTCAGCGCTGGCCCCGGCGCCCGGCGGTGTGCAGGCGGTGGGCGAGGTCTCGCTGGCCGCCGAGGCATTCGGCATCCATCCCGGGATGCGGCTGGGCGAGGCGCTGGCGCGCTGTCCGCAGCTGACTCTGATCCCGCCCGATCCCGCCGGCGTGGCCGACCGCTGGGAGCGGGTGCTTGTGCGGCTGGAGTCGATCGGGGCGGCCGTGGAGCCCGAGCGTCCGGGGCTGGTCTGCTTTGACGCTCGCGGGCTGCTGCGCCTGCACGGCGGCATCGAGGGGATTCTGGCCGCGACGCGGCGGGCGCTCCGCACCCCGGCCCGCCTCGGGGTGGCGCCGTCCCGGTTTGCCGCCGTGGCGGCGGCCATCCGGGCCCGCCCCCGGCGGCCGGTGATCATCGCCGGCGGGCGCGCGGCGGCGCGCGCGTTCCTGGCCCCGATGCCGGTGGCGCTGCTGCGGGCGCGGCCGTCCCTGGCGGCGCTGCCCGAGGCGCTCGAGCGGCTGGGGGTGAGCACGCTGGGCGAGCTGGCCGCGCTGCCGCCGGCGGCGGTGGCCGATCGCTTCGGGACGACCGGGCTGCTGGCCCACGAGCTGGCCTGCGGCGGCGACGGCACGCTGCACCCGCGCCCGCCCGGCGAGCTGATCCGCGAGTCGCTGGAGCTGCCGGAGGCGGGGTCGGGCGTGCAGCTCGAGCGGGCCCTGGGCCTGCTGATCGACCGCCTGCTCGCGCGGCGCGAGCGGCGGGGGCGAACGCTGCGCGCGGTCGTGCTCTCGGCGGTGCTGGTGGAGCGCGGTGGCACCTGGCGGGAGCGGGTCGTGTTCCGCGAGGCGCTGGCCGACCCGGTGCGCATGCGCCTGGCGCTGGTCCCGCGCCTGCAGCTGCTCCCGGCACCGGCGGAGGAGCTGCGGCTGGCCGTGGAGCGGTTCGGGCCGGCGGCCAGCGACCAGCGGGCGCTGCTCGGCGAGCCCGCGGCGGCGCGGAGGGAGCGCCTGCGCGAGGCGATCCGCCAGGCCCGAGGTGCCGCCGGGCCGGACGCCGCCCTCCGCGTGCTGCCCGTCGATCCCGGCTCCCGAGTGCCCGAGCGGCGGGTGGTGCTGACGCCGTTTGAGGGGTGAGGGCAGCGATGCCGCAGGCGCCCGGTGTGCGGCTCCCGCCGGCCGGTGCGCGGCTCCCACCGCCCGGTGCGCGACTCCCACCGCCCGGTGCGCGACTCCCACCGGCCGATGCGCGGCTCCCACCGGCCGACGCGCGGGATGGGGCGTGCCGATGAGTGGCCCCCGCCGGCTGGCCACCCCCCGCCGCGTCTCCGTCAGCGCGGGGGAGGATGGCCGCCCGCTTGTGGTCGACGGGCGCCGGATCGACAGCGTCCGCGAGTCCTGGCTGGTCGAGGACCGCTGGTGGACCGAGCGGCCGATCCGACGCCGCTACTGGGAGATCGTCACCGTCTGCGGCCGCAACGAGGTCGTCTTCCACGATCTGCACAGCGGCAGGTGGTGGCGACAGCGGTGAGCGGCAGGGCGCCACCGCTCAGCAGGTCGCTCCGGAGCCCGCGCGCACAGGGCCGTACGCCGGCTGGCGGCCCCGCCCCCTACGCGTTCGACCCGGGGACTCGTCCGCACAGGCCCGTACGCCGGCTGGCGGCCCCGCCCCCTACGCGTTCGACCCGGGCCCGCGCGCGCAGGACCGTACACTCAGGAGCATGTCGCGCAGCTCGCAGGACCTCGGCCCGGTGGCGATCGGAACCTGGAGCGGCGGGCGGTTCATGCGCTTCGGCGAGCCGCTCGACGAGGAGCGCCTGTGCACGCTGATTGCCCCGGACCAGGCCATCCGGACGGTGATCACCGCGGATGTGTACGGGGAGGGGGAGGCCGACCGGATGCTCGGGCGGGCGCTCGCGGGCACCCGGCGCGAGGAGGTCTGCGTGGTGGGCGCCGTCGGCCACGACTTCTACACCGGGGAGCGGGACGGACCGCGTGGCTTTCCCCGCTTCACCGATCCCCGCCTGCGCTCGGAGGCCGAGTACGCCGACTATCTGCGGATGGCCACCGAGCGCAGCCTCGAGCGCTGCCGGATCGAGCACTTCGACCTGCTGCTGCTGCACAACCCCGACCGCACCGGCTACCGGAGCGAGGCGGTGTGGGCGGGCATGGCGGCGCTGCGCGAGGCGGGGCTGACGCGCATGATCGGGGTGGCCCCCGGCCCCGCCAACGGCTTCACGCTCGACGTGATCGATTGCCTGGAGCGCTTCGGGTCGCTGATCGACTGGGCGATGATCATCCTCAACCCGCTCGAGCCGTGGCCGGGCGAGCTGTGCCTGGATGCCGCCGCCGCGCACGGGGTCAGGGTGATCACCCGGGTGGTCGACTACGGCGGACTGTTCTTCGATGACCTGCTCCCCGACCAGCGGTTTGCCCCCGGCGACCACCGCGGCTTTCGCCCCGCCGGCTGGATCGAGGCCGGACGCCAGCGCATGGATGCCATGCGCCCGATCGCCGAGCGCGCCGGGTTGACGATGATCCAGCTGGCCTGCCAATGGAATCTGGCGCATCCGGCGGTCGCCTGCGCGGCGCCGACGCTGATCCAGGAGCTCGGCCCCGCGGCCCGCCCGGTGGAGGACAAGCGCACCGAGCTGGCGGCGCTGCCCCCAGAGCTGCGGCTGGACGAGGATGACATCGCCGAGATCCGGATGATCGGCGACAACACCGGCTGCATGGCGCTCAAGGGCGCCAGCCCCGAGTTCTCCGGCTCCCCGCGCCCGGACCGCTGGGAGCTCGACCCGCCGCTGGAGCGGCTGGCGGCGCGCTGGGGGATCGACCCCGAACGCGACCTGGTCCAGCACGCGCAGGGGGCGCCGGCATGAGCGCCGCGCCGCAGGAATCCCGGGCGAAGCTGACCGGCGGCTGCGGGTGCGGCGCCGTGCGCTTTGAGATCACCGAGCCGCTCGTGTCCGCCCGCTACTGCCACTGCACCCGCTGCCAGCGACGCACCGGGACCGCCGCCTCGGCCAGCGCGACGGTCGTGCCGGGGTCGTTTCGGATCGTGCAGGGCGAGGAGCTGATGAAGGCCTGGAAGCCGGAGGGCGGCGGCGAGAAGTGGTTCTGCTCGGAGTGCGGCTCGGCCCTGTTCACCCGGGATCCCGCCGACCCCGAGCAGATCGGCGTGCGGCTGGGGGCGATCGACGGAGATCCGGGCGTGCGCCCGAGCGTCCGCCAGTTCGTCGCCTACGCGGCGGTGTGGGAGCCGATTCCGGACGATGGGCTGCCCCGCTACCCGGAAAAGCGGCCGTCCGACTGACCCGGGGGCGCCGGACGGCGAGCTGCCCGGGCGCCGCGGGCGGACACTCCTCCGCGCGTTGGCGTCGCAGTCGGCCTGACCGCGGCGCCCGCTAACCCGCCTCCCCCGCCGCGCGCATCCACGAGCAGCCGGCCGAGAGGTCCTCGACCCCCAGCGCCGCGGCGACGTTCAGCCACATCCCGTAGCGGAAGAACTCATCGAGCTGCTCGGGTTCCGCTCCGGAGAGCCGCTGGACGTGGTCCACCAGCCGGGCGTAGAGCTGGCGCACCCGCTCGCGGACCAGCGGGTCGTCGCAGGCGGCGTAGGCCTGGTGCTGGAGCAGCAGGTACTCCCGGTGCTCCCCGAGCAGCTGCTCGATGTACGCCCTTCCCATCGCGCGCAGGACATCGACATCCGGGGGTGCGGTCGCGGGATCAAACTCGGCCGCCGCGCGCGTGAAGATCTCCGCCGTCAGCTCAAAGCCGCGCTGCACGGCCGCCAGGAACAGCTCGCGCTTGCTGCCGAACAACGCGAACACGTACGGCTGGGCGACGCCCACCCGGCGGGCGATGCGGTCGACCGGCGTGCCGTGCAGTCCGCCGTGGGCGAACTCGTGCACCGCGGCGTCGATCAGCGCGTCGCGGCGCTCCGAGGCCGGGACGCGCCGACGCCTGCCTCTGCTCTGGGTGCTGTCGGTTGTCCTGGCGGGCATCGGCTCTCAGGTTGCCACCCTAACCGTCTCGGCCTGGGCGGCAGCGTCCGCCCGCGTCGAGAACGGCAGAGCGGCGGCGAGCAGCGCCCCGGCGGCCAGCACCGCCGTCCCCACCCAGATCGCCGGCACCAGCCCGGACACGAATGCCTGCGGTGTCGCGTATGACCCGTGGCTGGTGAACACCGTCGCCAGCACGGCGATCCCGAGCACGCCGCCGAGCTCGCGGATGGCGTTGGTGGCACCCGACGCCTGGCCCGCCTCGTGGACTGCGACGGCCGACAGCACCGCGTTGGCCGACGGCGCGAACACCAGGGCCATGCCCGCGCCCGCCAGCACGAACGGCGCGATCATCGTCGCGTAGCTCTGGTGCACGCTGGCCAGGGTTGCCATCCAGCCCAGCGCCCCGGCCTGCAGCGCCAGTCCCGCGGCCATGAACGGGCGGCTGCCGCGCCGCTCGGCGAAGTAACCGGCCAGCGGTGAGACCACCATCGACGCGCCCGTCCACACGAGCAGCTTGATCCCGGCCTCCAGCGGGCGGTTGTGCAGCACGTTCTGCAGATACTGGCTGAGGAAGAAGATCGATCCGAACATCCCGAAGTACATCGACAGCGAGATCGCGTTGGTCGCGGCGAAGCTGCGGTTGGCGAAGAAGCGCATGGGCAGCATCGGGTGCGGCGCGCGCAGCTCGTGGGCCACGAACGCCGCCACCAGGAGGCCGCCGGCGGCCAGCGAGAGCGTGACCTCAGGCGTGCTCCAACCGAGCGACTGGGAGCGGACCAGGCCGAACACCACCCCGAACAGGCCGCTCGACGCCAGCACCAGGCCGCGCGGGTCCAGCCGGCGCGAGGCGCCGTGGCTCTCGCTGAGGCGCGAGGCGGCGATCGGGATCAGCGCCGCCCCGATCGGTACGTTGATCCAGAAGATCCAGTGCCACGATGCCGCCTGCACGACGGCGCCCCCGACCAGCGGGCCGAGCGCGACCGCGACGCCGGAGATCCCCGACCACACGCCGAGGGCCACGCCCCGGCGCTGGGGCGGAAAGGCATCCGCCAGCAGCGTGAGCGTCAGCGGCGTGACCGTGGCCGCGCCCAGGCCCTGCAGGGCGCGGGCGGCGATCAGCAGCCCGCTGGTGGGCGCCAGCGCGGCCAGCGCCGAGGCCAGCGTGAACAGCGCGATCCCGCCGGTGAACATGCGCCTGCGGCCGAACCGCTCGCCGAGCGCCGCCCCGGTCAGCAGGAACACGGCATAGGAGAGGACGTAGGCGTTCACCGTCCATTCGAGCGCCTGGATCGATGCGCCGAGGTCACGGTGGATGGTGGGCAGCGCGACGTTCACGACCAGGTTGTCGAGCACGACCATGAACAGACCGATCGACACGATCAGCAGCGTCCAGGCGCGTCGCGGCGGGCGTTTGCGAGTGGCGGCACCGGCTGCGGAGGCGCCGGCTGAAGGGCCGGCCGCTGGGGAGGCGGTGGCTGGCGAGGCGCCGGCTGAAGGGCCGGCCGCTGGGGCGACGGTGGCTGGCGAGGCGGTGGCTGGGCAGGCGGTGGCTGAAGAGCCGCCCGCCCGGACGGAGGTATCTGGGGCGGGGGTGTCCGGGGCGGGGGTGGTTGGCGAGTCGGGAGCGGGAGTGGAGATGGCGGGCATGCGCGGAGCCTCCTGAAACGCATTAGTGAGCACTAACTCAGCAAACATTAGCAGTAACTCATAATTTGTCAAGCAGCTCCAAGGTACGGATCTCGATGATCCGGCTGCCGGGGCTGAACACCGCAGGTGGGAGATGTGCGGCGGGGTGTGCGGAGAGGTGGTTCTGGCAGCACCTCCCGCTGACTCGATTGACACGCGCGCGGGTCGGATGCGAACATATGTTCGGATGATGTCGCTGCCGTATCCACCTCCTGTGGGGGTGATGGCGCACGCCGACCGCGTCCGCGGCGGCGCGCGCTCCGGCCCACCCCACCCGCGGACGGTCTGCGGGTGATGGCACGCCCCCCGTCCTATGTCGAGCTCCATTGCCACTCGGCCTTCTCGTTTCTCGACGGCGCCTCGCTGCCGGACGAGCTGGTGGCGACCGCGCTCGAGCTGGGCTACGACGCGCTGGCGCTGACCGACCACAACTCGGTGTCCGGCTCGATGGAGTTCGCCGTCGCGGCCCGGGCGCTCGGGCTGCGGGCGATCCACGGCGCGGAGGTTGACCTGGCCGACGGGCGGCACCTGACGCTGCTCGTCGAGGATGCCCGCGGGTGGTCGAACCTGTGCCGGATCATCACCCGCGCGCATGCCGACACCCGCCGCCGCCCCGGCCCTCCGTCGGCGGCCCGGGTGCCCCTGGAGGAGGTGCTCGCCCACGCTGAGGGCCTCGTCTGCCTGAGCGGCTGCGCGCTGCGCGGCGTGCACGACGAGCCCACGCTCGGGCGGCTGCGCGAGGCGTTCGGGTGCGACCGGTTGCGCGTCGAGCTCCAGCGTCCGTTTCTGCAGGGCGACCGGGCGCGCAACCGGCGGCTGGAGCGGCTGGCCCGCCGGCTGGGCGTGCCCTGCGTGGCCACCGGCAACGTCCACGCCCACAGCCGCGCCCGGGCGCCGCTGCAGGACGCGCTGGTGGCGGTTCGCCTGCACACCACGCTCGACGCCTCAGAGCCGCAGCGGCGCGGCAACTTCAGCCACGTGCTGGCCTCGCCGGCGGCGATGGCCGCCCGCTTTGGCGAGCACCCGGAGGCGGTGGCCGAGACGGTGCGCCTGGCCGAGCGGCTGCGGTTCGATCTGCGCACCGATCTCGGCTACCGCTACCCCGGTGCCGAGGACGCCGGGGCGCTGCGCAGGCTGGCTGAGCTCTGCCAGGCGCGGCTGGCCGAGCGCTACCGCTCCAGCGCCCCCCGCCACCGCAGCGCCGCCGCCGAGCGCTTGGAGCAGGAGCTGCGGATCATCGACACGCTGGGGCTGGCGGGATTCTTCCTGCTTCACCACGACCTGCTCGAGCTGGCCCGCGAGGTGGCGGCCGAGGTGCGCGGCGGCGACAGCGCCCGCGCGCTGCTGCCCCCGGGCCGTGGCCGCGGCTCGAGCGTCTCCTCGATCGTCTGCTACCTGACCGGCCTCTCGCACGTCGACCCGATCGCCAACCAGCTGCTGATCGGGCGCTTTCTGAACGAGGAGCTGACCGCCCTGCCGGACATCGACCTCGACTTCCCCCGCGACATCCGCGAGCGGCTGATCCCTCGCATCCACGATCGCTACGGGCGGGAGCGCTCGGCGCTGGTGGCCGCCTTCCCCACCTACCGGGCGCGGGGGGCGATCCGCGAGCTCGGCAAGGCGCTCGGGCTGCCGCCGAGCGAGCTCGAGCGGGTCGCCCGGGGCAGCGAGGGCTGGGATGCCCGCCAGGTGGGCGGGGACATCGAGGCCGCGTTCGGGGTGGCTCCGGACGGGCTGAGCGGCCGGCGCGGGAGCTCCGGCCGCTGGGCCTGGCTCGCCCGGCTGGCCGCGCAGGCGCACGGGCTGCCGCGTCACCTGAGCCAGCACTCGGGCGGGATGATCGTGGCCACGCGGCCGCTGGTCGACTGCTGCCCGATCGTCCCGGCGGCGATGGAGGGCCGCCAGATCGTCCAGTGGGACAAGGACTCCTGCGCCGACGCGGGCTTTCTGAAGATCGACCTGCTCGGGCTGGGGATGCTCTCGGCGGTCGAGCGCTGCGTGGAGCTGATCGCGCGCACGCGGGGCGAGCGCATCGACCTCTCGCGCATCCCCTACGACGATCCCGCCACCTACGAGTGCATCCAGAACGCCGACACCACCGGCGTGTTTCAGATCGAGAGCCGGGCCCAGATGGCCTCGCTGCGCCGCACCCGGCCCGCCAGCCTCCAGGACCTGACGATCCAGGTGGCGATCGTCCGGCCCGGCCCGATCCAGGGGGGCGCGGTCAACCCCTACATCGAGCGCCGGCAGCGGATGCGGGTCGACCCCGGCTACCGGGTCCCCTACGAGCACCCCTCGCTGGAGCCCGTCCTGCGGGAGACGCTGGGCACGATCATCTTCCAGGACCAGGTGCTCGAGGTGGCGATCGCCTTCGCCGGGTTCTCCGTCGGCGAGGCGGAGGGTCTGCGCCGGGCGATGAGCCGCAAGCGCTCGGAGGCGGCGATCGAGGCCTACCACCGGCGCTTCGTGGCCGGCGCGCGACGGACCCACGGCGTCGATCGGGCGACGGCCGAGCGGGTGTTCGCGATGATCCAGGGCTTCTCCGGGTTCGGCTTTCCCAAGGCCCACGGCGCCGCCTTCGGGCTGCTGGCCTACCAGTCCAGCTGGCTGCGCGTGCACTTCGCCCCGGAGTTCCTGTGCTCGCTGCTCAACGAGCAGCCGATGGGCTTCTATCCCCCCGACGCGCTCGTCCACGAGGCCCAGCGACGGGGGATCGCCGTGCTGGCGCCGGACGTCAACCGCAGCCAGGCCGAGTGCGCGATCGAGGGAGACGCGGTCCGCCTCGGCCTCGGCTACGTGCGCGGCGTGCGCGAGCACGAGGTCAGAGAGCTGGTCGCCGCGCGCCAGGCCGGGGGGCCGTTCCGCAGCCTGGCCGACCTGGCCTCGCGGGCGGGCGCCGGGGCCGCGTCGCTCGAGCTGCTGGCCTGGGCGGGGGCGTGCGACTCGCTGGTCGAGGGCGACCGCCGGGTGGCGCTGTGGCAGCTCGGCGTGGCCACCCCCGGGCGCTCGGTGCCGGGCGGCACCCAGCTCGCGCTGCCGCTCGACGTCCCGGCGCCGCCTGGCCTGCGCGAGCTCACCCGCTGGGAGACGATGCTGGCCGACTACTCCTCCACCGGGGTGACGACGGGGCCGCATCCGCTCGCTCTGCTGCGCCGGCGCCTGCCGGCGGACGCGGTGACGAGCCGGGCGCTTGAGGATCTGCCCCACGGCGCGCGGGTGAAGGTGGGCGGCCTGGTGGTGGCGCGCCAGCGGCCGGGCACGGCGAACGGCATCGTGTTCATCCTGCTGGAGGACGAGCTCGGCACGATCAACCTGATCATCCCCGCGGCGGTGTACGAGCGCCACCGCCTGACCGTGCGCACCGAGCCGCTGATGCTGGCCGAGGGCAGGCTCGAGCGCTTCGCGGCGGCCGGAGGAGCGATCAACGTCCTGGTGGAGAGGGTGACGGCGATCACCGCCGCCGACCGGCGCCTGGCCGAGGTGAGGGAACTCGCGCCTGCCGCCGCGTCGGCCCCGCCCGCTCCGGCCGGTGCCGACCCCGCCGCGCCCGCCGCCCCGTCGGCCCCGCCCGCTCCGGCCGGTGCCGACCCCGCCGCCCCCGCCGCCGCGTCGGCCCCGCCCGCTCCGGCCGGTGCCGACCCCGCCGCCCCTGACCCCGCCGCGCCCGCCCCCGACCCCGCCCCGGAGGAGTTCCGGGCGGTGGCCCCGCCGGTCCTGAGCTTTGCCTCCGGGCGCCGGCGGTGAGGCCGCCGGGCGCCCGCCCCCAAGGCCGCCCGCCCGGTGCCCGCCGATCTGGCCCGCTGGGCTCGGGAGCCGAGGCGGCTCGCCGAGGTGACCGCCGGGCCGGGGCGCCGCACGCTATCGTGCGGCGCCCACATGCTCGGCACCTGGCTCTTCGTCGCCTTCTGGATCGTCCTCGGGCTCGGCGTCTTCTACCTGGCCATGCGCGGCAGCGGCCAGCGCTCGGCGGCCGCCGTCTATCCGCCGTCGGTGGCCGCCCGCCGGGCCACCACCACCCTGCTGACGCTCGTCTACATCGGCTTTGGCATCGCCATCCCGCTGCTGTTTCTGATCGGCAACCACGCCAACGCCAACAGCCAGGTGGGCGGCTACAAGCTGACCGCGGCCGAGAAGTCCGGCCGCGAGCTGTTCGGACACTACTGCGGCCTGTGCCACACGCTGGCGGCGGCCAACGCGGTGGGTAAGGTGGGTCCGGATCTCGACAACCTGCAGCCGCCCCCCAGCGAGCGGCTCGTCCTGCACACGATCCAGTACGGCTGCCTGCAGAGCCCGCCGCCCAACGACCCCCAGCAGAGCTGCCTGGGGGAGGGCAACATGCCGGCCGGGATCATCCAGGGCCAGCAGGCGATCGACGTGGCGAAGTTCGTCGCCCGGGTGGCCGGGCGCGAGTAGCGGGCGGGCGCTGGCGGCCTCGCTTCCGCCCGCGCCCGTTGTTAGCATGCCGCTGCCACATAGCTGAATTCCCGCGACCCTGTGAAGCGAAGGAAACGGGGGACCCAGCAGTTGGGGCGAATCGCACGCCGTGCGTAGCGCCACTCTTTCGGCGCGAGCCCGTCAGCTAACCCCGTAAGCAGGAGAAAGAGAGAGGCCATATGTCCCGCGCTGACGCGGCGGTGCCCCCCGAGGCGATCCGCATCGAAGATGAGGTCTGGAAGGACGCGTTCGCCCGGCGCGAGCGCCCGGCGAGCGCCCGGCGGCTGCGGGCGATCCAGGGAGGCGAGGCCGAGCCGCTGCCGCCGCCGGCGCGGCGGACGGTCAGGATCCAGGGGCGCGGGGCGGAGCGCAACCTCCCCCAGCCACAGCTCCGGCGAGCAAGCCCGCGCCGGGCCCACGAGCGGGCCGGGTTTCGCCCTGACCGGGTGGCCATGTGGGCCGTGCTGCTCGGCTTCGTGCTCGTGCTGGTGGCGATGGCCAGCGGCCACAGCTGATCGGCCCGGGTCGGCCCGGGGGAGGAGACGTGGCGGGATCGTCCGCGGCGCCCTGCCGACGATCGGTCTGGGCCGACCGGGGCAGGAGTTCGGCGTTCGGGGGCGAACCGGTCTCAGCCGGCACGTTCGCTCTCTTACGGGCGTCGAAGGCACCCCTGAACCACCGTTTATCGCCGCACGTATAAGGAGAGCAGGCGGATATCTCCGCGCGGTCATCCACGCAGCCGCGGCGGGATCGCGGCCGCGTAGAAGGCTTGTGCGCGGGGTAGAGCCGATCTACACTTATCAACCGTAAGCTGGTCCAGAAACGAAAGTAAAAGCAGGGCGTTGCGCCCGGTGGTGAGCCGATGAAGACTTCAATGAGCAGGTTCCAGATCCACGACGACCTGACGGCGCCCGAGGGCTCGATGCCGGTGCTGCGCGGTGCGCTGGCCACCGGCGGTCAGCTCCCGAACTTCCTCGGGGTGCTGGCCGGCTCGCCGGCGGCGCTGCGGGCCTACGCCCGCTTCCGCTCCGAGCTGCGCCACGGCAAGCTCAAGCTGGCCACGCTGGAGCGGATCGCGCTGGCGGTGGCCGAGTACTACGGCTCGGAGCCCGGCATCGCCATGCACTCCCGCACCGCCCGGGCGGCCGGACTGGGGATCGACGAGGTGGCGGCGGCGCGGAACTTCACCTCCAAGGACGCGCGGGAGGCGGCGCTGCTGCGCTACCTGCGGGCGCTGCTGGAGGAGCGCGGCCGCGCCCCGATGCACCTGCACGAGGAGGCCCGGGAGGCCGGCTGGGAGGACGAGCAGCTGCTCGAGGCGATCGCCGCGGTGGCGCTGGAGGCGTTCACGGCGATGATCAACGTGGCCGGCGAGGTTCCGGTGGACGGCTCCAGCGAGGCCACCCGCGCGCTCCAGGCGGCGTAAGCTTGGCGGCGCGGATGGCTGCCCTGGAGCAGGGTGACAAGCGAGCGCCGGGCGAGCGGGTGGCGGGCTGCTGCCCGCTCTACCACGAGGCCGTCGAGCTGGTGGGCAAGCGCTGGACGGGGGCGATCCTCCGCGTGCTGATGGACGGGCCGCTGCGCTTCTCGGAGATCGCGCAGGCGATCCCCGAGCTGTCCGACCGCCTGCTCTCCGAGCGCATGAAGGAGCTCGAGGGGCGCGGGCTGGTGGCGCGCACCGTCCATCCCGGCCCGCCGCTGAAGGTGGAGTACGCGCTCTCGGAGATGGGGCGCGAGCTCGAGCCGGCGCTGGTCGAGCTCCAGCGCTGGGCCAGCCGCTGGCTGCGCTAGACGGCTAGCTCAGCGTCGCTAGGAGCGTGGGTCAGTAACCGGCCGGGGTCTGTCCGGGGCGTTTAAGAGGATTCCTCCTGCAAGCGACCAGGAGGATCGTATGGCGGTTGTTCAGGAGCGGCTGGTGGAGGTGGAGGCGGACGGG
>Ga0209061_1002181_pt1 | contig 26310 bp, 26 predicted proteins | sample Coa_R1_10_FD_187157 | JGI IMG/M metagenome (GOLD analysis project Ga0209061, IMG submission 187157) | Surface soil microbial communities from Centralia Pennsylvania, which are recovering from an underground coalmine fire - Coalmine... | ecosystem: Environmental > Terrestrial > Soil >... | reverse complement strand
ATTCGATCATGATCTCTACTCGAAGAAGAGGAGAGGTCAGAAAAACGAGATCAGGCTGAAGGTGTTGACGTACAATTTGTCAATAATAGCGAGACTGCCTGCTCAATTCGGTTAATGTGCCAAAGCCGCTATGCTAGGACACCTGTTTCTCCTTTGCTATCGAGAATTCCTAATCTTACGAAAACAAAGACTAGAGAGCGCACGCGGGCCGAATTCACAGCTTGCCACCTTGCGCACCTTTGAAGGAAGCGACGATCGACTCCTCTCTAACGCCCCTTACAGAGAAGCACCTAACTAGGTCATTGAGCAGGTTCCACGTGTGCGTCCACGGTTCTGAACTCCGCCTAGAATTCAAAAACAGACAGCTTGCTTCGTAGAGGATCTTTTTTGACTCCAATTTTCCTTTCGAAATTGTATTCGGACAATAAAATTATAGGTTTGACTTTCAATCCTGATTGATTCAGAATTATGCCCAAACCGAAAAAGGGCGAGATCTACGGAACTTTCAACAACGACATGTGCTATGAACGGGGGCTCGCAAAGCTGAAAGCAATCCAAGGCATCGACTTGGAAGTTCTTGACAGCCACACGATAAAGATAACTCTGAAGAGGAAGGGAGACTCGGAGCTCGAGGAGCAAGTCATTCACGCCATCGTAAGTTCCAAAGGGTATGTCGAGCACGATTTGGATAACATCAATGCCCTGATCGTAAAGGAAGAGCGAAAAGGTAAGCGGTCAGAACCTGGGGTCCTCGACACACCGTTCTATGGCTAGACAGTTATTCAACTAAGAGCACCCACGCTGCAGGCGAAGACGGAGATGGCGTCCCGACCATTGTCTCGGACCAAAGCAGAGTGAAAAATACCCTCTCCCTGGTTCCTTTCCCATCTTAAGAAATCGGAGCGCAGAATTGCTCATGCGCAGATCGGAGGAAAGCGAAGCAATCGTGAGATCTACGCTTGCTAGGATATTTGGGAAGTCTGTCCTGCCTTCGATTGATTATGTTCTAGATTCAGAGTATTCGATGGATACTTCTACGGCACTTGCTAACCCAGTGAAGTTCCTTGAAGCTTTAGATTCCATATTTGGGTCAGAAGGTGCTCAAATTGTTGAAAACGAACTCGTGAGGAGCCTCAAGGGAAAGTTCAAGCTTCCGGAGAGCCTGCCTTCGCTTGTGGAAGTTTCAAAGATGCTTGGAAAAGAAGGGGCGAGAAGTACAACGGTAAAGACAGAAAAAAGAAGAGGAGCGACACGGCATTCAAAGTTGTCGGATCCTTTCAAACGGGAGTGACGACTATGATTCGGGCTCTACTATCTGGAATATTTCACCAAACTTTGCTGGCCCAATCGCTTTGACCCTTCCCTTTTTCCTCCAATATTCGAACACTGAACTCTCTTCACTCGTGAGACTCTCGCCTCTTCCAAATGTGTAGACGTAGTTTAGTTTCTCGACGGCACGGCTCAGAATTTCCCTTTCGATACTGGACATTTCTTCTTTGCTCAAATACGTGCCCTGCATCTGATTCCATCTCCACACTAATAGATTTCATGGAAACTTGTGTGGCTCTTCAGCAAGAAAAAGGGAGAGGGTCTTCAATTGATGCAACGGGTCTTTTCAAAGATAGTCGGCGGAAAAGTATGCGAGGGGTGGGATTTGAACCCACGAACCCCTAAGGGACGGGATTTCTTCTACTGTTCTACCGCAAAGCGCCTGCTCAAATCTGCCCTTCCTTAGCTCTGAAGAGCGCTCCATTATGGAGCGATCGTAAGAGCGATCTTAAGTGTCGCGCAGCAATGCGCTGTCCCGCGCAATTGACCAGGCTCTGCTACCCTCGCGGTATATCCAGAGGCTGTCTGTTTGATTGAAAAGGATTCTCTCCCTGGTCAGGGAACACTGAAAGAGAACGCTGGATCAGAGACCTAGCCCGATTACCCCTCTGGTTAGGTACGATACAGCTATCGCAGCCATCAGAATATCCATCACCTTTCCGATAATCATTAGTCCGGTCGGCCCAACGCGTTCATTGATCTTGCTGCTTAATCGGAGTGCGGACCACGCGAGAAGGCAATTTACAAGTATGGCAACAAGGCTCGTCGCCAGACCAAACTGCTCCTTTGTCAAGAGCATCACCGTAGTTAGCGAGCCAGGGCCTGCAAGTAACGGCGTCGCAATCGGAATGACTGCAATAGATTCGATCATGCCTGACTTTCCAACTTCGGAACTCTCCTTGGCTCCGAGTGGCTCGTTAGAAAGTGCGTCCCTCACAGCAAAAATCAGCAGAAGTATCCCTCCCGCAATTTCAAAATCGTAAATCTGAATCCCTAGAAAGATCAGTATGGCGTCTCCAAGATATGCAAAGATCAGGAGGAGTGCCATAGCAATGAGAACGGCTTTCGTCGCAAGCCTGCCCCTTTGCGCGACCGAAATCCCCTGAGTCAGGCCCAGGAAGAAGGGAAGTACGCCAATCGGATCGAGAATCACAAAAAGCGTTACGATGCTGGCGACGAGTTCATTCAGCAAAGTAGTCGGTAACGCAGCCAATTTACATCAACAACCCACGCCACTTTATTGCATTCCCGGACACGGAAGAAATCAAGGAGAGAAGAGGGTAGTCAATGTTCCCGACCAAGAGAGGCTTAGTCTTTCGTAACTGCTGGGGTGCGAATTCACGTCACTCATTATACGTTTTGCTACCGTTGGTTTATTCCGAGCGTTGATTGATCTCGTCTTCCTTTTCCCTTCGCTGAAGTATCTCGTCAATTATCTTGACAGTTCTTCTGATATTCCTCAGAGGTACGAGCGGGTCATAACCCACTACGGGCTGCGTCTTCGAAAACTCCGAGAGAGGATGGCTGTCAGAATATCTCTTGTTCAACACGAGGAGCTCGACTAGGTTCTCGGTGGGCATCTTGGCTAGCTCTGATTTCCATCCGTGGTAGTATCTCCCCTTTTCGTCGACCATTGTAACCTTCTCATCTCCAGAGCTCTCTTGCAAAATCTTCTGCCAGAATCGCTTTGTGTCTTCTTCATATCTTCGGTTGCCCGAATCGATGGTGATCTTGTAATCTCTTATTGCGTTCTTGACTTGTTCCACATCAATATTCATCTGCTTAGCAATTTCATCAATGTGAACCCCGAGCTCAGAGAGATAAAAGCAAGCTTCCTGAACGTAATCGTCATCCATTGTGGCCAAGTACTCGAAGATCCGTTTGGATCAGCCGATAATAAAATGTTGATTGTCGCCTCCCTTTTAGTGCCTCCTCGGAACTGTGCATTCCGATCCAAGACACCAACATAAGAGCGAAAGAGGCCAAGTTGTCGCGTATTGTTCTTTGCGTGGGTCATGAAAGATATTGTCTAGGCTTCGCCGAATGCCAATTTCTCCAGAAAATTGATTAGATTCTGACCAAATGTCGGATTTGACGGGCAAAGAACTACACATTTATATCATAGTGTGTCCGTATTCTTGGACATCTTTTCATTGGTTTGTTGGTAGAGAGAAGCACATGCGCGCCCCTGAACGACCTTCATCAGTAGATCAGATTGGTCCAAATTGCCCAAAGTGCGGAGGACTACTTGTCGAGGAAAAGTGCAACGATTGTCACTTTTCACATTACACTGCGCTAACTCGAGATGAGGCCAAGGAGATTACTGTAGCAGGTTAGTGTGCATCTGGTATTGGATCTGCTTTTTTGTGGGCTCATGAGAAATGTGCCTACCTTGGTCTGAAATGATTCACTCTGATGCTGAGCCTGCTTCGTTTCCTCTCTGTCCAAACCTACTTGGCTGAGCGCGTCGGCGTAAAATCACCGGCGACCAAGCCTAGTCAATTTCGTCCAGTGCGTGTCTTCGTCGATCCTACCTATAACTGAAAGTGGCAGAGGTAGCACAATCTGATTCTTGTCGCTACAAATTACTTGAATTTAGGTTCTATACGTGAATCGCTTTTCGATTTTAACTTCTGCTCTCTAAGAGTGGGCCGATGAAGATCCTGGGATGGACACCAGCGATATCATAGCTGAAGATTGATCGAATGGGGGGTGGATGTTATCTTCGGCATCCCCGGCGATGGCATCATTGGGATGATGGAAGCCCTTAGGAAGAGGCGGGAAAAGATCAAGTTTGTCCTGGTGAGACATGAGGAGGGCGCAGCATTCGCCGCTTGTGGGTACTCGAAATTCACTGAAAACTTGGTGTGTGCCTTGCGACATCTGGACCTGTCGGCTTGAACTTGTTGAATGGATTGTACGATGCACACATGGACAATCGACCAGTTCTCGCCATAACCGGCATGACGTATTCGGACCTCATAGGCTCGGGCTAACAGCAAGGCGTTGACCTACTGGTTCCTTTCAGGGGAGTCGCCGGATTCAACCACATGATTACGAATCCTTAGCAGGCAGAAATGGCAACTGGCCTTGCATGCAAATACGCAATTGAGAACAGAGATGTCGCCCATTTCTCGATTCCAATCGACGTTCAGGTTTCTGTGCCTGTAAAGTCCAGAGAGACAGAGCATAAAATCCCGAACATGACTTCAGATATTCCTTCCTCTCCTACTGTTCCATCCCGAGAATTCTTAGAGCAGGCAGCAAAAATCCTGAATCAGGGAAGAAGAATCGTTATCTTCTGTGGTGCAGGAGCTCTCTCAGCCAGCGGTGAAGTTTTGGAACTCGCGAGGAAGCTCAAGGCTCCAATTGTAAAGACACTTCTCGGAAATGCGACCGTTCCAGACGACGATCCAAACTGCCTTGGCGGTCTCGGATTGCTCGGCACGGCTCCGTCGCAGGATGCCATGGGAAGCGCAGACACTCTTGTACTCATAGGCACATCCTTTCCCTTCGCCGACTATCTGCCAAGGCCGGGTCAGGCAAAAGCGATTCAAATCGACGCCAAGGCAGAACATATTGGAACGAGATACCCCGTACTCCTCGGACTTACTGGTGATGCGAAAGCCACGTTGTCAGAGCTAAACAGGTTAGTGGAGGACACCTCCGACGATACATTCCTCAAAGACATGCAAAAGAGGCTGAAGGATTGGTGGTCGTTAATGCAGGAGAGAGCAACGAGAAAGCGCAAGCCGCTGAAACCCCAGTCGATAGCATGGGAGCTATCCCAACTGCTTGATGACGATGCGATAATTTGTACGGACAGCGGCACAATCACGACATGGGCCGCAAGATACATCCGTGTGAAGAAGGATCAGCTTTTCTCTTGCTCGGGTACACTTGCATCAATGGCGAACGGTCTGCCATATGCAATCGGTGCTCAGGTTGCATTTCCCAACAGGCAGGTTGTAGCTTTTGTCGGAGACGGAGGCTTTGCCATGCTGATGTGCGAGTTTGCAACGGCGGTGCTGTACAATCTTCCCATAAAGATTGTCGTGATCAAGAACGTCGCGCTCGACCAGATTCGGTGGGAACAGATAGGTTTCCTCGGCAACCCGCAGTATGGTGTCGAGTTTCAAGACATCGATTTTGTAAAGTTCGCTGAAGCCTGCGGCGGAAAGGGATTCCGAATTGAGAGTTATGACAGGATTCGTCCGACGCTTTCTGCCGCCTTTGCGCTGAAACAGCCTACAATAATCAAGGCCATTGTCGACCCAAACGAACCCCCGTATCCGCCAAAGATGGAACCGAAATTCGTAGAGAATTTTGCCAAGGCGCTTGTGAAGGGCGAACCACAGGGAGGAAGAATTGCACTAACACTGTTCAGGGATAAAATTGACGAGATTAGTTAGGCCGTGTCGCTGGAAGGAGATAGAATTTGCAGGATCCGGCTGGTCGAAGGTTGGAGCGTTGCAAGAAGAAGACAGTATTCTATTGTAATGACGCTGACGGCCGCATGCTAGATAGCGGAGTTTCATCGCTGATCACTCCGCCCCCGTTGATCAATCTAATTGTCGGAGTGAGAAATCAACTGGAAACCTTATCAGAAAAGTAATCTAACTTTCGAGATGAAATGGGAATGTACGGGCCCGGTGGGATTAGATGAAATAATTAAGCGCATCCATCCCTACTCGGATTAATCCCGAAGACTCGAGGGCTCTTCTGCTGACACGAAAGCCAAACTAGATCAACCTTTCGGAGTCGTACAGACTTCGGCGCTGCGCTTCAGCGTTCTCGCGATCGTATTGCTTGTCTATTGTGTCACCATCTCGCGATATCGGATTGACAATTCTACTCGCCAGAATACAAGTGAAAGCAGCTTCTGCAGCTAGTGAAAAGTTATTTCGGAAGTCTTGGGACAAGCAACCAGCTAATGGAGAAAACGATCGCGGCTGTCAAGACTACTGCGAGCAGAACCAATGACTGCGAAATCAATGGTTGCATCACATGCACCCCTCCATAAAATGGTCTCCCAGTTGACCCGAGGATTGCTGAAACATATCCTAGAATGGTGATTTCTGCTATTGTAGTTATAACAATAGAAAGAAGGATGCGTTCTTTCAGGAGCTTCCATGATTTCCAGCCAAGTAGTTCAATTAAGCGGGACTTCTTATCTCGACTCTCAATCCTAGAAGGTACAAGGAGGACAGCTATTTTTGACAATTTGTAGTGTCTTGGAGTTCTGCCTCTGAAGACTGTGTAGTCAAAAGAACTGGCTCCAGAGTCTTTTTCAATGATGCCAGCTAACTCCAACCTATGCAGATAATCTATCGTGGTTTGTATGGATAATCCGATACTGCCTGCCAAGCCAGCTGCGGTGTCTATGCCTTCTTTTATCTTCTCTAAGATCAGTCTGGCACTCTTGTTGGAAAGTGTTGAGCAAACCAGCTCAAATTTCTCTTCATCATCCGCGGTAACTAATTTTATCAAGTCATCTTCAGGAGTGGTCGTCTTGTCTTCCGCTGGATGCATATAGGTTCGTTAACCGAAACAGAAATTATTAAGGGATTCCCCTTAGTAATTTCATAAAGAAGACTTACGCTATCCTCAATCAAATGATCAAGCTTCCAGTATTTCTCTTAATGTTACTTCTCGTTTCATCCGTTGCTTCGGCTAGAGTGTATGCGAGCAACCAAAGCCCTACTGCTCAGGATCCGATAGCTAACATATCAGAGGCCGGTTGTCCCCGTGTGGATCAAGCCCAAACTGCCATATCAGATTCGAAAGTATTTGCTAACTATACCAACTATCGATTCTATGATTATGCAGATCAGTTCAGTGGCGGTACCTGTGATAGGCTTCTATTTTATCAATCATCGTCAAGTCAACCGCGAGTAGAATTCATAGTAGGTCCTTCAATGACGATTATAGCAACGTACGAGTTTCCTGCGAATCTCTATAATCTGAAATATTCGAATCCTGCGTATGGTCAGAATCCAATTTGGGCAGGATACGAAGCTAATTATTGTGACGCAAGCAGTGGGGGCACCTGTACTCAGACAGGACCTTTCATAGGGTCTGCGATGTACTACTACTTGCCAACAATATCTACGCCAAATCCTGAAGATACAATTTGTTGTACACTTGCACTCTGGACTGGCATCGGCGATGATACTGGGGCACAAGACGGCGTGCTTGCACAGATAGGTTCAACCCAAAACATCGCCTTTCAAGGCACCAATGTGTTGACATGGTGGGAACTGCTTCCGAGTGCACCTAACTATTTCACGTTAAGTTGCGTAACCCCTGCAACGGGCGATGAGATGTTTGTTGAATCGGAATCAAAAACTTCAGGTAATGTTCAGTTGTATCTTGAAGATTATGCGAATACCTCGTGCTATTTCTACAAGCAGACAAGCTACTCGGTCAGTGTTACATTTGCGTACTATGTCTTAGAGAGCCCGCAATGCGGTAGTACGTATTGCACGCAGTTGCCTAAATGGGGAAGCGCTAGTGTCTCTACTGCATACGAGCTAGATCCGAGTGATTTCTACCTTGGTTTCGCGACAAACAGCAACCCATACGGCCAAGACTGGATTAATCAAGGATGTCAAAATAATGCTAGCCCTTCAAGCGTGACAAATGGCGAGACATTTAGTGTCTCTTGGTCATCAAGCAACATCAAAGGTATTAACTGTTGATGGGAATACATGACACAAGTGTAGGCGATTAGCTTGAAAGTATCTCGCACTGAAATAACAATAGCCAGCATCTTACTAGTTGCGTCGTTCATATCGATCGTTGTACCGTATGGTTTCTTCCTTCAAAACAGTGCAGGAATGACTGTCGGAAAAAGTGCAGGCGTATCTTCTTGTCATGTGCCTCCGCTTGGCACTGTGATTATGGTACATGCAAATGAGACAATCACAATGATATTTCCCAACGGAACAAGCACTATTCTTACAAAGAATCCTGGGGGGCCGATAAACCCTTACCTATCTGCACCATGCACCTGACCTAACCATCTGCGGGCAATGAGGGTTGCACCGGCTCATTTCAGCGGTAACAAAGATTTGGAGAATTTATCTTAGAGGAAAACAACCTGCAACAAGCGTCAACGTAGAGGATATCCTGTTCCCTCTCTGATCATTTGACTGTCGAAGGCATCGAAAACATAACTTCGAAAGTATCTGTGCCTTTTCTAAGAAAGGTTGGAAAATAAGAATTCAGTTCAGAGTATTTGTCTTGAAAAGCAATCGACTATTAGATGACATGAATAAAGTGAAGATCAAAGTGCAAATATTGCGGGACACGGGTCTAGAAACGTTTGGTGTCGAAACGTGCCAAATAAGGCGTAGGTGCACAATTCGTGCGGAGGGTTTAGTTCACCGTTCCTTGATACACCCCTTACACACCATTTCGAACTAGTGTAACTGCAAATTGCCTTATTTTCTTAGAATTGGCTGAAATTCTCCCCCCTTAATCCCCCCTCTTGGCGAGACCATAGCAGCCGACACCCCCGAGAGCGAAGCGAGCGAGAGCCCGTTAGGGTGAAGGCGAAAGGACGAGCGCAGGGACCAAAGAGGGGGGAGGGAGCGAACGTACGTGAGCGGAAGGCCGTGAGGGGCGATAGCGACGGACACGGCGAGCGATAGCGACGGGGTGAATTTGTCCCGTAGCGAGTAATGAGCCTGAAGGGTATCGGCTGCTATGCGTGAGCCTTGCTTCGTATCGATTGTTTATAGTTCTTGAAGGTCGTTACAGTTACTCTCTCGGAAGCTAGTCTTTGATAGGTCTGTATCGAGTCGCTGTTTGGAACAAGGATAATCATAGGTTTGACAGGGCTAAACTTTCTACTTCTTTCCTCAAGGTCGTCCGTTCTTTTCTTGAGTGAAGTCTCGCATTCGATAAAAAAAGAAGCTAGTTCAATGTCTGGCGTAGATTCGCCAGAAGTGGCAACATGGATTATTTCTGAATCCGCTTCGGAGTTCTCTACTGCCTGCCTGACCATCCACTTGTGAAGAGGACTCTCGTTTTGGTCGCTGTCTGACTTTTTGAAGTACATGACGACAGTCTCGCCCGATAACATATCAAATTTCATGCGTTGTAATTCGTCCGCGTTGATGAACTTCTGAAGGATGTCCTTGACCTTGAGCTTGGCTGTATCCTTGTCCACGCCGAAGTTATCTGCAAAAAAGCTAGCCATACCAGAAATCCAGATCGGTGCTTCTTTGATCTTTTCCTCGATAATTGCTTCGTAGTTAATGACTTTCTTGGGTTGTAGGGTGAGGGTCGTTGTTGACAAATATTCCTCTATGGACATTGGTTCTTTGTCGATCAGTCCTTCTGAGCTGAACGTCAGAATATGTATCTCATAGTGTAACTGTTGTGCCGACTTGGCATCTACGAAACGGTGCGGTCTTAGTCCTGCCGCTGCCCAGGATAGCATAGGATCAATAGCCCTCAGTGCTTCAAGGTCTGCCTTCGACGAAGTGTGAAGGACAAACTGGGTTGCGAATTGGTTACGGATGCCGTCGTCTATGTCGCTGTAGTTCTGAGTTGATGCCCAGAGTGCGCCTCTCGCCCTGATCTCCCTTCCTATCTCGTAAAGAATTGAGTGGTACTTCTCGAATGTTCCTCTGGTTAAGCGGTGAGCCTCATCGACGCAGACAACGAGCTTCTCTTGATTGGGCATATTCGCCCATATTTGACGGAGCAAAAGCTCGGCATGGAATACTTTGGCCGAGTCTGCTGATAACTTTGAGAAATCTACTACTAAACTTGTACCGTTCTGGATTAAGAGATTGATCGGGTTTTCTTCCGTTTCGCCAATTGAATGAGCTTTTTCTTGCCTTCCCAGTTGAAGAGATTTGATCTGCTGCTGGATGAAATAGAGTGCTGTGAGCTGGACTCTATCTGTTGTTTCCTTTATCTTTGCTGAGAGCTTGCTGTTGAAATCGTTCCAAGAAGCACAGCCAAAAACTAGGTCTCTCACGAGTGAGGGAATCTGGCTTGCTGTTATCCCTATCATGCTAATCGGAAATGCGATAGCGAAGGCGCTCACGAATGAATCTGGATCAAGGAAAGGATTTGGAGTAAGTGTACTCAAGTCTGCAACTGGATAACCTGCCTTTAGATAGTGATCGGCGGGCTTAAACATGAAGATAATCTTGCTGCTTCCATCATCGTTTACGTGCTGAAGCAAGAATCGATTTAGCGTACTCTTTCCTGCTCCCGACTCTCCACACGTCAGTATGTTTTTGTTTGGCTTGGAGTCTAGCAGCATGTTCAGGTCTATCCACTTGAATTGAAACTCTTCCTCGACGTACTCGCTTTTTTCTGGGTGGTGAGTGTTCCTTTTGACCCATCCGATTACTCCAATATGGCCGGCGGTTAGTTTCTGTTTTCCATCCGATGGCCGCGAGTAAGTATACGTATGGTCAAATAGTTGGTAGCGTAACTCTTCTCTCGATACATCATATTCGAGCTCAAGCTTCTTCCATCTTTTTCTTCCTCTTCCTTGTGGATTCTGGCTTGCTCGATTTGTTCCTCTCTAATCCGTTCAAGCCTTTCCTCTTCTTCGCGCTTTTTCTTGTGCCCAAACAAGCCCATGTCAAATTTTTCCTACACTATTCTACTCAATCCTGTACTTCGAGACTTCACGCAGAAGGTTTTCAAATCGAAACTTCGCGGTTTCAAGATCTATGAATTGCTCGAAACTACCTATCGGAACATATTTCGATGAAAGGTATTCAATTGCTCCCCTGCTAATACTGAATTTCTCGCGTCCGATTATTTCGTCGATGAAAGAAGGCTTTGTTCTTGCAAGTAACAATTCCGCTTTTGGTTCAATTTCATACAAAAGGTTAAGCATGACGTAGTACGTTCCAGCTGGAGACCTGAGAGCTCTTGCAATTGAGTCAAGGAGAACGCTTCTTTCGTACTTCTCGCTTGGTGTGGTGGTAGCCATGTTTAATACTCCTCTTCTTCAAGAATGTCTAGCCAAGTTCCGAGCTTCGCAATGAAATCCCTTGGCGATAGAACATCGGGTTCTCCAATCAGAACGGCTCGCAGAATTGAGGCGCTAGGTAAAATCTCCGAAATGCGCGCCTTGAGCGAGCGAATGTCGATATACTCTCGCTGTGTTGTTACTGTCTTTTCCCTTACCATGGAGTAGAAGAGGGATTAGCCTTTCTTGCCCGTGGTCTTTGAGTTCTGTCACTCAGAAGTTGAGTTAAGCTGTTCTGAATGTTGTACGCTAGGCTCAGGTTTCCTTTCTTTTCTTCCTGAGAGCTACTGGCACGACTATCTTCTGCCATCTGCTTCCAATAGATAGTACGCCATAGAATGATGCAGCCATTACAGCGATGAGAAAAACCCCGACTATCTCAAGCGGAAGCGAATAGTTCGGATACTGACCTGACGTATAGAGAGTCCCGAAGATGACGCCGAATATGAATGTGAAGCCTGTCAAAGTGGCGACGGTAATGAAGTCGAAAGTTCCTAGGAACGGTCTAAGCGCCCTTCTTCCTAGAGGTGTCACAAAGAACGCTTTGGGGTCTCGTACGTCGTGAGGATTGGAATCTTTCTGTTCTGGCAGGAGATCTATGAATTTTGAATCGTACAAGCTCCCGAAAGCCCTCGTTATAGTTCCTTCGGCTAGGTCGAGTTCTTCTTCGAGCTTTTCCGCTGATGACGCTCTACTATCCTTTGGCGTTTTCGCAAGGTACACCAAGACACTCAGATGTTTGAGCGTGATATTCCCTATTCTCTCCACGCCGAAAAGACGCCTGAATAGCCCTCCTATTGTTGACATTCCTGTTTCTTCCACTAGAATGGTATCTTGATTACAGCGTCTCCGTCCGTCAGAGCTGCGACGTACTCGAATCCCTGACGGATGAATGACTTTACTTCACTGATGGGTACTACTCTCTGCCTGTTTCCGTTATTCACCATAGAGCCAAGCAACTTATCCCTGACTGTCTTCAAAACGTCTTCCTTGGACATCGATGCAACGTCCATGTCTTGAATCTCTTCCTCTGGGATTCCTGCGAGTGAAAGAAATTCCTCTTTGACGGTTTGCTTGATTTCCTGCTTGCTTAGCTCATTACTCTGCGTTGATAAGATGGGCTCGCATTTCTTGTAGGATTTCCTCATCTCTTCTATCATGGTAGGCGGTAGTCTGCCCTTGTCCGTTGAATATCTCGCCTCGATATCTCCCTTGTGTCCCATCACAAATTGGAGAAAAGGATGCGAGATCAAGCCCTTGGACTCTGCCACGATCATGTTCGTGTCTGCATATGACCTCAAGACGAACGGCCGCCACAAATAGCCTGCCTTGATTATCGCTTCCTTGACGTCCCTCGTAACTAAAGACGTTCGTAAAAGAGGGTTGTTCCTCCTGACTCCTCTTGGGTCGAAACCGAGTAAAGGGGTGTTAGGTGCTAGTTTCTCCTTGTGCTTTTTAGATCTCTCCTGCAAATACTCGTTGATGTAGGTGATTGCTTCCTCTCCGACAAAAGTGAAGTACTGGTGTCTTGCCTTGCTCAATGGACTCCTCACTCGCAGGATTGAAGGGATATTTTTCTTATCAAACGAGAGGCCATCGCTAGTTATCTTTGCTTCAATGAAATCCTGTAATCTTATTCCGTCTGTTCCCGTGAAACTTCCTAGACTTTCGGGCCTCAGACCGCTGAACGCCATCAATGCAATTGATACTCTTGCTCTCGGTGAACCCATCCTCAAAATTCTGGCTAGTTCCTCTTTACTCGGTACCCTTTCGTTTGCAATTGTTGGAGTTTCGGACTTTCCTTTGATGTTGACCTTTAGCTTAACGTCCATATTGTTGTACGAAAGCCAAGATAGGATTACCTTCTTGAATCGCTCGATGTAGGAGCCTGCCTTGCCTTCCTTTTCCATCTTCCTAACAAAGTCGGTAAATTGGTCTCGAAACCTCTTTGAAGGAGCGTCCTTGAGTATCTTTTTGGGCGTCGTACCTAGGAGATCACAGTACAATCCCATAGTCCTCAAGTAAACCTCTGCCGTGATCAGAGAGTTAGCCGATAGGTTGTCAATCCATCTCTTAACGTCTTGATCTTCCAAAAGACCGCTGTACTTGCTGCTCATAGTCCCAAAGGCATCAGTACAATCGCATTCTATAAAGGGATTCGCTTATAATCTTAAGCGGGCCCGGTGGGATTTGAACCCACGACCTACAGCTCTCTCGCGATACATAGCGAGCGCATGCACATAGGAGGGTCGGCGTCGGAATCTTGCACTGCCGCGCTGTCCATGTTTCGCCCTGCACTCATGGCAGGTCTGCGCCACGAGCCCACGGTATTTCCTTGAAATACCAAGGAGGAACTGTTTGGATTTATGGGCTTTGGTTTCCAGCCAAAAGGACCCAGAATCCAGTCGCCCCTTCGTAAACTTGCCGGCCTTCAAGTATCCCAAAGAAGAAACAAGCGCGAATAATCGAGATTCCCCTTCGCCCTAATCTTGTTTCAAACGGCTTGGTTTTTATCAAATGAGGAGAAAATAGAGGATAGATTTTAATCCACTTCGAATGCGGATTAGTTGCACCAAAACGCAATTCAACAGGAGCTTACTTTCATTGGTTTCAATTTCCACTTCAATTTTTGATTATGTACTCAACTTGATTAGCAGCCTGGGTTATCTAGGAATCTTTACTCTCATGGTGATGGAGAGCGCTACGCTTCCAGTGCCGAGCGAGGTCGTGCTCCCCTTTGCGGGTTACCTGGTCTATCAAGGCCATATCGAGTTCTGGCCAGCAGTCGTCGTGGCATCCGTGGGGAGCCTCGCCGGGACACTGGTCGATTACGCCATAGGGTTCTACCTAGGAAGGGCCGCCATACTAAGGTATGGCAGAATTGTCCACCTCAACGAGGGGCATCTCAAGACCACCGAGAAGTGGTTCAATCGGTACGGCAACATTACAGTCTTACTTGCGAGGTTTGTCCCGCTGATACGCACACTGGTTGCTTTCCCCGCTGGAATCGCCGAGATGAACATTGGCAAGTTCGTACTATATTCGTTTGTTGGAATTTTTGCATGGGATGCTATCCTAATCTACATTGGAGAAGTTGCAGGGCAAAATAGCACTTCAATAATCAATACTCTGCAAAAATACTTTGTACCAATTGGAATCGCCGCTATTGTGATAATCGCACTCTTAGTTTTGTTTCGAAGCCGCGGCAGGAAGAACGTCTCCTCACCCTCGCTCGAATCGGGAAAGGTTGGAAAGCAGTAGGTTTCTTTCTAAAAAGGACTTCAGAAAGGAAAGGTAGCTATCTGAAAACTGTTCTTACGAAACAGCCTGGAGCGATTTCTCATTCACTTTCAAGGAACAATTTCTTCGTGCTTTTGCTTCTCCACCTGTCGCAGGATGTAGAATGCATAAACTGCAATAGCAAGGGCCGTTGTTGTAAGTTTCGTTGCAAAGACAAGATTCCAAGGCGTTTTTGGATTTGGATATTGGTTGGTTATCACATCTGGATTCAAGACACCGAGAAGAGAATCCCTTGCAATATCAGCTGTCCATATGGCAAAGTTGTAGAGGACCTCGTATGCTGAAAGGGCTATTCCTAGAAATGCGATGAACTCGAAGATAGATATCCACATGCCTGATGTTCTAGATAGTCTTGGCTTGGCAAGTTCAAAACCGGAGAAGGTGAGGCCCAGCGCGGCAATCATCAGGATCGAAACCGGTTTTGCATAGATAGGAAGGACCTCGGGAGAGGGAACTTCTACGTCGACGAGCGTAGCCCCGACAACATCGACGTGTCCCATGATCGTCGCAACTACTCCATACGTCGAGAGCGTGACAAGCACGCTGGAGCAGACCAAGAAGATAATCTTGTAGACGGCAGTCTGGAAGGCAACGCTCCGCACCCCGGAAGCTTTCTTTGACCAAGTAAGTATGGGCTTTTGCAATCCTGAAACTGTGGCCAAATCAGGCAGATTGAAGGAGGACTAGAAAAACTATTCCTTTGGTTCCGCGATTAAATTTCTAATATCGTCATGAGCAAATGTCGGTGACAGGTCCAGAGCTTCCGTGTACGTTCTATGCATCTTGTCAACTGTCCGCTTGTTTATTTTCCCTCTGTGCGGAACGAAGCCTCCACTGAATCTGATCGGTATGTGCATGAGTTCGTGGATGATTACCTTCTCCTGTTCCTCGGCCGTGAGCCTGTCGTACTCTTCCGAAATCACCTCTATGATGTAGTGTGGCTTCATTCCCAGTGCGTCGAACCAAATTCGCCCCATTCCGTGGATCCTCGCCTGCACCCTTCTTGACTTGCTTCCATTACTTCTGTAAAAATGCAACCGATCCTGGTCGATGTAGGACAAGGACAGAGTTGTAATTATCTTCTTGGCAATTTGCTCGACATCAGCTGCCTTCTGGTAAGATATTTTCAAGGTGAAGTTACCTGCTTTTCCAAACGATTGCTGAAAGCAGAAAAACGAACGCTTAAAGTCTAACTAGGCTAGGAGGCAGCCAATTCTTCACAACACATCGGAAGCAGCCATTCTAGTATGCCACGACAATTTCTTTGAAATCATTCATCCTGACTTCGAGGCCGAACCTGTCTTCCATCTTCTTCATTTCACGATAAGTCTTCAACATTAGGGGAAGGTGTCTGACCATGTTGAACTTGCCTGCGAACTTCAGTTTTATTAGATCATAAACGTAGTTGAAGTATTCGAACTTTTTCAAGACTGCTTTCCTGTAAGCTTCCATATCGTGCAAGTTATCGCAGAGCAACTGCGCACATTGGAGACTGGGAATTATACCTTCGCCAAGAAGCGGGAATACTGTGCCAATCGATTCTCCGCAGCCGACAACCTTTCCGATACTGAACGGTTCGCAATACTTTGGAGGTGAGATTCGAATCGGCCGACCTATCTTCTTTATGATTGTTCCTCCGTTTTTCTTGTTAAAAGTGTCCAGGAACTCATTGTGCCTTTTCTTAAAATCTCCCGCTCCTACATACGCAGCGCCGTCCTCGAGCGGGAAATACCAGAAATACCCCGCGAGTCCTTCGAACGGTTTTATGTAGAAATCACTAAACGGCACGCCGCCTGAACCATACTTCAGCTTGTATTCAACGCAGGGTACCCACATATCTTCTTTCGGCTCTGGAAGGAACGTTCGGTGTAGTCCAGTGCAGTCTACTATCAGATCGTAATCTTCCTCCCTTAAACTCGATGGGGTTACTTTCACTCCATAGTTCGCTTTCTTTCCCTGAGTGAGGTCAACCTCGAGCTGATGCTTGTCGTAGGTGACTAGGCCCTTGAGTCGTATCTTTCTAAAGCTCCCGTTCCCCAGATCCACAGCCATCTCTTTTCCATTGAAAAGGATATACTTCTCAAAATTGATTCCAAGTGGTTCGAGAATCTTTGATAGCTCGTTCTTTGAAGTGCCCCATGCACAGACGGCCTGAAACTCGCCCTGTTTCTGAAGTTCAAATCCCATTACGTCATGTTCTCGGCTGAGTCTGTTTAGAAGATAACTGCCTGCGACGCCAAGGCCGACGATTGCGATTCTCATATTCCTTGCTCTAGACACCTGCGGCTCTGGTGGGAGAAATCAACGCGATACGATCTTCCAAACAATCGGAGTATTATTACTTTGCACAATACTGGCGCTTCCGTAGCTAATGAATAGAACTGAGAGCCCGGGAGCCGTCGCACCCGTCCACGAGTTTTCAGCATTCGTCCAGATTTTTGCTCAAAACTTAAAATACGCACCTGCCTTGCATCTTTAAGCGGTCGGAAAGCCCTTTCCCTTTGTCTGAAACAGAGTTCGGTCTTGCTGCGGTTTATCGAATCATAAAAAAATCAGGCGCCGAGAGAGTGAGTGACGAAGCCGCAGAAGAACTAAGGCGAATCCTTGAAACGATTGCTTCGCAGATAGCAAAACAAGCAACAGAATTGTCGGTGCATGCAGGAAGGCACACAGTCAAAGCAGTTGATGTGAAGCTTGCATCGAAAACGATACTTGGAGAAGCTTGACTGAAGATGCGGGGGAAATTATCCTCTACCTGGTTCGCCCTGAACTTAAACGTAAAACTCCGGTCAACGAAAAGAGATAAAGAGGCAGGAAATTGCATTACTCAAGCATCTAGGTGAAACTTTACTCGCTCCGGTGGTGTAGTCCGGTCTTCAGGCGTCTTTCTTCGTTGCTCTCATATGGAACTGAGTGAAACGGGGCAACGCGTAACCGGAAAAGCATAGTGGCCTCTCGTCTTACTTTGACTGTCCAAGCAAGGCCGAAAGAAAGTCGGAACAAAAAGGAAGAGAACTGCGCAGACAAGGGAGATATTCCGCGTTTATGGCAAAAGCCTGATGCGAAACTTCAAAGCCACTGACCCGGGTTCAAATCCCGGCCGGAGCACCTATCCCCTCATTTACTAGACTCGCATGGTTGTTTTCTCACTTGGATTGACCACCTGTTGACATTCTTTGATGACGGAAGAAGCGCCGGGCTTCTCGGTCATCGGAGGTTGTCTACGACGACTCTGGACAAAGTCAACTTGACCCTGTCGAATTTCGCTATTTTTCCGTTCGGCGAATGGTTCAGCTTCGACGTACAAACGTTTTGCCTCGAAAACAAGTTCTTAAGGAAACGCTCACTCCTCTAAGAGATAGCGGCCGCTTAACGATAGCAATGGTTTGTGAGGCTCCCAAAAGCATGTTTCTCGTGCTCAACAACCATGTATATTGGAGGAAAATTCTGCCATGAGTTCCTTAAGTGGACAGTATCCTCCTCTAACACCAGCGGTTTGGAGCTGGCTATCGCAAGTCGCTTTGCCCTTTTGGTTTGTCATAGTAAGTCATATGTAATGAGTTTAAGTAGTAAAATCCGAGTATCTTTTTCACACAGGCGCTCTTTTTCCATCGGTTCTTCAACTACGTTGAAGATGCGCATTTCTTGTAGCTTTACAAACGAGTTTATGGAATTCTTCCTAGAAAGTTATCGTAATAGAATTTTACACGGCGGGAGGGAGACATGAAGTCAAAGGGAACGGCCAAGAAGAAATCAACACTCTTCAGGATTGGCATCACTGGTTCTCCAGGCACCGGAAAGAGATCAGTAGCCGAAGCGCTGTCACGTTTTACCGGCTTGAAAACAATCTTCGTTGGAGAAGTTGCGATCCAGGAAGGCTATGGAATCTGGCGCAGCGGGGAATTCATTGTAAACACAAGAAAATTGAAAGGAAAGATACCCACTATGGGAAGGATAGTCTGCGGCCACCTTCTTTCCGATGTTGTTCCACCTGAGGACCTTGATTTTGTCGCGATCCTGCGATGTTCTCCCGAAGAGTTGAGACGAAGGTATTCGAGAAGAGGCTATTCTCGACACAAGATGAGAGAAAACATAGAAGCAGAATTGCTTGATCTGGTTTCGCACAAGGCACTAGCCACGTACGGTAGAGAGAAAGTATCGGAATTTGATACATCAGGGGCAAAGGATCCTTCAATAGTAGCCAAGAGAATTCTCAGGACAATTCAAAGGAAGTTGCCCAGCCAGTTTGGAAATGTGGTTGACTGGGCGGCTCGGGCATCTAGATCGCGAGACAGTCTGGAACACGTGCTTGAAGGCGAATGAAATTGAGGGAATCCGAGAAATGTGAGTTTTCGAATCGTTTGGAACGCAAGGAGAAGTAGAAGATACGCAGATTGTCTGTCCAGTCTAGCAACTACAAACAGAAAAGGATAACTAGATTCGTAGTAGGCAGGGCCTGCATTCAAAATAGTTAAATCCGCTATTAAGGTGACTTTGTCAAGTTATGCAACCTCAGGGCGAGGTTGACCTCGAGGCGCTAAGCCAGAAGATCGACTCTCTCGCTAGTCAAAGACTAGAGATGATAAACGAATACAAACATCTCGACCAGCGAAGAAGAGAGATCCGTAAGCAGATCCGCGAATTTACGGACAACATAAACGCGGACCGCAAGTCTTTGGATGAATACTACGAACATTTGACCTCATACAAGGCTACCCGTCGAGAAGTTCTCTCAAAGATTAGAGAGATGAAGGTAAAATCCTCCGAGGTAGAGAAGGTTCTCAAAGAATTCGAAAAGAGTGCCCCCAAAGGCGGCGAAGCTCTCCACGAGCGATTGAAAAAAGTTGAGTGGCGGCTTCAAACTGAGCGGCTATCTAGAGACGAAGAGAAGCAGCTCGTGGCAGTAGTCAAGGATCTCGAGACTAAACTGAAGGCGTGGAAGAAAGCCGACACTACAAAGAAAGAATACACTTCGGTGCAAGATCAGATCAAGTTACTCAAATCAAAACTTGACGAGATGAACAAGTTTCGGGCTGAAAAGGATCCAGAGGTAAGGGCCAGACACGAAAGAGTGGCCACCATGTTAAACCAGCGTCACCAGCTGTTTCAAGAAATAGAAGACATCAACAACTCCCTCATGGAGCTCGATGCGAAGATCACGAAGAACACAGGAGAGCTCGACGGTCTTCGAATTCAGAGGAGAAGCCTCGTCGAGGGCAGAAAAGTTAGAGATTACGAATCTTCCAAGGCAAAGACAAGGCAGCTTGTAGACAGAGCTAGGGGCGACGCAAAGAAGAAGCTTGAGCAGGGCGAGAAACTCAGTCTTGATGAGCTCAGGCTAGCCTTCGGTGACGACAGCGAAGTTCTGAAGTAGAACAGCTGTGAAAAGCCAACTTAATGCTGTTTGCTTCTTTTTCATTCGCGACTTGCAGAAAGGATCCTGGTTTTGAACGACTTCGGGTTCTTTGGAGATGGTACTTACAACTGTGGCTCATCGTGATCTGCCAAAAGGAACAAATACAATCCTATCACTGCAATTCGGATTGGTCTAGCTTTGGGATCCTACCAGCCTCAGACGGGTCTTTCCGGCGAAGAAGGGGAGACTTCCCACCTGCTAATCGTCTGTGTGGATAGGGACAATGATGTCGAGGTCAAGACCGGTATCAAGACTCCTATAGTTGGTAAGGAGTCGTGCCTTGCTGCGGCCACAAAGCTTGCGCTCAGCGACCCCGAGGAAGCTGATGCAAATGCCATCTTTGCTGCGGTCAAAGAGTACGATGAGCTGCTCGGGAAGGGAGAGCAATGCGAGGTTGTCGTAGTCGGCGGCCTCTACGAAAGAGGCACCCTTGGAGACAAAAAGATACGTAAAGAAGTTGCGGATACGCTGAAAGGACATCCCGCCGACGGATTAGTCTTAGTTTCGGATGGTGTAGAGGGCGAAGAAATCGTGCCAGTCCTCCAGAGCCTTTCGCCAATTGTCTCGATAAAACGAGTCGTTGTCAAGCATAACAAATCGGTAGAAGAGTCATACGCCGTCCTGGGGAGATACTTTAGAATGCTCCTGTTCGATTCGAGGTATGCAAAGTACGCTCTTGGTATCCCTGGCATAATATTCATCGGCCTCGTGTTGATTTATGTTGTGTACCCTCAAGCGGCCGCTCTTGTCCTAATCATATTTGTAGGAATCGTTTTCATTATCCGAGGGTTCGATATCGACAAAAAAATCGAATCAATCGGCAGGATGTCAGCGACAGGTCTGCTCCGGTTCTTCTCGGCGGTTGTCAGCATTCTTGTCATTTTGGTGGGCATAGGATCAGGCATTGCTGTGTTCTTTACCTGCCCCTCTGGGAGCTCTGCTGCCAGCCTTGCATCGGAGCCATGCACGATTGCAAAGCAAGTAGTGGCGAATCCTCAGACCATTGTACTGCATGCGCCAAAGATCATCGGCTATTTTATTCAGAACTCGGAGATTATCATCTGGCTCGGAGTTGCAGTCTACATCACTACATCACTGTTCTTCAACATCCTGAGAGCAAAGTCACGCCACACAGCACGTTATTTAGTGGAGCTTTTCGTCTTGGGGCTTCTCTACTTCCCGGTCTCGATATTCGCGAACACTCTGATCTCCGGGGGGAAGAGCTACGATCTATTCATTGCCATAGTAATGTTCGCGCTGGCAGTCAACTTCAGCATTGCAGCATACGTTTACCGTTACATTAGCAACAAGAGAAGGGAAGCACACGCAATCGAAATCTAGTGATACGAGCACGTGACCATGATGACATCCTTCCGCAAAATCATTCGTACAACATGATGTCAAACGTTATATGCCATAAGAGAACGGAGCAGTAATTTGCTAAAGGGCACAGCCGGTGCCTCTCTCGCCCCTACGGATTGACAACCTTGACTGGTTGTAGTCGGGTAGGCGACGGTTCCAGCACTTTACCTGTTCTCTTTAGTGCCGCTTATCTGTTAGAACAACGTGAGATGTGGGGGCCATACTCGCCACGATAGGTATTGTCGTAGCCATCAACTACCGTATGGATTCAGACATTGTTCCCCTGAATTTTCTCCTGCGTTTCACTCCTCATTTATCCCAGCCTTTGTCCGTGCGCAGTGAGTAGAGCACATGACCTCAATCTTGGGCGCTCTTGGGGTTTACCGGATATACGAAGCTGTACTTTCGAGAAACCTAAAGAAGAAAAATGGAGACATACCTAAGCACATTGCCATAATTCTCGACGGTAATCGGAGGTGGGCGAGTAACAAATCTGCAGAGAGGGTTCTCGGCCACATCGCTGGTGCCAACACTGCAGAAGAGTTACTCGAATGGTGCCACGAGATCGGAATAAAGACCATCACGCTCTACCTGTTATCTACGGAGAACTTGGAGCGCGCGCCCGAAGAACTGACGGAACTGTTCCATCTCTTCCACGAGCGCTTTTCAAGGCTCCTCTCAGATGAGAGAATCCGCAAGTTCAAGATCAGGGTCAAGGCGCTTGGGAGGCTCGAGCTGTTGAGTCCCGAGATCAGGAGCATACTTGACGAACTTGAAACAAGCACAAAAGACTATTCAGACGCTTTTCTGAACATCGCGATTGCCTACGGAGGCAGAACAGAGATTGTCGACTCGGTAAGGAAGATAGCACAGGAGGTAAAACTTGGGCACCTGGCTCCAGAGGAAATAGACCAGAAAACCATAGAAAAGTCATTGTATACATCGCATCTTCCGAACCCGGATCCAGACCTCGTAATAAGAACATCCGGAGAAGAGCGCCTCTCTGGCTTTCTTCTTTGGCAATCCGCGTATTCTGAGCTGCTTTTCATTGATGAATATTGGCCGGATTTCAGGAAGATCGACCTGATGAGAGCAGTAAGAACGTACCAGAAGAGGTCTCGAAGGTTTGGAAGGTAACATTGGTTTGATGTATCTGGTTATGTCATAAGCTGCTTGGCATCTTTGCTAATGCTAGTACCTTCCCTCGCTTTCGTCGAGTAAGTGGAATTGCCATGGCTTACATGTCGGACGATTGCTGTTTACCCAATCTGAGTCATGGCAAGACACTCAATCGGACTTACCGCCCAACAAAGTTGAGCCTATTGAGAAGTTTTGTTGAGTAAACTGACTGTCTTCGAATGACAGCTCTCTCCCCACCATATTTGCGATGTAGAAATTAAGCGAATATCATATCTTCAGCCCTAATGCTTTACGGCTGCGCCGAATTGCTATACAAGAGAAAATGGGGTTGTAAAGTGCTGTACGTGTCCATCACTTGACTTCTCGGAAACTAAAATCAGAGTCTTCTGGCTCTGATACATCTTTACAGATAGTGAGACAAGCTTCGAGTCGAAATTCTCGTCAAAATATGGCGTTTGGCTTTTTCCCTTTTGATATCGCAAAATATCGCGTCATGCTTGACCTGCCTAAAACCCACTACCATAAAAGGCAGCGACAAAGCATGCTGTCATCTGAATGATTTTTGGTCACAAATGAATTCGTCAAGTGCCGACAGGCCAAGAGATGGCAATTTACGCCATGCACAGGCGAAATAATTGCGATACGGGTGGCCATGGATGGTTTATTGTCTCTCTAGGCCAGAAGAACCGAATTTCGAACATAGCCCGCTAGACGATATTTAAACGGACGACCCTTACCTTATTAATGGATCTCGAATTTGCAATAGTTAAATCACCTTAGGTGCCTTTCCACTTTCACGTTCAATCGTTTTGGGTCGCGGGGACAAGTTTCCTGCGAAAGAGAGGAAAGTGCCGTGCATCCATTTGCCGAATAACGATAGTGAGAAGAATTCCCTGACCCATCAGGCAAAGTCGATGTGGGGTTCGCCACCTGCGACTAATTCTGCTGTGCCTGTCGAAAACCAGAACCTTCTCGGACCAACCTCTCGCAAAGGTTCTGATAAGGTCGCTGACGAAACCGACTCAATGACGCCCTCGTCCTCTGGAAGTCGCGGCGATTCTGTTTCGGGCGCTGTGATTCGCGCTGAACCTTCTTGTGTCTTTTGCGGTTCTAAGGATATAGAAGTCACACGGAACTGTTTAAACTGTGGCGAGCCGGGGGTAAGCCCAGAGAAAACTGTCCTGCATCTCGTATGTCACTATTTGAATTTTGAGACGAAATTTCACACGTCTTTTTCGAGTCGCCTTGTCTGCCCTCAATGCAATAGAGCGTTGAGTGAATCCAACTCCGATTACGTTGCACTGGGTACTCTTTACTACTGCAGAAACTGCGAAGCGTTCGAGGCAAAGGCCAATATCGTATCGTCTTGTAAGAGGTGCCTGAAGGTTCATGAACATCAAAGCTCGGAGATGGTCTCCTATGGACCTCAGAGTGAAGGTCACTCGACTCCTAAAATTGGAAATAGAGCGTCGCTGACAAGCTTATTTGGTAAAGAGCTCAACATAGCAGGATGGAATCTCCTCTCCCCAGTGGAACTTCTTGGCAGGTCTGGTATCAGGAATACTTTCAGCCTGGTTGCATATAGATCAAAGCTGCCGGTTGAAAAGGAAGAGAAGCGCAAGCTAGTTGTTTTCGATTTTCTTACAGACGACTATCCCATTGAATCGAGGCATGTGCATTCTTTCTTCGCACGCGCACTGGATTGCGGCGTGAAGCACAGAATCATGATTGTTATTCCCAAACTAGATGAGTCTGCCAAGAAATTGGCAGACTCCTATGGCATGAGCGTCATTGAAGCTCCGGATGCCCTCCTTGCGGCGGACATGATCCCCTCAGCTCTAGACAAACTACTTCCTCTTCCCTCATTGATTCGGGCGGCGGACTTCTCTCAGGGAGATTCACTCGACGGGTCGGATCCCCGAAGGAGTAGATCTAGATCGAGTAAGAGAAGCTCTGTGGATATCATCGCAGACATACTAAAGGTCGCACTAAATCCAGTGAGCAAGTCGGAGATCATGGCGTGCGCCAATATGAGTTACGAGCAGTGTCAGAAGTACCTTCCGAGGCTCGAAAAAGTCGATCTTGTAAGAAAGTACTTAGAGGATGGCGTCCACGCTCGCTATCAGACTACCGAAAAGGGTCGCGAATATGTCTCCAACCTTTTTGGCGAGTTCGGAACGATTATGAACGGAGAGAAATCTGTCTGGAGCTCCAAGCGAGGCACACTCTAAGGCAGCCCCTCTCAACTCAAAGATACTCATTCAACGTCGGATCTGCCTTGAGTTCGACTCAGACCAACTTTCAAGCTACACGCCATTTGCCACATTGATGATGCTCATCATTTACGTACTCTCACCTTCTGCTAAACGAGGAGCAGATTGAAGCAGAACATACTAAAGGTTAGGTCAAGCTGTGCAATGCCCACCCTAGTCGTTGAATTCATATTCTGCTAGATCACAGGCAAGCCAAATTGATTCGCTCTTTTCTTGATTCTCTGTCTTGCATTAGAAACTGCGCCGTCCAATTTTTCCAAAAAGAGTGGGTCATGCCCTGAGAGAGCATCTTCGATTTTCGCGAGTGCCGCGCGAATCTGTCCGAGCTTGTCTTCGTCGGAAATTGGTTTGAACACGAAAGTCCAAGTGAGTGCCCACATTCCAACCTTGATCAGGAAGAGATGTACCCTGTGGTCCCCCCCATTGGTTAGGGCAAAGCTTTCGGAATAGCGATTTTTCAAGAGTCTGAGCGCCGGGTCCGAGGGAGACATGAAAGCAGGCGATCCGCGCCCTGAAAGTAATGGATCTTCTGCATACTTTCTAGCCGCGTCCAGAGCAGTTTTTCGATCTTCTCGTATGTCAATCGGCTCGCCGGTCTTTCTTTCCACCATTCTTCTAAAATCACCATCTTCTTCCATTATTCGAAATGGACCCCGCAGGGAAGTCAGTCCTTCCTTTACTTGAAAAGTGGGAACGGAAGCATCCTAAAAATCTGCCTTTTGAATTCCCCACCTGCTCGCTTCTAGGGAGGTACGCTTACCCATACACTCGGCCTCATACTTAGGGCATTGCAACACATCCAGGCGCCACATATGGGAACGCTACTTCTAAATTCCAGTTGATTCCAAACTAAAACATGGTCGCCTCCACTTTGCGAAGACAATTGCGGGAGGCGGCGAGGAAATCAAACCAAATTCTGCGACTCACTTTCTCGAGCAATGCTTATAACCTGGGCAAAACAATAGTGTAATTCCCGCATGTTTTTGTTGGCGGCGTCCACGTCTAGCTCACGGGCATAGCCCACGCAATGCGACAGGGACCTCCAAACATGCGCACATTAGATGGAGGTTCAATAGAAGTATTGAACCTGACGTTGGCTTGTGCTTTTCTTCCGCAAAAGAAAGCGAATCGTACTTCCCAATAAAACTCCGGTTGATCCTGCCGGACCTGACTGCTATCGGAACAGGACTAAGCCATGCGAGTCTGCCAATCTAAGCACGTTGGTTGGCGGCAAACGGCTCAGTAACACGTAGTCAACCTGCCCTTGGGTCGAGAACAATCTCGGGAAACTGAGGCTAATTCTCGATAGATCAAGATTCCTGGAATGGGTTTTGGTCGAAATGAAACAGCAGCATCTTGTTGTCTTCGCCCGAGGATGGGACTGCGGCCGATCAGGCTGTTGGTGAGGTAAAGGCTCACCAAACCAGTAACCGGTACGGGCTTTGAGAGAAGGAGCCCGGAGATGGACACTGAGACAAGGG
>Ga0209061_1002179_pt1 | contig 26358 bp, 25 predicted proteins | sample Coa_R1_10_FD_187157 | JGI IMG/M metagenome (GOLD analysis project Ga0209061, IMG submission 187157) | Surface soil microbial communities from Centralia Pennsylvania, which are recovering from an underground coalmine fire - Coalmine... | ecosystem: Environmental > Terrestrial > Soil >... | reverse complement strand
TAGGCCTCGATCGCTTCGCGCCGCTGCTTGATCTGGCGCGCGAGCACGGTGTTGACGATCTCCTCGTCCGACAGCGCGGCGTCGCGGGCCAGCGCGGCGATCTCCTCAGCGGTCAACGCCGCGAAGTCGTCGGCCGTCGGTTCGGCGGCCGCGCCGCCCTTCTGCTCGGCTCGCTCGCGGACCAACGCTGTGCGGCGCTCCTGCTCGGCCTGCTGGATCGCCGCGCGCAGCAGGCGGATCGTCTGGGCGCGTAGGTGCTGGCCCTGGCGCAGGGCATCGCGCAGGTCGGCGTCGAGCCGCTCTCGCAGCCCCATGGTGTTCTCCTTCGTCCGTACGCCCGGTCGCATGATAACAGCCGCGTGGCGCTTGCCGCTCCCCGGCCGCCCCGGTATCATTGCCTGGCGCGGGGGGCGCATGGATCCGTTCACCGAGCTGTTCAATCCCGGCTACTGGGTGCGTGACCCGTTCGAGGGAACGCTACACCCGGTGTACCTCGCGCTGGGCGCGGCGTTCGCGCTGCTGGCGCTCGGCTGGGCGGCAGTAGCGATCTGGGCCCCGCGGCTGACCCGCGGCCACCGCCTCAAGATCCGGCTGTTCCGGCAGATGGCGGCCTGGTACGGCACGCTGGGGGCGCTCGGCCTGTTCTGGGTGCTGTGCCGGCTGATCGGCTCGCCGCTGTTCGCGCGTCCGCTATGGTTCTGGCTAACGGTCGTGGTCCTCGTGGCGGTGACGGTGTACTACGTGCGCTTCTGGCGCGTGCGCTACCCGCCGCTGGCCCAGGCGTACGCGGAAGCCGAGCGCCGGCGCCGCTGGATGCCGCAGCCGAAGCGCCGCGCCGCTGCCCGCCGCCGCTAGCTGTCCGTGACCGCTGGACGAACCGGTTCCCCCGGTGCGGCGCAGGGCAGGCCCGCCCTGCCGAGCGGCGGGGGCCGGCGCGCTGCGTGGGGCATCGAGCGCTAGCTGGCCTGCTGCTCGGCGGCGATCGCCGCGTCGAGGGCCGGCAGCGCGTCGAACTCGTCGGCGGCCAGCTTGTAGGCCCGCTGCAGGTACAAGTCGGCCAGGCGCTGGCCGCGCGGGCCGGGCTGCCGCGCCGCGGCGATCAGCTCCGCCACCCGGTACTTCGGCGCCAGGTAGCGCGCCACCCGCTCCATGGCCGCCACCGCCTCGGCCACCGCCCGCGGGTCGTTACCCTCCACGGCGTAGCGCAGCTGGCCGGTGCGCTTGGCCAGCTCGCCCAGCCGGTCGCGGTCGCTCATCAGCTGCAGCAGCACCTCCTCGGCGTCCAGCTCGGGCAGCGCCGGGGGCGGCTCGGCCGGCTCGCGCGCGGCATACGCCTCGAACCGCTCGGCGTACTCCTGCGCCGCCCGCGCGGCCGCGGCGAGCAGCTGGTCGGGCGCGGTGGACACTAGGGCGCCGCCGCACACCAGGTCGTCGTGGCGCAGGCGCGCCAGCCGCTCGAGGACCGCGACGCTCTCCACGACCTCTGGCAGCGGCGGCAGCGGCATCGCGCCGGGCGCCAACGCGCCGCCCGTCAGGCCGCCGAGGCTGCCAGCGAACATGGGCGGCACGTACTTGCCCAGCTCGATGGCGATCGGCAGCACCACTAGGTAGGTGGCCACGATGGTGCCCTCGGGCGCGCGGAAGTACACCAGCGCGTGCCCGCGCGGGCGCTCGGGGTCGCCGATCTCGAACAGCAGCTGCATGTTCAAATTATAGGCCGCGCCGAGCAGCCACAGGGCCCGCGGGCGGGAGCGGCCTACGCGCCGGCGGGGGCGGGCGGGCCGGCCATGGCGAGGAGGCGCTCGTCGTCGGTCACGACTCCCGTGCGGCGCTCCTCGGCCAGCGCCACATTAGCCGGCATCGTACGCGGTCCGCCTCCAGCCAGGCCAGCTGGCGACGGGTACGAGCGCGAGCCGACCGACCTCGAGCCCCAGCCGCGCGCGATCGGCGGCGAGACGTTGGCATCCAGAACGCGTTCGTTCATCCGGGCCCCGCGTCCCGTTGGGCCCGCGCGGGTGGCAGCCGCGTCCGGCTCGTGGCCCGTGACCAGGCGGCGAATCCGCGCCGCCGTGCGGCCTGGTGGATCAAAGTCACGCCCAGGCGGTGAAGCCGTTCGCAGACGCGTTCGCCCCGCGCACCCGATCATGGGGCTACCCGGCCGGCGCGCTGGTGCAGGACCAGGGCGGCCGTCCCGTTCGCGATACCGAGGAGGTCGCCATGATCCCGCGCCGCGGCACTGCCGCCCTCGCATCCACCCCAGGGCGCCTCGCGCGCGTCGTTCTCCTGGGGCTGCTGCCCTGGGTGGCCGTCTTCGCATCCCCCGCGCATGCCCAGCGGCACGGCCCCGCGCCCGTCGCGCGGCTGCAGCTCGTCGTCAACTATGTCACCATCTACGATGATGGCGACTGGTGGGGCGCGGGCGAGTTCACGGTATGGACTCGATTGGACCGCTACCTCGGGTGTCAGGACAGCGGGGATCCGCTCCGCGACGGCTGCGGGGTGTACCGGGGGTATGTCGGCGAGAGCTGGCGGTTTTCGGCCAGCTCCGGGAGCGTGCACCAGCTCGACCGGCTGATGCCCAGTGCGAGCAGCGACAACCGCGATCGCACTGCCGCGTCGGCCGAGGCCGGGATCGCCGTACACCCTGGCGAGGTCCTCGCGCTGCGCCTCGGCGCCAGCGAGAGCGACCCGCTGCCCGACATGGGCTTTGAGCATGGCGTGGCCCCGGCCGCCGACCTGGTCCTGCGCGAGCGGGACGGCTGGAGCGTGGGCCGCCACAGCCAGCGGCTGCGCCGCGGCGGGTTCGACATCACCGTGGTCTATGAGGTGCGGCGCACCCCGCTGCCCGATCTGGTGCCGCACAACCTGCGGCAGTTCGCCCTGGACGACGGGCGGCCCGTGGTATGCCCCTCCGTCCTGAACCAGGGGCAGCGCCCCGCCGGCCCGTTCCAGCTGGCGCTCCAGGTGGATGGCGCCGTGCCCGCCTGGGGGACTTTTCCGGTCTCGGGCCTGGCGGTCAGCGAGGTGACCGAGCACTGCTTCCTGGTCGATACGCTTCCCCCGGGCCCGCACCGGTTCGCGGTCCTGGTCGACGCGCCCGGCCAGGTCGCGGAGATGAACGAGGCCAACAACAGCGCCGCCGAGCAGACGTTTACCCTGCGGGCGCGGGCCACCCAGCTGAGTCCTACCGTGGGCCCGGCGGTCGCGCCGGAGCGCCCGCGCTCTGGGCGCTAGCGCTCGTGGGGAGGCGGGGGCGCACGCGCCCCCCCCCGCGTCGTCAGCCACCTGGCCCCGCCGATCCGGCCTGCACAGCTCACGAGACGGGCCGGCGCGGGTTGACGGGGGGACGGAACGCGGTGTAGCCTCCATCGCGCCCCGCGGCCGCGGCCCCAGGGAGCGAGCAACGAAACGAGGGGATGCTTGGGTGGAAGGACGCCACGCCACAAGGGGCGGCTGGCTGGTTTTGCCCCTGCTGGCGCTGAGCCTGGCGAGCTGCGTCGCCGCCACACCCGGCACGCTAGCCGGAACCCCGACGCCCGCTAGCCTCGCCGTGCTGGCCCCCACACCCACGCCCACCGCCGGCACCTTTCCCTTCCGTGTCGGGATCACTCAGCTCCCGCAGGTGGCGGGCTACCTTCTCCCGTACTGGGTGGGCATCGACGGCGGGGTGTTCCCGCGGGAGGGGCTGGCGGTGACGCTCGTGCCCCTGCCCAGCGAGCAGCTGGCCATGTCGGCGGTGGCCAACGGCCACGTCGATGTGGTGGTGGCCCCGCCCTCCCTGCCGCTGCTAGCCAGCGCGGCGCTGGTCGGCAACGTGGTCATCCTGGGGGGCACCCACAACGCCTTCGACCAGCGGCTGATCACCGCCGCCGACATCACCACGGCCGCCGAGCTCGTCGGCAAGGCGGCGATCATCAACGCCAAGGGCTCGCTGAACGATTTCCAGACGCGCGAGGCGCTCCGGCGTGTGGGGATCGACCCCGAGACCCAGCTCGCGGGCTACTGGGTGGGGCCGAACCAGGCCGAGCGCATCCAACACCTGAAGCTGGGTAACGGCCAGGCGATCGTGCTGCCGCCGCCGCTGAGCACGATCATCGCCAAGGAGGGCTACACCGACTTCGGCGACCTCAGCGAAGGCCCCCCCTGGCCCGGCGCCGCCATCTGGACCACTCGCGCGAGCTACACTAGCCGCTACCCGTACATGGAGCGGTTCATCCGCGGGCTGTTCGCTAGCATCGCGCGCACCAAGCACGACCCGGATTTCGCCCGCGAGCTGCTGAAGCGCTATACCCAGCTCGACGACCCCGACGGCCTCGCCGAGGCGTACGCGGTGTACGGCGACCGGCTGCTGGAGCGCGTGCCACGCCTGTCAGTAGAGGGCCTCCAGCGCGCGATCGACTTCGCCGCCCAAGCGCGCCCGGGGGTCGCGCTCCCCCGCGCCGAGACGCTGGTCGACCACTCGCTGGTCGATCGCGTGGCGGCCAGCGACCTGCTGGAGCAGCTGTACCGCTAGCGCGGCGCGCTCAGGCGGCCTCCTCCAGCCGCGAGGGGGGAGGGGGCTCGGCGAACGGTCCGCTGGGGGGGCCCGCTGGGGGGTGCTCCAGCTTACCCCGCTCCGCCAGCCAGCGCAGGAAGCGGAGGTGTGCAACACTCACGGGCTTGGGCGCCTCGCGGAACATCCGCAGATCCGGATCATAGTTCTTCGTGCCGTTCATCGTCGTCCTCGCTTCCCCTGGCGGGTGACTACCCGCCGCTGTTAAGTCAATCATCGACGCGCGCCGGCGATTGCACAGGGGGGGGGCACCCTTGCTCCCTATACACAGTGTGCCATGGCCGCGGCCGCCCGCGTCGTGCACGCGATCACAGCGCCGTCGCGAACCGCGCCACACCCCGCGTATCACCCGAGGTAACCGCTGGGGCGGCGCGGGCGTCCGGCGACCGATTGAGCGGATGGGCGCGCGCCTGATACACTTCGGGCCGAGTTGCGCACATGGGGAGCCGATGCGAGCGCTGATCACTGGCGGGGCGGGGTTTATCGGCTGCAACCTGGCGCGCTACCTGGCCGACCGCGGCCACGCTGTCCGGATCCTCGACAACCTGGCGCGGCCGGGCAGTGAGCGCAACCTCGCCTGGCTGCGCGCCACGATCGGCCCCGCCTTGGAGGTCGTGCAGGCCGACGTGCGCGACGCGGCCGCCGTGCGCGCCGCCGCCGCGGGCGCCGACGCGATCTTCCACCTGGCCGCCCAGGTGGCGGTGACCACCTCGGTGGCCGACCCGGTGCACGACTTCGAGGTCAACGCGCGCGGCACCCTCAACGTGCTGGAGGCGGCGCGCCAGCACGGCTGCGCGGTGTTCTACACCTCCACCAATAAAGTCTACGGTGGCCTGGACGACGTGGCCGTGGTCGAGCAGGCCACGCGCTATGCCTATGCCGACCGGCCCCAGGGGATCGACGAGCGGCAGCCGCTCGACTTCCACTCGCCTTACGGTTGCTCGAAGGGCGCGGCCGATCAGTACGTACGCGACTACGCGCGCATCTACGGCCTGCGCACGGTCGTGTTCCGCATGAGCTGCATCTACGGCCCGCGGCAGTTCGGCAACGAGGATCAGGGCTGGGTGGCGCACTTCGTGATCGCGGCGGTGCTGGGGCGCCCCATCACCATCTATGGCGACGGCAAGCAGGTGCGCGACGTACTGCACGTGGACGACCTGCTGCGAGCGTTCGAACTAGCTTACACCCGTCTCGACACTACCGCCGGCCAGATCTACAACCTGGGCGGCGGTCCGGCCAACACGCTCGCGGTGTGGGCCGAGTTCGGGCCGCTGCTCGAAGAGCTGCTCGGTCGCCGCCTCCCGGTCAACTACGGGCCGTGGCGGCCAGGCGACCAGAAGGTGTACGTCTCCGACGTGCGGCGGGCGGCCGCGTTCGGGTGGCAGCCGACGATTCCCGCCCACGAGGGCATCGCGCGGCTCCTCGCCTGGGTCCAGGAGCACCGCCACCTGTTCGCCTGAGCCCTGGTCAGCGCTGGTACGGCCCCAGGCGGCTGACTGCATACTCCTGGAAGCTGGTGTCGATCACCTGCGCCAGGTCGATCGGCTGCGTGACGTGGCCGGCGCGCTGGTAGTACTCGAGGTCGCGGGCAATCGACTCCAGGTTCAGCTTGCCGTCGGGATCGAGCCCGGCCGGGCGCATGGCCTCGTAGTCGCGCGGGTCCTTGATCGGCGTGTGCTTGGTCAGGATCTGGATCACCTCGTCGCGGCCCTGCCGCTTGGGGCCGAACGCGTCGTTGTAGTCGCGGAGGCCGCGGATGTAGGCGATCATCCAGCGCCGCGCCACCTCCTGCTGCTCGCGCACGAACCCGGGGCCATACAGAATAGCCGCCACCTGGTGGTTGCCGTAGAACTCGGACACCCCATGCCAGCGGACGGCCGTGCCCAGGGCCTCGATGCGGGAGATGTACGGCTCGATGACGATCGCCGCGTCGATGGCCCCGTTGGCAAACGCCGAGATCATGTCGGTGAAGCTGAGCGCGGTATAGTGGATGTCCTCGAAGGCCAGCCCGCCTTTGGCCAGCGCCCACACCACCTCGACCTCTGTCGAGTTGCCGGGCGACGTGGTGGAGATCGTCAGGCCCTTTAGGTCCGCGTAGTCGCGTACGCGGCCCGAGTCGATCAGGTCCTTGCGCACCATCAGCGCCGAGAAGTCCCATTCCGGGCCGGGCGTGCTGCCCTTGTCGGCCACGATGCGCAGCGGCACGTCGCGCGCCGCCGCGTTGAACACCCCCGCCGCGATCGCGCCGGTGGCCACGTCTAGCTGGCCGGTGCCCAGCGGGGCGATCATCTGCGCCGCTGTCTGGAAGTTGGTCGTCTCGATCGCGATTCCCTCGTCGCGGAAGTACCCCTTCTCCATCGCAATGAACAGGCCGGCGTCGGAGGTCGAGTTCACCGTGCCCACGCGCACCGTCACCGGTGGCTGCAGCGGGGTCGGCTGGTAGGCCCGTGGCTGCGTGCTGGCCGGGGCCCCTGGGCTGGCGGACGCGGCCGGCGCGGCCGGGACGGCCGTGCTAGCGGCAGCCCCGCCGCTACGCCCGGGCTGCCCGCCCCCCGCGCAGGCCATGCTCAGCCCCAGTGCGGCCAGGAGGCCGAAAGCTAGCGGCACGACGCGACGCGATGGCATGGTCGTACTCTCCCCCCTGAGCGCCTGCCCCCAGGCGCGTCACGCGGTCGATCCGGCTGGAAGCCGGTCCCCTACGTCCTGCGCGCGCACCTCCGCGCGGACGCGCGCGTACAGCGCCTCATAGAACTGGGTCGTCGCCGCGGGATCGAAGCGGGCGGCGATCTCGGCGCGCGGCCGCACGTAGTGGGCCCGGTGGCGCAGCACGCGCGCCAGTGCCAGCGCCAGCCCCTGGGCATCGGCCACTGGCGCGATCTCGCCCATGCCGGTGACCCGCACCGGCTGCCGCACCCCGGGCAGCGCCGAGGCGACCACCGGGGTGCCGCACAGCATCGCCTCCACCTGGACCATGCCGAACGACTCGGTGGAGTTGACGCTGGGCAGCACCAGGCAGTCGAGCGCGGCGTAGAACGCCGCCAGCTCCGCGCCGTGCAGGGCGCCCAGGAAGTCGAGCTGCGGCCGGTAGCGCGCGATGAGCGGCCCGAGCTGCTGGTAGTAGCGTTCGCCGACCACGCCCTCGTAGGGGCCCGCGAACGCCACGCGCACCGGGCCCACCAGGCGCTCCAGCGCCGGCAGGGCCTGCAAGAGGTACTCGATCCCCTTCTCGGTGGCCACGCGCCCGGCGAAGCCCACCAGGCGCTCACCGTGGGGGGTCAGCCGTGCCCGCAGCGCCTCGGCCGCGCCGGGCGGCGGCGGCGCCTGGACCACCGGCGGAAATACCGTCTCCACCTTCGTGAGGTAGCGCGAGACGAACGGCGAGTGGACAGCGTAATCGCGGGTGTAGGTCACCACGCGCTGGGCCAGACGCCCGGCCAGGCGATGGGTCAGCGTCATCGCGGCCTCGATGGCCCGGTTGAGCCGGCCGGGCGGTAGGCGCAGGTCGCAGTGGTAAGTGAGCACCACTGGGCGCCCCGCCGCGCGGGCCAGCGCGGCCAGCCAGCCGGCCTCGAGCAGGGGCAGGTGCAGATTGACCACATCGTGCTCGCGCGCCAGCTGCCAGGCGAGCGCGGTGAACGCTGGGGACACCACCCCCTTGTGGACGCGCAGCAGCACTGGCGCGCGCACCACGCGCACGCCCGCGCGCCACTCCGCGCGCGGAAGCCCCGCTTGGTGGCGCGAGGCCAGCACCGTCACGGCGTGCCCCCGCGCGGCCAGCGCGGCCGCCAGCCGCTCGACGTAGATGGTCAAGCCGCTCAAGTGCGGGTGGTAGTAGGTGATCACGTGCAGGACGCGCATCGTGGCCATTGTACACACTGCACCCGCCACGTGGCGCGCATTGACACTGCCCGCGGCGGCGCCTATAAGAATCCCTAGCCCCGGAGAAGCGCATGAGCGAGCGCGACGACACGACCGCCCTGCTCGTCCGGGCCCGCGACGCGCCCGGCATCCTGCTCCAGTTGTGCCAGGTGCTCGCCGCCCACGAGGCGAACATCGCGCATGTGGATATCCACGCGCGCAGCGGGGGCCAGGCGAGCCTGTACTTCGAGCTAGAAGGGGTGCGCGACGTCGAGGCGGTGGTGCGCGACCTCGCCGCGCTGGAGGTGGTGGTGCGCGTCGAGCAGCTCCGCCCGTTCTCGCGCATCTACGGCAAGCGCGTGATCGTCATCGGCGGGGGCGCGCAGGTCGGCCAGGTGATGCTCGGCGCGGTCTCCGAGGCCGACCGGCACAATATCCGCGGCGAGTGCATCTCGGTGGATACCATCCCGCTGGTGGGCGAGGAGAAGCTCGCCGCCGCGGTGCGCGCGGTGGCCCGGCTGCCCCGCGCGCGGGTGCTGGTGCTCGCCGGGGCGTTGATGGGCGGCGAGATCACCCAGGCGGTGCACGAGATCCGCGCGCAGGGGATCCTCGTCATCTCGCTCAACATGGCCGGGACCGTGCCCGATGCTGCCGATCTAGTGGTCACCGACCCGGTCCAGGCCGGGGTGATGGCCGTAATGGCCATCGCCGACACGGCCCGCTTCGACATCACCCGGCAGGTCGGCCGCCGCTACTGACCGCGGCCCGCGCCGGCGAACAGGGGGCATCGCGATGACCAGCGCGCCGAGTCCACTGGCCGTAGTGCTCAAGGGGCTGCTCGCCGGGGGGCTAGCCACCGGGGTCAGCTACACGCTCGGACGCCTGCTGTTCGGTCCGTTCGCCCCGCCCGAGTTCCTCGCCCGCCGCGGGCCGCCGCCGCCGCACCGCATCGTGACCAAGTTCGCGCGCGGCATCTTCGAGGTCGAGCTGACCGAGCGGCAGCACGCCGGCTGGGTCTGGTTCACCCACTTCGCCTACGGGGGCACGTGGGGGCTCGTGTACGCCCTGTTCCAGTCCACCTTCCACTTGCCGGCGCTGCTGCACGGGCTCGCCTACGGCGCGGCGGTCTGGACGGTCGGGCACTTCCTGCTACTGCCGGCGACCAAGATCGCGCCGCCCGCCTCGCGGCAGCCCCGCTCCATCGCTGGCCGCTGGCTCCTGGTCAATCTGGTATGGGGGGTGACGCAGGCGCTGTTGTACGCGCGACTGGTGCCCGCGCGGGCGGGGCGGCCCAATGAGTGAGCCGCCGCTGGCCGCCAGCGGCTGGGCGCGCCGCTACGATCCCGTGGCCGCTCGGGAGGCGCGCGTGTTGGAGCGCGTGCGAGCCACCGCGGGCCGCGAGTGCACGCTGGCGGAGGAGGTGCTGGCGGTGTATCTCGACCTGCTCGGCGCCGCCGAGGAGGACGACCGCCTCGCCTGGCCGAGCGAGGAGGCGCGGCTCGCCTGCGAGGCGTGCCTGGTGCGCCTGTACGACGAGCTGCTGGCCAGCTACTACCTGGTGCAGCGCGGGCTGTACCTGCAGGCCTGCCGCGTGTGGCTCACCTACCTGGACACCCTGGTGCTCGCGCTGCACATGGTCCACCAGCCTGCGGCGGCCGCCGCCTGGCTGCGCGGCGAGGTGATCGAACCGGGCGCGGCGCGGCGGGCGCTAGAGGCCGCCGGCCGGCTCGCGCCACTGGTGGGCGAGCTACAGGCCCAGCTCGACCAGCAGTCGCACCCGCGCAGCAAGGCCGGGTTCGAGCGCGCCTTGACGATCCGCCAGCATTGGGGCGACTGGCAGCTCCAGTTCGTGCTGGGCGGCGAGGGCAACGAGGCCTGGCTGCGGCGCGGGCTCGCCGACTGGCTGTACCTGGCAGCGGTGGGGTTGGGCGCGCTGGCTGCCCTGGGCGTGGTGCCTGCCGACAGCGGCTGGAGCCAGCGCCGCGCCGCCGTGGTGGGGGCGGTCGCCGCCCAGCTGCACGTGGAGCTGCCCTAGCGCACCGGCCGCGCGGTGAACCCGACCACCTGGCTGAGGTCGAGGTAGGCGCGCTGGCCGCTGCCGCCCCAGGCGTCGGCGAACTGCCACCACCCCTGGCCCGCCGCGATCGCCTGGCGCAGCTCCTCGCAGTAGTGGTCCAGCACCTCCGCCGTCACCGGCGTGCCGAGGTCGTGGGTCACCGGCAGCGTCCCGCCCTGCCGTAGCGCGAACACCAGCTCGATGCGCTGGCTCTGCGTGCGGGCGATACCAAACGGCACCCGCCCTGCCACGGCGTGGTCGCGGGGCTCCGATTCCAGGCGCGGCTGCTGCGTGTCCATGCGCTCCTCCCGTACTCTTCCCGCGGCGTTGCGGCCCTGCCGGTCGGCGCGCCGCTCGCCGGAAGTATAGCCGTGCTCCCGCCGCGCCCGGCCCGCAGGCCCACGGGCTATACTGGAGAGCGGGGCGCCCGGCGTGCCCGGCGTGCGCTGGGCTTTTTGGTGCCCGCTGAAGGGGGTTGAGGAGAGGGGCATGGCCATCAGCTCTCGCGTGCGCGACGTGGCGGCCGTCGATCCCGAAGTGGCGCGCATCCTCGCGGCCGAGGACGAGCGCCAGCGCACCACCCTGGCGCTGATCGCCTCCGAGAACTACGCCTCGGTGGCCGTCCGGCAGGCGATGGCCTCGGTGCTGACCAACAAGTACTCCGAGGGCTACCCCGGCCGGCGCTACTATCAGGGCAACCACCACGTCGACGAGCTCGAAGCGCTGTGCATCGCGCGTGCCAAGGAGCTGTTCGGCGCGGAGCACGCCAACGTGCAGCCGCACGCCGGCTCGCCGGCCAACATGGCCGCCTACCTCGCGCTGCTGGAGCCCGGCAGCACGATTCTGGCCATGGACCTCGCCCAGGGCGGCCACCTCACCCACGGCAGCCCGGTCAACTTCTCGGGCCGCCTGTTCCGCTTCGTCCACTACGGCGTGCAGCGCGACACCGAGCGCATCGACTACGACGAGGTGCGCGCCATCGCCCGGCGCGAGCGGCCGCGGCTGATCGTGGCGGGCGCGACCGCCTACCCACGGCTGATCGACTTCGCCGCCTTCCGCGCCATTGCCGACGAGGTCGGCGCGCTGCTGCTGGTGGACATGGCCCACATCGCCGGGCTGGTGGCGGGGGGCGTGCATCCCAGCCCAGTGCCCTACGCCGATGTGGTGACTTTCACTACGCACAAGACGCTGCGTGGCCCCCGCGGCGCGATGATCCTGTGCAAGGCGCAATATGCCAGCGCCATCGACAAGGCCGTGTTTCCAGGCCTGCAGGGGGGGCCGTTTGACCACGCCATCGCCGCCAAAGCGGTGGCCCTGCGCGAGGCGCTCGATCCCGCGTTTCGCGCCTACCAGCAGCAGGTCGTACGCAACGCGCGCGCGCTGGGCGAGGCACTGGCGCGGCGCGGGCTGCGCCTGGTGTCGGGCGGCACCGACAACCACCTGCTGCTCGTGGACCTCACCCCGCTGGGCCTCACGGGCGCCGAGGCCGCCACGCGCGCCGAGGCCGCCGGGCTGGTGACCAACAAGAACATGATCCCCTTCGATACCCGCAAGCCGGCGCAGACCAGCGGCCTGCGCCTTGGCACGCCCGCGGTCACTACCCGCGGGTTAGGCGAGGCGGAGATGGAACAGGTAGCCGAGCTGCTGGTCTCGGCGATCACGCGCCCCGACCCCGACAACCTGGCCCGCTGCCGCGCCGAGGTGCGCGCGCTGTGCGAGCGCTTCCCGTTGGAGCGCGGCGTTATCGCGGTGGTCGACGAGGAGGGCTAATCACCCTCGGCCGCCCGCAGCGTGGCCACTAGCTCGGCGTGGATGCGTCCGTTGGTAGCTACTACTTCGCCGCCGTGGAGGTCGAGCGGCCCACCGCGGAAGTCGCTGACCTGGCCGCCCGCCTCACGCACGATCAGCGCCCCGGCAGCCAGGTCCCACGGCTGGAGGTGGCGCTCCCAAAAACCATCGGCGCGGCCCGCCGCCACATAGCATAGGTCGAGTGCCGCTGCCCCGTCGCGGCGCAGCGCCTGACTGAGCGGCAACAGCGCCGTCCACAGCCGCAGCGCGCGAGGCATATCCGCGCGGTCGTAGGGGAACCCCGAGATCAGCAGGCTATGCTGTAGCCGCGGCGTGGTCGACACGCGCAGGCGCTGGCCGTTTAGATACGCCCCGGTGCCCGCCGCGGCGGTGAATAGCTCCTCGTGCAACGGGTCGTAGACCACCCCGACCTGGACGATACCCGCGACCGCGTAGGCAATGGAGACCGCGCAGAAGGGATAGCCGTGCGCGTAGTTGGTAGTCCCATCAAGCGGGTCGATGAACCAGCAGTGGGTCGCCCCGCCGCGCCCGCGGCCCGTTCCCTCCTCGGCCAGGACCGCGTGGTCGGGAAACGCCGCGCGGATGCGCTCCACGATCAGCGCTTCGGCGGCGCGGTCCACCGCGGTTACAAGGTCGCGCTCACCTTTCAGCTCCACCGCCTGCGCCTGCCCGAATTGCTCGCGGATGAGGCGCCCGGCCGCGCGCGCGGCGTCGAGGGCGACCCGATACGGTGGCAGTGTCACGCTCACTCGCGCTCCCCGCGCTGCTGCTCCACTCTACGAGATAGGCCGCTGGGGGGAGCCGCCGCAGCGAACGGCGGGTACCTCCTCGCGGGCGACTCCTCCCTTCCGCCAGCCACTCTAGCATGGAGCTGGGGACGCGCAGGTGCGGGGGTACCGACGGAGCGGCACCGAATCGTATCGTCGTGGCGGTGGCGTACTAACTGGTGGCCCGCCGGCGAGCCGCGCCGCCCTTTTCGCCGATGCGCGCCATGTGCTCGCGGTTCTGCGAGACGGTCTGGCCCCCCTTGCGCCCGATGCGCGCCATGTGCTCGCGGTTGGCGCTCACGGCAAGCCCCCCCTTGCGCGCCGCCTCGGCCCGCGACATCCGCTGTGGCGTGGCAGGATTGCTTTGAGCCATACTCGCACTCCCTCTCTGGCGGCTGGCGGCCGCCGGTTGGGGGAAGGCCGGCCCCGCTGCCGGCGCGGGGCCGGCTCCCCATGGCGCCGGTGTTGCAAGATACGTGCCGTCTGCTTGCCCTGGCGCGGGGGCCGGGCCGGGGCGGCTCGCGTGCGGCTCGGCCGCTGCGGTAAAATCTCCGCCGGCCAGAACCGCGGTCGGCTCTCGCGAAGCGGCCGCGTCGGGACCGAGAGCCAGAGGAGGAGAAGATGGGTTGGTGCGGGCCGGGGCTACGGCGCCAGTTCCCGCTCGTGGCAGGGCTGCTGCTGGCGCTGAGCACCGTGCTGGGACCTAGTGGGCGCGTCGTGGCTGGACCTGCGCCCGATGAGCAAGCGCGCGACTGGCTGGAGCGCACGACGAGCGCCATGAGCCAACCGGGGCGCGTCTTTCGCGCCCAGCAGACCGTGCGCGATCGCGTCGAGGCCGGCGAGCTGACCAGCGAGTTCACCGTCTGGATCGATGCCGAGCAGCGCAAGGGGCGCTTGGAGGTGCGCCGAGATAACAATCTCGTTACAGCCCTGGTCGTTGACGGCTGGGACGTGGCCACCTACGACGCTGTGCTCAACAAGGTCAACAAGGTCACGGTGCGCGAGGAGGTCCGCGACCGGGTGCGCAACCCCGCCTTCAGCGTGTTGGCGCCCAGTCTCATCGCCGCGTACATGGCCGGCGAGGTCAACCCGGTCGACGAGGTTACCGCGAACCCCAACGACCAGTTCAACGGCAATCCAGCGGTGAAGCTGACGTTCAGCCGCCGCGAGACCGTCGAGCGGCCCGTACAGCAGCCGGGCCAGCAACAGGGCCAGCAACAGGGCCAGCCGCAGACCGAAACGGTCACCCTGCAGCAGGAGTACACCCTGTATCTCGATCCCAACACGAACCTGCCGCTGCAGGAAACCGTCCGGGGCACCGAGGTGAACGGGGGCCGCGAGCTGAGCGTGCGCACGGTGACCTACAACCGCACCGAGCTGCTCGACCGCTCGGCCGTGGACAGCAGCCTGCTCACGCTCCAGTCCGTGGAGAGCCTGCAGGCCGGCCTGGACCAGCAGCTCGACCGCGCGCGCCGCATCGGGTTCCCCCTGTACTGGCTCGGCCGCGAGCTACCACTGCAGCGCGGCTTCACCGACATCCGCGGCCAGCGCCAGAATAGCCTGGTGCTCAACGACGTGGTGGTGGCCGACCTGCCCGACCAGCCGCGCCAGGTGCTGCTAGCCTACGGCACGCGCGACGACCCCAGCACGCCGTACGTCGTGATCATCCAGCAGCCGCGCGCCGATTGGGAACGCTTCCTGCGCGACTTCCGCCAGCAGGCGGGGGTGCCGTTCTGGACCCAGCTCGACGGCGTGCAGCGCAGCCCGGTGAACGTGCAGGGCGCGCAAGCGACGCTGTACCAGCTCCAGCCCCCGCAGCCCCCGAGTGGCGGCCAAGGCGGCGCTGGCGGGCGCCTGCCACAGCTCCCGCCGTTCCTCATGGTGCAGGTGCAGACCGACGCATCGGTCACCAACGTGAATACCATGCCGTTGTTCAACAACGACGGCCAGCAGGTGAACCCGTTCCACGACCCGCAGCAGATCACGGCCCTCGCGCAGGCGCTGTCGCGCCTGAACTAGCTAGCGGGCGAGCCCCGGGGCACCCCCAGGGCTCCCCGGGGCTCGCCCACCTCGGGCCCACGGCTGCGGTACACTCGAATAGCCGGCGACCGCGAGCTCGGCGCGGCGGAGACACGCGACCCATGGCCCGGATCCTGATCGTCGACGACGAGCCGAATCTACGGCACGCGGTGGGCTACAACCTGCGGCGCGAGGGGTTCGAGGTACTCGAGGCCGCCGATGGCGAGACGGCTCTGGAGTGCGCCCGGGCGCAGCGCCCCTCCCTGATCATCCTCGACCTGATGCTGCCAGGCATGGATGGCCTGGATGTTTGTCGGCGGCTGCGCGAGCGTAGCAACGTTCCCATCCTCATGCTCACCGCGCGCGATAGCGAGGTCGATCGTGTGGTGGGCCTCGAGCTAGGCGCCGACGACTACCTGGCCAAGCCGTTCTCCATGCGCGAGCTGGTAGCGCGCGTGAAGGCCATCTTGCGCCGGGCCGAGCTGGCCCGGGCCGCGGGGGACACCGAGCCTGACACGATCGAGGCCCCCGGGCTGGTGATCCAGCTGCGCCGCCGCCGCGTGCTGGTGGAGGGCGTCGAGGTAACGCTCAAACCGCGCGAGTTCGATCTGCTGGCCTTTCTCGCCCGCTCGCCGGGGCAGGTGTTCACCCGCAGCCAACTGCTCACCCGGGTGTGGGGCTACGACTACGCGGGGGACACGCGCACGGTGGACGTGCATATCCGCAGCTTGCGCACCAAGCTGGGCGACCGGGTGGAGACCCCGCGCTGGATCGAGACCGTGTGGGGGGTCGGCTATCGCTTCCGCGAGGCCGCCTAGCGCGCACCCTGGGCGCCGCAGGAGAGGCCCATGGGCCGCTTCAGCACTCGGCTCGCTCTCGCCACCGGTGGCCTCGGCCTGCTGCTCGTGCTGGCCCTGCTGCTCGTGCTGGCGCCGCTAGTTGCCCGCGAGCAGCAGGCGCTCACCGCGCACCACCTCCAGGCCCAGGCGCGGCTCGCCGCTGCGAGCGTGGCGGCCGCGCTCGACGCCGCCGGCTGCGAGACGCTGGCCGCTTGCCCGGCTGAGCGCCTCGACCCCGCGGCGCTCGCCAGCCACTTGGCGGTTGCCACGGGGGCGTATATCACCCTGACGGCGCCCGACGGCCGCGCCTGGGCCGCCGCGCCGCCGGCCCCTGCAGCGGGCGCCGTTGTCCGGGTGCCCGTGGGGGATGCCGCGGCGCCGCGCGCTGTGCTAGAGCTGATCCCGCCTCGCGCTGGCGCGGGGCCACCGTCCGCGCCTATCCTGCTCCCCCTGCTGCTGGTAGGACTGGCCGGCAGCACGCTCGCCGCCGGCGTCGCCCTGCTGCTCGGCCGCCGGCTAGAGCACGGCCTCGAGGCGCTGCGCGCCCATGTGCTGGCCGCCACGGAACGGCTGGCAGACGCGCGGCCCCCGCTGCTACCCGCCGGCGCGCCACGCGAGGTCGAGCGGCTCGCCGCCGCGCTGGAGCGGCTGCTGGCCACCGCGCGGGCCCAGCTGCGCGCGCGCGCGGCCGAGCGCGACCGGCTGGACACGATCCTCGCGCATCTGGCCGACAGCGTGGTGATCATCGCCGGCGGCCGCATCGCGCGGCTCAACCCGGCCGCCGAGCGGCTGCTGGGCCTGCGCCGGGGGGCGGCCATCGGGCGCACGGTGGCCGAAGTGCTGCGCGACCACGAGCTGGTGGCCTTGGTCGAGCGGGGGGCGGCGGAGGGGCCGGCCACGACGTTCATCGAGTGGCGCACACCGCCGCGGTTCCTGCGCGCTAGCGTGACGCGGCTGCCCACCGCGGCCGACGGCCAGCTGCTGCTCGTCCTGCACGACCTGACCGAGCTGCGGCGTCTGGAGACCGTGCGGCGCGACTTCGTGGCCAATGTCTCGCACGACCTCCGCACGCCCATCGCTGCCGTACGGGCCATGGTGGAGACGCTCCAGGACGGGGCCATCGACGACCCGGCGGCAGCGCGCGACTTCCTGGCTCGTATCGAGCAGGAGGTGCTGGGCCTGCATCGCCTGGTCGAGCAGCTCCTCGAGCTGTCACGCCTGGAAGCGGGCCGGGTGGAGCTGACCCTGGCGCCGACCGACCCGCTGCCGCTGGTAGAGGCGGCGGTCCGTCGGCTCACGCCGCTGGCCGAGCGCGCGGGGGTGGTGCTCCGCACCGCGCTGCCCCCTGCGCTGCCGCCGATGGTCGTCGACGCCGAGCGTATCACCCAGGTGCTGATCAGTGTCATCCACAACGCCATCAAGTTCACCCCTCCCGGGGGCGAGATCGTGGTCAGCGCCGCGGCCGAGCCCCACCGCGTGCGCCTCAGTGTGCGCGATACGGGGGTGGGGCTGGCGCCGGAGCAGCTCGAGCGCATCTTCGAGCGGTTTTACAAGGCCGACGCGGCGCGCGCTGGCGGCGGCACCGGCCTCGGCCTAGCGATCGCCAAGCATACCGTGCAGCTGCACGGCGGCCGTATCTGGGCCGAGAGCGAGGGGCCGGAGCGGGGCACCACCGTGCAGATCGCCCTGCCGCGCGCCGCCTGAGCACTACACGGGCGCGGGGCCATACGTGCCAGGCTGTGGCTCCACCAGGCGCAACAGCAGCGCGGTGGGCACCACCATCAGCCCGAGGCTCACCAGCGCCAGCGCGGGGAGGCCCGCGGCGGCCAGCACGGCGCTGCCGACCAGCGGCATGAGGGCCGCGCCCGCGCTGCTGAGCGCGTCGTTGAGCCCGATGGCGCGGCCGCGCTCTAGCGGCCCGGTGGTGTCGGCGAGCAGCGCCGCAGCGGCGACGTTCACCGCCGACCACCCGAGGCCCACCAGCAGCGCGCCGGCGGTGACGAGCCAGTAGTGGCTCACCAGGCAGATCAGGAAGCTGCCGCCGAGGGCGCCGACCAGACCGAGCAGCATGACGTGGCGGCGCCCGAGGGCGTCGGCCAGCTTGCCCAGCGGCAGCGAGAAGCCGAACATGCCCACCACGTGGATGGCCATGGCCAGCGAGATGGCCGTGAGGTCGTGGTCGTGGTGCGCCAGGGCCAGGGAGGTTACGGCCATCATCATGGTCATGGTGCCCTGGGCGGCGAAGCTAGCCGCGAACGCGGTCTGCCGCGGGTAGTGGCGCAACAGCGCCTGCCAGCGCAGCGTCTCCGTGGCCGCGGCGACGGGCGGCACGTAGTGCGGGTAGTAGCGGGCCAGCTCGCGGGCGATCTCGCGCGGGTCGGGGCGGATCAGCGCCAGCAGCGCTAGGCTGGGCAGGCCGGCGAGCGGCACCAGCAGCCAGGCGGCGGCCAGCGGGTCGAGGCGCACACGCTGGGCCAGCGCCTGGGCCACGCTCACCATGCCCGGCGCGACCAATGCGCCGAGCAGCGCGCCGCTGAGCACGTAGCCCATGCCCTCGCCGCGCCGCTCGGGCGGGTACATATCGGCCGCCGCGAGCCGCAGCTGCTGGACGGCGCTCACCCCGCTGCCCAATACCACCGTGCTGAGCAGGAACCCGCTCACCGACCCCGCGACGATCGCCGCCGCCAGCCCCAGCCCACCCAGCACACAGGCCACCAGGCCCAGCGCGAGCCCGGTCCGGCGCCCGTAGCGGTCCATGACCATCCCGATAGGGTACGCGATGGCCAGCCGGGCCGCGCCGAGCACGCTAGTGGCCAATCCCGCGAGCGCCAGGGTGCCTGTGAGCTGGACCGCCGTGAGCGCGCCCAGCGTGGGCACCATCTGGTTGCCGATGCCGACACACGCCTGGGTGATCGCCAGCAATAAGGTATTGCGTTTGACAATAGCGGGGATAGGGTCGCCCTGAACGATCGGGGTCGAGGCCGAGCGCGCCGTATACATCGTGGTCTATCCCCCACACGGTGGATGGGTTTCCAGTGTACGACAACCATGGTGAGAAGAACAGCCGCGAAATGCCCAGCAGTATATCTAATACTCCGCAATAGCGGGTATCAGATGGACTCGGTGGCAGTAGTTGGGTGCGAGAGGAGGGACGACGCCGTTATCGGGCTGGATGGGCGCGCTGCTGGCGCCACGCGGTGCGGGGGGTACGATTGGGGTGCCCGATTCGTGGGGCGAATGGGCCGGGAAAGCAAAAACCTGGCGCTATCGCCAGGCTGGATGGGGCGAGCCGAGTCAGGGATTCGAACCCTGGACCTAGCGATTACGAATCGCTCGCTCTACCACTGAGCTAACCCGGCAGGCCGGCGGCCGATAGCGGATCGGCGCCGCCGGTAAGTATAGCATAGCTGGCCGGAGCTGCAAGCTGTCGGCGCCCGCGCTGGGCGGCCAGCAAGTATACGGGGGCGCGGGCCTACTCGGCGGGTGCCGGGCGCGCCGCTAGCTGGCGCAGCCAGCGCTCGCCCTCCAGGGCGGCGAGCGCTCCGCCCGCCCAGGCGCCGGCCGCCACCAGGTCGCCCAGCCCCAGCGCGGCTCCGCCGAGCGCGGCGCGCAGCGGCGGCAGGAGCAGCGCGGCCAGCTGCAAGCCCGCCGAGGCGAGCAGTGCCAGCGCGAGCCAGCGATTCGGCCGCGTGCGCGCCCGCAGGGCCGGCTGGTCGTACACGCGCGCCAGGGGAGCGTGCAGGATCTGCGCGCCCACTAGCGTGGCGAAGGCCATCGTCTGCGCCCGGGGGCCGGGGCCGTAGCGCTGCAGGCCGGTGGCGAACGCGCCCAGCGCCGCCAGCGCCAACGCGCTCGATTCGCCTAGGAGCCGCAACAGGAACGGCCGTGGCAGGAACGACGCTCCGGGGTCGCGCGGCGGCTGCTCCAGCAGCGTGGGGTCGCGCGGCTCCACGGCTAGAGCCAGAGCAGGCGCCAGGTCGGTCACCAGGTTCAGCCACAACAGCTGCAGGGGCGCCAGCGGCGCCGGCCAGCCGAGCACGGCGCTCGCCGCTACCACCCATACCTCGGCTGCGTTGGTAGCGAGCAGGTAGTGGACCACGCGCCGCACGTTGGCGCGTACCAGCCGCCCCTCCTCGACGGCGTCGACGATCAGCGCGAAGTCGTCGGTGGCTAGCACCACGTCGGCCAGCTCGCGCGCCAGCTCGGTGCCCCGCTCGCCCATGGCGATGCCCACGTCGGCGGCGCGTAGCGCGGGCGCGTCGTTCACGCCGTCGCCGGTCATGGCCACGATCTTGCCGTTGGCCTGCAGGGCGCGCACGATCGCCAGCTTCAGCTCGGGCGGCACGCGGGCGAAGATGCCCACCTCGCGCACCCGCTCGCGCAGCGCCGCCAAGTCCAGCCGCGCCAACTCCTCGGCCTCCAGCACCGCCAGCGAGCCGCGCCGCGACAGCTGCAGCTCGCGCGCCACCGCCACCGCCGTCGGCGCCTGGTCGCCCGTGATCATGATCGTGCGGATGCCTGCGCGGTGCAGCGCCTGGATCGCCGCCGGCGCACCGGGCCGGATCGGGTCCACCAACCCCACGAGCCCAACCCAGGTGAACCCCCTCTCCAGGTCCGCCTCGGTATAGTCAGGGGGCAGCGCGCGGCGCGCCAGGGCCAGCACCCGCATGGCGCGGCCGGCCATCGCGGCGTTGCGCTCGGCGAGGGCGGCGCGCAGGGCGTCGGTCAGCGGCTCCTCGCGGCCGGCGAGCCGCACGCGGTCGCACAGGGCCAGCACCTCCTCCGGCGAGCCCTTCACCAGCGCCAACGGGCCGTCGGCGGTGCGGTGGACGGTCAGCAGGTGGCGCCGGGTGGCGTCGCGGTCGCGCCGGTCGCACAGCGGGTGGGTGGCGCGCAGCTCGTCGATCGCCAGCCCGGCTTTGACGGCAGCGACCAGCAGGGCGCCCTCGGTGGCCGAGCCGTCGATCGTCAGCGCGCCGCCCGGCCCCGCCACCAAGTAAGCGTCGGAGTTGAGCACCCCGATCGTCAGCGCTTCGGCCAGTGCCGGCCAGGCGGCGGGCACTACCGTCTCGCCCTCGACCAGGAAGCTCCCCGTGGGTGCCAGCGCGGGGCCGGTGACCCGCACTGTGCGGCCCTCGACGACCCACTCGCGCACGGCCATGCGGTTCTCGGTCAGCGTGCCGGTCTTGTCCGCGCAGACATGGGTCACCGCCCCGAGCGCTTCGGCGGCGGCCAGCGTGCGGATCAGCGTGCCCTTGCGGCGCATGCGCCCCGAGCCGAACGCCAGCACGGTAGTGGCCACGGTGGGCAGCGCCTCGGGGATGGCCGCCACGCCGAGGCCGATGGCAGTGTGCAGCGCCGCGCCCAGGCCCGCCCCGCGCCACAGGCTGAGCCCGAACACCCCGGCGCAGATCGCCGTGGCGCCGACCGCGACCGCGCGGCCCAGCGTCGCCAGGTCGCGCTCCAGCGGCGTCGGCGGCGGCGCGGCCCTGGCGGCCAGCAGCCGCAGCTGGCCATACGCCGTGTGCTCGCCCGTGGCCACCACCACCGCGGTGCCGTGGCCGCCCAGCACGGTGGTCCCGCGCAGCACCATGGCGCGGCGGTCAGCCAGCGGGGTGGTCGCAGCGACGGGCGCTGGGTCCTTGGCCACCGGGCGCGACTCGCCCGTCAGCGCGGCCTCCTCCACGCGCAGCCGCTCGGCCGCCAGCAGCCGGGCGTCGGCGGGCACCGGGTCGCCCGGCAGCAGGACGAGCACATCGCCCGGCACCAGCTCGTCGGCGTCCACGAGCTGCTCGACGCCCCCGCGCCGCACACGCGCGCGGATGCCCAGCCCGCGGCGCAGGGCCTGGATCGCGCGCTGGCCGCGACGTTCGGTGAGGGCGCCGACCGCGGCGTTGACCACCAGCACCCCGGCGATCAGCGCCGCCTCCAGCAGCGCGCCGGTGGCCACTGCGGCCGCCGTGCTGGCCGCCAGGAGGGCACTGGGCGCGTTGGCGAACTGCTCGGCCAGCAGGCGCGCGAACGGCGGCGGCGCGGCCTCGGGCAGCCGGTTGAGGCCGTAGCGCGCCTGGCGCCGTCGTACCTCGTCGGGGGATAGCCCCCGCGCGGGATCGACGCCCAGCCGCGCCAGCACTCTAGGTGCCGGCCAAGCGTGCCACGGCGCGGCCTCGGCGGGCGCGGGCGTACCGTGGGGTACAGGAGCGCCGGGCGGGGCGGTGCGGGCCAGCGCGGTCGCCAGCGCCGCCACGAGCGCGGTGGGCGTCCAGCGCGCCGGCTGGTAGCGGACCAGCGCGGTGCCCGTGCGCGCGCTGGCACTGGCCGCGAGCACCCCCTCGACGCCGGCCAGCGCGCGTGCCACCCACCTCTCGCGCCCGGGCGCCCGGTGCAGCCCGGCGACCGCCAAGCGCAAGCGGCCGGGCACGGCGCTGCGCACCTGTAGCAGAGCCGTGGCCTGGGCCTCCGGCCCGTCGCGCAGCCCCAGCGTGCGCGCGGCCGCGCTCGCCACCTGGAGCGGCGTGTAGCGCCCCGGGTCGAACCGCACCAACGCGGTGCCGGTCCGCGGGTCTACCCGCACGCCCGTCACTCCGGACAGGCCGGCCAGCGCGCGCTCGATCGCGGCCGCGCGCGCCGGGTCGCGCCGTGCTCCGTCTAGGGCGAGGCGCACATGGCCAGGGCACGGGGCGCGCAGCAGGCGCGGCGCGGAACACAGCGCGGCGGGCACGACACGACTCCCCCATCCACGGGCCCGAGGCCCATAGCCGCTATTATTGTGGTGCCTCGCCGCCGCGCGCGGCCGCGACCTGACCGAATGTGGTGGGGGCGCGGGCGAGCCGCGAGGGGGGAGACGCATCGAGCGCGGGGCCCAACCAGGGCCTCCGCGCCCGCACAGAGCTGTGTCGATCGGCGGCTTAGCGGCCGGCGGTCAGGGCGATGCGGCGCGGCTTCGCCGACTCGGCCTTCGGCACCGTCAGCCGAATCAGGCCGTGCTCATAGTGCGCCTGCACGTGCTCCGCATCGACCGGATCCGGCAGGGTCACACGGCGCTCGAACTGCCCGGACGGCCGCTCGCGCAGCAAGTAGCGGCGCCCTTCCGGCACAGTCGGGTACTCGCCGCGGATCGTTACCTCGTTGCCGAGGACCGAGACGTCCACCGCGTCCGGCGCCAGGCCCGGCACCGCGGCCTCGATCACGAAGTTATCGCCGTCGGTGTACACATCGATGGGCACGCCCGCCGTACGCGCCCAGCCCATGAAGCTGGTGGGCCGTACGAAGCTCTCCTCGAACAGGCGGTCCATCGCCTCGCGTAGACTCATCATCTCGGCGAACGGGTCCCAACGCGCGATCGCCATCGTGATCACCTCCTTTCGGAGCCGATCAACGTGTCCAGTTAGCTTTTAGCACGCGCGCTGTTAGAGCGCGGTCGGAGCGCGGCTAGAAACGCGCTAGTAGCCGGCGCCCGCCCCGTTTTTCCGCTGCCGTGAGCGCCCGCCCCAGCTTTCAGGAGGGTGGCCGGCCGCTTGGTGCACGCGGTACAGGCCAGTCGGCAGGCGGGCGTCAGTAGCGCGGAGCATTGATATCTTCCATCTGGCCGGTGACCAGGTACACCACGCGCTCGCAGATGTTAGTCGTGCGGTCGGCGATGCGCTCCAGGTTGTGCGAGATCCAGATGAGGTACGTGGCGCGGGTGATGGTACGCGGGTCCTCGATCATGTAGGTGAGCAGCTCACGGTATACCTGCTCGTGCAGCCGGTCGATCTCGTCGTCCTCGGCGGCGATGGCGCGGGCAGCGTCGGCATCGCGGTCGACATAGGCGTCGATGCTGCGCCGCAGCATGCTGCGCGCCTTCTCCGCCATGCGGGGGATGTCGATCAGCTGCTTGAGCGGCGGCTGGTCGGCCAGGCGGATGGCCAGCTTGGCGATGCCCTCGGCGTAGTCGCCGATGCGCTCCAGCTCGACGATGATGTTGAGGATCACCACGATGGCGCGCAGGTCGCTGGCCATCGGCTGCTGGGTAGCGATCAACGCGATGGCCCGCTCCTCGATGTCGGTGCGGCGGCGGTCGAGCAGGGTGTCCTCGTCGATGACCTGCTGCGCCAGCTCGACATCGCGCGCTTTGAGGGCCGCGATGGCGCGGTCGATCGCCTTATCGGCCATGCTGGCGAGGATCAGCACCTGGTCCTGGAGTCCCTGCAACGCTTCCTGGAATCCTGCCCGCATGACCATGGTCGCTCTCCTGGTGGCTAGCCGAACCGTCCGGTGATGTAGTCCTCCGTGCGCTGGTCGCGCGGGTGGGTGAACAGCTCGGTGGTGGGGCCGAACTCGATCAGCTCGCCCGTGCGATCGTCGCCCATGAGGAAGAACGCGGTGTAGTCGGACACCCGCGACGCCTGCTGCATGTTGTGGGTGACGATGGCGATAGTGTAGTCCCGCGCCAGCTCGCGGATCAATTCCTCGATGCGATAGGTGGCGATGGGGTCCAGGGCGGAGCACGGCTCGTCCATCAGCAGCACCGCGGGCTCCACCGCCAGGGCGCGGGCGATGCACAGCCGCTGCTGCTGGCCGCCGGACAGCGACGCGCCGCTGCTACGCAGCTTGTCCTTCACCTCGTCCCACAGCGCCGCGCGGCGCAGGCAGCGCTCGACGACCTCGTCTAGCCGCGCGCGCCGGCGCTCGCCGGCCAGCCGCAGCCCCACGACCACATTGTCGTACACCGACAGGGTGGGGAAGGGGTTTGGCTTCTGGAACACCATGCCGATCAGGCGGCGCACGCGCACCACATCGACCCCGGGAGCGTAGATGTCCTCGCCGTCCAGCAGCACGCTGCCCTCCACGCGCGCGCCGCGGACCACCTCGTGCATGCGGTTCAGGCAGCGCAGGAAGGTCGACTTGCCGCAGCCCGACGGCCCGATCAGGGCGGTCACCTTGCCCGGCGCGATGTCGAGCGATACGTTGCGGATGGCCTGGAAGCGCCCGTACCAGGCGCTCACGTGGCGCGCTTGCAGCGTTTTGGGCGCGCTAGGGCCGTGGCGCATCACGACGGCCGCCTGCGGGCTCTCTGGCGTCTCTACTTGTTGCATCCCCGCGGTCTCCTTATGGGGCGGGTTCGAGGCTTTTGGCCGCTGGGGGCCTGCCGTTGTGAACGGCGGGCCCCGCCCCGTTCGCTAACCGACCTAGCGCGGCATGGCCCGCGCGGCGACCAGACGCGCCACGATGTTCAGCACCAGCACGAACAGCAGTAGGAAGAACGCTGCCGCCCACGCCTGCTGGTGCCACTGGTCGTACGGCGAGATGGCGTACTGGTAGATGTTCAAGGTCAAAGCGGCGGTCGGGCTCAGCAGCCCGTTGGGCCAGAAGCGGTTGCCCAACGCGGTGAACAGCAGCGGCGCCGTCTCGCCCGCGATGCGTGCCACTGCCAGCATCACCCCGGTGAGGATGCCTGCCCGGGCCGTCGGCAGCAGCACGCTGAGCGTTGCCCGCCAGCGCGGGATGCCCAGCGCCAGCGCCGCCTCGCGCAGCTCGTGGGGCACCAGCCGCAGGCTCTCCTCGGTGGTGCGCGCCACGATCGGCAGCATGATCAGCCCCAGGGCGAACGCCCCCGCCACCGCCGAGAAGGTGCCCAGCGGTTTGACCAGCAGCGTGTAAGCGAACACGCCGATGACGATCGACGGCAGCCCGCTGAGCACGTCGGCCACCAGGCGCACGACGGCTACCGTGCGCTCGCCCCCGTACTCCGCCAGGTAGATGCCGGCGCCCACTGCCAGCAGCGTCGCCCACAGCGTGGCCAGCCCCACCATCACCGCGCTGCCGACGAAGGCGTTGGCCATCCCGCCGCCCGGCTCGCCCAGCGGCCGCGGCAGCGCGGTCAGGAACTCGAGGTTCACGTAGGCGATGCCCTTGACCAGCACGTACAGCAACAGGACCACCAGGATCGCGGCGCTCAGGCCGGCGGCCAGGCCGCACAGCGCGAGCATGATGCGGCTGATCCAGATGCGTCGGCGCTCGCTGGGCATCGCTCAGCCTCCGCCCTGCTGGCCGTGGCCGATGGCGCGCACGCTCAGCCGCAGCACCAGCAGCCGGGCCACGACGTTGACGACTAGCGTGATGGCGAACAGCACCAGCGCCAGGTAGATCAGCGCGGCGAGGAACACGGCCGAGTCAGCCTCGCGAAACTCGCTGGCGATCTTGCTGGCCAGGGTGGTCGCCTGGGCGAACAGCGATGGGTCGATGCGGTAGGCGTTGCCGATCACCATCGTCACGGCCAGCGTCTCGCCCAGCGCGCGGCCCAGCGCCAGGATGACGGCGCCCACGATGCCGCTGCGCCCGTAGGGCAGCACCGCGGTGGTGACCATCTCCCACGGCGTGGCGCCCAGCGCGTAGGCCGCCTCGCGCTGGTGCGTGGGCACCGCCCATAGCACCTCGCGCACGATGGCCGTGAGGATCGGCAGCACCATGATCGCC
>Ga0209061_1002177_pt1 | contig 26371 bp, 28 predicted proteins | sample Coa_R1_10_FD_187157 | JGI IMG/M metagenome (GOLD analysis project Ga0209061, IMG submission 187157) | Surface soil microbial communities from Centralia Pennsylvania, which are recovering from an underground coalmine fire - Coalmine... | ecosystem: Environmental > Terrestrial > Soil >... | reverse complement strand
AGGCCGCGCGGAATTTTTCCTGTTCGCAGAAATTCAGGATCCTCGGCAGGATTCCGCCGGCAAAGGTCACACCGCCCTTTGCCAGGAAAGCGAGGGCGAGATCGCCCGCGAAACGGCCAGTAAGGGCCCAGCAGAGCCGCATCGTTTGCGCCTCCCCGCCGTGGGGATCAGCGCGGGCTTTTTCGATCAGCTCGATCTCGCTGGAGACGGCCGGGGGCTCCCCGGCCGCGGCGCATCGCGCAAGGTGCAAACGCAGGAGGCCCGGGCCGGAAAGGACGGTTTCCACGCAAACCCGCCCAAGCGCATCCCGATCAAGATATGGCCAGAGCGCGGATTCCTCAGGCCCGAGAGGCCCGAAATCCATGTGGCCTGCCTCACTTGGCAAGACGAGATGGCGATTGCCAGCCTCGGCCAGAGCCGCGGCGCCGAGCCCCGTGCCAAGCCCTAAGATAAGCTGGACGCCCGGTCTTTGCTCGAATGAGCCGAGCGGCGTGACCCAATCGGGCTCGATGATGGGCAGGCTATAGGCCTGAGCTTCGAAATCATTGAGGAGAAGGCCCTGCTCAATACCCGATCTCTCCGCAACCTCGCCTCCATCGATGATCCAGTCTGCATTGGTCATCTTGACGGTGCGTCCGCTGACCGGACCCGCCGCGCAGACGATCAGGGAACGCGGTTTTGCAGTCAGACGGGGAACAACCGCCGCCAAGGCCGCTTCGAGGCCGGGGAAATCCTTGGTCCTGAGGGAAGGTCCCGGCTCAAGGGGCGCGCCTTTCGCGGACACCAAGGCGAAGCGCGCATTTGTGCCGCCGATGTCGCAGACGAGAACCGGAAATGGAAAATCCACGCGCCCGCACTTTCATGGATTGCGAACTTTGACGGCCGCGCGCGACAGGCTACATTCCGGCGCAAATCGAGCCAAGCGAGCGGACCGCAGAATGACGTTTCACTATCATCCCCTCTTCCCACTCGGCAAGGATGCAACGCCCTACCGGAAATTGACCTCGGACGGCGTTCGTGCCGAGTCTTTCGGTCCTCACACCTTCCTTCGTGTCGAGCGTGAAGCGCTGCGGCTCCTTGCTGAGCAGGCCATGCGCGACATTAACCATTTCCTGCGGCCCGGCCATCTCGCCCAGCTCGCCAAGATCCTCAAAGACCCAGAGGCAACTTCAAACGACAAATTCGTCGCCTTTGATCTTTTGAAGAATGCAAATATTGCGGCGGGCGGCATATTGCCGATGTGCCAGGATACCGGCACGGCCATCGTCATGGGGAAGAAGGGCCGGTTTGTTTTTACTGACGGCATGGACGAGAGCGCGCTCGCCGAAGGCATCAAAAATGCCTATGAAAAGAATAATTTGCGCTATTCGCAGCTCGCTCCGCTCTCGATGTTCGAGGAGAAAAACACCAAGACCAACCTCCCGGCGCAGATCGAAATCTATTCGGAGGGCGAGGACACCTATAAATTCCTCTTCATTGCCAAGGGCGGCGGCTCTGCCAACAAGACCTATCTTTTTCAGGGAACGCCATCGCTGCTGACCCATGACAGGCTTGTTGATTTCCTTAAGGAAAAAATCCTGACGCTCGGCACAAGCGCCTGCCCTCCATATCATCTTGCGATCGTCATCGGCGGCACCTCGGCGGAATTGAACTTGAAAACGGTCAAGCTCGCCTCGACGAAATATCTTGATTCCCTTCCGGTCACGGGCAGCGAGGACGGCCATGCGTTCCGCGATCTTGGCCTTGAGGAAGAAGTTTTCAAACTGACCCAGAATCTGGGCGTCGGCGCGCAATTTGGCGGCAAATATTTCTGCCATGATGTCCGGGTGGTGCGCTTGCCGCGCCACGGGGCCTCCCTGCCCATCGGGATTGGCGTTTCTTGTTCCGCCGACCGTCAGGTGCTGGCCAAGATCACAAGCGAAGGCGTTTTCCTTGAAGAGCTGGAACATGATCCGGCGAAATATCTTCCGCCGGTTGAGGACTCCATGCTCAGCGATGGTGCCGTGCCGGTCGATCTCAACCGGCCGATGAAGGAGATTCTTGGCGTCCTCTCGCGCTACCCCATCAAGACGAGGCTTTCGCTCACCGGGCCGATGATCGTTGCCCGCGACCTTGCCCATGCGAAAATCCGGGAAAGGCTTGAGAAGGGCGAGCCGATGCCTGCCTATTTCAAGAACCATCCAGTCTATTATGCTGGCCCCGCCAAGACGCCGGAGGGGTTCGCCTCTGGCTCATTCGGTCCGACGACCGCCGGCCGCATGGACTCCTATGTCGATCAGTTCCAGGCTGCTGGCGGCTCGCTGGTGATGCTCGCCAAGGGCAATCGCGCGCGGGAGGTACGCGAAGCCTGCGCGCGGCATGGCGGCTTTTATCTCGGCTCGATCGGCGGGGCGGCGGCGCGGCTCGCACAGGACTGCATCCGGAAGGTTGAGGTGCTGGAATATCCCGAGCTCGGGATGGAAGCGATCTGGCGGATCGAAGTCGAGAATTTCCCGGCCTTCATCGTCATCGATGACAAGGGCAATGATTTCTTCAAGGAACTGAACCTGGGGTGAGGCAAAGCAAGGCGCCGCCCTGTTGATCGAAGCCAGCCATCCTTTTTGCCGCAGCCCTCCTTTATGTGAGCGGGATTGACCGGTCATCCGATATCCGGCTTAGTCCGGATGCCCGGCTCAAGTCTGTGGGTAGACTGCGGCATTTGATCTTGCCCCGGTTGACTTTCATGCGCCGGGAGCCGATTTCCCAAGCGCCTTTTGGCGCAAATAAAGGAGGCCTGGATGATTCTGAAGGTTACGGTTCTTCAAAAGGGCGTTGATATTTTTTCTGTCAATATTGACGTTCGCCACCCGGGCGAATTGTCGACCGGCGTGAAGGCTGCTCTTGATGAATTGCACAGGGTTCGTCCGAATTTACCGCTCTTAGACGGCGATCTTCAAATCCAGCTCACCAAGGCGTAATGCCGCGCTAGAGCTTTTTAAGGCGAGCGCCGGACCCGGCGCCGCCGCCACATCCCGCGCCCCGCTTTGCCGCCGCTTTAGAAAGCCCGTCTCAAAGATTCAACCTTTTACCATTGAGCACTCGGGCCAATACACACTATTTTGTCAATAATCTCAATTCCTCACCCAGGATTGCACGTCGCCGAGCTTGTGCCTTGTCAGCAAGTTCCTTGATAAGTTCGATCAACGCAGCATGATTATTGTCAGTACTATATGGCAGAACAAAAAGCCTGCGGAGCCTCTTCATAATGTCAATATATTTTTCTGGCATCTCTCCCGGGAGAAAAATATAGTGCGGACGTGATTTCGGCAGAAGTTGAGCATGCATCTCGACAAGGTGTGATATAGCCGGATCATTCATGGAGAAGCCAATAAACAGAAATGTGTGAGTGACAAGAAGTATTTCTATGAACTTCGTATAAGCCCAATTCCCGTATGCGTTTTTGTTGTAATCTGATTTTGAAAATATCATCGATTTTGGCTCGTCAATCGAGCCGTGTAATTTAATTATATAATATAGCTCGTTTCTGAATATTTTGAACACATCGTCATCTAATGATTGTATTATCGTGGGATAATGCGTAGCTGTTGGCTTACAGTCGTGCCAGACAGTTTCCAGGATTTTATCAAAGTTCGTCGTGACGATAATTCGTTGATCTAAGGAAACTATAGCCTTATGAAGGTCTGACGAAACCCCAACTTTAGCGAATTCCTTGCGCAACTCCTCTTCCCAGTGACTATCATCTTCAAGGAGTTCCCTCATTATTTGACACGCCATTAAAAAATCTTTTTGAGCTATAAAGTTGGTTGCCAACTCTCGCAGTGTCCTATCTGGTACCTTCTCCAGTAAAGACCTTAGAAAGCATTCCCATTGCTTTATTCTATCTCCAGATATAGTTGCCGCACTCGCCGATACCCCTGCACCAAGAAACAAAACGACGCGGCGTCTTGCGAGATCCTCTATCAAATCTGGATTAAATTTCAGCATTACGGGCTGGCAGCTGTCGCAATTTTCTCGATGTTTGCCAAAAATTTTTCCGCAATACCTTTATAAATTTTCCGAGCTTGGCTTCTGGTTATGGTGTAGGAGCCTTTTGCGGAAACCGAAATCATAGGTGAATGTAGTGTTTGAGATTTTGGTGCGAGACTTGCTAAGTGTTTAATGTCCCCAAGGTGCGGATTTATAATCTTGGGAGAGTATAAACCACTCAATTTGTCCTCTATTTCTTCCGGCAATTTTTTGCTAATCACATCATAAGCTTCAACAATGCGACGACTGCCCTTTTGGGTACGCTCCTTATGTTGTTGCGTAACATACCCAATAAAGCGTAGCTTTTTAGTGTATTCAGCAGGGATCTCTCCTGGATCTTCGGCATTCTTGATCCCGAACTCAAAATCTTTTTGCCAAACTTTCACGGCTTCGCCGATGTTTTTTATTGCCCAGATAGAAAAAATGTCGATTGACATGGGCACCACAAAATAATTGACAGCAAGAAGAATAGCTCTGTTTATTGCGCCAAGTGATGGCCCCATATCGAAAAAGACGAAGTCATATCCGATTGCTTTTTCAATTAAATCATAGAACACAAATGTTGTTCTTAATCCTCTAGTTCCTCCGGCTTTTGCGTCGCGCCAATCTTGTGCCAGCAAATCCTCCTTGAGCGCTAACCTAGGATCCCCAACAACAATATCAGATCCAAAATGCTTAGTATGTTTGATCGGTAGGTTTTCCTTGTACCCTTTCCCAATAGAAAGAGGATGAATAACGCTATATATCGTTGCCATAGTATCTTGATTCTCGTATATGTCAATAAATTCGTCATCTTCTAAAACATATTGTGTTAGATTACATTGAGGATCAGCATCTATTAGAAGAACCTTTCGTGAATGATTTAAAGACAGCTCGGCAGAAAGGTTTGCTACTAACGTTGTCTTGCCAACGCCTCCCTTGTTATTAAAAAAACAGACCGCTATTGGGAGTCTGCGATCTTTTGCATGGACAATGCTATTGTTAGGATTACAGGTATTCTTGCGAGAACGTAGGCTCATAGCTTTGTCCAAAGGGGCATTGAGACAATAGACCGTCAACCTTTTGTTTCGGATGAGGTTATGCAATTCAAACTAATGATACAAGTTGTTTAACTTAGGGTCGGGATTAAACAAAGCTGTTGAGATCACCCGTGTCCAGCCAGGTCGAAGGTTTGTGATCAACGGTGGAACGGGTTCAAGTAGCGGATGAAATCTGACGTTTGAATCCCGAGAGGGATTCCCGTTGTGCGTGGCGCGTGCGAGTCTGCTGCATGCGCACGGGAGTTTTCATCATTGTTTCGGCCGCTGATAGAAAGCGCTCCCGGCGGTCGTCAAGAATCGCAACGCCGCTCAAAAGCATGCGTAGCGGGCCGAGATCGTCCTGCTTTCTGCCGATGGGTCGGCACGGCCTTACCAAAAAGTTTCATGTGAAACTTTTTGGTGCGATTGGCATAAGACAGAAGAAAGCTTCCCGTCCCAAATTCAATAGCTGATCTTCAAAACTTCAAGCCGCTCGATTCCATGCGGCGTCCGCACCTCCACGGTATCGCCCTCGGCGGCCTTCAAGAGCGCCTTGGCGACGGGCGAAATCCAGCTGATTTCGTGCAGCTCCGAGCGCGCCTCATCGATCCCGACGATCCGTACCGTTTTCGTTTCACCGGCCTCGGTCCGGTAGCTGACGGTGGCGCCGAAATAGGCGCGGTCCCGGTTCTTTTGCCGCGCCGGATCGACGACCTCGGCGATCTCCATCCTTTTGCGCAGGAACCGCATGCGCCGGTCGATCTCGCGCAGGCGCCGTTTGCCGTAGATATAATCTCCGTTCTCTGAGCGGTCGCCATTGCTGGCTGCCCAGGCCACCGTCTCGACGGTTTTGGGCCGCTCGACGGTTTGCAATTGGGCAAACTCGTCCTGCAGGCGCCGCAACCCGTCGGGGGTGATGTAATTCTTCGTTCCGGCCGGAAGCACCTGGATTTCGTCCTCGAAATCCTCTTCCGCTTCGGCTTCTTTGGTAAATGCTTTGCTCATGACCGCCATCAAATAGGGCGCCGGGCGGCCATGGCAAGCCGTTCAGCCCGCCTTGCGTGCAATTTGGTCATTCCTCGCGGAGCAGCCTTTCGACGAAACCGCCGATTTCATCCCGTGTGCGCGCGGTGCGCCGGCGCTCAGCCGAGAGGATCGCGCGAAGATCCGCGAATGTGCTTTGCAGATCGTCGTTGATAAGCACGTAATCGTACTGGGTCCAGCGCGGGATCTCATTGCGCGCTTCGCTCAATCGTTTGGTGATGGCTTCTGGCGAATCCTCGGCGCGCCGTTCGAGGCGGGAACGCAATTCCTTCATCGAGGGAGGCAGAATGAAAATCGTGACGGCGTCATTCGCCGCCTTTTGCTTCACTTGCTGCGTTCCCTGGTAATCAATGTCGAAGAGTACATCACGGCCCTGGCTCAAAATCCGCTCGGCGGGTTCGCGCGGCGTGCCATAAAAATTGCCGTGCACCTGCGCCCATTCGAGCAGGTCCCCGCTGTCGCGCATGGTTTCGAATTGCTTTTTGGTGATGAACGTATAGTGGATGCCGTCGACTTCGCTCGACCGCCGCGCGCGCGTGGTGACCGAGATCGACAGCGTCAGATCGAGCTCCTTGGTCTGCAGCAGCATCCGCGTCAGGGTTGTTTTCCCCGCTCCTGAGGGGGAAGAGAGAATCAGCATCAAGCCCCGCCGGCTGTGCGGTTTTTGCGCGGCTATCGTCTGTCCGGTAAAATACTCGCCCTGCATAAATTACTCGATATTCTGGACCTGCTCGCGGAACTGTTCGATTTCGACACGCAATTCGAGGCCGAGCGCCGTCAGGCTCGCGTCGTTCGATTTCGCGCAGAGCGTATTTGCCTCGCGCGAGAGCTCCTGGGCGAGAAAGTCGAGTCTGCGCCCGGCGGTGCCTCCCTTCGCGAGAAGGTCAGCGGCGGCGGCGGAATGCGCCGCAAGACGGTCCAATTCTTCCCGGATATCGGCCTTGGCCGCGAGCATGAGCGCCTCCTGGTGGAGACGGTTTTGGTCGAAATTCGTGTTTCCGGCAAGTATCGCAAGGGATTGCGCGAGGCGCGCCCTTATCGCCTCGGGCCTGCGGGCGGGGCATTGATCAGCCGCCTGCGTCAATGCGGTGATCTTCGCGAGCCGCGCCGCCAGCACAGTTGCAAGCGCGGCACCCTCGCTTTGCCGCATGGCCACGAGCGATTGAAGTGCCTCATCGAGCAGTTCGAGGGCCCTGGCCCGCGCCTCCAGGATCTCGGTCTCGTTTTCGGCAGCCTCTGAAATTTCCACGACGCCGCGCACGCTCAGCAGTCCGTCGAGAGTTGCGGGCGAGATCATTGGCGGCAGCGGAATGTCAGCGACTGCCGCGATCAGTTTGCGCAGCAAATCCTGGTTGACGCGAATTTCGGGAGTGGTTGTTTCGCGCTGCGCGGCAAACCCCGCCTGAATTGTTCCCCGATGGAGTTTTTGCGCTATTCTTGCGCGTGCGCCGGGCTCGATCGCATCAAAGGGAGGCGGCAGGCGCAGCCTTGTGTCGAGGCCCTTGGCGTTCACGGTCTTGAGTTCCCAGGCAATGTGCCACGGCCCGGCGGTTCCCGCGGCCCGGGCAAAGCCTGTCATGCTAGCGAGTGTCATCTTGGTGCCGGAGCCGTAAATTGCATCGCGGGAAAATAGATGCTTGGGGTGCAGCATCCAAAAGCTGGCATTCGATGGCGGGGAGATTTCATTGCCTGTTGATCTGCTGCGAAGCTTTATTGTGGATTAAAGGGCGCCGCTGTAAAGACCCCGCGGCTTCAAATTGTTTCAGGGGCGGCGGTGGGCGTCGAGCCAGGAGAAGATTTGAGGCCAGATGCGAGCGTGTGCCTGTGGCCCGGCAAGCATGGCAAGATGTTGAACGCCGACACCTGTCTCTCCGGAATATTCGATGATGCGTGTCTCCCTTATCGGCATGGCATCGAGGAAGGGCCTGACGGAGCTAAGAGGGGCTACCTCGTCAGCCGTGTTGACTATGGCAAGCGCCGGAATTTGAACGCAGGATGGACCGAGCATGCGATCATGGATCGAAAGTGTGCCCTTGCAAAATCGATTTTCGCGATAAAGCAATTCGAAGACCTCGGCGACGAACTGACCCGGCAGCGGCATTTCGTCGAGAGCCCAGCGCTCGACGCGGCTGCGGAGGTCAAATGCAGGCAGGTCGATTCCGCTGGCGGCGGCATCCCTCATTCGCGCCCAGATAAAAGTATCCGGAGAAGCCAGTGCGCTCACTTGGCTTAGCAAAGAGCCAGGGAAGATCTCCATTTCCGGGAGCCCGTTCGGGAAGAGGGAAATAAGTGCGTCGCGGAAGCTGCTCGATCCCGGTGAGAAACAAACGGGTGCTCCGAGCAGCACAAGCCCTTTGGCGCCCTGTTGCTCCAAGGCGCAGAAGATCGCTGCGAGAGTGCCGCCGAGCGAATGTCCTATAATGAATGGCTTTGCTCCCTCTGCCTCGCTTGCGATCTTTGCAACGCACGCGGAGATGGCAACGCCTGCGTATTCATTGAGACCGGCTGGCTGCCCGTCAGCCGCTGGCGCAATCCATTCAAGAAGATAGAGCCGCAAATGATGATCGAGACATTTGCGGACCGCGCTGACCGGCGGCGAGAGATCCCATATGTAAGGACGTTTGATAGGCGCTGGAACAATCAGCACGGATGGCTGTCCATCAGCAGACCCATATCCATCAGCAGACCTATATTTGCGCAAACGCCAATATGGCCCCGACGAGATCACATCATAGCCGCATTCGGCAGGGCCGAATCCAAGCATTCCGAGCGCGTCTCCCTGGGCCTTCCTGATCGCGTCGGTGAAGGTGAATTGCACCTGGCAGAGCGTATCCATCAATGTGGGTGCTGGCGCGGCTAAACCCTCCATTGCAATTCTCTCCCCATCTGCAGCTTAACAAAGTTAAGCTAGCCCCGTGCGTTTTGTTTGCCGCATGATCCCCTCCAGCGAGGAGTCAACTTTTTGGGATCATGGCCTAGCTTTTGAGAGCGGCCTTGACAAGCTTGGGCCGAGGCATCTGTGCCATCCTCTCAGAACCGGTCTGCGAGGTGCGAACGGAACAAGACCTCTCATTGACAGCGTGCCAAACCTTGACCTCACTCCTCCGGAAAATCCAATCCCATCTCCCGGTAGCGTTCGGCGTCGTCGATCCAGTTCTCGCGCACTTTGACGAATAGAAAGAGATGCACCTTTTGTTCTGCCGCCTCACTGATCTCCTTGCGCGCCGCGGTCCCGATTGCCTTGATCGTGCGGCCGCCCTCGCCAATCACGATCTTCTTGTGGCCCTCGCGCATCACATAGATCGTCTGTTCGACACGCACAGATCCATCAGGCAGATCTTTCCAAAGCTCCGTTTCTACGGTCGAGGCATAGGGCAATTCATCGTGCAGGCGCTCAAAGATTTTTTCACGCGTGATCTCGGCGGCAAGCAAGCGCAAAGGCATGTCTGAGACCTGATCCTCCGGGTAAAGCCAAGGGCCAGGGGGCATCAGCCTGCCTAACTCCTGGCGAAGCTTTGCAACGCCATGTCCGCGCAGCGCCGAGATCATGAAGGTTTGCGTGAAAGGAACGGCCTTGTTGAGCTTGGCGGCAAGCTCGAGAAGTTTCGGCGGCTCCACCCGGTCAATCTTGTTCAGGACAAGCACTTTTGCTGCAGCGATTTGCGGCAGCCGTTCAAGAATGGCCCCGGTCTCGCCGTCAGCGCCTTTGTGAGCATCGACAAGCAGGGCGGCGGCGTCGGCGTCGCCCGCATTGCCCCAGGCGGCTCCGACCATGGCCCGGTCAAGCCTGCGTTTCGGCGCGAAGATACCCGGCGTATCAACGAAAATAATTTGCGCAGCACCTTCCAGCGCAATGCCGCGCACAGCAACCCGCGTAGTCTGAACCTTGCGGGAGACGATCGAGACCTTTGTTCCGACGAGCCGGTTGATGAGCGTCGATTTTCCGGCATTCGGTGCGCCGATGATGGCCACAAAGCCGCAGCGTATTTGCGTAGCTTGTTCGCTGTTCACACGAAGCCCTTTTGCCCGGCCGGCTCATTCCCTTGGTCGATTCTTTCACGCGCAATAAACGCCGCTGCCGCTGCCTGTTCGGCAAGCCGCTTGGCAAAGCCCTTGGCCTCGGCGTGTGCGTAGCCAGGCACTTCAACGGAAATCGTGAACTCCGGCGCATGATCAGGGCCGGACCTCGCAGTCTCGCGGTAGAGGGGTGCCGGAAGGCCGCGCGCTTGTGCCCACTCCTGCAGCATCGTCTTCGGATCGCGCAGCGGACGCCCGGGCGAGAGCATTTTCGTGCCGAAGGCAGCGGCGACGACCGCCTTGGCCGCGCCGTAACCCGCGTCGAGGAAGACCGCGCCAATGATAGATTCGCAAACGTCGGCCAGAATGGCCATGTTGGTGCCGCCTGTCTCAGCCAGCCTTATGTGGGGCTCAATGCCCCATGCGGCTGCAACCTCGGCGCAGCTTTCCCTGCGGACCAGGCTCGCGAGCCGCCGCGAAAGCTCTCCCTCGTCCGCTTCCGGAAATGCCTCGTAGAGCATTTCAGAGACGGCAAGGCCCAGAACCCGATCACCAAGGAATTCGAGCCTTTGATAGTTGTCGCGCTTGCGGCCTGCGGTGGCGCTGACATGGGTGAGGGCAGCCGTGATCAGCTTCCGGTCGGTGAAAACATGGCCGATGTTTACCTCGAGCGCCTTTGTATCCCGAATTTGCCGTGCCATCCTATTTTAGGGTTTTGAACATCCTGCTCCAGCGGACCGTCCAGGGCCATTCCCAGACCGCCCAGGCCGGTTCGCCGTTGCCGACCGAAAAGAAGATCAATTCGGCACGGCCTACCAGATTTTCAAATGGGACATAACCAACGCCTCCTTCGTCGGGAGGAACCCGGCTGTCGGTCGAATTATCCCGGTTGTCGCCCATCATGAAATAGTGGCCGGGCGGAACTTCGAACACGGGGGTATTGGAGTTAAAGCCGCTATCACCCTGAATCTGGATGATCGTGTGCTTGACGCCTCCAGGCAAGGTCTCGGTGTATGTTGGAACATCTGTTTCGCGCCCATAGAAATCTTCTGTATGGACCTTGGTAATGGGCTCGCGCGGCACGAGTTCGCCATTGATATAGAGGCGGCCTTCCTTCATCTGGATCTTGTCGCCTGGCAGGCCAATCACGCGCTTGATGTAATCCGTCTGTCCGTCGCGCGGGAGCTTGAAGACGACAACATCGCCGCGTTTCGGCGGGGAGGCGAGAATTCTGCCTGAAAACAAATGGGGGCTGAAGGGAAAGGAATGATCCGAGTAACCATAGGCATATTTGGACACAAAGAGATAATCGCCGATGAGCAAGGTGGGGATCATTGACCCGGAAGGAATATTGAAGGGCTGAAACAAAAAGGTGCGCACGACGAGGGCGATCAATAGGGCCTGAACGATGACCTTTAAGGTCTCGCCCTTGCCGCTTTCCTTGGCGCCTTGCTTCATTCCGGGGCCTTTCCGATCCAACCGTGCTGGCTCAGTCATCTCACTTTTCTTTCCAGGAGTTTGTTCCAACAAATCTCTTCCGGTCCGGGCGCCACCCTCCGCCCCAGGAAGCGCTCCTTATCACGCCGGGGAACGCGGGTATAGGGCAAGCTGCATGGCGCGGCCCGGGCACTTTACGCGAGCGCCTGCCAGCTTGACCAGCCTGCTGGATTTCAACAAGCCATTGGCAAGGTTAAGGCAGGGCGTGAGTACTGCGAGTTCGCCAGCGCGGATTCCAATGTAATGCTTTCTCGCCAATCCAACGCAGTTTCATTCGGAGGCCGCCGCAATTTCAACCGCTTCGATGATCACCTGCGCCTGGGCCCAAGGGTATTCATCGGTCAAGGTCAGATGGATGAAGGCCCGGTGGCCGGGGGGCGTCAGAGCTTCAAGCCGCGCCGCCGCGCCGCCGGTCAAGCACAATGCCGGCTGGCCGGAGGGCAGATTGACGACGCCCATGTCGCGCCAGGCAATGCCTGCGCGGAAGCCGGTGCCGAGCGCCTTGGCGCAGGCTTCCTTGGCGGCGAAGCGCTTCGCGTAGGAGGCAGCGCGGCCCGCCCGCGCATCCGATTTGCGCCGCTCCGTCTCTGTAAAGCAGCGCTGGATGAAACGCTCCCCGAAACGGGCAAGCGAATTCTCGATGCGCCTGATATCGCAAAGGTCGTTGCCAAAACCGATGATCATTTTTGCCGTACCAATGGAGCAAGGACGCCGGCCTTGTGAAGCCTGATGTCAGTCAAGGGCGTTCCTTATCTCCCAATGGGAATTGTAAAACAAAGCGCGCCGGATTTGCTTTCTGAACGGAAAGCGCTCCTCCCAGCTGATCGGTGAGAAGCCGCACCAGTTTCAGCCCAAGGATTCCAGGGTGCGTTATATCGACGCTGTCTGGAATGCCAACGCCGTCATCGGTCACAGAAAGAAACACACGATCTCGCCGCAAGGAATTGCAATGTTGACCGGAAGAACCGCGGCCCCGGCGCCGACCGTGACGGAAATCCCGTCAGGATCGATGTCATAGGACTCTTTGAGAGCCCCGATCAAGGAATTGAGAAAATCACCAAATTTCACTTTAGTGAAGCCGTTTGATTCATAGAGCATCTGGCGGATGAGGGCCAAATGGCGCAGTCCCGGAGAGACTCCACCATCAGCCGGTAAATCTGGTTGCCATTCTTCAGCTTGCCCATGGGAGCGCCTTTTAGAAGACCTGGGAGGACCCGCGCGAAGGCGCCCCCTGCGGCACGCCCAAAGCTTGGCTCTCCGGCGCGCGCTCACCCTCCCTGGCTGTGAGGGAGCCTAGCACCAGCCTGTGTGACAACGGACACGAAAGGCGCCTGTTCCATTAATTTGAGGCAACGGCCGCCTGCCGGCCCTCGTCCATCGCTGCCCGCATTTTTGCGATGGCTGCCTTAAGGCCAATAAAGATCGACTCGCCGATCAGAAAATGACCAATGTTGAGTTCGACGATTTCGGGCAGGCCCGCGATGATCTTTGCGGTCGCAAAATCGAGCCCATGTCCGGCATGACATTCAAGCCCTTGTGCGCTCGCGGCGGCGGCGGCTGACTTGAGGCGGGCAAACTCGTGCCGCGCGCGCTCAGCCTGGTGATGTGCGAGCGCATCACACCACGCGCCCGTATGCAATTCGATCACTGGCGCGCCAATCGAGCGCGAGGCCTGGATCGCCTCCAGCGATGGTTCGATAAACAAAGAGACGCGAACTCCGGCCTTGAGGAGCTCGGCGGTGACAATTCTCAAATGGTCATGTCCGCCGGTGACGTCGAGCCCTCCTTCGGTAGTGCGCTCGGAGCGTTTTTCCGGGACAAGGCAGCAGGCGTGCGGGCGGGTATCGAGAGCGATCGTCACCATGTCGTCAGTCGCCGCCATCTCGAAGTTGAGCGGCTTAAGAATCTCCCGCTTCAGCCGCGCCATGTCTTCGTCGCGAATGTGGCGCCGGTCCTCACGGAGATGGGCGGTGATGCCATCGGCGCCAGCTTCAATGGCAAGATGTGCCGCATGGACGGGATCAGGGAAGGCGCCGCCCCGCGCATTGCGCAAGGTCGCGACATGATCAACATTGACACCGAGGCGTATGTGATGCGGCATATCTATTATCCATTCACCCGCTCAACCTTGCTCACCACCGGCCGTGCCCGCAAATGCGATATGATGGTGTTCAAATGCTTCAAATCACGCACCTCGACATCAATCATCAACTCACGGAAATCGGCCGAGATAGGCTTGATGACAATATTATCGATATTGGCGGCATGATCACCGATGACCGTTGCAATCGTTCCCAAAGTTCCAGGCTCGTTGATCGCGGTGACACGAATCCGCGCCGGGAACAACTCATTGCGGCTCTCCTCGATGTCCCAGCGAACGTCGAGCCAGCGTTCCGGCTGTTCGTCGAATGCGGTGAGATCGGGAGATTGGATGGGGTAGATGGTGATTCCCTCGCCAGGGGTGAGGATGCCGACGATGCGATCGCCTGGCACCGCGCCGCCGTTGGGGGCGAAACGGACCGGCAAATCGTCATGGGCGCCATGAATGGGGATTGAAGTCTTGTCCAATTCGCTGCCGGGAAATTTGAAGATAAGACTTGTCGCCTTTTTCATGCCAAACCAGCCGGACTCTCCGCGCGGCCTCGGCGGGACAGCCGTCTTGCGCTCTTCCATGAACTCCGGATAGACCGCCCGGACGACATCGCCAGAAAACATTTCGCCGCGTCCGACGGCGGCAAGCGCCTCTTCGATCGTCGGCCGCTCGAGCCTCGGCAAGGCGCTTTTCAGCGTGTCTTCCGTAAAAGCCTTTCCAGCCCTTTCGAAAGCACGGGCCACGATTTGGCGGCCGAGAGCCGCATATTGCGCCCGCACGGCATCGCGGGTTGCCCGGCGGATCGCGGCACGGGCCTTGCCGGTCATGACAAGCCCCTCCCAAACGGCGGGCGGGGTCTGGCCTTCGGCGCGGGCGATCTCCACCTCATCGCCGTTTTGCAACTCGGACAAAAGAGGAGCATGGCGGCCATTGATTTTGGCGCCAACCGCGGAATTGCCCACATCGGTATGAACCGCATAGGCGAAATCAATGGGTGTGGCGCCGCGCGGCAAAGCGATCAGCCGGCCCTTTGGCGTAAAGCAGAAAACCTGATCGTGGAAAAGTTCGAGTTTCGTGTGCTCGAGGAATTCCTCGGGGGTCGCCCCCTCCGCGAGGAGCGCGACAGTCCGGCGCAACCATTGATAGGCGCGGCTCTCTCTCGACAGACTCTCCTTATCGGCGATATGCCCATCTTTATAGAGCGCGTGTGCGGCAATGCCATTGCGGGCAATGTCATTCATCAATGCCGTGCGCACTTGGAGCTCGACGCGCTGGCGGCCGGGCCCGACGACCGTTGTATGAATCGACCGGTAATCATTTTGCTTCGGTGTCGAGATATAATCCTTGAAACGGCCGGGCACGACGGCCCATTTGGTATGCACGACACCGATGACACGGTAACAATCCTCGACGTTTTCAACGACAACCCGAAAACCGAAAATATCGGATAGCTGCTCGAAAGCGATCGATTTCCGCTCCATCTTCCGCCACACCGAATAGGGCTGTTTCTGGCGTCCTTCCACCTTGGCGTTAATTCCCCTCGCGGCGAGTTCAGCGGTCAGCTCATTCTCGATGGTGGCGATGATTTTGCCGTTCTTTTGGCGCAGATCCTCGAGCCGTGCCGCGATCATCGCATAAGCATCGGGCATGAGATGGCGGAAAGCCAAGTCCTCGAGCTCGTCGCGCATCCTCTGCATACCCATGCGCCCGGCAAGGGGTGCATAGATGTCGAGCGTTTCCTCGGCAATCCGCGCGCGCTTCTCCCCGGCAATGAATTGCAGCGTGCGCATATTGTGCAGCCGGTCCGCGAGCTTGACGAGCAGGACACGGACGTCCTCGGCGACGGCGAGGAGGAGCTTGCGGAAGTTCTCCGCTTGCACGGCACGCTTCGAGACGAGGTCCAGCCTCTTGAGCTTGGTCAATCCATCGACAAGCCGGCCGATGTCGGCGCCGAAAAGCTTGTCGATTTCCTCCCTTGTCGAACCGGTGTCCTCGATCGTGTCGTGCAATACAGCCGCGACGATGGTCGCATCGTCGAGCTTCATGTCAGTCAATATCGCTGCGACCTCAAGCGGATGCGAGAAGAACGGATCGCCGGAAGCACGCTTTTGGGCCCCATGTGCCTTCATGGCATAGACATAGGCGCGATTGAGCAAATCTTCATCGGCCAGCGGATTGTAGCGCCGGACCCGGTCGACAAGTTCATATTGCCGCATCATTCTTGCACTGGCCCGCGACAGAAGGCGCTCGAGCATGATCCCCGCCGGTCACACCCGTCATCCCTTATTTGCCAAACGATAGTTTTGCCGCACGATCTCAACCGGCGAATTTCAAATTTTCCGGGATCCATCCTTGCCGGAGAGCCCTGCCGCCTTCTCCAAGCCGCTTTCAGGCCAAGGCCGCTGACGGCGAGAGCCGGTTTTCAGCGAAGATAGAGGTGTCTTGCAGGATTGCGCAAGAACAAGAAAAGGAAAGTGACAGTCGCGGCTTCTCATCGAAAAAGAGGCGCATACGGCTCATGATCCTATGCGCCAGGCCCGTGATAGCAGTTCTGGCGGGGCGAGCCGTGAGCGAGGAACGGAAATCCCCAGGTCCGGTCACTCGCCCTCCTCTTCGGTTTCCGCAGGCGGCACGAGGCCTTCGAGGCCGCGCAGCAGGTCTTCCTCGGTCATCCGGTCGAACTGGACGTCCCCCATGCCCTCGCCCTGGGCTTTCTCGGCAGCCGGGGACAAGGCTGGCACAGCCTCGGCTTCGGGTTCGTCGACCTCGACGTGTTTTTGCAAGGACTGGATAAAATCTTCTCTAAGATCCTCCGGAGCCAGCGAGGCTTCCGCGATCTCGCGCAGGGCGACCACGGGATTTTTGTCGTTATCCCGGCTGACGGTGATCGGCGCACCTTGCGAGATCATCCGCGCCCGGTGACTGGCGATGAGAACGAGTTCAAAACGATTTTCAACTTTATCGATGCAGTCTTCGACCGTGACGCGGGCCATGCCTTGCGCACTCCTGTGAAAGTAGCTTTTTAGATTAGGTTTTTACTACATTTTTTTCGTTTCGCTTGGCAACCTGGATCTCACCGTGAGCATCTCAAGAAGCCCTCTGAAGACAAGCGCGGCCGGCACATTTATTATCCCAGCCTGGGCGCCCGCCTTAATATAATCCATTTTGCTGCTCAACCTAAGCATAGTAAGTATTGCGTCAGCGCCTCTTGACGTAAGGGAAAGTTAGGGCCACATAGGAGTTTCTCCCTCGATTGGCTCGAACTTCTGCGGCTCAATTGCATGAGTGCGGGGGTGAAGCAGCAGCTGCTTCCGCTTCTTGGTGGATAAAGCAAAATAAGTAATAATTTACAATCAACGTCACGTGAGAACTTTACGAGATAAGATTATGGCTGATCAGGAGCGGATTGCACTCTTCATCGATGGCGCGAACTTATACGCGACCGCAAAGTCCCTCGGCTTCGATATTGATTATAAGCGTCTGCTGAAGGAATTTCAAAGCAGGGGAAAACTGATCCGGGCATTCTATTACACGGCCTTGGTGGAAGATCAGGAATATTCCTCTATCCGGCCGCTCGTCGATTGGCTGGATTACAATGGTTTCGCTGTCGTAACCAAGCCAACGAAGGAATTCGTTGATTCGCTTGGGCGGCGCAAGGTCAAGGGCAACATGGACATCGAGCTTGCCGTCGATGCCATGGAAATGGCAGACCATATCGACCATCTGGTCCTTTTCTCCGGAGACGGTGATTTCCGCTCCTTGGTGGAAGCGGTGCAGCGCAAGGGCGTGCGGGTCTCCGTCGTTTCCACCAATGCGACGCAACCTGCGATGGTGGCTGATGAATTGCGCCGACAGGCGGATGAATTCATCGACATTGTGCATCTTGCTCCGAAGATTGGCCGCGACCCGGGCGAACGTCTCGACCGTCCGCAAAAAACGCAAGAGCGGCGGCCTGTGCCAGCCGGCAGTTTCGATCCTGCGCTGACGGACGACCGCTCATAAGTTCACGGCGCGAAGCGGATTGAGGTGCAAGGACCATCGATCCCCCAGGCGGGCGGCGAACGCCAGCTTGGCGAGCCTGATTCGGATTGTACACTCTGCCCGCGTCTCGCGGGCTTTCGCGATTCGCTGAGAGCAAAAGAGCCAGAATGGCACAATGCGCCAGTCCCTTCGTTCGGTGGGGCGGATGCGCGGCTTCTCATTGTTGGTCTCGCACCGGGCCTGCGCGGCGCCAATCGCACGGGACGGCCGTTTACCGGCGATTTCGCCGGCGATCTTCTTTATGAAACATTGATCGAATTTGGTTTTGCGGCCGGTGTTTATGGCGCGCGCCGTGATGATGGACTGCGGCTCGTCTCCAGCGCGATCACGAATGCCGTTCGTTGCGTGCCGCCTCAAAACAAGCCGGCGCCTTCCGAGATTTCAAACTGCCGTCCTTTCCTCGCAGCGACGATTGCGGCTATGCGCCATCTTCACGTGATCGTGGCACTTGGCCGGATCGCCCATGACTCCGTTATTCGCGCTTTTGGACTGAAGCCCGGAGCGTTTCCCTTTGCGCATGGCACGGAACATGCCCTTGTGGCGGGTTCTGGCGCAAGTGCGAGGACAATTGCGCTTTTCGACAGTTATCATTGTTCTCGCTATAACACGAACACGGGCGTGCTCACGCGGGAAATGTTCCGGGCCGTTTTCGCCAAGGCTGGCGAAAGACTCATCGGTTCATAGCCCTTTTCGCGGAGGCGAAAATTTTCACTGTCTTCGGGGAGATATGCTCTCGATATGAGCGAGGCGGCGGCGGCGGGTGAACGATCTGCTGGAGACAATCACCGCTCCTTGCGGGAGCTGCGGATGTGTCTTCCAGACGCGCCATGCCGCCGGTGCTCCCGCCTCCTTTCTGCCGGGGCGGCCGCCGCGCTCTTCGGACATGGAACTCTTCTGGCTGTCATAGTGCTGCTTAACCGGACGCCTGATTTCCCCGGAGGCGTCCGCGAGATCCCGGTTGAGCTGGTTGCGCCGCCGGTTGGACCTGGGAATAAAACACCCGAAGCTCCGGGCGAGAGCAGCGGAAAGCTTCCCGAAGCTGGGCCACAGCTCTCGTCAAAGGATCAAGCTGGCACACCCGCGAGTCAGCCGCTGGCCGTGGAACCTCCTCCCGGAGCATCTGGCAAAAAATCAGCGCGAAGCGAAGGCAGTACCCAGATGGCGGCTCCCGCACCGCCTGGCATTGGAACCATTGGCCGTCCAGGAGAAGCCGGAACCTTCCCCGTCTCGCCCTTCGGATCCGGGTCAGAGAGCTTCCATGCCGTCGATGTGCCTTTGCCGGGCGGCGGCGATGGCGACGCAATGAACTACAGTTACATCGTTGGCGGGATGCTGAAACGTATGGTTCATCCTCCCGAGAGCGCGCTCAAGCGCGGCGCCAAGGGAGTTGCAACAGTCGGATTCGTCCTTGATCAGTCCGGAGGTGTGGCGTCAGCTGTTCTCCTGCATTCGAGCGGCAGGGCCGATCTCGATGCCGAGAGCGTCGCGGTCGTCAGACGGGCGGCGCCCTTCCCGCCGCCGCCGCCTGGCGCACAGCATTCTTTCGTGATCGAGGTTGCTTTTGGCAGACGCAATTGATTTCTGGGCGGCGAGGCCGGCCGGGAAGCGAAACGCTTCGCCCCCGGAAACGCAAGGACGAGGCCCCAATGAGCCGTGCTTTCCTTCCTGTGGAGGCGGCGGCGGTTCCACAAAACGGTCTCACGAGCGATGATAGCCAGCCTGAACGTAATCTGTTCTGCTTAAATTGGATAACTGTCTCGTTCAGGCTGTATAACTGCCTCGTTCATGATCGAGAATTACTTGGATGATGCTACAGCTACTGGAAAATAAGCGGAGGCTAAATTGTTCGCCTGCATTAAACAATCGTTGGTGCTAAATGGCTTGGGTGTCGCTGTGCTTCTGCTCACGCTTGGCTTGCCGCTCCCATTGGCGGCGCAAACACCCGGCCCAGCCCTTGCCGCGATCATCGATGGCCCGCAAAGAAGCGAGGCCAACAAGGCGCGCGACCGTTACCGGCATCCTTTGGAAGTCCTCACGTTTTTCGGCCTGAGACCGGATGCGAATGTGGTTGAGATCGTGCCGGGAAAAGCCGGTTACTGGACCGAAATCCTGGCGCCCTATCTAAAAGATCACGGCCGCTATACAGCCTCGGGCGATCCCGAACGGGACATCGCGCCGCTCAAGGCAAGGATCGCGGCAAACCCGGACCTCTATGGCAAGACCATTATTACGGAATTTACCGGCAAAGATCAGGAAATCGCGCCTCCGGGCAGCGCCGATTTCGTGCTAACATTCCGCAACATCCACGACTGGATGCGCGACGGCACCGCGGAGGCGGCCTTCAGGGCCTTCTACAAGGCCCTGAAGCCCGGCGGAATTTTGGGCCTCGAAGATCATCGCGGCAGGCCCGATCAGCCGCAGGACCCTCAGGCCAAGAGCGGTTATGTCAGACAGGATTATGCGATCGCTCTCGCTGAAAAAGCCGGCTTCAAATTGATCGGCTCATCGGAGGTCAACGCCAACCCCAAGGATACGAAGGATTATCCCGAAGGTGTGTGGACCTTGCCGCCAACCTTCCGGCTGAAGGATCAGGACAGGGAAAAATATGCGGCGATTGGCGAGAGCGACCGTTTTGTCCTGAAGTTCGTAAAGCCGGCCAGCGCGCAATAGAGCAAGCGGTCATTCCCGTCCCCGTTTGACGGCTTCCGCCCCGGTTCTCCGCGAAGGCCCGGTCAAGGCTTCGAGGAGGAGCAGCTCATTGAGCCGCGTCTCGGTGAGCAATCCCTCTTCGAGAACGATTTCCGCGACGGGCCGCTTCTCATCGAGCGCCCGGCGGGCGATGCGTGAGCAGGCGTCGTAGCCGAGAACGGGGCTAAGGGCCGTCACAAGGCCGATCGAATTTTCGACAAGGGCAAGGCAGTGCTCGCGATCCGCCTCGATACCGTGGACGCAGCGCTTGGTCAGGGTATCGATGGCTGCGGTCAGCATCCGCAAGGATTCGAGGATGGAAAAGCCAATTGCCGGTTCAAACGCGTTGAGCTGCAGCTGGCCTGCTTCGGCGCACATCGTCACCGTGAGGTCATGGCCTATGACGAGAAAAGCGACCTGGCTCACCATCTCAGGGATCACGGGATTGACTTTAGCCGGCATGATGGATGAGCCCGCCTGGACCGGCGGCAGGCGGATTTCGGCAAAGCCCGCGCGCGGCCCGGAGGAAAGCAGGCGCAGATCGTTGCAAATCTTCGAGAGCTTCACGGCGATCCGTTTGAGCATGCCCGAAAACAAAACAAAGGCGCCCATATCGGAGGTCGCCTCGATGAGATTGGTGGCAAGCACGACATGCTCGCCCGAGGCGCGCGCGAGTTCCTCGACCGCAAGCGAGGCGTAGCGGGGATCGGCGGTAATTCCTGTGCCGATAGCAGTTGCTCCAAGGTTGACCTCGCGGAACAGAGCGGCGAGTTCCTGCAGGCGCTCGATGTCCCCCTTCACGGTCGTATGAAAGGCATCGAACTCCTGGCCAAGTGTCATTGGCACGGCGTCCTGCAGTTCGGTGCGGCCGATCTTGAGCACATCGGCAAATTCCACCGCCTTTGCCTTGAACGCATAGGCAAGGTCTTGCATGGCCCGGATAAGGGGCTTGGCCGCAAAGATCATGGCGAGGCGCAGCGCGGTCGGGTAAGCGTCATTCGTCGACTGGGCCATGTTCACGTCATCGATCGGATGCAGGAACTGGTATTCGCCTCGCTTATGGCCAAGGAACTCAAGCGCGACATTGGCGATCACTTCATTGATGTTCATATTGGTGGAGGTTCCAGCTCCGCCCTGTACGGCATCGACCACGAATTGATCCAGAAAAAGCCCTTCCTTGGCGATAAGATCGCAGGCATGATCGATAGCATCCGCCTTCTCGGGGCCGAGCTGGCCGAGGCGCCGGTTGGCCCGCGCCGCCGCCTGTTTGACGAGTGCAAGGGCGCGGATGAACTCTGGGAAATGGCCAATTGGAATGCCGGTGACCGGGAAGTTTTCTACTGCCCGCAGCGTATGGATGCCCCAATAGGCGTCAGCCGGAACCTCGGCTTCGCCGAGCAGGTCATGCTCGCGTCTCGTCGCGATCCGGTGGAGATTGATCGGGCGCGGCACGCTGAGCGTGACCGTATCCGGCGTTTCCATGCCCAGTCCCCCATGATTTGATGAAGGGGGGAGCGGCTCGATGTTCTCTTTTGTCATGAAAAATAGACCAAGGTTGGATGAGGCTGGCTTGCGTCCTGAGCGATGGTCTCGCTGCCGCCACCCGGCGGTGCGTGCGCCCGCCTCAAAGAATGCAAAGGCCCTATGCGGCCTTTTGTCTATATATAGGGGGAGCGGGCAGGAAATGACGGGGTTTTACCGGCCGGATCTGGATTGTCTCGCTAATTTGATACACTGAAGAGCGGAATTGCCGGGGTAAGGGAGGAGAGGATCAAGGTGCAAAGCTTAAGGAAGCGGGTGATTTTCGCGGCGGGATTATGCCTCTTCGGATCCGCCGGGCATGGCCAGGATATGATGAGCCATGTTGACCTTGCGAGCCCGATGTTTTCCTCGGCGGAAATGACAAGGGCCGAGGTCGAGGCAAGCTTGAAGGCTGCGCACGGCGGCGCCGATTTCTCCGGCAAGAGCCTCAATGGACTCGACCTTTCCGGGCTTGATTTTTCAGGCGCAAATTTTCACGCCGCGCGGATCAACCGGAGCAAGTTTTCCGGGGCCAAGCTCGACGGCGCGGCGCTCGACCAGGCTTGGGCGATGGCGGCGGATTTTTCTGGCGCAAGCCTGAGAAATGCCAGCCTCTTTGGGAGTCAGCTGCAGGAGGCGAAACTCGATGGAGCCGACCTTTCGGGCGCCCGTGTGACCGCCGATTTATCTCGCGCAAGCCTGCGTAAAGCCAATTTGAGAGGCGCCGATTTTTCAGCCGATATGAAGAATCAATCCATGGGGCTGATGCGCGGTGTGCTCAAATCAGCCGATCTTACCGGAGCCGATTTCGAAGGGGCAAATCTTGCGCTGACGGATTTGCAATTTGCGAAATTTTCCGGCGCCAATCTGAAGGGCGCTTCCCTTGCTGAGGCGGAGGCGGGCGGCGCCGATTTTCGCGGGGTGATCCTGGATCATACGAATTTCAATGGAACCGATATGACTTCGGCGCGGATCGATGCGGTCCAGGAAAAGTCTTTCGCTAGTGCCAAAAATCTGGAACGGGCATTCAAGGAGTGAGGCGTTTGATCGAGCCTTTCCGCTTGAATTGAGCGATATCAAAACTTCCCGGACTGAATCATGGATCTTGTGTTGAACACGCTTTGCACTCAAATGGGAGCAGCAAGCTTGTCTTGTCGGCAAGCATTCACGTCTTGGCGAGCGCTTCAATAAAAAACTTCGGCAAAAAGGGAGAATCCAATGACGCATTATAGCTTGGCGCATGGCGCGTGGGTGTTCGTCGGGGATGGGCAAAAGGCTTTGTTTCTCATCAATGAAGGAGATGAGAAGTTCCCCAATCTGCGCTGCCTGACCGTCGAGGACCATAAGGACCCATTATCCCGGGATCAGGGGACCGATGCGCCAGGGCGGGCCTATGCCAGCGTTGGTGAAAGGCGCAGTGCCGTCGACAACACGGACTGGCATGAGCTCGAAAAGGAACGGTTTGCAGCTTCGATTGCCGGACGGATCAACAGGGCCGCCCAATCGGATACGTTCAACCAGATCGTCATCGTAGCGCCGCCAAAGATTCTCGGCGACTTGCGGAATGAATTTACCAAGGAAACGGAAGCGAAAATTCTCGGCGAGATCCCGAAGGATCTCACTCATCACACCATTGCGGAAATTGAGCGATTAGTGACAGCTTCGTGACGCTGCCGGTTTCTCATGATGTTTTCAGACTAGCGTGGCGCGCCACGCGCGCCACGCGGGACACTTGAGTTTGCTTATGCTTAGCCGAAGCTGAGGCCGCCGAGGGCATAAAGCCCGATGGCGACCACCACGAACCCCGCAATAACAGCAATCATCCCGGTTTTGCCATAGAGACGGCCCGTAAAATATGCCGCTCCGCCAAACAGCAGGACCATCGCGATCAGGATAACCATGCTCGCGCCGGACCCCTCAACCCGATCAATCTGACCTGTGCCAATAGGCTGCACAATTGCCATCATCCACCTCCCTTTTCTGATTCTTAAGTGACCTTCCGGCCAGCCCAGCGCCGCATCTTTTGGTGTGAAACTTCGCGGTCAGCTCGCGGCCGGCACCGTGAGGCGATATGCCCCACGGCGGCCCCGTTGGTAGCGAGACTGAGGTAACTTAACACTTAAGAATCATTCCGAAAAGGGATTTATCGGTCAGCCGAAGCTCAATCCTCCAAGGGTTAAGAGTCCCACGACGACAACTATAAATCCTGCAATGACGGCAATCATTCCCGTCCGTCCATAGAGGCGGCCTGTAAAGTAAGCGGCACCCGCAAAAAGAATGACCATAGCGAGCAGAATAATCATGCTCGCGCCGCTCCCTTCTGTGGCGTTTATTGCGCCGGTCGCCGCAGATGTAACAACAGCCATGATTAACCTCCCATTGTAAAGCTAACGTTCAGATTTCAGCCAGACTGTCACATAACTGAAATCTGCACGCCAAAAAACGCTTCATGCCTAGGCTTGTTCCATAAAATTTTCTGCAACGGCATAGACTGCGAGGGGGCTATCAAATATTGCTTGAGCGTTACAATTGCTGGGACGTGACGGGCTAATACTTTATATGCTTTAATATGCTTTAGCCCGCCCGGCGGCCGCTTTGCGTGCAAAATGGCGTGGCGTGCTTTGGGCGCCACGCCTGATAAGCAATTAGCCGAAGGATATGCCTCCGAGCGTGTAAAGCCCGATGAAGACGGCCACAAAGCCCGCTGCAACCGCGATCATTCCCGCCTTTCCGTATAAGCGCCCGGTGAAATAGGCCGCTGCCCCGAAGAGGATGACCATCGCGATCAAAATCACGAGGCTTGCTCCGCTCCCTTCGGTGACTTGGATTGTTGATGTTCCAGAATCCGCCACAATAGCCATCGTCCGTCTCTCCCTTTGTTTCTCTCAGTTTCTGGATTCGACGGGCCCCCATGTGTGCTCTGCCTTTATGAAAAGGACCAGCCGGCTTCCATCCGGTTTCTTGGGACCGGATTATTCTGCCTGCGCCGCCGAACTCCGAGACGTCCGTAAATTAGCATTCCAGAATGAAAATGATGCGACGTTTGGAACGCGGGAACGTGAAGCTTTGGAGACGCTTCTGAGCTAGCCATCCGCTGCCTTCGCCTTTGCAGGCGGTCTCTTGACCGGCATCAAACGCTCAAACGCAAAGATGGAGAATGGCGCATAAAAATGTGGAAGGCTTTGGGGAGATGACGCCCGCTCACAGGCGTGAATGCGCCTGCTTCACTGAATAATCGATAGGGGTTCCGAAGACGCTGGGAGACGGTGCTGGACTGCTGCGCCGCTAGCGCCTGTTACGGCGAGGAAAAAGGGCGAGGAGAAAGGCGGAATGCAAGAGCTCTGCTTTGTCATCTCCGGCTCTGGAATACAAAGCCGCTGCCGGAGAGGCCATGTCCATCTGTAGCGGGGCCGGCTCGTCCATGAAATTTTTTAGTTCCCGGCGGCATCCCCCCTTGTCTTTGCAGGACCCGGAATTATCTCCTGACTCCGGCTCGCGAAACCTGCCGTGCGGAGCTGCCGGGCGCCGGAATACCGGCTCATCCGGCAAATTGGAGCCAATGGTAAGCCATTGGGAATAAAGAAGAATCCGGTTGGAAGGAAAGCGAGGCGGTGCTTTTTGCAAGTTTTTTGAAAACGCCGGTTGACAGTAGGAGCGGGCTCGCCCTATAAGCCGGTCATCGACGGCGGCGCTGCTTTAAGCGGCTGACGCGAAACGCTTCTCTCGAGTTTATCGGGCCTCAAACCTCCCGGTTGAACAGACCGGGGAGGGAACGTTTCGGTGTTAGGGTGGAAACCTGCTGCTAGGTTAAAGAGTTTATGCTTTTTAACCGCACTGTAGATCTGAATTAGACTTGCTGTTTGACAATTGAATCGGAAGAAAGAGAAACGTGGGCGGCAGAGTCCTTGCGGGCTGCGCTCCTAGCGGGTGCAGCCGGAGAGATACTCTGGCGGTCACGGATCTAAGTTCACCGTGTTTGCGATCCTCCTGGGAGAGATCCTAGCGGATTGCGAGCAGGTGTGCTTGGGACTCGTCGAAGAGTAAAGTGACTAGCCAGCGCGAATTCTCAATTCAACTTGAGAGTTTGATCCTGGCTCAGAACGAACGCTGGCGGCAGGCCTAACACATGCAAGTCGAACGGGCGTAGCAATACGTCAGTGGCAGACGGGTGAGTAACGCGTGGGAACGTACCCTTCAGTTCGGAATAAGCCGAGGAAACTTGGTCTAATACCGGATACGTCCGCAAGGAGAAAGATTTATTGCTGAAGGATCGGCCCGCGTCTGATTAGCTAGTTGGTGGGGTAATGGCCCACCAAGGCGACGATCAGTAGCTGGTCTGAGAGGATGATCAGCCACATTGGGACTGAGACACGGCCCAAACTCCTACGGGAGGCAGCAGTGGGGAATATTGGACAATGGGCGCAAG
>Ga0209061_1002174_pt1 | contig 26424 bp, 27 predicted proteins | sample Coa_R1_10_FD_187157 | JGI IMG/M metagenome (GOLD analysis project Ga0209061, IMG submission 187157) | Surface soil microbial communities from Centralia Pennsylvania, which are recovering from an underground coalmine fire - Coalmine... | ecosystem: Environmental > Terrestrial > Soil >... | reverse complement strand
ACTTCAGAGCCGTCGCCACACGCTTCGAGAAGCACGACGCCAACTACCTCGCCCTCGTCAAACTCGCCGCCGCCAAAGTCTGGATGCGGTTTATGAGTCGGTGACCTAGGGTTTCGGCCGGCGCGGTGCCGGGAGAATGGGGCTTGCCTGTTTCTTCACCGGGAAGCCCAGAAGGGAAGTCTTCCCGCCATAGATACTGCGCTTTGGCGGTTTCCCAGAAATTGCAAACATAAACGCCAAGCCTGCTCGGCCAATGGTGCAGCCGGCTCATTTCTTGACTCCGCAAGGTTCTGATTGAGAAAAAGTGCTTTGTTCCGATTGCGCCGGCGGGGCGCCTCCTCGATGCTCCAGCGAAGACGTAAGGACGCGTTCTTGCAGCGGCTTGGCGGCTTCATTCGCTGGAACTGGCGGGCTGAAATAAAAGCCTTGAACGCAGTGACATCCGGAATTGACAAGAAAATCGAGCTGCGCTGTTGTCTCCACGCCTCCGGCAAGGAGGCCGATGCCGAATTCCCGGGCAAGCCCAATCGCACGCAAATATTCGAGCGAGGAGTAGCCTGTGCCAAAGTCATCGATTGTGATGCGCACGCCGGGATTGCGCCAGCGATCGAGGGTATCCGCATGCCCCCGCGCGGACTCCATAGGCACGGATTCGGCGCGCTCAAGCTCAATCATTCCCGGAGGCTCACCCTCAATTACTGTTGCAGTGAAAGCTCAATTCCACCATTAACTCTTTGAAAGTACGCCGGCTTATGGAGAAAAACGCCCGAGAAAAAACTGTGCGCAAAAATCACAAGACTGGCCTAGCTTTCCTAAGTTTTTTCAATGATTTATATTGTAATTGAGCTTTCTCTGCAACAGAGATTGAGGATCAATCATTTAAATGGCTCGTGAGTTCATGCTTCCCGGCACTTCTTTGTATTGCTTTCGAAAGTTTACATCACAACCTCCGAGCAGCGGTGTCAGCGAACTCATGCACGGGCATCGCTGTTTTTGAAGCCTTCCCAGATCCATGCAAGAATGTGCCTTACGTTCGATCTTCATTGCAACGAGTCTCCTGCTTGCATCCTGTGCCGAGAAGCAGCAGTTACGGCAGACTCCGATTGAGATGACAGCGCGCGAACGCACCGCAAGCGAGGTGCATGCCGATCCCGCTGCTGCCGCCATCATGATCTCGGAATACCGGCGTGAACATGCGCTTTCTGCCGTTCAGCCTGATCCGGCTCTACAAAAATTCGCACAGGCGCAAGCCGATGCTATGGCCGCGCGGGACCTACTAAGCCATGAGGTCGAGGGCAATCTGGTCCGGCGCCTTGAAGCTGCAAACCTGCGCCAAAGAACTGCCGTCGAAAATGTCTCGGCCGGCTATTTTTCATTGGCGGACGTTATGGGCGGCTGGCGCCGCTCACCCGGTCACAACGCCAATCTGCTCGATCCGCAGATGCGCCGCATGGGAATCGCAACAGCCTATGCGCCAGGAACGCGCTATAAAGTCTATTGGGCGCTGGTCATGACCAATTGATTGCGCGAACTAAACCGCAACGTGCCGGGCACCGAACCTGCGGCGTTTTCTTCAAGGTGTCCGCCGCCGGCCATTTCGTTCAAGAGTGCTCCAAGTTTGATGCTCTCGCGAATGACGGCAGGTTGCACCGGAGAGATGAAACAGCCGCAGAGTTTCCCCGATGAGTGCGTCCAACCGCGGCGATCACAACTCGTGCGAAATGTCCCGAAGCAGCATTTCCTTCGATGCAGCCTGCAAGCGAAGGCGTGCCGCCATCTGATTGATGCTCGCCGGGCGGGGCATTGAGATTGCTCAGCGCGAACGTTCGGGCGCTCATCTGCAGTCTGGCGGCGGACGAGCTGATGTAGCAGGCGGACCGCCAACACACCACGGCACTCACGCCGGCCGGGCTCGCAAAGAGCGCGGGTATGACATTATAGAGCCCAACACATCCAGCGGTGCAGGCCAAGCCACGCGGCCAAAACGATGGTAGGGTACCAAATCAAAGCCATAAGGCCAATTATGCGAGCACTTTAAATCCTCTTTTCCGGAGCGCCGGCTGACCTTGAGCATGATCCGCTGCGCGATCACAAGATTGCAATCTTTTCCAATTTGCTTTTCCCAGCTGTAATGTCGTATCTCACCGTTCGAACCTGGTGCCTTGCAGCGGCCGCTCCAGCCGATGCAATCTGGACGATTCTGAACCTGGACGATTCTGATGGGGCAGAGGCCCGCCTGCCTGCCCGCGCGAGTTGCCGCGCTGGAAACACCATGTTCTTAGAACGAACGGCATGAAGAGCATGAAAGCTGGCAAGCTTACCGAAGGTTCATATTAATCTTGCCTGGAATGGACTTGCTGCGGCCCGGCCCGCTGGCGGAACCCTAACGCTTTTGGCTCTGGGGGTGGGGCATGACGAGAAGCAAACGGATCGCTGGTCTTCTTCTGCTGGCTATACTTACCGGGGCCGGGGTTTGGCTTTTTTTCGCCTTCAAGCGTCAGCCAGGCTCTTTGCTGCTCACGCTCTACGGCAATGTGGATATACGTGAGGTGCAGCCAGCCTTCAACGACAACGGCCGGGTCACCGCCATGCTGGTGCAGGAAGGTGACACTGTCCGCAAGGGCGATCTGATCGCCACCATGGACGATATTCCGTATGCTGCCGATCTGGCGCAGGCCCGCGCCCAGGCGGCAAGCCTTGCCGAGACTCTCGCGCGGCTCAAGGCAGGCTCGCGGCCAGAGGAAATCGAGCAAGCCAGGGCAAACATGGAGGCGCTCGCGGCCACGCTTGTGAATACCAAGCTCAATTACGACCGGATGGTCGCCTTGGTCTCTACCCGCGCCATCTCAAAGCAGCAACATGACGAAGCCAGGGCAGTACATGAATCGACCGCGCAGCAGTATGAGGCAGCGCGGCAAACCTATATTCTCGCGGTGAAAGGCCCGCGCAAGGAGGATATCGCGGCGGCCGAGGCGAACCTCCGTGCGGCGGAAGCGGCGGTCGCGGCGGCAGAAAAGAGATTCGCCGAGACGAAGCTTTATGCGCCGGAAGATGGCGTTGTCGAAAACCGTATTCTTGAGCCGGGAGACATGGCGGCGCCCAGCACGCCGGTTTACACAATCGCCCTTAATCAGCCGCTGTGGGTGCGGGCTTACATAGCCGAGACCGACCTTGGCAAGATCCGATACGGCATGCGTGCCGAGATAACGACAGACAGTTTTCCTGGCCAAATCTACCAGGGGTGGATTGGCTATATCTCGCCGGCAGCGGAATTCACGCCCAAAACGGTCGAAACTGCGGTCTTGCGTACGGCGCTTGTCTATCAAGTGCGTGTTTATGTGTGCAACTCCCGCAATCAATTGCGGCTTGGCATGCCAGCCACGGTAAAACTCGATCTTTCGCAACCGGCCGCGGAAGGGGCCGAAGCCGCGCAAACGGCATGTGGACCGGGCAATGACGCCAAGCAGTGAAGCCGCGCCAGCTGTTCGCATCGAGAGCGTGAGCCGCTCCTTTCGATCGGGGCGGCGAATCGTAACCGCGCTCGATACAATCAGCGCTGAGGCTGTCCGCGGCGCCGTGACCGGGCTGATCGGCCCCGATGGCGCCGGCAAGACCACTTTGATGCGGCTCATCGCCGGGCTTTTGCGCGCCGACAGCGGGCGCGTTGAAGTGCTCGGAATCGATATTGCGAAAACTCCGCTCGCCGTGCAGGCCCGCCTCGCCTATATGCCGCAAAGGTTCGGCCTTTATGAGGATCTCAGCGTGCGAGAGAACCTCGACCTTTATGCCGATCTCCAGGGTGTGCCACACACTGAGCGCGCTGAGCGCTATGCCGAGCTTCTGCACATGACCGGGCTGGCGCCCTTCACCGGGCGCTTGGCTGGGCGGCTGTCAGGCGGGATGAAGCAAAAACTCGGCCTTGCCTGCACGCTCGTGCGTCCGCCAGAGGTTCTGCTTCTCGACGAGCCGACCGTTGGCGTCGATCCCGTATCACGGCGCGAGCTTTGGCAGATTATCGATCATCTCACCCGCACGGCGGCGATGACGGTTCTGTTCAGCACCGCCTACCTCGATGAGGCGGAACGCTGCGCCGCAGTCTGGCTGATGCACGAAAGCAAGCTGCTCGGTGCGGGCGATCCAAAGGATTTCACGGCGCGCATGTCTGGCCGTGCCTTTCAGGTCCGTGCGGGCAGCCTTGGAAAAAGGCAGATCCAGGAGCGTCTGGCATCTGCTCCCGGCGTGATGGACGCCACAATCCAAGGCGAGGCCGTCCGCATCGTCATGGACGAAGCAACGGCGCCAAGTGCGGCCCAGCTTCTGCCCGGTGCCGATGATGTGACAATAACAGCCGCTGCGCCGCGCTTTGAGGATAGTTTCGTCGCCTTATTGCGGGCGAAATCGCCAGTGCACCTGCCGCCTTCCGCGCCTGCGCCGGTCCGGACGGGCAGCGCGGTCCGGGACGAGATTGTGGTCCAGCATCTCACCCGGCGTTTCGGCGAATTCGTTGCTGTCGACGATATCAGCTTCACGGTGCGCACGGGCGAGATTTTTGGTCTGCTCGGAGCCAATGGCGCCGGAAAATCCACCACGTTCCGCATGCTCTGCGGGCTTCTGCCGGCGTCGGCTGGCCTGTTGCGGGTCGCTGGTTTCGATCTTAGGACCGCTGCCGCGCCAGCGCGCGGCCGGATCGGCTATATGGCGCAGAAGTTTTCGCTTTATGGCGATCTTTCCGTGCGGCAAAATCTACGTTTCTTCAGCAGCGCCTATAAATTGCATGGCGCCCGCCAGCGTGCGCGCATCGACTGGGCACTCGGCGAATTTGAGCTCGGAGCGTTCAAAGACGTTGCAAGCAGTGATCTGCCGCTCGGCTTCAAGCAGCGTCTGGCGCTCGCGTGCGCGCTCATGCACGAACCCGAAATCCTATTTCTTGACGAGCCGACATCCGGCGTCGATCCCCTGGCGCGGCGTGAATTCTGGCGGCGCATCAACGCGTTGGCGGAATCGGGCGTGACTGTGCTCGTCACCACGCATTTTATGGAAGAGGCGGAATATTGCGACCGCCTCGTGATCATGGCGCAAGGACGCCTTCTCGCAGAAGGCAGGGCGGAGGACTTGAAGGCGCGGCTGCGCGGCCCCAATCGCCCCGAGCCCACCATGGAGGATGCCTTTATCGCGCTGATCCAAGAGGCCGAGGCGAAATCGAAGGCCGCATGAGCAGCGTGAATATAAAGTTCCTGCTTCGTCTGCGCGGCTTGTTGCGCAAGGAATTCCTGCAAATCATGCGCGATCCCTCGGCAATCGCGATTGCCTTCCTCTTGCCCGCGATCCTTCTGCTGCTCTTCGGCTATGGAGTCTCGCTCGATGCGCGCAACGTCCCCTTGGCGCTCGTTGTCGAGCAACCAACTGCGCTTGCCGCGGATTTCGCATCGCAGTTCGAACGCTCACCCTATTTTAAACCGAGACGCTTCGCCAATATTCATGCGGCGGAAGCAGCGATGGATGCGCGCGAGGTCGAGGGTATCGTTTGGCTGCGAAGCGATTTCGTGCGTCAGGCTATGCATGGCGGACCGGCGCTGATCGGCGTTCTGGTCAATGGCGTCGATGCCAATAATGCACGCCTTGTCGAAGGCTATATCCAACAGGTGTGGGTCAAATGGCTTGGCGCCCAAGCAACGGTCACGGGACATCCCGCTGCGGTTCCCGTCGATACTCAACAGCGCGTTTGGTTCAATCCGGCCGTCCAAAGCCGTGACTATCTGATGCCGGGGCTAATCGGGCTCATCATGACACTCACGGGAGCCTTGCTGACCGCGCTCGTGATCGCGCGTGAATGGGAGCGCGGCACGATGGAGGCGCTGATGGCGACGCCTCTTGCCATCCGGGAGATTCTGACCGCCAAGCTCATCCCCTATTTCGTGCTGGGCATGGGGGGAATGGCAGCCTCCGTCACCATCGCGGTTTTCCTGTTCGGCGTGCCGCTCCATGGGTCGCTTTGGGTTTTGGCGCTTTCTTCCGCGCTGTTCCTCCTCGCCACTCTCGGCATGGGACTTTTGATTTCCACTTTCGCACGCAATCAGTTCGTCGCGGGGCAGATCGCCATAACCTCGACCTTCTTGCCGGCCCTCATCCTGTCCGGCTTTATCTTCGATATCGGCAGTATGCCAAAGGCCATCCAGGTCATCACATATATCGTCCCAGCCCGCTATTTTGTCGCCATTCTTCAAAGCCTGTTCCTTGCCGGCGATATCTGGGTGATCATCGTGCCTAATACGTTGGGGCTTTTTGTCATGGCAGTGATTTTTCTCGGCACGGCGCGGCTCATCGCCCGCAAGCGACTGGACTGAAATCTTATGTGGCGGCAAATTTTAGCTCTGATTGTCAAGGAGCTGCTCGTTATCTTGAAAGACCCCAAGAGCCGCCTGGTGCTGATTGGTCCGCCATTGATGCAGCTCCTCGTGTTCGGCTACGCGGCGACCTTCGATCTCGACCATGTGCCAATTGCGATCTACAACCAAGATCACAGCGCCGCCTCGCGCGATCTCGTTGCCCGGTTCGCTGGCTCCCCATCGTTCAAACTCGCCGCGATGCTCGATAGCACGATGCGGATCGAGGAGCTTATCGATTCGAGACAGGTAATGCTGGTTTTGGTGATCGATCCGCGCTTTTCCCGCGAGCTGGCTCTACATCGGCCGGGGCCGGTGCAGCTCATCACCGACGGCCGTAATTCCAACACAGCGTTAATCGCCTTAGGTTACGCCAACACGATCATTAGCGATTTTAGCCTTGCCTGGCTGGCGAGCCATGGTGAACCATCGCCGCCCGCACTTCTTGATATGCGGGCCCGCTACAATCCGGCGCTCGTGTCGCGCTGGTTCATTATTCCAGGCGTGGTCTTGATTTTAACCCAGCTCGTGACACTGGTCGTAATTGGCATGTCGGTCGCACGTGAACGCGAGGTCGGGACGTTCGATCAATTGCTGGTGACGCCCATGCGTCAGATCGACATCCTCCTTGGCAAGGGCCTGCCGGGTCTGATGATCGGTATCAGCGAAGCAACCATCGGCATTATTGCCGCCAGCTGGTGGTTCGAGATTCCACTGCGCGGGAGTCTCGCGCCGCTCTATCTCGGCCTCATGTTGTTCGTCATCGCGATCACCGGCATTGGTTTGATGATCTCCTCCCTCTCCACAACCCAGCAGCAGGCTCTGCTTGGCGCGTTTCTCTTCATGGTGCCGTCGGTCATTCTCTCCGGCTTCGCGACTCCGGTCTCCAATATGCCGGCCTTGATTCAGGATCTCACGCTTCTGAACCCAATGCGTTATGGTCTGATCGTGGTGCGCGGCGTATTTTTGGAAGCGGCGGATGCCTCTTTACTTTGGCCGCAATATTGGCCCATGGCTCTCATCGGCGCGGTGAACCTCCTCGTGGCTGGCTGGCTGTTCCGGAAAAGATCGGTCTAAGGGCGATTCGCTAAATGATGGGAGCCGGTGCAAGCAAGAGAATACGCCTTAAATATTTGCCGTTTCTCCTGCCATTGGTTATGCTGCTGCTTTTGGCCGAGTGGATTTGGTCGAGGAATTATGATTCTGTATTTCAAAAGCTATCGCCTGCTATACTTGGATTAGACGTACTCTATATTTTTATCATTCGCTTTATAGTCCTTGATCTTATACTATTCCTTGTTAGCCGGAGTGAACGCACCTCACGATTCGCACTATTGGCGATTGTGTTTCTCTATTTGGAAGTTACGCTGATTACGATTGCCTATTTCGGTTTCTTGTACGACCTCTTTGGCTTGTTTAACCTGTTCCGGTTCGCCGGCAATTTGACGCCAGCGGAACTGCAACAAATCGAAGCCCATCCGCTGATTCTCTCCTTCTATATTTCTGTCCAGAACTTCACCACGCTGGGCCTGGGCGATTGGCTGCCGCAAACTCTCGGAGCCATGATCGCGGTTTCATTCGAAGCGGTCCTGGGATTCGTTCAGGCGGGCGTATTTGTTGCAATCGCCGTCACCGCGCATCAGTCGCGCGCGCCTGTAAGCCCGGTCTCAAAAACCGCGGATGATCGCCATTCAAGGCCATAATACCGCTTACGCCCGGCTGTTAGTTTAGTTAGCGATCACCAGAAATAAGCGCGGCTCCCAGGCCCTGTTGGGCCCCAGACTTGCCGTCACCCGGCAAATCCCTTTCCCTTGAACGCGGCTATCCCGCCTTCAGCCCAAATAAATGCAGTCTCTATCATTTCATTGCAGCGGTTGCGGCACCGCCATATTTGCCTCGCGCTCGTCGGGCAACGACTGCTCCCAGCCGCCGCCGAGCGCCTTGTAAAGTTGCACGAGATTGGTCGACACGGCCGCCGTGCTTTGCGCGAGTTGGAGTTCGGCCTGCAACAGGGTCCGTTCAGCGTCGAGCACCGAGATGAAGCTCGTGACACCGGTGTTATAGCGCTGCCTGGCAAGAGCCAGCGCGTCACGGGCATTATCGGCTTGGGCTTTGAGGTGCGCGCGGCGCTGCCGTTCCGCCTGATAGGCGGCTAAGGCATCGACGACTTCGTGCCAGGCCTTCAGGACGGTCTTATGATAGGCGATGGCCGCTTCCTGCTGCTGAACCTCGGTCAGTTCTAGAGTGGATTTGAGGCGCCCGCCGTCGAAGATTGGGATCGAGAGGGTTGGCCCGAACACATATTCCAAGGAGCTTCCCTTGAATAGATTCTTCAAATCGAGCGCGTTGAACCCGACGCTGCCATTCAGCTTCACGCTCGGATAAAAATTCGCCACCGCGACACCGGTGTTGGCGGTCGCGGCATGAAGCGTTGCCTCCGCCGCGCGTATGTCCGGGCGGCGGCGGGCCAGCTCGGAAGGGATGCCCAGCGGCACATGCGGCGGCGCGGGAGGCACCGGCCTTGCCTGTGCGAGTTCGCCGCGCAGCGTTCCCGGCGGCTCGTCGAGCAACAGATTCAAGGCATTAATCCCGGCTGTTTCCTGGTTTACCAGACTGGGCAGCTGCGATTCGATGCTCTCCACTTCCGCGGCCGCGTTCTTAATGTCGAGCTCGGTCCCCGCCCCCTTATCGGTGAGGGTCTTCGTTAATTGCAGGATCTCAAGAGCGGAGGCTATATTTTGCTTTGTGATCGCGATCTGTATCTGCACGCCGCGCAGCTGGATATAATCGCGCGCGACTTCCGCCAAGGTCGAGATCAGTGTATCGCGGAGCTGCCATTCGGCGGCTTCCGCTTGCGCATCGGCAGCTTCGACCTGACGCCGGACACGGCCCCAGATATCAAGTTCCCAGGAGGCGTCGAAACTCGGTTGATAGATGCTGATCGGCGGTATTATGAACGGGCGGTTTGGCTCTAATGGCTGGAGGGCGTTTCTGGCCAGGCTCACGATACCGTTTTGGCTGTATAATTGCCGCTGATAGGAGGCGCCGCCGTTGATCGCGGGCAATTGTGCCGCGGCGGCGATGCCAAGCTGGGAGCGGCTTTCGGCAAGCCTCAAGGTGGCCGTGCTGACATCAAAATTGACGGCCGCGGCTCTTTGCACGAGCGATGTCAGGATGGGATCGCGGAACGAGCTCCACCAGGCTGGATTTACGGGAGGAACATTTTCCCTTGCCTGCTGGCCAGGAGCAGGTTTGCTGGAGAAGGATTCCGCGGGCAGCATTGAATCGGGCGGTTCGAAGTCAGGCCCGGCGGAGACGCAGCCGCAGAGCGAAAGAAGAGTGAGCGCCGCCGCCAGCATGCGGGTCCTGCTGGTCACGTCCGGTCCCGGCGCCTCTCGTGAATTGCGCAACTTTTGCTCCATTTCCGGCCCGAGAGAGAAAATCAGAAGGGCGCCGCTGCCGAAGCGGCAATGGCTATGAAGGTGAAAACATCCGGATAGGCCCCTTCTGCCCCAATGTCATGCGCAGGATCAGCGCAACCTTACGCAGCCTGAGCCCGGACTTTTATCAGAATTTTGATTGACTTTCCGCGAACCATGGTTATATCGCCATTCGTCGATTGTCAATTATGAGGTGCCCCATGCCCGCTGCCGCCAGGGCCCGGCCCGAGGCCAGTTTGCCAGCCGGCTGGCTGGCAAACGCCGAAGATATCGCCGTGATTGCCAAGGCCCTCGGTCATCCCGCGCGCATCCATATTGTGCGCCTATTACTTGAGAAGCAGTCCTGTATTGGCTGCGACATCGTGGATGAGGTGGGGCTGGCCCAATCCACGGTCTCCGAGCATCTGCGCATCCTCAAGGCGGCAGGGATTATCACTGGCGAAATCGAACGCCCGCGCGTCTGCTACTCGCTCAATCCCAGCCGCCTTCTTCCGCTGGCAGCCCTGCTAAATGCGGTGTTCGAGAAAGAGAGCCCCGGCAGCTCGATCTGCTGCCCGCCGCCGGGTTGCGAAACAACGAAATGATCCATTTGATCAGGAGCGCTCACATGACCATCGTCACTATGTACGGCCCTCCGATGTGCTGCTCCTGTGGCGCGGGGCTTGAGGTTGATCAGATCAACAGGGTGAGCGAGGGGCTCGCCAAGTGCCATTCCGCCGTGGCGATGCAGGCTGAAGAGCCCGCCAGCGCCGAAAGGCCAAGGGTGCTTTGCGCTCGCGGGAAGATTCACGCCGCCACCTAGCTTGAAGAAGAAAGGCCATCCGGTGTCACTCTTTGAACGCTATCTGACCCTCTGGGTCGCGCTCTGTATCATCGCTGGCATCGCCCTCGGGCATTTGCTGCCAGGCGTCTTTCATGCCATCGGCTCGGCCGAGATTGCGCATGTCAATTTGCCGGTCGCGGTCCTGATCTGGCTGATGATCATCCCGATGCTGATCAAAGTGGACTTTGGCACCTTAGGCAAGGTTCGTGAACATTGGCGCGGTGTGGGGGTAACCTTATTCATCAACTGGGCTGTCAAGCCCTTCTCGATGGCGGCGCTCGGCTGGCTTTTCATCAGACATGTCTTTGCGCCCTATCTGCCTGCAGATCAGATCGACAGCTATATCGCCGGTTTGATTTTGCTTGCGGCGGCACCTTGCACAGCCATGGTATTCGTGTGGAGCCATCTGTCGGACGGAGATCCGGACTTTACTCTAACTCAGGTGGCATTGAACGACATCATCATGATCTTTGCCTTCGCGCCGATCGTGGGTTTTCTACTCGGGATCTCGGCGATCACTGTTCCCTGGGAAACGCTTCTCATCTCAGTCGGCCTCTATATCATCGTTCCCGTCATTCTGGCGCAGATCGTCCGCAGCCAGGCGCTCGCGGCGGGAGGCCAAGCGGCTTTGACGCAACTTCTCGAGCGGCTGCAGCCGGTTTCGCTTATCGCCTTATTGACGACCCTTGTGATGCTGTTCGGCTTTCAGGGCGAGCAGATCATCGCTCAGCCATTGATCATTGCGCTGATTGCGGTGCCGATCCTTGTCCAGGTATACTTTAACTCAGGCCTTGCCTACCTTTTGAACCGGGCGGCCGGCGAAACGCATAGCGTGGCGGCGCCCTCGGCCCTCATCGGGGCGAGCAACTTCTTCGAGCTTGCGGTCGCCGCGGCGATCAGCCTGTTCGGATTTTCGTCGGGAGCGGCCCTCGCGACCGTGGTCGGCGTTTTGATTGAAGTCCCGGTCATGCTGTCGGTCGTGAAGATCGTGAACGCGAGCAAGCCCTGGTACGAGCGCGGGGCGTCCGTGCAGCGAAACCGCAAAACTGAGGGCCGCGTCATATCTAAAGGCGAGACCATCAAGCGCATCCTCTTTCTGTGTGTCGCGAACTCGGCTCGCAGCCAAATGGCGGAAGGTCTGGCCCGGCGGCTCCTTGGTGCCGGTGTCGAGGTGATGAGCGCGGGTTCGCAGCCATCACGCCTCAGCCCCTATGCTGTTGAGGCGATGGCTGAGATCGATATCGATATTTCGGATCAGCGGTCAAAATCGGTCGATCAAATCGACACACGCGGTATTGATCTGGTGATCACGCTCTGCGCCGAAGAGGTCTGCCCGGTGCTCCCCGCTCAGGCGCGGCGATTGCATTGGCCAATTGCCGATCCCGCCTCGGATGACCCATCCTTATTGCTCGAAGACCTGCGGGCGCGATTTCGGACGGCGCGCGATCAAATCAAGGCCCGGATTGAGGTTCTTCGGGGTCTCGTGAATCTTCCGGAAGGGCCGCCTTCACAAGAATTTCATGCCAGCATGCGTGTCGCGAACCTGCCAGAAAGTGTTCGTTTCTATAGCTGGCTTCTCAGAACCTGGCCCAAGGAATGGACGCACCGCTATGCCACGTTCATCCGGCCGGACCTCAATCTGAACTTCGTGTTGCTCGTCTCCGACGGCAAGGAGTTGCACCACGACACGCTGTACCATCTTGGCATCGCTGTTGCCGATCAAGCAGCCGTCATCGACGCCTATCACCGGTCGGTCGCCTTTGGCGCCCACGTCGAAAAGCCCCCGCGCACGACCTGGAAGGGCACGCCGCTGCACGAACTATGGCTGAAGGACCCGGATGGAAACCTCATCGAGATTTATTCGCGGCTGACGCATAGTGAGCTGGCAATGAGGCCAGCCAGCGAAGCGCCGGTCTTTTTGGTACCTGGCACCGCGCAGCAAGCGTAAAGAGGCGGCAAGCGTAAGGAGAAAGAGATGCTTGGGTACGCCGGTGTCAGCCCGGCGGATTGACGCGCATGGCGGCGAGGCACCGGTCAAGGAAGCGCAAATCGTTCTCGATACCGATATCAATGGGCGTCCAGACGCCTTCAACCCGGCTGAGCTGTTTTCTCGCCGCAGCCGCCGCCTGCATGATCAAGGAGATCGAGTCGGTCAGCCGCCGTGAGCGCGGTGATATCGATAAATGGCGCGGCAGTCAGTTGGGCATGATCCGGGCAGGCCACTCGCTCAAACACCAGGCCGGGGCCTCCAGCCCGCGATCGGCATCAGAGCCGCTCAGCGTACAGCGGAAAACGACGCCATCGGCTTCGCGAGCGCTTCATGAATGGTCACCTGAAGCGCAAACCACGGGTGCCACGGATACAAAAGCTCCCGAAGCACGGTCCCGTGGGCATTCTCAAACTTTGTTCTACAACACCGTCAGACCCCATACGAGCCTCGGCGGCCTATCGCCGTCGATGTTCGCCAACTGGTCCCCTGAGGACCAAAACCCAGCCAGGCCCAACTCATGACCAGCAGGAAAATGGAGAGCACGCTATTTATATGATATAATAATTTATTTATGCGATAATAATTATTTTGTATTATGCGTTCATAGAGTTCATAATAAGACGAGAGAAGGAGCCCTCCATAGCGGCCCTTTCAGGTGAAAGTCGCGCCTTACTAGACAAACGCGACCCTACCGGGGCCCGCCGTGAATCTGGATGCTGAGTCAACCGGATCGCTGCGCTTTAACTGGAGACAGAAGTTGGAAGTTCGACTCTCAGTGCACGATAGAGGGGGGCTCCCTTACTCTGGACTCTCGTAAGCTGTAGCGGGTTTTATGACGATCAAGGCCCTGACGCGGCTCAACGACCGCACGGTCACCGTGCATGCAAGATCGACAGTGATCCAAGGGAAGCGGGGACGCGCTTTCCTTGGGTTTTACCTTGAAGGATTGTGTTACATGAGCGCACAGGCCCAAACTTCGATCCAAAAAGTTATGCCGCCTGCGTCACTGAAGCAGGGCTATGACAGCGTCACCGGCGCCGGCCGTTCAACGGCCATTGTCGGAGAAGCCGATGAAATCGGCGGCACCAGCACGCTGCAGGTTACCGTAGCAACGACGATCCACGAGTTGACCGAGGCGCTCGGAATCGATCAATCTCTTTCGGTTTCTTATGGTCCTATTGCTAGCGGCGACCAAAAGCTGCGTTTCGTAAGAAACTTAGAAATTACCAGCTCAAGTATTTCAATTGTTGTTTACAGCCTGCACTTGTCTAGGATACAAACTCTGAAGAACTTTAGCTTAGATCCGCATGTGCAGGTACCCACAGATCCAAATAGTATTACAAAATTCTTCAATGCCTACGGCGACTCATTCATATCTTCCAGGACGCTTGGCGGAGAATATTATGCCGTGTTTACGTTCTTCGCCAATGATATGCAGGAACAGATCAAGTTGAAGGCCGATTTGCAGGCCAGCGGGATCTATAACGGGGTCAGCGCAAACGCCGAATTTCAGGTAAATTTTAGCAGAGTAACGAGGACCGCAACCACACGCACTAACTTTGTTCAGAGCATATCTGGAATCGAGAATCCCGTTCTCCCGTCCCCGGATGAAATCGTAGAATTCGCTACAAAATTCACCTCACTGGATCAGGATATGGAGGCGGTGATAGATTTCAGCGTCACCGGATATGAAAACGTTCTCGGCCTCAGCGCTATGGGCGCTCTGGCGGCAAACCGGATCTATTTTATAGGTGATGAGTCCAGTCCTGGGTTAGGCGGCAAGCTCGGAGAGCTTATCGGACTTCGCAACAAGATCGACTCTTTGTTGCAAACGTATCAAGTCTATGGGGGTTATGTTGACAACAGGCTGACCGCTGTGCGGACGGAAGTGGAGTGCGACATCGGCGCAGTCAATAATCAAATCTATGAATGGGAAAAGAACCCGGTTCAGAACTTTCCGGCGCTCGCATTCAATTCCCTGAAAAATGGCTCTCCAAGCATCAGCGTCTCTGTCGGCACTTTTGGCCCGTATGGCGGGAACGGCGGCAATCCGTTTGATGACGTTCCCGATCCACTAGGCTTCATCGCCAGCCGAACCCACTTGATCTCCGTTGGGCTACGCGGCGGAGAATATGTTGATCAGCTCTTGGCTACATACTTGCGGGAAAACAACAGCTGGAATTATAAACATGGAGGCAATGGAGGGGGCTACAAGGGATCAATTACCATAGCGCCGAATAGTCCGGTGACGGCGATCACCGGCCGGGCAGGAAGGTATGTGGACCACCTGACCATATCAACCAGTTCCAGCACTCTGGACGGCGGCGGCGATGGGGGAAATCCATTTTCCACCAAGATTCCGGCAGGCAATTTCCTGCTCGGCTTTCGAGGCCGCAGCGGCGATGCGCTCGATCAAATCATTATTGTATACGCCGGCTTTGCGCCAGCGACCTGGAAGTGATGAACGTGTAGTTATTGGTGTATGCTATTAGGCTGGCAGAGTCGTCGAACAGCCCGGACATCGAGGAAGCTGAATAAAAACCAGTGGGCTTCCCGTGTGTTTTCGAACCTTGGAATCCGGCGCTTCTTGGCATGACATTATCCGGCAGCCTCAGATGATAAAGGCTGATCGGCAAGCCCTCAGGGACAAACAATTCGAACCCTAAATTAGGAGCATATCATGAGGCTGGTGCCGATAAGCCTGCTGGCCGCCCTTCTGATAGGGCCCACGCTTGCCAAGGCCGGGCAGTTTGAGACCCAGGTCATGGTCGAGTTCCATGGCGATTCTCTGAGGACGTTCACGGTTCAAGATACGACAGCGAAGGCCAATACACTTGATTTTATCAAGTATCACAAGGGAGAAGAAAAGCCGGTGAAGAGCCTGGAAGTGAACGCCGGTTCATACAACGCCAACGATGTCACGGCGTTTGCCGGCTGGTCTGCTAAATATAAACCCACACCTAATGGTCCAAAGAAAGGAGTGGTAACACTGTCCAAAGGACAGGTGTATATTGCAATAGCAGCGCCCAATGCTCTCACATGGTGCAAAGTTTATGAGAACGAGAAATGCGAATGCGAGGGGCAAGCCTGGAACATATGCAAAGAGCCGATCTACGACGCTTTCCGTGGGAAATTGAAACATCTTGCCGTGCAGGCTCGCATCAACGCTAAGGATGCATTGCAAGAGGAAGGTTACAAGGTCAATTACAAATGAATGCATAAGCAGGTTCAGATTTGTTGTCTTGAGGGTGTGGGCATGATTCCTGCTGTGCATGAAGGAAGACGGCGCACGCAAGCTGGGTCACGCGACCCTGGAAGTCCTTCGCATGATGGCTGTGAATTGCCCCGGCTTTGCCGGAGGCTCCAATTCCTGAGAAGGTGGAGCCGTCATGGACAATATTGCAAACAAATTTTCGCCGGAGCCCTTCAGTCTTGCTTTCCCGCTTGATCATGATGTGGATCCTTGCGGGATCGGTGGCGTTGAACATCACCCCCATACCATGATCGCCGGACCTCCGGGCCGCGCCAGCGCTTTGCAGAACTATCCGGACGCTATCGCAAATCAACCGCTTGAAGACGCTGAAGCGCGCCATGTTCGGCCGCGCCGGCATCGAATTGTTGCGAGCCCGAATGCTAGCTAGCGAATAAATGCACCTCCACAGAATGTAACGAAGACCCGCTTCAGACCAACCCAGCCACCGCCAATATCCACCGCGCATCGGCGGGTGTCATACGCAGCGCGCACAAGGCCTAAAAACCGTGGCTGCGCCCAGACGCTCTCGATGATTTTCAGGCTTGCTGCCCCGGAGAACCCAAAATTCAGGCGTTTTAGAGCCTGCCAAAAATGGGCGGATGGAGCTCACTATCGCATCACCAATAATCTATAATGTCCCATTCCGAAGACGGTTTCCTTGCCCAGGCCCAACTGGGCGCCGATGTTCAGTGCTGCGAAAATAACTGGCGAGGCGCCGGTGATGGTGATCGTTCCCATCCATCCGCCCAATGTCATCTGCTGGCGTTGACGGCTGGAGCGTCGCGTCCAATCTACCCAATGGAGATTGGCGCTCAATACGGCGCGGTCGGCATGAGTAAGCCAATCCACGACGGGCCAGGAGGCGACCAGAGCTTGCGCTTGTGCGTCTCCCGCTGCAGCGACGACAAGCCGCGCGCGCCGCAATGCATCGCCAACGAGCCGACGCATGGAGAGATCTTCCCTGTGCAATCTTTGCGCATTTGATTGCAGACGCAACGGCGTGACCAAATTCAACACGATGCCAGCTGGCCAATCGAATACCGCCGTTTCGCTGATTGGCTCGGGTAGCGGGTCAAGCGTTGCCGTAGAAGCGTCGTAAAGCGGCAGCTCTGTCTCACCCTGCACGAAATTGACCGTCAACAACTCTCCACGCGCGCGAGATTCTCCCAGTCCCCGTTCCAATGCCCTACGCCAAGCCTCGACGATTAGAGGCAAATCACCGGCCGCGCGCCCGAAGATCCTGAGACCGAATGACCATTCGGCGCCTACATCGATCCGTGTCACGCCAAGCGGTGGCGGTTCCAGAACAAACGGCGGCGGCGGTTGTGCGCTGCCCGCCGGAAGCCCCACCGCCGCCACCGAATGGCCATACGGCTCGAACAATCGCGGATAGGGACACATGGCGCGCAAAGCGCAACCCTCGCACGAAGGTTTCCGCGTCATGCAGGCCAGACGGCGCAAGGCATGGCCAAATGCGCCGCGCAACATAGAGCCTGCGAAGAAAGGCAGCATCAGCGGGCCGCACGCCCTCACGCCCAGCCTGATTTGCGTTACGCTGATCGGCAGCTGCGGCGCGGGAGAATCGCAGGCCGGCGAACTCATTTGAGCTTCGATAGGAAAGCTTGAAAATTCTTGTGCCTGAACGCTTGGCGCACGACCTCTCTATAATGAGCTTCTATCCAGGTCCGCACGGCCTGCCTTTCGGCCGAACTTTCCAGTTTGACGGCTTGGTTGATGGCGCTTTTGAGATAGTCTTCGGAGAGATGTCCGGCGCCCAATTTGGTCTGCAAATCCCGAATGATCGTCTTGCCTGGTGTCAATACGGTGACAGCCGCGGCAACATTCCTTGATGAACCAACAGGCGCCGTCTCGACCAGATCGAGACAACGCCAAGGCCCATTCGCCTTGAAAGCGGCGAGCAATTCCTGTGCGCGGCCGCAATCGTGCTCCGGCTCAAGCAGGGCCCAGCCGAAGGGAAGCCCTTTGGATTTCCCTTCATCGCCGGCAAGCCAGAAGGTCGTGCCATCAAGCCGCTCCTCTGTTTTGGAGCGAGAAATCCTGACCGTTATCTCGCGGTTTTTTACCGTTTTACTCTCGGCCGTACACAATTTTCCGATTCGGATCAGGATCGCCTCATCGTTCAGCTTTCCGACAAGCCGCTCCATGGCCTCCATCCACCATGGATCCGCCCGTGATCGCATCTGCGGCGACTGCTCGTCCCAATGTCCACGATGAAATTTTTGTGTTGCCGCCAGCAGTTCTTCCAGTGAAAAGCCAGGCACGCCTAGGTTCCTGTCCAGCCGTCGGAACGCGCCACGAAAAGATGTCGCTTCGCCCGGAACGATGGCCTCCAACCGCAACGCCAGATTTTCGTTTTCCCGGTCCTCTGCGCGCGAAACGTTCCGTGCATGAATGATGGCGGAGCGCACGGGCGCGGCGGAGACAAAATCCTCTACCGCGATCTGACTGAATGGATCGTCCTGGAATTTTCCCTTGGGCTCGCCCTTAGTCGAGTCAACCCAACTGGTGTGCAACATTCCATCAACCCAGCTCGTCCGTAATACGCCCTTCACCCCGCTGCCGGGGATCATTGGCCGTCCGGTCCGTGGATCGGCCGCCGCACGCGCGATGTTCATCATCTGAACGACTTTACGGTCCGTGCCAAACAGCCCCTTGCCCGTCAATTGATCGAGTTTATCGAGCACCCTGGGCATGACGGCGAAGGTGGCGCATTGCGCCCGAAGTGCGGCCTCGGCCTGGCCCTTGAAGAATTGCTGCGCCTCTCGCACAAAATTCGCTGGGTCGAATTGATCTCCGAGCGCCTTTCCGCTGAGAGCGTCAAGTTTACACCGGTCTCGCTCGTTCAGATCAAGACGCCGGCTGTCGAAGGCGACGATTTGCTTTCCTGCTTTGTCAAGAACGCAGCTTGTCCAGTCGAGATCATCGCCGGTCCCGATGTGAATCGGCGAGAGAGGAGTCAGACGCACAGGGCGCCGATCAAGCCGGGCAGCCATGCCATCCATCCAGATTAACCGGAAGCACAGGCGCATAGGCCTGCAGCACCGTCTGCGGGATAAGCCGTGAAACACGACCGGCGCTGCCGAGACCAACGCCGATAAAGGATTTGGCGTTTGGCCGCGAGAGAAAGAACAGGGCGCCGCGATCAGCCATTAGCGCCGGTGTTTTGAACACCGCGCCGAAAGCCGCGCCTCCATGCCGCCCAAATCGGGTGAATGGGCGCCAGAAGCTTTTCCCCGCGTCAACCTCTCCCCGTGCTGGCCGGCATGGCGCGAGCGCGACAACAGCGCCTGCTTCGGCCTCGCGCGGCCGCTCCTCGCAAGCGATGATGGAAAATTTTCCCAGACCCAGCGAGGCGTCACGCCCATAGCCGGAACGGCCCGTGAAATCCATCAAATATCTTAGCCGGTCAGCGGAGAGGCGGCCTGGATCATGCAGGCAATGCACTTCGACAATTTGGCCATGGACCGACAGGCGGATCGTCTGATAGGGCGCGAAAGCCCCGCTTCCCGTGGTCCCGGTCATCCTATCAATGGTGTTATGCGGCTGCAGGATGATGTCAGCCTTTGCGGGATGTTCCAATCCGTCGTGGCACAAGGCGTCGATCAGCGGCCGTTTCAGCGCGGTCGATGGCAGCCACGCCCGCGCCTCCCAGGCCTTGCGCCGAATCCACTCACTTGGATCCTTGATCTTGCCGGCCTCAATCGGCGGCGCCGGAATTTCGGGTTTGGGGGCGAATTTTTCAGGACAGGCGTCTGAAACGATCAGAAACGGGTCGCCTGCGGTATAGCCCTCCAGAGCCCGCGTCAGCGCCGCTTCGCCATCGCAAAGCCGCAGCATCCAGCATAATTGCCCGAACAGGCTGTCGCCGCGCACCGGGCCGCCGAAATCGCTTTCAAGGCGCAGGGTGAAGGTCAGCCATTGCATGGATGATCACACAGCCATGCCGGCCGAAGCCGAAAACGGGTCGATGGCGTCGAAATGCTCTTGAATCGCCTCCCCATCGCGCCGAAGTTCGCGAAATTTGATCTTGCCATAGCCGCGTGAACCGGAGCCGCCAAGGCTGTCCAGTTCCAGCAGACGCATCCCCGTCAGCAGCGTCGCGACGAGATTTGTGTCGCCTTCCAATTCCTTGACTGCCGCCTGAAAGCGGAAGCGCACGCCGGCAACGACGCGCTCTGTCTGCCGGGGATTTTTTGCGACGCCCTTGATACGGTCGATGCTGTTTTCCGATTTAACCTCAGTCAGTGGCAAATTGCTTCCGCTTCCGCGGTCATCGACCAGCAGGGCGTCACGGAAACTGACCCGGGTCGGACCCAGTTTTGCCGCCTCATCGTCACTCATGCCGGCGTCACCAGAGACGCCAAACAATTGAAGGATGGCGCGCACCGCGGTTTCTTCCGCTCTGCCAGCGGCCCTTTCCAAATCCTGTTTGCCGAGCGGATCAGACCGGCGGACGGCACCGGAGCGCCATTCGAGCAAAGAGCGTATCTTGCCTTTCAGACTTGATCCGGGGATGAAAGGGTTATTGCTGCGCGCGTCGCGAATGACGGCGTTATCCACGCCGCCGATCCGCATGGCCAGATCGCCCGCGCCAATATGCAAACCAGTTAACAGCTCGATCTCACCGCTAATTTCAACTATATGATTCAGGCGCATTGGTCAGCCTCCATGGCCTTGGCTTTTGGGCGAAAAGCCGATAACGGCTTCAAACAGGTCGCGGAACCTATGCAGCTCCTCCGCGGTCCTGATCTTGCGTACGCCGTCCTGAATGAAGGTGACAAAGTTTCCATCCACGTGCTCACGGCTCTTCGCATATGCGGCTCGCGCGCAGATCATGCGAATGAACGGCAAATCACGTTCAAAGAGAATCTTGTCTTCGTCCGGCCGCGCGGTTCCCCGGTGACGATCCGAATAGCGGACGATCTCATCGTAAAACTTTCGGACCTGAGCCGATTTATTCTTGTCTCGCCTATCGGAGGAGAGTTCCTTGGCGATTTGCTCGGCGACGCTATCGAACATAGCGGCGGACGGCTTTGCGAGATCAACTTTTTTCAGCAAATCCTGAAGTTCCCGCGACGGCCCATTGTTCCCGGCGGCCGTCTTGTTCGCGGAATGCCCTTGGCCACTGCCTGGACGCCCGCGGTCATTGCTGCGAAAATTATTCATCAGCTGCGCCTCGCATAAAGAAAATCGCTGACGATATGGCGGTAGTCCACGCCAAAGTTGCCGATGCCGCGCCCGCCGATTTCCTCAACAATCTCGGTCTGAATAGCCTGGGCGGCGGCGCCGCTCTGGTGCAAGACCTGTTCGATGTGCCGGCGCGTGCGGTAAAAGAGCAGCGCGCGCCAGCGGGCCTCTGTCACCTGTGTTTTCGCCTTCTCCGACATGCCGCAATAGTTCAACACGTCGTAAAGATAGGCCGTGGCCAACTTGTGCCGCTCGACCAGTTCGCCGAGCGCGCGGCGCCGAGGCTCCATTTCCGCGAACCGATCCCAGCTCAATGTCGTCCCGGAATCGTCCGATCCCAGATGAATGGCGTCCTTGACGATCCGTCCATCTTGCCGCCGGCCCTTGGCGCGCTCTAGCCCCGCTTCGACATGTTCCGTGATGGCCTGCATAGGATGGCCAGGCTTGACCATCAAATATGAGGCCGAGAAATGCAGGCTGTGGTTTTCGGCGCAATAACGGCGGAACTCTTTCCGCAGTTCGGCAGAAAAATCCTTGAGCGCCCGCCAGGGTCCGAGAAAATAGAAATCGTCGCCGCCAGCAAAAACCGTATAAATGTCGGAAAATTCCTGTCGCGCAGCGCAAAGATGCGGCGTAACAGCCGAGAAGAACGCGCCGACGCGGCGGGACAGAGCGGCCCAATTGGCGAAGGTCGGGCGGTCCGCCAGCGCCGTGGCAAAAATTCGTCCGAGGTCGTCGACGTCGCCTTTCAGAACCCCCAATGCAGCAATGCCGGCCACTCGTCCATCGGGCTCGACCGTTTGCGCGTCGCGGGCAATATGGTCGAAGGTTTTGAGGCCGCCGATTTCAACCTCGCCGGCGCCCGCATAGCGCGGGTCGGCCGCGCTTTCGTGTTTCATGACCGGGACATAGGCATTGATAGCCCTCCGCGCAAAGCCGGAAAACAGCGTTTTCCCGGCGTCGGCGCCCGGCAGGGACAGGTCGAAAATCCGCAAGGGCGACAGGGACGACACATTCCCCCCCCGTTTCGGACATCACGATGCGATAGCCAAAAAAATCGCTGCGAAGTCCCCCCGTTTCACGCGAACCATCGCTCCGCGTGATCCGCAACAACGGATTGTCCGCACGCGCCAGCCAGGCGCCGAGATCGATCTGATCGGCGCTCAATGGCGCACATGGCGTGCCGTCAAGGCGGCAATCTGCTTCCGCCGGCAATCGCCCATCGAAAGGACAGACGCCTTGGGAAAAGTCGGTCGCAAGCAATGGATCCGGGGCGCCGTCGCCGGCGAGATCGAATCTTTGCCGCTTCGCGCGGTCCAGTCCGAGGGCGAGCCGCCGCCGCGCCTGCGCAAACTGCTCGCCGATGAAGTCGTTGCAACTGGCTGGCTCCGCCGAAAGGACGACCGAGGCGAGACCGAAGCTCGCCTTGAGGAACCATCGATCCAAATCGGCGCGCACGCCCTTCAGTCGCTCGGCGCATTCCGCCGTATTGGGAGCGACGATCAGAAATTTCCCAGCGGCGTTAATCACCTGGGAAGTCGGAGCCAGCGACAGCGCATCGAGCGTTTTCAGGGCCGCAAGCTCGCAAAGGATCGACACAAGAGCCGAGCGTCCGCGCAAGAGTTTTGCAGCGGCCTTTTGGGTCGAAGCGGAACCTCCGAAGATGAAATTCTGGATGCCGGTGAAATCACCTTGGATCAGCAAGAACTTGTTGTCGCCCCAATCGGCGCGCGACGCCTGGCGCGCGGCGACCTGCACAGGATCGTCGCCGCGCTCATAATGGTAGCGCCACAGCGCGGCGGCAAAAGCCGCCGCAGCGCGTGAATGGTCGTAAAGCGACACGCTGGCTTTCACGCCGAAGGAACTCGCCGACGGAACCGCGTGAGCCGTCGTGAGCCAGAGCGTATCGAAAGCATCGAGCCACAGCGGCCAGTTCCTGCGGTGGGCTTCCGGAATCTTTTGCAGCCCATCTTTCAGCGCCTCCCAAAGCCGCTTGTAGGCGGCGGCGGCTTCCGGACGGTCAGCCTGACGTTCGAACCGTTGCGGGAACAGAGCGCCGACAGAAAGGGAATCCAGCGGATAACGCCATTTCAACTCGCTCTTGCTTGCCGCGTCCGGACGGCCGAAGGTTTCGAAGGGAACGAGCAATTGCTCGACGACATGCTCGCCCTTCTGGCGGTTATATTCCTCGAATTTTTCACGTTCGAAGCCAGAGGCGACGCGATCCGCGACGGCGACGCACCATTGCAGAAAAGTGTCCGGCTTGTGATGGCCGGCGGCGGCGTTGATAAAACTATCCGTAACGTCGCCGGCGCCGCGCGGGACGAATGGCGCTATCTCTCCGGCGAGAACCGGCGGCAGCAGATGCTCGATCTCGTCGAGGCTGAGGGCTGTGGCGGCGGCGTGATTATGCGAATGATAATTCCCCTCTCGATGGTAGGGGCAATAGAGATGGACATTATCGCGCCCCATCCCGGATTCGAGATTGAAAACTGCGGCGCGTTCCGTCAGTTTGCCGAGGTCGTGAAGCAAGGCGGCGAGGGCGACGCGACAGGTCGCTCCAGTCAATTCGTCTCCGAAACGCCTTGAATCCGGAACCATGACCGTAAACAGCCCAAAACCGGTTCGTTAAATATTTATCGAGCTTAGGCTGATTCGCGCGGCTTTGGGAATAGGAGACAACGTTGTGCCGCGACAACGTTGTGGATGCTGGCGCGGCCGGGGGCGGCCTGCCATGCATGATTCATGCGTATCGCAACCTACCTCGTGGCATGGGACATTTCTGCCCCAGAGCGCCTTCGGCGCGTCAGCGACGCCGTAAAAGCCTGGAAGGCCTGCGGCCAGAAATCGGTGGCCGAATGTTGGCTGACCGCCGAACAAAGAGAAATGCTCCTTCGTCAGCTCGACCGGATGGTCGATAGGGATTCCGACCGCCTTTACGCGATCCGGCTCGATCCCCGGCAGGAGGTCATGCTGTTCGGGACTGCCGTGCGTCCAAAGGGCACGTATTTCATGATCGTTTGAACTTTTCGGGCCGCGCGGCCGGGTGGAGGGCGATGAGCAGTCTGTATGTTGACCGTCGCGGCGTCGAAATGCGGCTCGATTCCGGCGCCATCGCTTTTTATGAAAATGGCGTTCGCGCCGGAACCGTGCCGGCGGCGCCTCTTGAACGCATTTATCTGCGCGGCGACGTCGCTATGTCGTCCGGTCTTCTCGGGCGCCTGGGGCAGATGGGGATTGGAGTCATCATCCTGTCCGGCCGCCGCGCGGAGCCGTCGCTGTTCCTCCCGCGCCCGCATAACGACGCCAGCCTTCGAGTCGCGCAGACACGGCTTCACCTCGACGCGGCTTCGGCGCTTGCCGTGGCGCGTTGGTTCATCCGCGGCAAGATCGGCGCGCAGGCCGCATTGGTCGAGGAATGGCTCGAAATGCGCCGCGGCGACAGGGCGGCGCTGCTGCATGCGCGCTCGGCGCTGCAAAACATGGCGCCGCAGGTGTCCGGCAAGCTCGATCTTGATTCGTTGCGCGGGCTGGAAGGCGCCGCGTCGGCGTACCATTTCAAGGCGCTGGCCGCCGTCCTGCCCGCCTCGCTGGGCTTTTCCGGCCGCAACCGCAGGCCGCCGCGCGATCCGGTCAACGCCATTCTTTCGCTGGGCTATACCTTGTTGATGGCGGAAGCCGCCCTCGCAGCCCATGGCCACGGATTCGATCCCGCGATCGGCTTTTTGCACGCCCTCGATTTCGGCCGGCCTTCTTTCGCCTGCGATCTGGCCGAGCCTCTGCGCTGCGTTATCGACCGTTTCGCCTGGCGCCTTTTTTCCGAACAAATCCTTCGCGCGCGGGATTTCACCCAGGAAAAGGACGGCGCGTGCCTGCTCATGAAGGCCGCCCGCGAACATTTTTACGAACGCGTGGAGGAGCCGCTCAACGAGGCGCGCAAAAGGCTCGATGGCATGTTGCGCGCGTTCCGCGAAATGATTCTGGAGGTGCGCGATGCCACGTCCCTGCCTGATCGCCTATGACATCACCAATTGCAAAAGGCTCGTTCGCCTGCACCGCGCGCTGAAACGCCGCGCGATGCCCATACAATATTCCGTCTTTTACGCTGAATTGTCGCGCGCGGCGCTCGTTGACGTCGCCGGCGTGATCGAGTCTATCATCGACCCCCGCAAGGACGACGTCCGGATATATCTGCTGCCGCGCGGCGGCTGGATGCGAAGCCTGGGGCGGCCGGCGACGCCCGCCGGCATTTTATATACGGCGCTGCCTTTGCCTTTTCGCTCCGCCGCCGAACCTTCACCGGCCGCCGGCGCTGGCGCGCCGCCATCCGGTGAACACGCGCCAGACGAGGCCCGCGCCTTGCGCATCGATCCTCGCGGTTTTAGCTCACGGTCGAAAAGACGCGCGCGGGCCATCGAGGCGCGGATGCCTACTGGCCCCCGCAAGGGTCTGTTGCTGATATGACGGTGCCCGGCGCGAGTGCCGCACCAAAGCCGCGGCTGGCGCGGCGGCAGGAGTGGCCGAATCGTCCGGATTCGGATATAAGTCGCGGCATAGCCCTCGCGGCGCCTGATGCTGTTTGGAATTGTTTGGCAAATAAAGGAAATTTTCGTGTCCGGAGTTCGAATGCCGCCCCGATGTTCAGGGGATTGAGACCCATGGAGCGGTGCCACGAAATGACTTTGCCGTCGTTCGAATGCCGCCCCGATGTTCAGGGGATTGAGACTACGGTATGAGTCCAATTTGGATGGGCAGGCGGAGTTCGAATGCCGCCCCGATGTTCAGGGGATTGAGACTGACCGCTAAGGTCACACTTGTCAAAGCAATGGCGTTCGAATGCCGCCCCGATGTTCAGGGGATTGAGACGTATCTGACGGGGCAATGCTCACTGCCGTTTGTGTTCGAATGCCGCCCCGATGTTCAGGGGATTGAGACGGATGCATCTCCGTCAAACCGCTGGTGAGCGAAATGTTCGAATGCCGCCCCGATGTTCAGGGGATTGAGACCGGAAGGATCAGCCGCAGTTGCGCCGGACAGCCAGTTCGAATGCCGCCCCGATGTTCAGGGGATTGAGACCAATTCAGCGGTATCCATGATACAATCGCGAAACGGTTCGAATGCCGCCCCGATGTTCAGGGGATTGAGACTTTTCGTAACCTTCCATGTTCGCGCTCCTTATGCGTTCGAATGCCGCCCCGATGTATCCCTGCGCCGACGGCCGTCTTGCGTGAGGCGACTTTTGTGTGAGGATCGGCGCTGCGCCTAGTCTAGCGACGGGTCTCTAGACTAGTCGCATGCGGAGGCGGCATGGAGATTATTCTAGGTGA